>Ga0209254_10000760_pt1 | contig 27867 bp, 26 predicted proteins | sample FrelakmetDIP11DI_FD_187148 | JGI IMG/M metagenome (GOLD analysis project Ga0209254, IMG submission 187148) | Freshwater lake sediment microbial communities from the University of Notre Dame, USA, for methane emissions studies - DIP11 DI (SPAdes)... | ecosystem: Environmental > Aquatic >...
AATACGATTAGAAATTTGGTTGAGTTGTTCGGCTTCCATGGTTGCTGCTGCTTGATTCTAAAAACGAGATTATACAACAAACGCTTACTTGCTTTGATGGTCTTGTGCATTCACCACTTCGCCATCTTCTTTTACAAAAGTGCCGATATCAGGATTTTCCAAAATATCCAAAACAAGTTCAGATGGACGGCATAATTTAACGCCTTTTGCAGTCACCACAATCGGGCGATTAATTAAAATAGGATGTTGCATCATCGCGTCAATCAGCGCGTCATCAGGTAAGCTTAAATCACCCAAGCCCAGTTCTGCATAGGGCGTGCCTTTTTCGCGCAATAGCGCTCTTGGACCTGCTCCAATACTGGCTATCAGGGTCATTAATTTTTCACGTGTGGGCGGATTTTTTAGATACTCAATAACTTCCGGCTCCACGCCGCTGGCACGTATCATCGCCAACGTGTTGCGCGATGTGCCGCAGGCAGAGTTATGATAAATCGTGACTTTGCTCATTTTTCTACCTTTACAAAAAAACAAATAATAATGACCGCTACCAATTGGGCAGCAACAAAACCCAATATATCAGCTGGCGCAATGCCTACAAAAGTATTGGTAAAGCTACGCGCAATGGTCACAGCGGGGTTGGCAAAAAAAGTGGATGAGGTGAACCAATAACCAGCAGTGACAATAAGAGCGACCAGCATAGGGATTTTTTCTTTGGCGTATTTAACGCCCAAATAAATCACACCCAGCAATATTAGTGTGGCTACCAGTTCGCTCACCCAAACACCCAAACCGTTTCTCGGCTTAGCTGAGGATTGAATCATCGGCAAATTAAACATCACATGCGTTAGCCAAACGCCACAAATCGCACCGGCAGTTTGCGATGTGATATAGCCAGCAAGCGCATGAATACTCAGCCCGCCGCTACGCCAAAACATCATGCTCACCACGGGATTAAAATGTGCCCCGGAAATTGGGCCTAACAACGAAATCAGCACGTATAGACCGCAGCCGGTGGCGATGCTGTTACCCAGCAGAGCTACTGCAGCGTTGCCGGAACTTAGACTTTCACCCATGATGCCGGAGCCTGTCACGATAGCCAGCAACAAAGCAGTGCCAATAAACTCTGTGATAATTTTGTTTTTCATACTCTCGTCATGTTTTGTTACATTCATGTCATAATTTTGCTAGTCAGCGTTACAAAGCACATGCCCATTTAGGCAACGATATGATAATCGGTTTTAGCATAAAAGCTTTAAATCTTCCACTTAATTAACATCACAAGTTTTTTAACATCACAGACTTCGTCGTGCGCAGTTAAACGCTTTCGATTCGAAATAAATATAGATTTAGTAGGAAGAAGAATATGGCAAATAGCCTTTTGCTTTGAACGTATTTTTTTTACACCACCCTTAATAAGGTTGCTCAAATAAATTAAATAACATTTTGAAAATTGAATTCAATCTTTGTCACATTTCTGTCACAAAAACTTTATACAATATTCATTAATTCTTGTAGGCAGCTTTAACTATTCCTCGTTAATGTCGCTGCAGTACAACAAGTTTTTAATTTTATGGAGATTTCAATGCAAACTAAGTTTGTTAAATCATTAACCGTAGCAACTATATTAGCTTCTACATTCAACATTAATTCTGCACTTGCAGCAGAGAAAATCATCAAGATTGATGGCTCAAGCACCGTCTATCCGATTACCGAAGCTGTTGCTGAGGAATTCCAGAAAACGCAAAAAGTAAAAGTGACTGTTGGTGAATCTGGCACTGGCGGCGGTTTTAAAAAATTCTGCCGTGGTGAAACTGACATTTCTGATGCATCACGCCCTATCTCTCAAAAAGAGATGGATGCTTGTAAAGAAGCAGGCATTCAATACATCGAACTGCCAATTGCTTATGATGCACTGACCGTAGTGGTGAACTCAAAGAATGATTGGCTAAAAAGCATTACCGTTGATGAACTGAAAAAAATCTGGGGTCCAGGTTCTAGCGTTAAAAAGTGGAAAGATGTAAATCCAGCTTACCCTGACAAAAAAATGGGATTATACGGCCCAGGTACTGCGTCTGGTACGTTTGACTACTTTAGCGAAGCCATTAACGGCAAAGCAAAAGCACATCGCACAGATTACACGCCATCAGAAGATGACAACGTATTGGTGCAAGGCGTATCAAGCGACATAGGCGGCATGGCTTATTTCGGCATGGCTTACTATGAAGAAAATAAAGACAAATTGAAAGCTATCCCTGTAGCAGTCAAAGCCGGTTCACCTGCTATCTTACCGTCAGCTGAAACGGTTAAAGACGGCTCTTATCAACCGCTTGCCCGTCCGATATTTATCTATGTCAATGCGACAGCTGCTGCATTCAAGCCAGAAGTAAAGGCGTTTGTAAACTTCTATCTGGAAAATGCACCGACTCTGGTAAAAGAAGTGAAATATGTTCCGCTGCCAACAGATGACTATACCGCTGTAAAAGAACACTTTAAAGCAATGAAGCCAGGCACTGGTTTTGGTGGTAAGAATGAAGTGGGCATTAAAATTACTGACTTACTAAGCAGAATCAAGTAAGCAATATATATTGGGGGCAGGCTTTGCCCCCATTTTTTTGTTTAACCGATTAAAGTCGACGTGCTTTCATAAGATGGCTTTATTCCGTTAAAATGGATCAGTTATCACAATTATGAATATGGCAACTACTGTGCTCAATCAATCTTTTAAAAATGCTATTAGTCCTAGACTGGCTAAAAATGTGCGCAGAAACATTAAGGAGCGCGTCATTGAGTTTATATTAATGATTGCAGCACTTTCAGCTGTTGCTACTACACTGTCTATCGTAGCTGTTCTACTTTACGAGTCATTGAGTTTTTTTAAAACTGTTTCTATTGTCGATTTTTTTACCGATACACAGTGGACACCGTTATTTGAAGATGCACACTACGGCATCATGCCTTTGGTATCCGGTACTCTGACAACCTCCGCGGTTGCGCTAGCAGTGGCGATTCCAATTGGTACGATAACTGCTATTTATCTATCAGAGTTTGCATCGCACAAAACACGTGAGACAGTGAAGCCGATATTAGAATTACTCGTTGGTGTTCCTACTATTGTTTTTGGTTATTTCGCTTTGCTGTTTTTAACACCAATTCTGCAAAAAGCCTTTCCTGATCTTCCCGGCTTTAATATGCTGAGCGCAGGGATTGTGATGGGGATTATGATCGTGCCCTACATCGCTTCTGTTGCTGAGGATGCCATGCGCGCTGTGCCGATGAGCATGCGTGAAGGTTCTTATGCGATGGGTGCAACGCGTTTTCAGACGGCGCTTCGCGTTGTTACGCCTGCAGCCATTTCCGGCATTGTGGCCGCCTATATTTTAGGCATATCACGTGCTGTGGGAGAAACCATGGTAGTTGCAGTCGCTGCAGGTCAACAACCAATTGTGAGCTTTAATCCGATGGAAAGTGCTGCAACAATTACCGCCTATATTGTGCAAGTTGCATTGGGCGATTTACCGCATGGCAGTATCGGTTACCAAAGTATTTTTGCAGCAGGTTTAGTATTGATGGCCATGACTTTATGCTTCAATATCCTAGGCCATGTGATTCGCAAAAAATATCGAGAATATTATTAAAGAACCCATTCAATGAGCGCTCATATGACTCCAGATACACCTCACGCTCCGGCTCAAGCATCAGTACTCAAAAATCTTGACGCCGTAAGAGCGATGATCAAACGTCACAAACTTAACGACTATATCTTTTCGCTGATCGGACTGCTTGCGCTAATGCTCGCACTCATGACATTAATGACGTTATTTATTGACCTAATTATGGACGGGTATCAACGTTTCAACCTGCAATTCTTTAGTGATTTTCCATCGCGTCGTGCTGAACATGCAGGCTTGCTGTCTGCTTGGGTTGGTTCTGCATTGGTCATGCTGGTCACATTCATCGTTGCTGTTCCCATGGGTGTAGCGGCTGGCTTATATTTAGAAGAATATGCACCTAAAAACTGGTTTTCAGACCTCATCGAAATCAACGTCACAAACCTTGCCGGCGTGCCATCCATCGTTTACGGTCTGCTAGCGCTTGGCTTATTTGTTTATATTCTGGACCTAGGCCAAAGTATACTCACCGCAGGCCTCACATTGGGCTTGCTGATTCTGCCGATTGTGATTGTATCTACACGTGAATCTATTCGCGCCATTCCTACTGCCATTCGCGAAGCGGGTTATGCTGTAGGCGCCACAAAATGGCAGGTGGTACATGACCATGTATTAAAATACTCTTACGGTGGCATTTTAACAGGCGTGATTATTGGCATGGCGCGTGCACTAGGTGAGAGCGCGCCTATCATTACCATAGGTGCTCTTACGTTTATTGCCTTTTTGCCCCCATCTCCAATTACTGATGTAGCGCCATTTATTAATTTTGAATGGCTGAGCTCCGGCTTTACCGTGTTGCCGATCCAAATGTTTAACTGGTTATCACGCCCTGATCAAGCTTTCCATATCAATGCCGCAGCAACTGGAGCAATCATCATCGTCGTGACGCTATTGATGAACGGCACCGCAATCTATTTGCGTTACAAAATTCGCAAAAACATTAAGTGGTAAAACATCACCTTTAATTTTTATTTGCATAACAAGATTTAATTTAAAAGCAATTTAGTACTTATTAGGGAACCACATGAACAACGCAACAACCCCAATTAAAGCAGAGTCACGCAATCTCAATTTTTTTTATAACGGTGGTATGCATGCGCTAAAAAACGTTAACATGCCACTTTATGAAAATAAAATTACTGCGCTGATTGGCCCATCTGGTTGCGGGAAATCGACATTCCTGCGTTGCTTTAACCGTATGCATGATTTATACCCCGGCAACAAGTATCAAGGTGAAATCGTCATGCACCCGGACAATACCAATATTCTGGAACATGGCGTAGATCCTATCGAAGTGCGCATGCGCATCAGCATGGTGTTTCAAAAACCTAATCCGTTTCCTAAAAGTATTTACGAAAACGTGGCATATGGCTTGCGCGTGCGTGGCGAGAGCAACAAACGCATGCTGGATGACAAAGTGGAAGAGGCGCTCAAAGGTGCAGCCATTTGGAACGAAGTTAAAGACAGACTGCAGGATTTAGCGTTTAACTTGTCCGGCGGCCAGCAGCAGCGCTTATGTATTGCACGCGCTCTAGCAACAGACCCTGAAATAATGCTGTTTGATGAGCCAACGTCAGCACTCGACCCGATTGCCACAGCAAATATTGAGGAATTAATGAGTGAGCTAAAGGAAAAGCTGACTATTCTGGTGGTGACACATAACATGCAGCAGGCAGCACGTGTATCAGATTACACTGCATACATGTATTTGGGCGAGTTAATGGAATATGCCGACACCAATACAATTTTTACGCGCCCTAGCCGTAAAGAAACTGAAGATTACATCACAGGCAAGTTTGGTTAATTTAGACTTGGCTAAATTCGTCTAATTAAGCAAGTCGAGTTATTATTTATCTTTGCCAAGCGTAGTTTTGAAAGGATTAAGCAATGCAAGAACATATTTTTAAGCAGTACGATGCCGAACTAGAGGCCGTGCGTAGCAAAGTCCTGGAAATGGGCAGCCTGGTTGAGCAGCAAATTCAAGATGCATTAGACGCCTTGGTCGGAGCAAATCCAAAACTTGCAAAGAGTGTGATTAAAAAAGACCATCAGGTCAATGCGTTAGAAGTGCAAGTGGATGAGGATTGCAGCCACATTATTGCGCGGCGCCAACCGACAGCAGGCGATTTGCGCATGGTACTGATGATGATTAAAACCATTACTGACCTTGAGCGTATTGGTGATGAGGCTGCCAAAATTGCACGCTTCGCAGTTAAAGCTACCGAAGGTGATCGTTTATTGACGCCACGATTTGTAGAAATTAAAGCCATGGCAAATACAGCACGCGAAATGCTGCACATGTCGTTAGATGCATTTGCGCGATCAGATGCGACCAAGATGCTAGAAATCGCACGCATGGATGAAGAAGTCGATGAACAATACCAAGCCGCGATTCGTCAGCTCATCACTTTTATGCTGGAAGACCCGCGCACCATCTCAATTTCACTAGAGGTGCTGTTTATCGCAAAAGCGGTAGAGCGGATTGGTGATCATGCAAAAAACCTCTCTGAATATGTAGTGTATATGGTCAAGGGCAAGGATGTCCGCCATATCAGCATGGAAGAGAAAGAACTAGAAGCAATGCAGCCATAAATTATATTTGTTTGCTATACAGCTTATAAAAGCCGGCTTAGCTGGCTTTTTTGCTATCTTAACTCGATTTACTAAACACTTAACTTTGCTGAATGCTTAATTTTACTGAGTTGTTATCAGCATTTTCAGTTTTGTTTATCAATACTTCGTAAAACTGCACCATACGTTCCGCTTGAGTGGTCGCGGACCACTTGTTTAGGGCATATGTTCTGGCGCTTTCGCCTAACAGTTTACGCTGCATATGATTGGCTAATAGATAATGTACTTTCTGTGCGAATTCTTGCGCATGCTCTTTGGCAATCATTGCACCTTGCCCTTCAATCAGTATAGAAGCCGTGCCCAACTCGGCAATCGCCACTACTGGCGTACCCTGTGCCATTGCTTCAAGCAGTACCAAGCCTTGCGTTTCACTCTTGGATGCAAACACAAATACATCTGCAGCTTTATAACAGGCATTAAGTTCTGTATTGCGATCGAGATAACCGATAAACTGCACATTCTTTTCAATACCGAGTAATTTAACTGATGCGCGCAAACTTGCATCTGCCGGGCCCTCCCCAGTAATGACAAGCAAAATCTCAGGGATTTGTTCGCTTAAAAATTTAACTACTTCCAATAAAAATCCAATATTCTTTTCATGTGCAACCCGTCCTACATAAAGTAGCATAGGCCTTTGCTGCGGAATTCCATATTTTTCTCTAAACGCTTCACCATTAGCCTCGCTAAAGCTGTTCGTCTGCAGGCCAGTTGCAATCACCTCCGCCTGTACATCAACCCCGTAATTTCGCAGCACATCTAACATAGGCTGAGATGGCGCCACGATTGCGTCTACCTGATTGCATTGTTTTTTGGATATATGCCTTGCTAGGCCCCGCGCAACAAATTTTGGTATCCAGGGCAAATAATGATGTAAGTAGTCTTCAAAAAATGTGTGGTAAGTTTCAACAGCCGGTATCTCTAACGACTTAGCCAGCTTCAATCCCGCGTAATGTGCGACAAACGGTGTGTGAATATGCACAAGATCGAATTTTTTATCCTGAAGCACAGGCAAAAGACGTAACACTTCACCATATTTTTTTAGCATATCTTCCGGGTCAAAGAAAATTTTACGCGCAGGTACGCGTGTAATCCACGCCTCATCTTCAGTTTCAACACCATAATCAGGTGCAATCAGATGCACATAATGGCCTAATTTCTGGAGCTGTTCGGTAAAAGTTCTGACGGATGTAGAAACTCCGTTGACGCGAGGAAAATAAACATCCGAAATCAACAATATATTCATCAAGTTAACCTTTGTTTAATTATGCAGATACTAACTTTTGAATGTGACAGCTACATGAATATGACAATAATATTTATCATGAAACTGTCACGAGTTTTTCATGCAAACTTCATTTAGCAATGTAAAAGTACGCGTTATGAAGACCCGATTTCTAAGCAAGTTAGTATGGGCTATCCCCATCAGTTTTTATGCACTGGATGCCAATGCCTGGGGTTTGTTTACCCATATTTATTTTTCGCAGTACTTACTAATGGCTTCTCCTTTGCTCGATCCGAAAATCCAGCAAGCTATCAAGAAATTTCCAAAACTAGTACTTGCAGGTGCCTGCCTGCCAGATTTGGCGATTATTTCAAAATCATTCAGCTCTACGCACCAATGGCATATTTCAGAGCATATGATAGCCTCAGCGGAGACCGAAGAAGAAATTGCAATCGCCGTAGGCTACTCCAGTCACTTGTTTGTGGATGTGATAGCACACAACCACTTTGTGCCCGCACATGAGGCAAAATGGCTTAACAAAACCATTCTGACCCATATCGCCTCCGAATGGGCGATGGATGCGCACATCGCCAAACATGTTGCGCACACACCACATCAACTTATTCATCATCATTTGGAAGAACTTATCCGCTTTGTCACGCAGCGCTTTAATGTGCATCCCCAGCATGTTAAAGCCAACTTAAAGCGCTTGGCAAACTTAGATAAAATGCTTAGGCATAGCTGCATTTCAAGGCTGCTGCTATGGGTTTTAAAAATACGTGATTTGGAATTTATTAAAAACCTGAACTATTATTTAAGCAAAACGGAACACGCGCTGGAACATTTCCATCACACTATGCAGGGCATGAGGCCAAACTGGGAGCCGGAATTGAATCACTTGAGTGCGGCGGAACTTATTGCCTGGCGTGAACAATGCTTGGGTGATCTACGTTTGCACATGTTAAATCCGGTAGATTACTTCCATGCTACCCAGCAAATATTCACTGGCAAATAATCAGTTGATAAATTTCAAGCAAGACCAATAGAAATGAGGGCAATGACATACCCTATGGCCGCACCGGCCAACACATCGCTTGGGTAATGCAAACCTAAAATCACACGCGACATCGCCACCATGACGATGAACGGAATAAGCACTACTGCAAGCACGGGAAAATAAAAAAGGGCAACCAAACCAAATGCGACCGCGTGAAGCGTGTGCCCAGAGGGGAAGCTAAAATGATCCAAAGGCTTGCCGGATAGAAACACATCCTGACGCACTTGATAGGGCCGCGGGCGATGGGTTTTATGCTTAAGCCATTTGTAAATGAGTGTACCTGACAAGCCGGCTGCCAGCATATGTAATACCGGCTTGATACCATCAGCCTGCTGCGTAACCAGAATAGCAAACATCAAGATATACCAAAATACCCCATCTCCCAAACGGCTGATGATGCGAAACCATTCACGGATCAATCGATACTGGCTAGTTTGACTGACTGTCACGCATAGCGCGCTATCAATGGCCTGCATGCGGCTTAACATTTGAATCATACGCATGATATGCACTCACAATATTTCATGTGAGCAGTATGCATGTGGTTTATGACGAATCGATTAAACCCAGATGAAGATTTTGTGACGTAAGCTATTGATAAATAACGATTTATATCGTTTTTTCGTGCAGAGTCCGTTAAAAGCAACTGCTCTGCAGTCCAATATCCATGAGGCTTCCAGCCCTGCTCATTTTGAATTATCGATGCCTTAGTTTTAACCAAAGCACTGTGCAAGCCAGCACCAGCGTGATGACGTTCGCCGCCACAACCGGCCAACTGGCGATTTTTATGCCGTAGACGATCCAGCCCAGCACGCCCGCACTGAAGATGCTGTACATAGGCAGCGAAACGCCTGATAAATCGCGGGTTTTCAGCGAATGCAGCACTTGCGGCACAAAGGCAAATGTGGTTAAAAATGCGGAGAAATAGCCGATAAAATCTGTTGTGTTCATGTTTAAATTTTCAATAAAAATAGTTTACTAGAAACTTTTGCACAACGTGACGAGCAATGATAAGACGAGGCAACAAAGGCGAAAACCGGAACATATGGGTTATATGTGAGGATTTTGAGCCATTTTTTAACAAAGTATTATCGAGCGCAGTAGTTGTGATTTTAGTTATGGAAGGTAATCCAGTCAGTATGTATCTTATCCCAATCCTGCAGTGCCAAACCATGCGCATTAAACAATTCACGAATCTGATGCGAATCCCACTTCAGAACATCCTCAAGAATCGGCACCAATACGCTCACTGCGCTGTCACTCAACACGGTTCGATGGGCGATACGTCCAATCGACTTGGTCTCTGAAACCGCGACAGTATGCCCATCACGGCTATTCACATCGTGCATCACATAGAGATCGGAGCTGCCATCGCCCACGTAAATCACGCGGTCCGGGCTCATCTGCAGTTTTTGTTCCAGCTCTTGCAGCACGGCCACTTTACCGTTGCCCGCCGGCACGCGGATGACATTGCTAATCTCACCTGTATCTGCATCAAACTCAAATTCCGAGCCAAATACGTTCTCTGGTGGAACAATTCCCTCAAGCGCCGAACGTACGACCGCTGCAGGCCCGGCGGAAATCACATAGAACTTAAATCGGTACCCATCCAAACCATCATTCAAAATTTCGGTAAACAGCTTAACATTGTCTTTCAGGCGAACGCGTTTGCCAGCCTCAACCAAGTGCTCCATCCGCACACCGCGAAATGCAGGGTCGTGTCGCAGTAAATAAGCCAGCTCAGCGCCCTGCTGAACCAGCTTGGAGCGCGCAAGCCCCGCCACTTTTTCCTCATAATCTGATATGCCAAGCATCTCAGCCAGCACATGGCCAGAATCATTGAAACTCAATGTCTGGTCGAAATCACTCGCCACAAGATACTCAACAGTAATCTCAGGCTTAGTATTCATTATATTCACGTTGTTTTTTTCCTTTATGATTTCAAACTCCTCAAAACGCTATATCGCTAAGCTCGCATAAGTCATGCCAGTTCTAAATATGGGGGTTAATTAATAAAATTAAAGTAGCCATCATATGCAAACATCAGATAGATATTGGCTTTCAGCGTAGTTTAATGGTTTGTTTTGACTAAATGATGACAGCAGCTATTGCTTATTTGAGCGATGAAATGGGTTAAAACAGTGCATTTTTAGCGCTCATGAACACATATAGCTTTTACCGGCACATGGAATTAGAGAATATTGTGCCTACATATAACAATACGTTATTAAAATATAAAAATTAATTATTAGATTGTATATGTAAACCTGTATAGTATCTGGCGTTTTAATATCAGTTAGTTGTTATGAAAATTCGCCGCTTAGACATAGACGATAAAATCATCAGCCAGCCGCACCTTAATATTGGCCTGCCTCCTGCCGAATATGACGTCACCCACGCATCAGATCATCCGCTGCTTAGAATAGCCAGTTATATCATCGTCGCTGTTCTAACCGGACTTATTTTTTATTTCACATATCAGATATTTTTTGGCAACAACGGCCTGAGCGGCGGTGAAATTATTGCCAATGCGCTGCAAGACCCGATGTTTTGGAGCGCCATAGCTGTCGGGCTGCTGGCACAAGTAATTGACGGTGCTCTCGGCATGGCTTACGGGGTAACCTCAACCAGCTTTTTGTTAGCGGCGGGGGCATCGCCTGCCTTGGCCAGTGGGGCCACGCATTTGGCAGAAGTATTTACCACAGGAGTTTCCGGTATCGCACACCTGAAAATGGGCAATGTGAATAAAAAACTATTCTTCAGCCTGCTGATTCCCGGCATTATTGGCGCACTCATCGGCACCTATGTTTTGGGCAATATCGATGGAAAGATACTTAAACCTTATATTAGTGGCTACTTGTTGCTAATGGGTTTATATGTACTCAGCAAGGCTTTCCGGCATATTAAAGCACACCATGATATCAATACCGCCAAAGTCGCACCTTTAGCGCTGTTTGGTGGTTTTATGGATACCACGGGCGGTGGCGGCTGGGGGCCGATTGTGACGACGTCCCTGGTTGGATCAGGCCATGACCCTAGAACGACCATCGGTTCTGTCAATTTTGCCGAATTTTTTCTAACCGTCACCACGGCTGCCGCGTTGTTCTCAATACTAGACCATACTGTCTGGATTATAGTTTCTGGCTTAGTCGTTGGAGGTTTATTTGCCGCGCCATTTGCGGCTTATATTACCAAGCACGTTAAAACCAAAACCCTGCTGATTTTAGTTGGCAGTTTAATTAGCGCAATTAGCGCATTTAACCTTTACAAAGCTTTCTAATAAACATTTATAAATCTTAAGTATTTACGAGTGGCCCCATCATTGCGTATAGTCATCAAACTTAAGCGTTGATGATTAACCGGTACTTGAAAGGCAAATATATGAAATTGGATACCATTGCAGTGCATGGCGGATACTCTCCAGACCCAACCACCAAAGCGGTAGCGGTGCCTATTTATCAAACTACCTCTTACGCATTTGACGACACCCAGCACGGTGCCGATTTGTTTGATTTAAAAGTCGCCGGCAATATTTACACGCGCATTATGAACCCGACCAGCGACGTGCTGGAAAAGCGCGTGGCCGAGTTGGAAGGCGGCATTGCAGGGCTGGCACTGGCTTCTGGCATGGCTGCAATCACCTATTCAATCATGACGATTGCCGAAGCGGGCGATAACATCGTATCGGCCTCAACGCTCTATGGCGGAACATATAACCTGTTTGCACATACGTTGCCGCAGTATGGCATCAACGTACGCTTCGCGGATTATCGCGAGCCTGACGCATTTGCCAAACTAATTGACGACAAAACCAAAGCCATCTTTTGCGAATCTGTCGGCAACCCCCTTGGCAATATTACCGATTTTGAAAAACTGGCCAAAATTGCACACGATCACGGCATTCCGCTTATCGTCGATAACACCGTGCCATCACCCTATTTATGCCGCCCCATTGAGTTTGGCGCAGATATCGTAGTGCATGCGCTCACCAAATACTTAGGCGGCCATGGCAACAGCATTGGTGGCGCCATTGTCGATAGCGGCAAGTTCCCTTGGGCAGAACATAAAGCACGCTTTAAACGTTTAAACGAGCCGGATGTGTCTTACCACGGCGTGGTATATACCGAGGCACTTGGGCCAGCCGCGTACATCGGGCGTGCCCGAGTGGTGCCGCTGCGCAATACCGGGGCGGCAATCTCGCCATTTAACTCATTTTTAATTCTGCAAGGCATTGAAACCCTGGCGCTGCGCATGGATAGAATCTGCGAAAACACTTTAAAAGTAGCGCAATTTTTACAATCGCACCCCAAAGCCAGCTGGGTCAATTACGCAGGATTGGCGAACCACGCCGATAAACCTTTGGTGGACAAATACATGGGCGGCCGCGCATCGGGTATTTTAACTTTTGGCGTAAAAGAAGGTGCAAAAGGCGGCGCGCGCTTTCAGGACGCACTTAAACTAATTACCCGCCTGGTGAATATTGGCGATGCAAAATCGCTGGCTTGCCACCCTGCCAGCACCACACACCGCCAGCTTGGCCCGGAAGAACTTAAAAAGGCAGGCGTTTCAGAAGATATGGTGCGCTTATCGATTGGGATTGAGCACATTGATGATATTTTAGAAGATCTGGAACAAGCGCTGGCTAAAGTGTAACTCATTATTTTATTGCCGTTTTTTGAACCATCTAAATCACCAAACCCTTGGGAATCACCATCTGCGAATCGGCATAGGATTTGATTGATATATATCAAAAGTATTCCTGGCAAGCACGTTACCATGCACTTAAATATTGATGTTGACTCGGATAAATGATTCAAAATAACACTATGCAGGACAGCCATGCTTGAGGAATTCACGCATTTTCCACGTGTAGCATACTTCTCTATGGAAATTGCTTTGTGTAATGAGATTCCAACTTACGCGGGCGGTTTAGGTGTGTTAGCTGGCGACATGGTACGTTCGGCAGCGGATTTAATGTTGCCCATGGTTGCGGTAAGTTTAGTTAGTCGTGCAGGTTATTTTCGCCAAAAAATTGATGAGCAAGGACATCAGGTAGAGCTTCCTGATTTTTGGCAACCTGAGCTCTGGGCGAAGCCACTGGATGCCAAAGTAGCCGTAACAATTGAAGGCCGTCTAGTTTGGATAGGCGCTTGGCTCTATCTAGTAGAGGGACTTAGCGGTGGCAAGCAACCGGTGCTTCTTCTAGATACCGACCTTAATGATAATAGCGCTGAAGACCGTGAACTCACGCACAACCTTTACGGCGGAGACTCTTCCTACCGCCTGAAGCAAGAGATTGTGCTAGGCATTGGTGGTGTCCGGTTATTGCAAGCTTTGGGCTTTACCATTTTTCATTACCATATGAATGAAGGCCACTCAGCCTTACTCGGCTTGGAATTGTTGCATCGATATGCTCACCCTTTGGAAGAACTGAGAGAGGGAGAGCCGCGTTATGACATTCCCCGTGTACGTGAAACGTGCAGTTTCACAACCCATACCCCGGTTGAAGCAGGACACGACCGCTTTGATTATGCGTTAGTGCGTCGAGTTTTTGATACCATTTTTGACATAACCACAATTAAGCATCTAGCTGGGGAAGATTCACTGAATATGACGCGCCTGGCTTTAAATTTGAGTGAGTATGTGAATGGGGTTGCAAAAAGCCATGCAGATATTTCCAATAAAATGTTCCCAGGTTATCGAGTACATGCCATTACCAACGGTGTACATCCTTTGACTTGGACTTCTGACAGTTTTTGCGAGCTTTTTAACACGCACATTCCAGGTTGGCATCACGAACCCGAGCTGCTCATACGCGCAGAGTGCTGTATCTCCGATGAAGCTATTTGGAATGCACATCAGCAAGCAAAAACAGCACTTATTGAGGAAGTGTTCGACTTGACCGGGCTAAGATTCGATCTAAAGATTCCAATTTTATCATTTGCTCGGCGCATGACGGCCTACAAGCGCCCGGATATGCTATTTGCCGATATAGAAAGATTGAAACGACTTGCCCAACAATACCCATTTCAGATAGTGATGAGCGGTAAAGCACACCCAAGTGACGAAGGTGGTAAAGCGCTGGTTGCAGAGCTGCATGGCTACGTTAAAGAGCTGGCAGATATTATACCGACGGTGTACCTACCCAATTACAATCTGGACATTGCTCATAGCATGGTTGCTGGCAGTGATGTCTGGCTTAATACGCCACTTCGCCCATATGAAGCTTCTGGAACAAGCGGCATGAAAGCCGCAATCAATGGCGTTCCTAGCCTATCGATACTTGATGGTTGGTGGATTGAAGGCTGCATTGAAGGCATCACCGGTTGGGCCATTGGTAACATGACCAGCAGCAATGGAAATGATGCCATTGACCTCTATGACAAGCTGGAACGCGTGGTGTTGCCGCTTTATTATAATCAGGATAAAAGTGGCTGGATTAAGGTCATGAAATATGCCATAAGCAAAAATGCATCTTACTTCAACAGCCATCGCATGATGCGCCGCTACCTGATAGAAGCTTACACCAGATGAGCCTATCGATTCGCATTGAGCGCTTCGATGATGTTTTAGAAGACCTGGAACAAGCGCCTATCAAAGTATAACGCTTGAGTGACTGATTTAAGGAATTTGCATTTTAAAATCTGCCTAAAAGAATATATTTGGCAGCTCTGCAGACTAATATCCATGGGTATTCGAGGGTGTCGTTTTTTAGCTTTTAGGGCGCACTTAGTTTAGTGTAATACATAAACTATGGCGTCCTACATGGGCTAAATGAAAATTATCTGAACATTGACCCGATCCAACGACCAGTCACATTGCTTGCCGCAACAACTACAAAGGCGATCAACAAATGTTTAACAACTTCAGGAATAGGCTTCACTTTACGCTCGCTTGCCACCATATAAGTCATCATGGTTAGAAGGAGTACGCCCCATATAATGGCTACTGTGGATGCATGCGCTAGCGGAAACAACCATATCAGAAGCACGAAACTAATACATAACAGTAACCGCGCTAGAAAGTTAGTTATGGTTCCAGTAAATGCATTTTTCTCATCGAGTTGCTCAGACTCCTGAAAGATATGAAAACTTAATGCATCAGTTAGATTATCGGCAACAGCAGCTATGAGAAGTGCACTTACAATAGCTGCTGTTGTTGCATAAGCGGCACTAAGACCGCTAATTAATGCCATGCTGGTTACGACTGCAGCTGTACCCCCGTAACTAATTCTGCTCGTCTTAAACATTTCTGATATTACCTAATTCTTACCGTAAATAAATAATGTGATATGAACATTAAATGGCAACTTAAATTAGCCCGCTGACTTCTTCACAACTTCTGCAATTTCTTCGGCCAGATTTTGCACCAGCTTTGCGTCTTGTCCTTCTACCATCACGCGGATTTTTGGCTCGGTGCCGGAGGCGCGCAGTAGCACTCGCCCTGCACCATTTAAATCAGTCTCTGCCTTTTTAACTGCATTTTGAATTTGCGGTGTTTCCAAATCCAGCTTATTCTTGGTCGTCACATTAATCAGCACTTGTGGATACAGCACCAACTCTTCGCCTATTTGCGTGAGTGTTTTTCCACTTTGTTTTAAGGCGTGCAGTACTTGCAATGCTGCGATAATCGCATCTCCGCTAGTGTGTTTATCCAGCGTAAGGATGTGGCCGGAGTTTTCACCGCCCAGTTTCCAGTTTTTGGTCTGCAATAGTTCCAGCACATATCTATCGCCCACTTTGGCGCGGGCGAAGGGGATTTGATGTTTTTGTAACGCATGTTCAAGCGCCAAGTTAGTCATCAAGGTGCCCGCAACACCGCCTTTAAGTTTGCCTTTTGCGTATAGCCCCAGCGCAATAATATAAAGCAGCTGGTCACCATCCAGCAGATTGCCGCTTGAATCCACCATCATCACACGGTCGCCATCGCCATCAAACGCAATGCCCATATCGGCCTTGTGTGCTACAACAGCTTTCTGCAAGGCCTGCGGATGAGTTGAGCCGACTTGCTCATTAATATTCAGGCCATCGGGCTGGTTGCCGATGCTGATGATTTCTGCACCTAGCTCATGAAACACATCGGGCGCAACATGGTAAGTGGCGCCGTGCGCACAATCCAGTACGATTTTCAAACCACGCAAATCCATATCATTCGGGAAAGTGCTTTTGCAGAATTCCACATAACGACCGGCCGCGTCATCGATACGCCGCGCCTTGCCCAGCTTGGCAGAATCCACCACCTGCATGGGTTTATCAAGTTCGGCTTCAATAGCGTGCTCAATTTCGTCCGGCAGCTTGGTGCCTTGTGCGGAGAAAAACTTGATGCCGTTATCGTAATAAGGGTTATGTGAAGCGGAAATGACAATGCCCGCCTGCGCGCGCAAGGCGCGTGTAAGGTAGGCCACAGCCGGCGTCGGCATAGGGCCTGTAAGCAGCACATCCACACCAGCGGCAGATAATCCCGATTCCAGCGCAGCTTCCAGCATGTAGCCGGAAATACGCGTATCTTTACCGATAAGCACTGCAGGGCGTGCGCCTTTTGCAAGATTGCCCTGAAGCCCAACAAATACGCGGCCTGCAGCGTAGCCCAAACGCATCACGAAATCTGGCGTAATCGGCGCATCGCCCACTTTGCCACGAATGCCGTCTGTGCCGAAATAATTTTTACTCATGTTTTTCCAATTTATATAATTGCCGAAACTACTTTTAAAGCTTCAACGGTTGCCTTCACATCATGTACCCGCAGTATTTTAGCGCCTTTCATCGCAGAAATCACGGAAGCCGCAATGCTGGCATAAAGTCTTGTATCAACATCATTGCCCGTAACTTGACCGAGCACCGATTTACGAGATAGCCCCACTAACAAAGGTTGACCAAACTCTGCAAAGCTTTCGAGCTCACGAATCAGCCTAATGTTATGTTCGCGTGTTTTTCCAAAGCCAAAACCAGGGTCGAGCACAATACGTGATGCCTCAATACCTGCATGGATACTGGCTTGCAGGCGCGCCTTTAGAAAGACTTTTATATCGTTGACTACATCATCATAGTGCGGATTATTCTGCATGGTTTGCGGCGTGCCCTGCATGTGCATTAAACACACGCCTGCGTTGGATTTTGCCACAATCTCTAACGCGCCTTCTTCCTGTAGCGCACGCACGTCGTTGACTATCGATGCACCTGCATCAATCGCCGCTTTCATGACCGCTGGTTTATATGTGTCGATAGAAAGCGGAATGTTTACTTGCTTAACTTGTTTGAATTGTTTGACCAGGCCTTCAATTACGGGAATCACGCGATCCAGCTCTTGCTGCAGGCTTACCGGCGTGGCATTCGGGCGCGTGGATTCGCCACCAATATCAAGAATGTCTGCGCCCTCTTCAGCCAGTTTTAAAGCATGCGCCATCGCCTGATTGGTTTGCGAAAACTTTCCGCCATCTGAGAAAGAATCAGGCGTGACATTGACAATACCCATCACGCACGGCGTTGTTAAATCAAGCTGGAATTTTCCACAACTAAAGTGCATGTGTTTAATTTAAAAAAATAAGGGCTGATAAAAATCAGCCCTTATTCTAACATCAAACGCTATTTAACTTTTGGTTGCAGGCTGCGGAGTTGGGGTTGCCGTGCCGGAGCTTCCGCCGCTTTGCGGCTTAACAGGTGTTTGACGCGGTTTGGGCTCGCGCACCGGCTTGCCTGCCATAATATCGTTAATTTGGTCAGCATCAATGGTTTCGTACTCCATCAAAGCTGCCGCCATCGCTTCAACCTTGTCGCGATTGTCTTCCAGCAGTTTACGTGCAATCGCATATTGCTCATCAAGAATACGGCGAATCTCCGCGTCCACTTTTTGCTGTGTCGCTTCAGAAACAGTTTTCGAGCTCATGCTGCCAAAAAACGAATCCTGCTCGTTTCCCGCATACACCATTGTTCCTAGCGCATCGCTCATGCCGTAGCGCGTCACCATGTCACGCGCAAGTTTGGTTGCACGTTCAAAGTCATTCGAAGCACCTGTAGACATTTGGTGCATGAAAACTTCTTCTGCAATACGGCCACCAAACAATATGGAAATTTCTTCCAGCATTTTGTCTTTGTAATTGCTGATACGGTCAAACTCCGGCAACTGCCAGGTAAGACCTAACGCCCAACCACGCGGCATAATCGTCACTTTATGTACAGGGTCAGCCTTCGGTAGTAATTTCGCAACAACTGCGTGACCTGATTCGTGATAAGCAGTATTGCGGCGTTCTTCTTCGCGCATCACCATGCTCTTACGCTCTGGGCCCATGTAAATCTTGTCTTTGGCGTCTTCAAAGTCTTCCATATCCACTGTGCGCTTGTTGCGGCGCGCAGCAAATAAAGCAGCCTCATTCACCAGGTTAGCCAAATCTGCACCACTAAAACCCGGCGTACCACGCGCAATAATGTCTGCCTTCACATCCGGGTCAATTGGCACCTTACGCATATGCACCAGTAAAATCTGCTCGCGGCCTTTAATATCAGGCAAGCCTACCATCACCTGACGGTCAAAACGGCCTGGTCGTAAAAGTGCTTTATCCAGCACATCGGCCCTATTGGTTGCAGCGATGATAATCACACCGGAACTGGCTTCAAAGCCATCCATCTCAACCAGTAACTGGTTGAGCGTCTGCTCGCGTTCGTCATTACCTCCACCTGTGCCTGCACCACGGCTACGGCCAACGGCATCGATTTCATCAATAAATATAATGCACGGTGAGTTCTTTTTTGCCGTCTCAAACATGTCGCGCACACGTGCAGCGCCCACACCCACAAACATCTCAACGAAGTCCGAGCCAGAAATTGAGAAAAACGGCACTTTTGCCTCGCCCGCAATCGCGCGCGCAAGCAAGGTTTTACCCGTACCAGGCGGGCCTACCAGCAATACACCACGCGGAATGCGACCACCCAGTTTTTGAAATTTACCAGGTTCTTTTAAGAAATCGACCAGTTCGGTCACTTCTTCTTTGGCTTCATCGCAACCTGCGACATCAGCAAATGTAGTTTGATTCGAGCTTTCGTCCAGTTGACGCGCTTTACTCTTACCGAAAGAAAATGGCCCGCCGCCTTTGCCGCCGCCCTGCATTTGGCGCATAAAGAAAATCCATACGCCGATAAGCAAAATCATCGGAAACCATGACATGAATATCTCGAGCAATACGGAACGCTGTTGCTCCGGCTTGGCCTCTACCTTCACGTTATATTTGAGCAAATCATTGACCATCCACAGATCGCCAGGCGCATAGGTACTGAATTCTCTATTATCTTGAGTTTTTCCGCGCACGACATGCCCATCGATTTCAACACTCGCGATGCGCCCCTCTTTAGCCTCTTGCATAAACTGCGAGTACGGCACAGAAGTTTCTGATTTATTTTTTCCAGCAAACTGGTTAAACACAGTCATCAGCACCAATGCGACAACCAACCAGATTGCGATACTTTTTGCGATATTATTCAATTCCCATCCTTAACCTAAACAGGGTCTAACAATTTTATACCTAATTTACAGTGTTTGTTGCCTAATCAGAACGACTTAACTACATTTATTTACGTTTTAGACCTAGCAGATACACCTCACTACTGCGATCTCGTGAAGCTTTTGGCTTGCGCGTCACGACTTTCTCAAACTGTAGACGCATAGCTTTTACAATCTCATCAAAACCTGAACCAACAAAAACTTTGACTAGAAAATTGCCGCCTGGTTTCAACCAAGTCTGACTAAAATCAAGCGCCAGTTCTGTTAGATATGCTGCTCCTGCTTGATCAACATCTTTAACACCGCTTATATTGGGTGCCATGTCTGCGATTACAAGGTCTACAGGTTTATTATTTAACTTTTGCTCCAACTCCTTTAAGACAGCTTCTTCACGAAAATCACCCTGTATAAATTCAACGCCCGGAATCTCCTGCATATCTAAAATATCTAAGGCAATGACCTTGCCCTGACCTTTTAAACGTTGAATCGCTACCTGAGACCAGCTGCCCGGCGTTGATCCTAAATCTACGATGGTCATGCCAGGTTTGATAAGATGATCTTTATCATCTATCTCGATGAGCTTGTAAGCCGCACGGGCTCTATAACCCTCTTTTTGGGCACGTTTTACAAACTCATCATTCAGATGTTCCTGCATCCAGGCTTTGCTGGTACGCGTGGGTTTCATAGGCTTGTAGATTTCATGATAAAATGTCGTTTTGACAGTGAGTATGCAATGCAATTAAAACCTAAACAAATCAGCCATTTACGAGGCTTAGCCCATAGTTTAAGCCCTGTTGTGATGATAGGCAACAACGGGCTCACTGAAAACGTGATAAAAGAAATTGAGCTTAACTTAAACGCGCATGAGCTGATTAAAATTCAAGTGGCGGGCGACGACCGTGATGTGCGTAAAACCTTGTATGCCGAAATTTGCAGCAAGACTAACGCAACTCCGGTACATCACATCGGTAAGCAACTGGTAATTTATCGGAGCAGTGCTACAGTCAAGGAATCTGCTAAGATTGTTATTCCAAAGCTTTAATTAGCGCGCTTTCAACACTAGCACAAAACCCAGTAAGCATTCTATTAAATACGCCACGCTGGCAATGCCATGCCAGTTTCTAAACCTATCGGCAAATACACTCTGCATCACATCGTTTGGTAATGCATCCGTTTTAAGTTGCGCCAATAAAGGCTGAATACCAAAATGACCCGCCAAAACCAATAGCAACATCACAAACACTGCCCAAGAAAAGCTTTGTTTAAGTGCGCCAGTACCATAGTCGAGCAAACGTTGAATCAGCAGATAAAACGCACTCGCCATACCTACATAACTCACCAGGGTAAATAATTTGCCGGCTAAATTACCCGCCAATAGCTTATCTTGTAAAGTATCGAACAGCACATAGGCAGTTAACCCAGTTGTCCATAAAGCACCTACCCACAGGGTAATGACGATAAGATTTAAACGACTAAGCATATTAAATATTAAGTACGAGTTTTAAATATAAAGAACATCGAGCACTTCGACTTCTTTAATGCCGCCTGGCGCAGCCACTTCGGCAATGTCGCCTGCAGACTTACCAATGAGCGCACGTGCAATTGGTGAGCTCACAGAAATCTTACCTGCTTTAATATCCGCTTCATCGTCACCTACGATCTGATAAGTTTTGTTGTCACCTGAATCCAGATCTTCAATGTTGACGGTTGCGCCAAAAACTACACGTCCCTCCGCATTGAGTGTTTTTGGGTCGATAATCTGCAAATTAGAAAGCTTTGACTCCAGTTCGGCAATACGTCCCTCAATAAAACTTTGCTTTTCTTTGGCTGCTTCGTATTCTGCATTTTCAGACAAATCACCCTGCGCGCGCGCTTCCGCAATCGCTTGAATGACGTTCGGGCGATCAACACTGCGCAAACGCTGCAGCTCTTCCTTGAGCAGCTCTGCGCCTTTTATAGTCACTGGAATTTGATTCACTGCCATACTAAAAACCTTAAATAAAAAATAAACCACACTCACAAGAGCGTGGTTTTAATGACGAAAGTGTATTTTAAACAAGCCTTTTGTGCAAGTCTTGTATAGATTCAACCTTCAACTCTTGCATGTATGCCATGCCGATACATGCGGCCTTTGCGCCGGCCAGCGTAGTGTAGTAAGTCACTTTGTTCTGTAAAGCACTGCGACGAATTTCATAGGAATCAGCTACCGCTTTTTTGTCTTCTGTAACATTCACAATAAAACTAATTTCATTGTTTTTAATCATATCGACAACATGCGGGCGACCTTCTGCCACCTTATTCACAGGCGTTACAGTCAAGCCGTTTTCAGCCAACGCTCTGGCCGTACCTTTAGTTGCGACTAATATGAACCCTAGTTTGGCCAAATCTTGTGCTATATCTACGACCTTTTGATGATCTTCATTGCGCACACTGATAAAGGCCCTGCCGCCTTTAGGCAGCTTGGCAGATGCGCCTAATTGTGATTTTACAAAGGCTTCTGCAAAAGTCTCGCCTACACCCATCACTTCGCCCGTAGACTTCATTTCAGGTCCTAAAATGGTATCTACGCCCGGGAATTTAATGAACGGGAACACTGCTTCTTTCACCGAGTAATATGGTGGAATAACTTCTTTGGTGACACCCTGTGATTTCAAGCTTTGCCCAGCCATGCAGCGTGCGGCAATCTTGGCCAACTGCAAACCGCAGGCTTTAGATACAAACGGCACAGTTCGAGACGCACGTGGATTTACTTCCAGCACATAAACCGTTTCGCCTTGAATCGCAAATTGCACATTCATCAAGCCTTTTACGCCTAAGGCCTTGGCCATCTGCACAGTCTGTTCGCGCAAAACGTCTTGTAATGCCTTACTGAGACTATAGGGCGGCAACGAACATGCTGAATCACCTGAGTGAACACCCGCCTGCTCCACGTGCTGCATAATGCCGCCGATCAACACATCTTCGCCATCAGACAGCGCATCTACATCCACTTCAATGGCATCATTCAAAAATCTATCCAGCAATACTGGTGATTCGTTCGACACTTTCACGGCTTCACGCATATAGCGCTCTAATTGTGATTGTTCGTGCACGATTTCCATTGCGCGGCCACCTAACACATAGCTGGGGCGCACAACCAGAGGGTATCCAATTTCACCTGCTGCTATTAAAGCTGCTTCAGGCGTACGTGCAGTACGGTTTGGAGGCTGCTTAAGACCCAAGTCATGCAGCATCTGCTGGAAGCGCTCGCGGTCTTCAGCACGGTCGATCGCGTCCGGTGTGGTGCCGATAATCGGTACACCGGCTTTTTCTAAACCTCTCGCCAATTTTAGCGGTGTTTGGCCTCCATATTGCACAATCACGCCAACGGGTTTTTCGATATGCACGATTTCCAGCACATCTTCCAGCGTGACCGGCTCAAAATACAGCCTATCAGAAGTATCATAATCGGTCGAAACCGTTTCAGGATTACAGTTGACCATAATGGTTTCATAACCATCATCGCGCATGGCAAACGCCGCATGTACGCAGCAATAATCAAACTCAATGCCTTGGCCGATACGGTTTGGTCCACCGCCCAATACCATAATTTTCTTTTTATTCGTTGGCTGCGCTTCGCACTCTTCTTCGTAGCTGGAATACATATAGGCTGTATTCGTGGCAAATTCCGCTGCACAAGTATCTACGCGCTTATAGACTGGGCGTACATTCAAGGCTTGGCGATAGGCACGTACAGCATGCTGATCTGTATCCAGCAATTTCGCTAAACGCCTGTCCGAAAAGCCGCGGCGCTTAAGTTGGAACAATGCGTCTTTATCAAGATCGGCAATATGTTTGCCTTTTAGCGCGGTTTCGTGATCGATAATGTCTTTAAGCTGTGCTAAGAACCAAGGATCAATTTTCGAGATATTAAATACCTTTTCAATTGTCATCCCGCATCTAAATGCATCACCTACATACCAGATGCGTTCAGGTCCAGGCTCACCCATTTCCTTGGTGATTCTGTCTACATCGGTAGTGATTTCATCCAAACCATCGACGCCGACTTCTAAGCCACGCATCGCTTTTTGAAATGACTCTTGGAAAGTACGGCCAATAGCCATAACTTCACCTACGGATTTCATCTGCGTGGTTAAACGCGAATCCGCCTGCGGGAATTTCTCAAAAGCAAAACGCGGCACTTTGGTGACCACATAATCAATACTCGGCTCAAAAGAAGCTGGTGTTGCACCGCCTGTAATTTCGTTTCTTAATTCATCCAGAGTAAAGCCTACAGCCAGCTTCGCTGCAACTTTAGCAATCGGGAAACCAGTTGCCTTAGAAGCCAATGCTGACGAACGTGACACACGAGGATTCATCTCAATCACAATCATACGGCCATCATCCGGATTAATGGCAAACTGCACGTTGGAGCCGCCGGTATCCACACCGATTTCGCGTAACACTGCCAAACTGGCATTACGCATAATCTGGTATTCTTTATCTGTCAGGGTTTGTGCAGGCGCGACTGTAATACTGTCGCCGGTATGCACGCCCATAGGGTCTAGATTTTCAATCGAACAGATAATGATGCAGTTATCCGCTTTATCACGCACCACTTCCATCTCGTACTCTTTCCAGCCGAGCATGGATTCCTCAATTAGCAGCTCGTTGGTAGGTGAAGCATCCAAACCGCGCTCGCAAATCGCAATAAACTCTTCGCGGTTATAAGCAATGCCGCCGCCGCTACCGCCCATGGTGAACGATGGGCGAATGATGGCAGGGTAACCAATCGCAGCCTGTACCTGTAGCGCCTCTTCCAAGCTATGTGCAATCGCAGACCTGGCTGAGCCGAGGCCGATTTTTGTCATCGCTTCCTTGAATTTTTGGCGATCTTCCGCCTTATCAATTGCCTCCTTGGAAGCACCGATTAGCTCAACATGATGTTTAGCTAAAACACCGTGCTTATCCAAATCCAAAGCGCAATTCAGCGCTGTTTGTCCACCCATGGTAGGCAACAAAGCATCCGGCTTTTCTTTTTCGATAATCTTTTCAACCACCTGCCAGGTAATCGGCTCGATGTAGGTCGCATCCGCCATCTCAGGGTCAGTCATAATGGTTGCAGGATTGGAATTCACTAAAATTACACGATAGCCTTCTTCACGCAGCGCTTTACAGGCCTGGGCGCCAGAATAATCAAACTCGCAGGCTTGCCCAATCACAATCGGACCTGCCCCAATAATCAAAACACTCTTAATGTCAGTACGCTTAGCCATTAGCCAGCTTTCCTTTCTTGCATCATGCTAATGAAGCGATCAAACAAATAACTCATCTCGTGCGGCCCAGGGCTGGCTTCTGGATGACCCTGGAAGCTGAATGCAGGTTTATCGGTACGTGCGATGCCTTGCAAACTGCTATCGAACAGCGAAACATGGGTAATTTTAACGTTGGCTGGAAGGGTTTTCGGATCAGCTGCGAAGCCGTGATTCTGGCTGGTAATGTACACCCGCTTGGTTTCCACATCCTGCACAGGATGATTTGCACCATGGTGACCAAATTTCATTTTCATGGTTTTGGCACCTGAGGCCAAAGCCAATAATTGATGTCCTAAACAAATGCCGAATGTCGGGATGCCTGTTTCCACCAGCGTTTTGATGGCTGAAATCGCATAATCACATGGTTCCGGATCGCCTGGTCCATTGGATAGAAAGATACCATCCGGTTTATAACTTAACGCCTCTTCAGCCGTAGCTTGCGCAGGCAGCACAGTCACCTTGCAGCCGCGCGAAACCAGCATACGCAGAATGTTGCGCTTTACGCCATAATCGAAAGCAACAACATGGAACTTAGGGTTTTCAGGTTTGGTGTAACCTTTACCCAACACCCACTCGCCTTCGCTAAACTCATATGGTTTTTTTACGCTGACTACTTTGGCCAGATCCATTCCCGACAAGCCAGGGAAGGCTTTTGCAAGGGCCAGCGCTTTTGTATCATCCACTTCTCCCGCCATAATGCAGCCGGCTTGCGCACCTTTTTCACGTAAGATGCGTGTGAGCTTACGTGTATCAATGTCGGAAATGGCCACAATGTTATTAGAAGCCAAGTACTGCGAAAGCGTTTGATTGCTGCGGAAATTGCTTTCTAGCAAAGGCAAATCACGGATGATTAAACCCGCCGCGTAGATTTTCCCGGACTCAACATCTTCAGCATTAGTGCCATAGTTGCCGATATGAGGATACGTCAAAGTGACGATTTGTTCGGTGTAAGACGGATCAGTGAGTATTTCCTGGTAGCCTGTCATGCTGGTATTAAACACAACTTCGCCCACCGTGTGGCCCGGAGCGCCAATAGAAATGCCTTTAAAAACAGTTCCATCTGCTAACACTAAAACCGCTGGAATTGTTTTTGACACCTTAAAGCTCCTTTATTTTCGTGGCTACGCATCATCGAATAGCAGATACGCAAAACGGGAGGAGCTTGTTGAACTCTTCCCGTTTCAGAATTAACGAATTATAGTGGAATTTGGCCTAAGTTTCAAGCTGGCGAAGTTGCTTATCATGCAAATTAGTCAGCAGAACTTGGGCAGAAATCGTACCAATGAGCGCCAAGAACATGTCCCACTGTGTATCCCAAACATCACCCTGCGTTGCCAGAAAGGCTACCGCATCACTACCAGAGGCAAGCGCCACCCACCATTCCAGAATTTCGTAAAAAGCACTAATGCTGAGACAAATACAGCACACCATAAAGAAAAGCCATGCGCCCCGCCTCACCACTTGTTTGCGCAGCAAAATCTCACGCGCAATCATAGCGGGCACAAAGCCTTGTGCCACATGTCCCACGCGGTCGTAATAATTTCTATCCAAATCATATGTATCGCGCAACCAGTTAAATAGCGGCACTTCAGCATAGGTGTAATGCCCGCCAACCATCAATACAACAGCATGCAGCAAAATCAGCAGATATAAAAGATTGGTGAGCGGAAATTTTTTGTATGTAAAAACCAAAATCGGCAATACAAGAATGGCAGGAAACACCTCTAAAAACCAAGTGAAATAATCATAAGGACAAATCGCCGACCAAATAAACACAAGGATGAAACTAACAAATAACAATGATAAATATCGGTAACTGTTCATCAAACTTCCTTCAAAAACTCCATCTACCTAGTTCAACCCGAATCGCTTAATAAGAAAAGTTTTTACAAGCTGGGTTAATCCCAAATAAACTACCAGGATAAATGTCAGATAAAGCCAGAACATCGCTGGCAATGGTGTCATTTGCAGCTTTGTTGCAAAGGCCGAATAAGGCAAATATGCGCCCAGAACGCAAATCGACAAAGTTGTAACCATCAAAGGTAAGCTGGGCTTGCTTTGCAGGAAAGGTATCTTTCCGGTTCGAATCACATGCACAATCAGCGTTTGTGAGAGTAGCGACTCTACAAACCAGGCAGTCTGGAATAATCCGGCCCGCTCCGGGATTGTGCAATCAAATATAAACCACATCAATCCAAATGTAACGTAGTCAAAAATTGAACTGATTGGCCCAATTGTAAAGATATATCTTTCGATGTTGGTAATCTCCCACTTGCGTGGTTGTAAGATATATTCATCATCCACATGATCTGTAGCGACTGACGTTTGGGAAAAATCGTATAACAGATTATTAAAGAGAATCTGTACGGGCGCCATAGGCAGGAAAGGCAAAAAGGCACTGGCGCCAAGCACACTGAACATGTTACCGAAATTCGAGCTGGCGCTCATTTTGATATATTTGATGATATTACCGAATACTTTGCGCCCCTCGACAACACCATCCTT
>Ga0209254_10000761_pt1 | contig 27833 bp, 25 predicted proteins | sample FrelakmetDIP11DI_FD_187148 | JGI IMG/M metagenome (GOLD analysis project Ga0209254, IMG submission 187148) | Freshwater lake sediment microbial communities from the University of Notre Dame, USA, for methane emissions studies - DIP11 DI (SPAdes)... | ecosystem: Environmental > Aquatic >...
TTTTTTTGAAGAGCCATTCTTTCATTTGCGGATCCCCCGTAAAGTGCAAGGTGTCCCTGACCAACTTCTTGATCCACGCAATACCTGGAATAACCCTTCTAATTACGATCAGGCGGCGTTAAAGCTGGTACAGGAATTTAAACGAAATTACTCAAAATTTGAATAAAGGAATCATTGAAAATATAATCTATGCGCAATTAACTTATTTTATAAGGTAAAGCAAAATTGAACCTGAAATAATCAGGAATGGCGCATATGGAATGGCAGTGAACGGCTTGTAATCATGTTTGATAAGCATCCAGGTCACCATAGCAGCGCTGACCAACCCTCCAAATAGGATCGCAAGCAACAGGCAGGCAAGGATTACGGGCCAGCCAAGCATAAATCCAAGTATCCCGCCAAGATTAACATCGCCAAAACCGAGGGCAACTTCATCGTTTTCCACACCCCGTTTCTTAGCCATATACCGTGCAAAAAGTTCACCTAGGAAATAAAGAGCCAGCATGATCGCGAACCCTGCCCCACCCCCAATTAGCGTAGGTATTAATCCATTTATTGTGAATCCGGTGATAAACCCGAGGAAAATGCCGGCTATTGCCATCTGATTCAGGATAACTCTATGTTCCAGGTCAATAACCGCGATCGTCATGAGGTAAACAAAACAGATTACCGCCAGCCAGTAATTCAGGTGGTGTGGGGGAAAAATCCAGAGAAGTCCAATGATAAGTGCCGAGAAGATCAGAACCAGCTTAAAACGCAATGATATGCCTTTTCCGCAATTGGAACACTTCCGCATACCTGCATATTCATTGAAATTTCGCCGAGCATTACAATTTAGGCAAACTGGTTGGGAAAAATCTCTGGTCCGGGGTAAAACATCACTGAGATAGTTGATCAGATAGCCCATAACCAGTCCCAGGGCTGCGAATAAGGGAAATGCATATAGTATGTTCATGAATTGGAAGAATACACCTTTTGATGAAATTGTTCAACTTCCGGAGAATGGATTATCCTGCCAATCCCTCCGGGTTCTGTAGTCGATAAGCCACCCACGATATTTCCCCACTCGAGGGATTTCTTTTGCGAGCCGCCTGAAAGCCAGATTTTTAGAAAACCGGCATCAAAACAATCTCCTGCACCCGTGGTATCAATAGAGTTCACATTTATTGCCGGGACGAATGTAATTTCTCCAACCTTTAATCCCAACGACCCTTCCACTCCGTTCTTGATAACCACTTCAGGTACAAAGTTCCCAAGAGTCCGGATAGCTTTTTGGAGATCATTTTCACCTGTCAACATTCTTGCTTCCCTGGCGTTACATAGGAATAGATCCAAGGATTTCAGGATCTTTAGCACACGCTTATCTATAATCGTGTGAATCTCATTTGTATTCCCGTCCATAATTAATTTCAATTTCTTGGCTTTAATCACAGGCAAGGCGAAATCAATCTCTCTTCCGAGGAATAGTCCTGGAATAAACAACGCCTTACCCGAAGCTTTAGGCAGGTTTATGATCTCTGAAATGATCAATGGGCTTGGATCATAATATGCGATAAAGGCACGCTCAGCAGGAAATGACAATGAGACAGTTACATTCCGAAGTGGTTGGTCATGAAACATGAAGTAATTTTCATCAAGGCCTTCCTTTCGAATCCTGGAAAGAATAAAGTGGCTGTAAACATCTGTTCCAAAATTGGATAACCAACCCACTTTAAGTCCGAGCCTGTGCATGGCGATTACATTGTTACAAACTCCGCCGGGGGTTTGGATAAAACCGGTCGAAACGATTTCATCCCCCAGTTCAGGCATCGAAGCAAGTCCTGTAAAAATGAAATCCAGGCAATAATCTCCGACAACGAGAATATCGTATTTTTCCATCGGGGATCAGCTTAGTTTAGGAAATTTTTCGCCGTGCGCTCGAATATAACCCTTGAGGATCTTCTCTGCGGTTTCTTCATCGGCTACAAGGGGATGAATTGTCAAAGCATGAAGTGCTTTTTCATAACTTCCTGTAACTGCCGCTTCAATAGTATGGCGTTCGTAACTTTTCACTAGTTTCATCAAGCCGAGGCATTCCTCCGGGATAGTGCCGATATTCATCTGACGCAAAAGTCCTGTGTTGATATAAACGGGAATTTCAACCGATGCATCCGCCGGCATCCCTTCAATTGCGCCATTGTTCAAGGTATTCAGGATTAGTATTTGGGAATTGGCACCCTGAAGCCCTTCAATTAGATCCAATGCCACTCCGGCGTAACCTTCTTCCGCCATCCTTGCAACATCCGCAGGGGTCACATTCAATTCCCTGGCTGTATAGCCGGTTTCAGCTTTCATGTAGGTATTCCAACGAGCGAGTTGATATTCCTGATATCTTTCCGCAAGCGCTGTTTCGTTATTTTGCAAATTCCGAAGATCATCGAAGAATTGACTGTTCAGCTCCGCGATCTGTTCCCCCCTGCTCTTCTCTGAACGCAGGATCATATTGACTGATTTTTTTGCGGAATAATAATAAAAATTGTATTCATTCGGGATCATTTTCAAGGCGCGAAATAGATGAACGCTGAATGGGAGTTCATTAGGGATCTTCCCATTTTCCATTTGTAAGAGAAATTGGGGCAGCACATCCATCCCTTTAAAGATGATTTTTCGGACCCAACCCAGGTGATTCAAACCGAAGTAATCAAGGTAAACATCCCCTGGAGCGGCGCCAAGCATTTTCGCTGCTTCGTTCCTCATGGAGGAAGGACCGTCGCAAATTCCAACCGCCTTTTCCCATCCAGCTATCCTTAAAACCGATTCTGCGAGCATTCCGGAGGGATTGGCAAAATTGAGAAGCCAGGCATTCGGGCAAAGTTTTTCCATTTGCCTGACATAATCCAACAATACAGGTACGGTCCGCATGGCCATGGCAAAGCCGCCGGGTCCGGTTGTTTCCTGTCCGAGTATGCCGTTTTCCAGTGCTACGCGTTCATCGATAACCCTGCTGTCAATCCCCCCCTCGCGAAAAGTGGTGATGACGAAATCTGCGTTTAAGAGCGCTTCAGTGGAATTTGTAGTTCTGATGATCTTGAGTTGGACGCCTTCCCTATTTTCAAGGGAGGAAGTCAATTTGGAAATTAATGATAATCGTTTTGCATCGATATCCATAAGACAGAGCTCATTGCAGCCGATATTTGCCTGTCTTCGGATGAATGATTTAATGATTCCGGGTGTCCTGACACCAGCTGCCCCAATGATGGTAACTTTCATTCCTTTACTCCTGCGCTTTTGATTTAAAAATTATAACCGAGGAAATCTCCCACCCTTCCTTGCTTAACTTGCATAATTGAGATTACAATAAATGATAGAAAAACATTTCTATTAGAGTACTTATGGATCAAAATGAATTCTTTGAATGGTGGGAATCTTCAGGACAGATCGCCCCCAATATTACCGGGATCAGAGTTATTCCAGCTTCAACCGGTAAATTTTCCAATTTCCCAATCACCCTACCTAAAGAGTTGGCAGCAGTATTAAGATACCAAGGTATAAATTCTCTCTACTCTCATCAGGCAGATAGTTATCAATCCGCACTTCAAGGTGAGAACCTGGTTGTTACCACCGGGACATCCTCCGGGAAGACCCTATGTTACAACCTCCCTGTTTTAAGCCGGATGATCCAGGATAATAATTCAAAAGCTATTTTTATTTTTCCAACGAAAGCCCTGGCACACGATCAACAAAAAAACTTGCAGGAGTTTATTACCGACCTGAATAAAATCGCACCGGGAACAACCCAAAACCTTGGACCTGGCCAAATTGCGGTTTATGATGGGGATACATCTACAAATGCCCGAGGATCAATAAGAAATCAAACCAGAATCCTGATTACGAACCCGGATATGATCCATATCGGCATTCTGCCTCATCACACCTTGTGGAGGGATTTCTTCTCAGGTTTGGATTTCATTATTATCGATGAGATCCATCTTTATCGGGGTGTTTTTGGATCGCATGTTGCGAATATCATCCGGCGGTTGAAAAGAATTGCACGATTTTACGGAAAAACCCCCCAATTTATACTTACATCTGCGACCATTTTCAATGCAACCCAGCACGCGGAAAAACTGGTTGAATCTCCGGTTAAACCAATTGTGCAGGATGGGAGTCCGCGGGGGAGGAAACACTTTATCCTATATAACACGCCTATTATTAATCCAGATCTTGGGATACGACGAAGCGTGATTTACGAATGCAATGTGCTTGGAATTGATCTTCTCCAGAATGACATCCAGACAATAGTATTTTCCCGTTCGAGGAGAGAAGTTGAGGTAATCCTAAAGAACTTTCTTGAAACTGCACCAAAAGATGGTGATCGCATCCGGGGATACAGGGCTGGCTACCTGGCGAAAGAAAGGCGTGAAATTGAAGATGGATTACGCAGTGGAAAAATCCGCCTGACCGTATCTACGAATGCGCTTGAGTTGGGGATCGACATAGGAGGGATGGACGCTATCATTCTTGTTGGTTATCCGGGTTCAATTGCTTCTGTCAGACAACAGGCAGGGAGAGCCGGACGAAGGCAAGGCAGCTCCCTCGCGATTTTTCTCGCTTCCGGAACTCCCTTGGATCAATACTTGGTGAACCATCCTGATTACCTTTTTGATCGCTCCCCCGAGCAGGCGTTGATTGATCCGGATAATACCCTGATCCTTCTTGAACATATTAAATGCGCTGCTTTTGAATTGGCATTTGGAAGTAAGGAAAGATTTGGTAACCTACCATTAGAACAAACCTGGGAATTTCTGGAGTACCTGAAAGATGAAGGTTACCTTCATGAGGCCAACAATCGTTATTTTTGGATGGCAGATAAATATCCTTCAGCTCAAATAACCCTCCGAAATGCTTCAACTAGCAACATCATTTTACGGGTCAGAAATGACAGCCAATTGACCACCATTGGAATCGTGGATTTTACCAGCGGACTCTGGATGGTGCACAAAGACGCTGTTTACCTACATGAGGGTCAGCAATACACCGTTGAATCTCTGGATCTGGATACCGGGGAGGCAATTCTAAAACAGGGAAATACGGATTATTACACATTGCCTCAAATTGAAACAAACATATCCCTTACAAAATTGCTAGATAATAATAATATTCAAGGTGGTCAAAAATCATTCGGAGAACTTCTGGTTTCCCAGAAAGTGATAGGTTTCAAGAAGATTCGCTGGGAGACACAGGAAATCCTTGGGGTCGATCCCATCCTGGATTTACCGACCACGGAACTTCAAACTACCGGTTACTGGTTCCAATTGGATGATGAGAGTGTAGATAGTCTAAAAGCGACGGGATTGTGGAACGGTGAACCGAACCAATATGGAAAAGATTGGGAAAAGATCCGCACGGCAATCCGACGGAGAGATCAATATACATGCAAATCATGTGGAAAGGTTGAATCTATAAAGCAATTCCATGTTCATCATCGGATTCCATTTAAACAATTTCCCGACCACTACGAGGCAAATCTATACGAAAATCTGGTGACATTATGCCCGGTTTGCCACATGAAAGCTGAATCTGTTATTAAAATCCGCAGCGGTTTGAGCGGCGGAAGGTATGCTTTGGCAAACCTTGCTCCACTTTTCCTTATGTGTGATATTCGCGATTTAGGATCAACAATTGATCCGCGATGCAAATTTTGTGAAGGACAGCCAGCATTGATTTTTTATGATCAGGTCCCCGGAGGTATAGGACTTTGTGAGAATCTATTCAATAACCACGACCAGATATTAAAGGCAGCGCAAGAGCTCATATTGGTATGCAGTTGTAAAGATGGTTGTCCTGCCTGCGTAGGGGCTGCAGGAATGCTCGCAGAAGGCGGGAAAAAGGAGACTTTAGCTTTGCTGGATTGCTTGGTCAAATAATGTCATTAAAAAATTCTCTTCGTGACCGGTTGAAATCACTTGGGGTTCAGGAAGGTATTAAAAAGTCTTCAGAATTTCAAGACAAGCGGAGATACCCGATCGAAAAAAGTATTTCTGGAGAGTATTTGCATAATTCTTTTGGAGAGGTTTTTATCCATACGGATGAATTTCCGACCGATTACCGGCATGGAAACACCCCCCTATCCACCCCAGTCGGAATAACCACATTGGCCAGGTGGGCAAAGACTATTGACCTTGAACCGTTGAATTCAAGGGATCTGGTTTTCCTCGACACGGAGACCACTGGTTTAAGCGGTGGAACGGGGACATTTGTTTTTTTAGTAGGAATTGGTTTTCAAACTGTTGAAGGATTTGCAATCAAACAATTCTTCTTGCGCGATCCTGCCGAAGAGAGCGCATTTCTTATATCACTTGAAGAAGCTATTTCAGGGTTTAAAGGTTTGGTTACTTTCAATGGCAAGAGTTTTGATGTCCCAATATTGAAAACCCGATATATTTTGAATGGATTTCAATTCCCATTTATTGAAATGAACCATATTGATTTGTTACCGCTAGCTAGGAGACTCTGGAAATATCGTCTAGCAAATCGTAATCTTGGTATTTTGGAAACCGAAATCCTGAATCTGGAAAGATCAAGCGAGGAAATTCCTGGGTGGATGATCCCAGAGATGTATATTGATTATTGTCGAAGCGGGGATTCCCGTCCATTAAAGGGTGTGTTCTACCATAATGCAATGGATATCGTTTCCCTGGCTGGATTATTGATGAAAATTACTACCCTTGTTGAACCAGGTAAACAGGATGATGTCGTAGAGGGTGTGGATATTTTGGCGGTTGGTAAGCTGTATGAGTCCCTGGGAAATGACATGGAGGCAGGAAAATATTTCGAGGCAGCAATCCAGAGGCACCTGGAAGGTGACCATCGCATTCTTGCAAAAAAAACCTACGCTTCATTATTGAAACGGAAACGCAAATGGGATTTGGCTATCCCAATCTGGAAAGAATTGGCCGCTTACGGTCAATGGGATGCATTTGTGGAATTAGCCAAATATTTCGAGCACTCCTTGGGTGCTTTTGATGAAGCCCGATGTTTTGCTGAATTGGGACGTAAAATTGTTGAGAAGATCGATATGCCAAAAGTGAAAAAGGAAAAACTGAACATGGATTTCGACCGAAGGATAACCAGGTTGAGCTTAAAAATTGAAAAAAAATGTCGATAAGTGACGCTTTACGCTGGAATGCTCGTTACCGGGAACCAGCCAATTCAAAACCTGCCGTACCCCGCGAACTCCTGGTGAAATTTTACCAATACATCCCTCCGGCAGGATTTGTGCTGGATGTTGCAATGGGTTTAGGTGGTAATGCTTGTTTTCTGGTGAAAAATGGATTTCAGGTTCTTGGAGTAGATCTTTCACCCGTGGCTGTGAAGAGAGCAAAAAATGAATGCGATGAACTTTTGGCGCTTGTCGCGGATTCCAATGAAATGATTTTCCCATCGAATACATTCGACGCGATTTTAAATTTTTACTACCTGGATCGGTCGATCCTTAATCTCTACAAAACCATTTTAAAACCAGGCGGCTTACTTTTTTTCGAAACTCCTGGAATAGGTACCAGTGAAATTGATAGGACGATTGAAAAGAAATACCTCCTTCAAAAAAATGAGCTTTTAATTACCTTCGCAAGTTGGGATATACTTTATTGGAATAAGGTGATCATTAAGAATTCGACGAAACAACATAAAGTAATTGAGAAAATGGTTCTGAGGAAGGTATAAATGTTCGAAGACAATTACAAACCGGTATACCTGACGACTAGCAGAATTGAAGCTGAATCGATTTGCATTTTACTTAAATCCTTCGGGATAAATGCGGAAATCTCACAAGAAACCGCGGGGGCTGCGCTTGGTTTGTCTGTTGGTCCGCTGGGGGAGACTTTGATACTCGTAAATGATAAAGACGAAAAAGCTGCAAAAGAGATCTTAAAATCAATGGATGATGGAAAATTGGAAATTCAGGATGGGGATCCAGCAAAACCGGAATAGTTTATTCTTTTTTTAGTTTTTCATAGTCTTCAAGCGTATCCATATCATCTAGGATTTCAGGGTTATCCATGACTTGGTAAGCGATCTCAGTTTCATGCGTTCTTAAAAAGTCTCTCAAAGTTTCAGGTTCTTTTAAACCCAAGATCTCATTTTTAAAAGAAAAATCAAGCAACCAGGGGTGACCCCGTTGCATCTTATAGCTCGGAATCAGGATTTTCCCGGGTTGAAGAAAATACTGATTCGCCATTGAATTTATTGTCTCTGACTTCAAAGATGGTTGGTCACCAAGGATCACGAAGAATGCACTGCAGGTTGAAGGCAATACACGCAATCCGGTTTGCAGCGACACTAACATAGATCCATTTTCGAATTGCGGATTAAATACCGTTTGAAAATGAAACCTGGAGACCGACTTTTCAATATCATCGCGATTGGCACCGGTTACCACAATAATATTCTTCAAAACACTATTTTCAAGGTTTTGCAGCAATTGGTCTATGACAGTACTTCCCTTCCACGGAAGAAGCATTTTCGGTCTTCCCATCCGGGAGGAAAGTCCAGCCGCGAGGACAATACCACAAATACTAGTTGTTGGTTTCATTCAGGTGGGATTCCTGCCAAATCCTCCGGTTTATCAATATCCAGAAGAATTCGACTATCATTCCATGGAAAAAGAAGAGGGCTGAATTCCCTGAAGATTGCCCTTCCTCCCTTATCACCTTTAATATTGCGCAGTGAACTGAATGTCACCCGATCGAAAAGCACAGGGTTCCCTCTTTGGCCTTCGAATTCTGGAGCAATGATTGGAGCTAAAGAAAATGTATGGACCCGGAGGATCTCATCAATGAGGTTCACTGGGATTTGAGGCTGGTCACAAAGAAGGAACAAAGCAGCTCCGGAATGTTGGTTTACTTGATCTAGACCAATCTGGATGGATGTAGATTGGCCCTCTTGCCAATTTTGATTTCTAACGATCGTAATCGGAAGATCTTTGAGTATTTCTAGCAGAGGGTTAATCACTGCCCCGATCACAACTATTACCTCTGAGAGCGGTGAGGCTAAAGCAGACTCAACCACATGACGGATGAGCGGTTTCCCTTTCCAAAGGGTTAATTGTTTTGGTTCTCCGTATCTTTCTGAAGCACCAGCAGCCAAAATGATCCCGGATGATTTTTCGTGAACTGAATAAACCTTGTCATGCTGTAGTTCAGCTACAATAACAGAGTCAAAATAATCAATGGAATTTTGTATCACCGGACGGATAATTGAAACTGGATCGATATTCTCTGCCTGGTTTAGGATCAAGGTTTTTCTCGAACTTATAGGGACATTCTTTAATCCGCCTTCGGGGTGGCGGAGGATCGCCGCAAAATCTTCAGATTGGATAATCTCTCCAGAATGTTTTCCGGTGATCTTTGAGTACTTTTCCGATCGGTGGACAGTATTGGAGGAAAGCGGCTTCCCTATCGCAGATAATCCAGCAAGAACCACAGTATGATTTGCGAACTCCGGGATGGCTGGTTCATACTCAGCAGGTACTTTTAAGGATAATTGACGTGCCCCATCTGCCTCGATTAATAAAGGGATTCGATGGTTTAGGCAAAATTGATGCAATTCGGATAACACAGGGTTGGATAATCCCTTTAATCGGTTTTCTTCTCCCGGACCTGAAGTGATAAGAACGATCCCTGATTTCAACAATGTATTAAAGTCAGGCGAAATTCCTCTTTTAATCCACTCTACATGTTTATCAGCAATGGAAGCTTGGGAACAAGCCAAATGGGTTGTGGTGGTAATAAAAACGGGAGGTTGAAGCTGCCGGGCGAGTTTAAAAATGGCTGTTGTTTTACCCCCTGCACCAACGAAAGCGATCTGAGAATCGCGTTCAACCCTCATTGCCAGGCGTAAATCCATATTGTTCACTATCCGCAGACCTTTTTTCTGAATCCCGGTTGAAGTAAGACAGCTTCAAGAACCCCCCCGCCTACCGCAAGAGCTTTATCGGAGACAAGCTCACATAACCTTTGATCTGATCGAGGATCGATATCCCCAATCTTAATCCCTGGTTTCACAGGTAATCCGTCATGGAGGAGTCCTCTTAAAATGCCTTTAAAGGGAGCGACGATGATGCTTTGTCCAATCCGGGCGATTTCTTCCCCTTCATCGAACTGCTGCCCTATCACTGCTTTTGTGGAAAAAATACCTGCCGCGGGGGAACGCAAAACCCTTTCTCTTTGAAAATTTGCAACGCGGTCAGGAATCCCGGTATCCTTCTCGGCAGAACCGGAAAAATAAGCCCTGCCCATAAAATGCCCCCTTTGGGTCTCTATTACGGCATGGCAATTTTCACCAACATTAAAACCAGGACCAAGACCAATAGTATATATTGCAGGATAGAACAGGTTTTTATTTGCGGTTTTCGTCATTCTTGCGTCTACGATCACATCCGGTAAGAAATATTTGATGCAAAGGGCATCCGGATCAATCAGAATTGGGACAATAATAAATTCAGAACTTGGTGGGATAGCCTCAAAAATTTGGAAAAGGCGGCCTGTCAGTCCTTCGATAATGATTTGGCCGTCGTAAACCGCCTGGGCGAAACTCACAGAACGCCGTACTGCATAAGGTTGTGGAAGTTCGGTGATAATGACTGCGCACCCTGCCTTGAATAACCGGAGGGCGACCCCGGTGGCGAGATCACCCCCTCCTAAAATAATTGATTTCAAGGGCATGGAATGTTTATATTCTCCCCAACCCCTTAAGGACTCTTTCTGGGATAAGGGGGAAATCGTTAAACCAGATTCCCGTGGCTTCATGGACTGCCGATGTCACTGCCGGTACAAAACATAGATAAGGCATTTCCCCCATACCCTTCGCACCCCATGGTCCATTTTTATCGGGCACTTCAATGATCACTGAGCGGATTTCTTCAGGAATATCCAATATTGTAGGAATTAAATAGGTTGATAAAGTTTTCGTTTTCACACCAGTGGAATCCTGAATAAAGTTTTCCAGTAAAGCATATCCTGCGGCTTGAACAATCGCCCCCTCAATTTGACCTTTCACCTGTAATGGGTTTATCGCCTGCCCGACATCATCCACGCAAATTACCTTCTTGAGCACCACTTGACCTGTATCTGTATTCACTTCTGTTTTTACAGCGATAGCTACATACCCGTATGCAAAATTCGGTTCACTCTTCCCGGTCTCAGGGTCGAAAGGAGTTGTTGCAGGCGGCCGGTATTCAAAACTGGCAACAGCAGGCCTTTCTTCTGAAACCCATTTCTTAAGAGCAACCTCGGCCGCACCTTTTACCGCGTTGCACCCCATAAATGTCATTCGCGAAGCAGAAACCGAACCTGAATTTTGTGTATATGCTGTATCTGATGAAATCAATTCGATCTTTTGCATTGGGATATCCAGGACTTCGGCAGCTGCTTGAAGAAATACTGTATGAGCTCCCTGCCCGACCTCAGCCCCCGCATGATGAAGAACAACTTTTTCGATTTCTGTTTCACCATGGATTTCAACAGTTGCCCAACATTTTTCAGGCGCACCGAAGGAAAATCCGATGTTCTTATAGCCACATGCAATCCCCCAGGCGGATTTGATAGATGGTTTAGACAAGTCTAATGGGATATCTTGCGGTGGGACCCATTTGTCATTGTTTTCCTGCCATCCCGCTTCTCTCGCACACCGTTCAAGCACTTCACGTATGGCAACCCCTTCAGGGAGTGGCGTTTGAACAGAGAGTAAATCCCCTTCCCGGAGGATATTCTTCAACCTGAATTCAACCGGGTCCATTTCCAGTTTTTCTGCAAGTTTACTCATCTGGGATTCTGCTTCAAAAAGTCCTTGGGGACCGCCAAAACCACGGAAAGCCCCAGTGGGTAAATTGTTCGTGTAAACTGCGTAGGAATCTACCGATACATTTGGAATACGGTAAGGTCCCGTGCTTAATAATGCGGCATTTCCAAGAACTTTTGTGGATGTGTAAATATAACCACCACCATCTGCAACAAGTTTGACCTCTGCTGCTGTTATCGTTCCGTCTTTTTTCGCACCCCATTTTGCGTGAATATAATATGGATGCCGTTTGTGATGACCAATGATGGATTCTTCACGCGACCAGATGATCTTCACCGGCCGATCGATTCCTCGTTGGTGAAGCTTCCACGCAGCTAGTGCTAAAACAATCTGGACTGACATGTCTTCACGACCGCCGAAAGCCCCACCGATTGCGGGATAAATAACCCTAATCTGCTCCAAGGGAAGATTTAGTGCATGCGCAATTTGTTCCTGGTCTTCGTGAACCCATTGGCCGGCAACATTCACTGTCACCCGACCTTCCTCATCGATGTAGCTGATACCAGCCTCTGGTTGAAGATAGGCATGCTCCTGTTCGGGAGTGCGGTAATCCGATTCAACGATCACATCGGATTCCTCAAATCCTTTTTCAATATCCCCTTTTCGAATCCTGTAATGGCAGAAGACATTTGAGTCGCGGTCTGGATGTACAAGGGTTTCACTGCTTTCCATCGCAGTCAGGGGATCAAATATTGGCTTGAGGTCCTCATATTCCACCTTGATAAGATCCCGCGCGCGAGATGCAATCTCCTCAGTCTCACCAATAACAACTGCAACCTGGTCTGCTAGGCAGCGGACATGATCCGCAAACGGTTTATTTGATCCAGGTCCACATAATACCGGTTGGTCTGACGTAATCAATCCATACTCGTTAATAGGCACATCTTTGGCTGTAAAAATGGCTAGAACCCCGGGAAGAGCTTCCGCTTCGATAGTATTAATCCGGTGAATGACCGCGTGAATACGCTCTGAAAACAGGATTTTCATCCAAACCTGACCGGGTAATGAAATGTCTCCGGGATACAGCGCTTCCCCTTTGACTTTGGCTTTCGCGTCTATCCGTTCGACTGGCTTACCGATATATTTTCCCATTCTAATTCTCCGGACCTTCTACCGTTTATATTTCTTAAATCTTCCCCCTACAGAAGGAACGTCTGTCGGACCATATCGGGATGGACCAAAAATTGAATACAAGAGTTGAAAAATGATGGTCAGAATGATCGCAAAGCCAGCCATCAACACCAAAGTAAGCACTAATTTGATCAATATCAATGGGTCTTTATTCCGAACGAGGAGGTCCCGGGGAATGGGGATCCATCTTTCCGTATTGTTCATACTAATCAGGATCAAAGCTGTTGCATAGGAAATGATCGGTAATATCACCATCAATCCGAATCCAACCCCCCTCCAGATGGGGTGGGCTTGTTTTTCTTCATTTTTTATCTTTGGTTTATTCGAGTAATTGCCTGTGGTTCCCATATCACCTCATTTTCATACTGGCGGTTTCAACCGCCTTGATAATTTGATAATAACCCGTACACCGGCAAAGATTGCCAGTCAAAGCTTGCTTGATATCATCCTGATTGGGTTTTGGTCGCTCTTCAAGTAATTTTACCGTGCTCATTATAAAACCGGGTGTGCAGTAACCGCACTGGACAGCACCTTCATCGATGAACGCCTGCTGCACTGGATGAAGATCCTCGTAATCAGCACATACCCCTTCTATTGTGCCGATATCCGCCTGGTCAGCCCTGAATACAGGTACAAGGCATCCCATCACAGCAGCACCATCCAGGAATACCGTGCAGGCACCACATTCCCCCTCTGCACAACCTTCTTTTGTTCCAATCAAAATCGCTTTTTCCCGTAAGAACCGCAATAAATTTGGTGTACCGGTGGTATCTGCCATTTCTTGTTTCAGATTGACACGAGGTGTAATTGGATCACCCATAAAAAAAATCTTCGTTTCGGGGAGATTTTCTCTTGCACCTGGGGATCTTCCCTGCAATAGAACCGGGTTGGGAGGTAATATCCTTTGTTCATTTCCTTCTGACAAATCTTCAAGAGCCTGGATGACTGAACATTTGACCGCTTCCCTGCGGTAGATCTCTGAACCGCGTAGATCGGATATGGGACGAATATCCTCAAGAACAAGGTTTCCGGCTTCCTTGAATACTTTTGGATCCATTCTTTTATTCTCAAGGAATAGTTCAGCCGAAAGCGACCGAATAATCGTCGGTGCCACTGCACCCAGGGTGATAAATGCTTTTTGGATGACCTCATTTTTGATCTCAAGAATAACAGCAGAATTGATAACTGAGATCGCCTGTGCTTTCCGCAGCGCAGATTTTATGAAAGTTCCACGCTGATTATTCTGCATTATTGGAAAAACGATGTCTACAAGCATTTCATCATCAGCCATCACAGTTTTCCGCACGCCGGTGTAGAAATCCTGAAGTTTTACCTTGCGGATCCCTCTTATGGAGACCAGGCTTACTTCAGCTCCAAGCGCAATCATGGGCGGTATGGTATCGTTTGCCGGCGATGCAGTGATCAGGTTCCCTGCAATCGTTCCGCGATTTCTAATTTGGGGACTTCCAACAGACCAACACGCAATTGCCAGGGGTAGGCCATTTTCCCGGATCAATTTTGAGCTGACAACCTGGTTATGGGTAACCATAGGACCCAGGTGGATAAAACCCTTTTCATCGAGGGTGATCAAGTTTGTATCTTTGGTACGCGAAATATCCACCAAGGTTGATATATTCTTCCGGACTCCCCTTTCCAGCTCCAGCATCAGATCAGTAGCCCCGGCGATGACCCTGGCTGAGGCTTTTTCAGAGCCCAGTATTTTAATGGCATCGTCAAGGCTTGCGGCATTAATGTATTTCTGGAACATGGGTCACCTTATTGATATTTCATACTTTTTCCGGTACCTTCATTCCGGACCATGATCACCTCTGCCATTATACTGACAGCGATCTCTTCAGGGGTTTCAGCATGTAATTCCAAGCCCAAAGGTGAATGGATGCTTCCCACAACCTCCTCTGGAATGCCTTTTGAAAGAAGGGCTTTTCTGGTGACGATCCAGCGTCTTTTCGAACCGATAACCCCGATATATGCCGGCTTTTTCTCAAGTAATGAAGGAATACCATTGATATCTACATCATATCCCCGGGTGGTTAAAACCAGGAATGTATTTTGATCTATCTCAAGGTGATCTACCAGTTTTTCCAACGGGACTGGGAAAAACAAGTCGGAATCAGGGTTAGCGTCAGGTGTACAAAATTCCACCCGGTCGTCGCTCACTGCTGTGCGAAACCCCAGCCATTTTGCCAGATAGAGTACCGCTTTTCCAACATGCCCACCCCCAATAACGACGAGAAGTGGTTTTGTCATGATGGGTTCGATATAAACCTCTACATGACCTCCGCAAATGCCGACATCTCCCTTCGATGGATCGACAAGATCATAGGATTGTCTGCGTGATTTACCATCCTTGATCGCAGCCAGGGCATCCTGGATAACCTGATTTTCGATTTGTCCTCCCCCCACCGAACCGGATATCCGGCCATCCGGGAACACGATCATCTTGCTACCAGTATGACGGGGGGTCGAACCGCTGCTTTGGATAATTGTACATAAAGCAGCGGAGATACCCTTTTCTTCTAATTCTCCAGCTTCAATTAATATTGACAATTAAGCCTCCAATAAACCCAAAACTACGGGTAAAAGTTGCTTTTTCCGGGAAACCACGCCTTCAGCCAGGAAAGTTCCATCCGCAATGGGGTTATATGGAAGGTCTTCAAGCTCTCCGGGTTGATCGACCATCAAGATCCTGCTAGCACCCTGGACGACATCTGTAACCATTAACATCGCAAAATCAAGACCTTCCTTTATTTTTAGGTCACTCAATGCCTTTTCCAGGACATCAACATTTTCACCGATTTCATACATATCGTTGACTTCGATTTGTGATATGGCAAATTTTAACCGCTCGCTCGAATAGATTTTCATATCTTGAATAATAAGTTCGCCTGCAGGTCTAGCCCCTAATCCGGCACTTGCAGATAGAATTTTTTGACCGAAAGTCTGAATTGTCTCACCTTCAAGCCCGGTACCTGTTATAAAAGCCCATCGGGAGAGCCTGTCAGCTGCTTTCCTGTCGCGCTGGGTTGTGGTTGGTGAGGTCAGGATGAGGGTATCTGAGAGCAGCCCCGCCATTAGAACACCAGCCAGGCTGGATGGCAGGCTTAAACCGGCTTCCTCAGTTAATTCAGAAATCAGGGTGCTTGTAGATCCTACTGTATCCACGGTGAAACGGATCGGGGTATGCGTCGGTGGATTCCCCAACCGGTGATGGTCAAGGATTTCGATCAATTCCGCCTCATCCAGAGAAGCAAGGGATTGATGGGCTTCATTATGGTCAACTAAAACAATTTTCAAGCGTGGAGGTTCCAGGAGGTCTTTTTGCCTGCAAATGCCAGCATATTTCTGGTTTTCATCCAAAACCCAAAATTCATCCCCTTCCGCTCGCAGAACTTTATTAATTACATCCCTGATTCTAGTTGTAGCCTGAAATTGCCCGACATTTATATCTGCTGCTTCGGAACAGGGAAGATCCAGAATGTCTGCGACCTTTAATTCATTCCCCTTTGGGTTCGGTCCAACCAGTTTGCTGAGGAATCCAAAAAGACTGCGCCCGGTTAGCAAGCCATACGGACTCCTGTCTGGATTGAGGATAGGAGCAATCCCACCTGTCCGATTTGCGATGGACCATGCCTCGCGGAGTGGTTGACTTGGAGTCGTGGTATCCATCCTACGCATAACGGATTCAAATCTGGGGGAAGCATCCGTAAGAAGCAAGGGAGGATCTACTTTAAGGAATTTTAGAACCCACGCAGTCTGAGGGTTGATAGCCCCAGCCCTGGCGGCAATTGTATTAAGACCATCTCGTTCTTTTAATAACCAGGCATACCCGAGGGCAGCAGCGATGGAATCAGTATCCGGATTGACATGGCCAATAACATATATATTTGAACTGGATGTTGTCATTATTATTTCTTCTGCAAAGCCGCCCAGATTTTTTCCGGGGTTATCGGAATCGTATTGACTGATGCACCGCATGCATTTTTAACTGCATTCCCGACTGCAGGTGCAACGCCATCCAATGGGATCTCAGCCACGGCTTTCACTCCGAAAGGATGGCTGGGTTCAAAAGTTTCGATGAACATGACTTCCATTTCTGGCATTTCGTTAGCACGGAAGATATGGTACTGATCCAGGTCTTTTTGATGGATAACGCCTTTATTGTCAAATGTCATCTCTTCACATACAGCATATCCCAACGCCTGGGACATTCCTCCCTCTATTTGTCCTGAAGCGGTGAGTGGATTGATGATTATCCCCGAGTCTACCGCCATCAATAGGCGGTCAACCCGCAATTCACCTGTCTTAATATCTACAGTAACTTCTGCGAACTGTGCTGCAAACGGAGGCGGTGAAACTGGGGACATATAAGATGCAACAGCCATGATCTGTTCCTGGTTGTTGTGATGAAGAGAATCCAATGCAATATCAGCGAAACTGACTTTCCGTTCATCTGGAGCAATCGCAAAACTATCCCTCAGGGTGATGTCTGCAGGTGTGATTTCATTATCGAGCGAGAGCAGTGATGCTGCACGGATTTTTATACGTTCAGCCACCTGCTCTGCCGCTTTACATACGGCGGTACCGGAAATATAAGTCGTTGAAGAGGCATAAGCTCCTTTATCAAATGGGGTGAAATCCGTGTCAGAGGAGTAAACAAGAATATCCTCTGTTGGTACGCCAAGGATTTCAGCCGCCATCTGTCCTAAAACTGTGTCCGACCCTGTCCCCAGATCGGTAGCTCCGATAAGTAAATTAAACGAGCCATCATCGTTCATCTTTATGGACGCGCCGCCCATATCAAGATAAGGAATCGCGGTACCCTGCATCACAGCTGCCATACCGATCCCACGCCGGAGATAAGGTTTACCGGCAACTAATTGCCAAGAATCATTTGCGTATTTATCATTCCAACCAATTTGGTGCATCCCTTTGCGGATGCAGTCTTCAAGTCCAACGGTATTTACCATTTCCGGGCGGGGTTCGCGACCTTCGCTCCAGGAGGTGCTGAATGGATGAAGTTCCCCGGACCGGATTGTGTTTTTCAGCCGGAATTCAACCGGGTCCAGATTCAGGGCTGAAGTGATCTCTTCCATATGACGTTCCACTGCCCAGAAACCCTGCGGAACGCCATACCCCCGGAAAGCTCCTGCCGGAGGAAGGTTCGTATATACAACATCAGCGTAAAAACGGATATTCGGTGAGGCTCTAAATGGTCCATCTCCAACGTAGAGTGCCATGGATTTATGACCAGTGTTTCCAGTTACCGTTAGGGCATGGCAGCCATATGCTCCGGTATCGCTTAGAACTTTCATTTCATTGGCAGTGATTGTCCCATCTTTTTTGACGCCGGTTTTCATATGGATCCGCATGGGGTGGCGGGACCGGGCAGAGGTAAATTCCTCCTCCCGGGTATATTCGTATTTTACAGGTCGACCGGTCGCGATTGTTAAATGAGCTGCAACATCTTCCATCAAGACTTCCTGTTTGCCCCCAAATCCACCCCCTATCCGTGGTTTGATAACCCGGATCCGCTTCACAGGTAATTTAAGTACCGGGGCGAGGATCCGCCGGATATGAAATGGAACCTGGGTGCTGGAACGGATAACCAACCGGTCGTCTTCGTCCCAATAAGTTATTGCGACATGCGGTTCAATATGCGCTTGCTGAACTTTGGATACTTCATAATCCCCTTCAAAGATTCGATCAGCTTGTTTAAAACCTTCTTCCACGTTCCCAATATCGATGCGAATCTTCGCGGCTAGGTTTTGTTTTGCATCGGAATCTGCAAATGGAACCAATTCAGGTTCGTCATGGATTTGAACAGCACCGGTTACCATCGATTCTCGAGGGTCAAGGATATTCGGTAATTCTTCATACTCCACTTCGATCAAACTCAATGCTTTTTCAGCGATGGTCTCAGATTCCGCAGCTACAAACGCAACCCTATCCCCTACAAACCTGACTTTATTATCTAGTGAGAAAGCATCCAATGGTCCAGGAATGGGATCGGATTGTCCGGCAGTAGAATAGATCACCCGGGGGATATCCTGCGAGGTGAGGACGGCAGCAACACCCGGGAGTGCCCGGGCGTTTTCCGTGCGAATTGCTTTTATCCTTGCATGTGCATACGGGCTGTGAAGAACTTTAGCGTGAAGCATTCCCCGCATTTCAAAATCAGAGGTAAAAGCAGGTTTCCCCTGGGCAAGTTTTATTGCATCCACTTTGGGTTCCGGGCGACCTACTTGTTGATAATCCATTTTCTCAAGGGGTAGGTGAATTTGAGGGAGTACTTTCTGCCTTGTTTGCAAACTTCCTATTGAATTATCTGAAAGATATCCATTCTGCAGCGGTTTTAACCGGGTATCAGGAATGGCCAAGAATGGATTCTGATCCGGATTTTCCACTTCCCCCCGGATTAATCTGGAAGCAAGCAAAGCAGCCTGAACCGGTTTCTGATACCCTGTACAGCGGCAGAGGATCCCGGAAAGGTATTCCCGAACCTGGTCTTCGCTGGGATTTTCCACCTCACCAAGTAAGGATTTTATCGCCAGGATCATCGCGGGAGTGCAGTATCCGCATTGGATAGCTCCGGTCTGGATAAAAGCCTGCTGGATGACATCCAATCCGGGGCTCGCCTTCCATCCATTTATCGGATGTTTCCCCATCCCTTCAATGGTTTCAATCGAATGCCCTTCTGCTTGAGCTGCGAGCATCCGGCAGGAATTGACAGGTTTTCCGTCCAGTAGCACAGTACAAGCTCCACATTCTCCCTTCCTGCATCCTCCCCATTTGGCTCCAAAGAAGCCGTTGGTTCGTAGAACCTCGAGAAGAGTTGTATCAGGATTGCAATTTGTGATAAATTCACTGCGATTGATCTTCAAGCGGAGTTTTTTCATATTAGTCACCCTGCTCTAATTTGGAAAAAATCCGTTTGATCAATTCGAATAAAACCGTTTCTTGATAATCAGCAGACATGTTTTGGCTATAGTTCCATTTACAAGAAAAAGATTTTGCCAATTCTTCCGGTTTCTCGATTTTCCCAGAAAAAACCAACCGGGGAAGGTCACCTTCCAGATGTATCATGGTTATTCTGATCATCCCATCTTTCTTCCTGGAGCCGCAAAGGCAGATTAGAGGTTCGCTTTCCGGGGTTCTGCTTATGGTTGAAATTGCTGTCTTTAATTCTAGCGATATTGTTAGGGCGGAAATATAACCCGGTTCTTTCATCCTAATTTTTGAGTGAAAATCTGTAATAGAAACGGTCTTGTTGCCTGGCTCCCACAAAATACAGGTTTCCATTGCCATTAAAAGCGCAATGAATGCAGACTTGCCTGTTGCAGAGGCAACTGCCCCACCAACAGTTGAGGCTTGTCTCAGGTTGAAATTGCATTCAAGTGATAGAGAGTCTCTTATTGCAACAGAAATGGTTGGAGATTCCATTAAATTTTGCAAGGTAGTGTTCGCCCCAATCCTCAGGACCGCACCATTTCTTTCGATCTCTTTCATCCCCAGGGATTGAAGGTCAACCACTGCCAGGTCTTCTCCATCATTCGCATGGGAAAGGACTGTTCCCCCGCCAAGAGGGAGCGTTTTTGGAGTTTTTCTAGAAAGAAGGGTTATGGCATCTTCTTTGTTCTCAGGACGAAAATATTCAATGATCATTTTTCACCCTAGTCCGGGTACATGACCCATTGCCTTGTTTCAAGACCCATTTTGTTGATCGTTTCTTCAGGAGCTTGAACAAAAACAGAATCCGCCTCAGCTAAAACATTCCCTGATTCATCAAGCAGCTCCCCTCTCGCAGAAGCTACTTTACCTTTATCCTCCACAGGGTAACCTATGAGTTGAATTGGTCGTTCAGTAGGTACTGGTTTCCGGAAGCGGATTTCCAGTTTTGCAGTCATCATCAATCGTTTCCCGGTGGAATCATTCATAAAAACGCGGGCGGTTACCTCATCGAGAAGCGATGCTATGATACCGCCGTGAACTATTCCTGGCCAGCCTTGATATTCATTATTTACTTGCAGGTTTGATCTCACGGTACCATCCGGATATTCATGGAAAGCGAGCTTGAAGCCAGCCGGATTTTCCATACCACATATAAAACAATCCTGCGAATTGGCTTGTTTTCTCATTGCTGTGCAAAAGTATCGATCAGCAGGTTGACATCGCCACCAACCGGGTACAGGATAGGACATGTGCAGCCATTTTTCTTATATTCATCCACTTTCTTGCGGGCTTCATCCGGTGTACCTGAAGCGGTAATCCGGATAACGAGATCTTCCGGGACAAGATGTTTCGCTTTTTGGATCTGTTCATGTGTGGCCGGCCAACCGAGGATGGATTGAATTTGATTGACGATTTCCTGTGATACTCCGGAGGCCTTGGCTATATGAGGTTGTTGAGCTAAATATTGAGTTAATAATTCGCGGGTGGTATCAATGGCTTTGTCATGATCCAAATCGACAGAGCAAACGACCAGCTGAGGCCGATCAATCTCATCGAAATTCCTTCCCGCCTTCTTCGCTCCGGACGCCAGAAGTTCAAGCGCTTTGATGTTGTATTCCGGGGGGACACAATAGTTCATCACCACACCATCTGCAAGCTCCCCGGTCATTTCCATCATTTGATCCCCAGTAGCGCCGATAAAAATCGGGACATTGCGTGGTTCCCGGCGACCGTGAACAACATCCAACTCAATTCCATTTACATGCACGAATTCGCCATCAAAAGTTACACGCTCCATGTTTAGGAGCCTTTTCATTACCTTGATTGTTTCTTTCATGGCAGTCAGGGGTTTGGAGCGGGTAATTCCCACATTCTTTGCCAGGGGATCCCACCACGCACCAATTCCGCAAATCACCCTATTGGGAGCCAGGTCATCCAGGGTGAGGAATGTTGATGCTAAAAGACCGATGTTTCGAGTCCAGTTATTAATCACCCCTGAACCGATCTCGATTTTCTCGGTCACCGCGGCATAGGCTGCCATCGGGACGATTGCATCCCGTACCAATCGGCTTTCCGCCTGCCAGACCGCTTCAAAACCGCGTTTCTCAGCATAACGGACATAATCCAAACCATCTCTTAGGTCGTGAGCGTCCTGAAGATATAAGGCAACTCTTTCTGGCATTGGTTCATCCTCCACTTGATTTGATTTGTTGGTTTGAGAGTTCCTGGTAGCTAATCCAGTCCTCTGGGGTATCCAGGTCCAATTCAAAAGCAGGATTATGAAATATTTCTACCCTGTAATGGTGATCAAACGCGATTTGTTGATGCTTTGAAAAAGAATTTTCCCCAAAATTGAAAGAAAAACCATTCAGTGGATTAATTAGGATTGAATTCGTTCCCTCTTTACGGCGATCAGGAGCGATAATTGCGATAGGTGGATTGAAATCTTTTTCAAGCAGTGAATTAAGTGAGTTTGAGTTCAGCAAGGGCAGGTCAGCAGGCAGGATTATGACCTCGGAGGCTCCCAGGTCGATGCAAAATTTACAAGCAGATTCAACAGCAAAATTCAAGGAAAAAGGTTGATCCTCTTCCAGATAAGAAAATGAAAACTGGTTTGTTAGTTCTTTTACCTCGGGGTCGTGGCTTACGACGACCACCCCGGTGATAAATTCCGAACTATGTAGAGTTTGAAGAAGATTGGTAAGCATTGTAATATTTAAGGAGGCTCTCTCTTCGTCACTCAATATCCCGGCCAATCTAGTCTTTCCCTGGTCTATTGATTTCACGGGAACAATCGCCCATAGAGTCATGGATTATCCTGTGATCTCCTTTTTTACGAAAGCAAGGACTTCTTCAGCCAGCTTTTTTCTATCCTGCTTGGATTTCATCACGGTGTTGGTTACCAGTGTGATTATATCCCACTGATTAATTTCTTCAGCCTGTAATCGATCCTGTTCATCCAATATAAAACCGTTGATTAGACCCCGGTAGTTTTCTGCAACTGTTTTTGCGAGGGGTTCCAACCCTAATTCCAGGTACATCTTTGCCAATGGTCCTTTTATTGCTTTTCCCCCAACAATTGGTGAAACAGCGATAATCTTCTTGCCTTTCAGTAAACCACGAACTCCGGAAATGGCCAGGATCGGACAAATACTAACCAATGGATTTGAAGGGCCAATCAGGATCACATCCGCTTGATTAATTGCCTCAACCAATCCCCTTGCAGGTTTGGCTTTTTCAATACCGGAAAAATCAAAACCAGTGACTTTCGGCTCAAATTTGCGGTCCACGAAATATTCCTGAAATGAAATCGGTCCGAATTCGGCGGTATTAACTTTGGTTCTTACCTCATGGTCGGTCATTGGATATATATTCGCCTGAATTCCTAATTCTTGCGAGAACCTAGTAGTGAAATCACTAAGGAGATATCCTTGCTTTAGTAAACGAGTTCTTTCAAGATGAGTGGCGAGATCTTTATCACCAAGCTTGAACCAGGTTGGACCGCCTAATTCTTCAATCCTCTTCTGGACATTATAGGTTTCACTCCTCAACCCCCACCCGGTTACGGGATTTGCGACCCCGGCCAAAGTGTAGCAAACTGTATCCAGGTCTGGTGAGATCAATAATCCAAATAATTCAAAATCATCCCCGGTGTTGACGCATACAGATAATTTCCACGGGGGAAGTAACTGGTAAAGACCATCCGCGAATTTCGCCCCTCCCACACCCCCGGAAAGGACAAGGATCGAAGGAAATTCACTGCTCATTGAAAAGTATATTTATGAATAATTTCTGCTTCATCGCCGGTATATTGCCCGAAGGCAATATTGTTGATTTCCATCTCAAAATCAATTTTTTGATTTGTCAACTTTTGAATGGCATCAGGGATCCAATGCTGATCTTCGGGGTTTGATAAAATTGTTATATGGGGAATCCATTTCTCCGGAGTGCAATACTCAGAGGGGCGGCTAGATAATTTTTGTACTGAAGTACTGATAAACTGTTGGAGATCAGCCAATTCGGTCGTTTTCAAGATAGGGAGAAAAAGGATCCTGGTTTTTCCGGTGAATACCCCTAATCCTGTTACCCTTACAGTGAATCTGATGATTTGATTTGCTATAACCTTGAATTCTTTTTCCAAACCTACCCTATCGTAATCTTCTGCCGAATGCCAGGTGAAATGCGGATACTTCCATATGATTGGAGTTTTAACTTGTTTTACCGGCAATATTGCATCCATAATCTTTTGAATTTCGCCTTCCGCCGGATTATTCACGAGAGAGAGAATTGAAAACATGGCTTATCGAAAAAGATCCTGGTCAACAGGCCGGATTAGATCTTTAAAAGTGGATTCGCGCAATGCATAAGGAAAACCACGCGCGTGAATAACCGGACGGGATTCATCCGCCTGCCCCATGAGAAGAGAAGCAGATGCAGCCAGTTCGTCCGCAGCAGCGATTTGGGTGATTTTCAATTCATATCCGAAAAGATCTTTTTTTCCACGCATATCAACAAGGCCAGGAATTCCAGAGTAACCAATAGTGACACCAACGACACCCATCCTCCAGGGTCTGCCGTGCGAATCTATGATCATTACCCCTATTACTTTGCCCGTCATTTTTTGCAAATCTTGGCGAATCCGAAAAGCAGATTCTTCCGGATTTTCGGGGAGAAGCAAGACCCAATCATCTGTGGTGGAAACTTCGCCATCTACGTTCGAGTGATCAATCCCTGCATTGGCGCAGATAAAACCCAACCTGTGTTCCACGATCAAAGTTCCGGGTTTCGCCCTCAAAACTGTGTGGCTTTCCTGAAGAACCAGCTCAACAAACCGGGGATCTTTACCAGTGATCCTACTCAATTCAAGGGCTTTCTCCCCGGGAGAAATAATACTCAGATTTTGTAAACGTCCTTCAGCTTTTGAAACAATCTTTTGTGCCAGAATAAGAACATCGCCATCCTGAATATCTACCTGGTTATGAAGAAGGGATGTGAAAACAATTTCTGAAAGATCATCCCCAGAGCGAATTAATGGGAACATTTCCAAAGCGGAAAGAATGATTTGTTTCAACGTGTTCCCTTTAAATTAGTCTGGTATTCCGGTTATCTTTATACCAGTTGCTTCAACGCCATATTGCTTATTCAGGTAAATGAGGATTGAGGTCAGCCCTTCGGCGACAATTGAATTTTCGATCTGACCTGCATCCCAGCCCTTCATGCCTGCATCCTGTGCCAAACCAATAACCAGTTCTCTCGATTCTTTATCCGTTCCGGTAACTAAAACATCGCAATCGATCTCTTCATCATTCATCAATCGTTCGTATGATATATTCTGGAAGGCGGAAACTACCCTTGAACCCTCACCGAGGATTGAAAGGGTTTCCATGGCAGCACTCCCTGCTTCAGGGATTTGTACCCGGGTGACTTTTGGGGGAACAAGCGGGACAGTGACATCGATGAATAATTTATCTTTGACCAGGGATTTAATGGATTCGACCATCGGCCGGTGAGCTGAATAAGGGACGGTCAGCACGATGATTTCCTGAGAATTAGCGGCTTCTTCGTTTGTTCCGGCTTTTAGAATGACTGGTCTGGAGCAACTAGATAACACTTCTTCAACTGCAGCCTGGGCTTTTTCGATCTGGCGGGAACCAATCATAACCTGATGTCCCGCGAGTGCCCATCTATGCGCTAACCCTTTGCCTTCCTTTCCAGTCCCGCCAAGGATCGCGATCTTGAATTTATGTATTGGTTCCATGATTTATTACCTTATTGTGAGGAGATTTCCTGAAAATTTTCCCAAACTTTTTGAGCATATTGCATCGCCTCGGTAGTGATCCTTTGCTCATCCATGGTTAATAATTCCCTGTTTGTCATCAGGAACTTTCCACCTACCATCGTGGATGTGACGAGACCCTCATCAAAACCGAACACGATATGCCACGGCAGATTTCCTTCTGTTACCGGGGTAAAAGGGTGATAATCTACAAAGATCAAATCCGCAAGCGAACCTTTCGTCAGGGTACCAACTTCTGTCCGAAATGCATGGGAAGCAAGGGATGCGTTATTTGTCAAGGCCATTTTGGCTATCAAACTAGCCGGCATACGGCGTGGGTCATGATGCCAGAGCTTATGAGCAAGATACGCAGCCTTCCACTCCTCCCACATTGCATTGGAGAAGCCATCGTTGCCAAGGCAAACCTGAATTCCAGCCTTATCCATGGCTTCAATCTGAGCCATCCCCACCCCGTTATTCATATTCGACCTGGGTTGATGGGTTACCCAACTATGAGATTCCGCAAGCAGATTTATCTCAACATCGTTTAAGTGGACTCCGTGGACAATGATGGAATTTGGCCCAAGAATGCCAAAACGTTGTAATCTTTCAACTACACGCAAGCCATAATTGTTTATGGAATTGTCCTGATCTGATGTATGTTCAGCGACATGAATATGGAAACCGAGATCCTCTGGTGCAACATCCCTTGCCTTTTGCAACGTCCTATCAGAAAGCGTTAAACCGGCATGCAACCCAAAAAATGAAGCTAAACGGTCAGGGTCGATTCTATTTTTTATCACCCCATTAAACCGCATATTCTCTGTTATTCCCTGCAGCGTTTTTTCTCCCCCATCCCGGTCAGTGACCTCGTAACAGAGTGCTCCCCTTGCACCACTTTGCAAGACTTCTTGAGCGATGATATCGAGTGAACCGGGGATAAAGTTCTGGGATGCATGGTGATCGAACAATGTTGTAGTTCCGTGTTTGATCGCATCGATCAGGCACACTTGCGCGGAGAAACGAATTGATTTCTCATCCAAAGCGCGATCCAACGGCCACCATAGTTTGTTCAGAATTTCTGGGAAATCTTTTGCAGCATCCCCTGGTATTGAGATACCTCTTGCAAAAGCGCCATAAAAATGGGTGTGAGCGCAAATCGAACCGGGAAGAATAAACTGACCCCCGGCATCAATGACTTCTTCTTTCTTATCCGGAGGTTGAATATCACGATTGGGAAGAATTTTCTCAATGATATTATCTTTAATATATAGGGAATAGCCATCAAGGATCCGGTTTGGAGACGTTCCGGTGATGATTTTTCCATTAATAATTTTCATATCTTTTCTTATACCCATATTCGATTTTAACATAAACAGAAATTTGCGATTGGACACCATTCAGTGAAAATCCGTCATATAATCATCCAACTGCATTTTTTGGAGGACTCATGGAATCAAATTTACAGGATCAATTGAATTTTGCACTAGCTCACCGGGAGGAAACTCAATCAAAATTAATGGAATTGGTGAGAATTCCTTCGATCTCCACCGCTCCAGAGCATGGAAAAGATATCCAGGCGGCAGCTAATTGGATCTCGGATTATTTAAAGAAAATGGGTGTAACAAATATAAAAATCATGCCAACAAAAGGGCATCCGATTGTATACGGGGAGCTCCTAACTAAAATACCTGCTACTATGACTGTGTTGATCTATGGTCATTACGATGTTCAACCCCCGGAACCGCTGGAACTTTGGAATTCAGGACCTTTTGAACCTGTAATCAAAGATGGCTGTCTTTTTGGGCGTGGTTCTTCTGATATGAAAGGCCAACTGATGGCTTGCCTGGCAGCCATCGAAGCGATTTGCTCAACCGGTCAAATGCCAGTAAATCTAAAATTCATTTTCGAAGGAGAGGAAGAAATTGGATCACCTCACCTGGCGGAATTTCTTGGAACGAATAAGGAACTATTAAAAAGTGATTTTGCACTAAATCCGGATGCGGGTATGATCGCGGCGGATTGTCCGACAATAGTTTACGGATTAAGAGGGCTCGCTTATTTTGAATTGAGAGTGTACGGTCCGGATCATGACCTCCATTCAGGGATTTTCGGGGGA
>Ga0209254_10000763_pt1 | contig 27826 bp, 24 predicted proteins | sample FrelakmetDIP11DI_FD_187148 | JGI IMG/M metagenome (GOLD analysis project Ga0209254, IMG submission 187148) | Freshwater lake sediment microbial communities from the University of Notre Dame, USA, for methane emissions studies - DIP11 DI (SPAdes)... | ecosystem: Environmental > Aquatic >...
CCCTCCCTGTGTTAGTGCGAAAACTGTTGCCACCTGAGGTAAAATGGTATCCGCATATACCACGATCTTACATCGGAGAAACGCTTTGAAGAAGCTTTTTAATAGTTACGCATTTTTATTCCTGATCGCCGGGATCATCGTTTTACTGGATCAATTGACAAAAGAATGGGTTCGCCTCAACTTGCAGCTTGGCGAGATTTTTCGACCTGAGTTATGGCTTACCCAATATATTCGTCTCGTGCATTGGAAGAACACCGGCGCAGCCTTTGGGATGTTCCAGAACATGAACCCGGTTTTTATGGTGCTCTCAGTGCTGGTCATTGGCGTGATCCTGTATTACTTTCCCCAAATCCCCCGCCAGGATTGGTTGGTGCGGCTTTCGATGGGCATGCTGTTGGGAGGAGCAATCGGCAACCTGATCGATCGTTTCAGGCATGGATATGTGACCGATTTTATCTCGGTCGGCAAATTCCCTGTATTGAATATTGCAGATGCCAGCATCTCGGTCGGCGTGGCTTTACTTTTCGTGGGGATGTGGTTGCAGGAGAAGAATAAGAAAGTTCAGCCTCCAGCCGAGGGTGAAAATCCTTCTTCTGCCCAGCCCGATGCTGCTGGAGTATCAGAGGAAGTGCAGGGTGAATGAACGCGAAGCTCAATCGGTCACATTCATTATTAAAGACGAACAGCCTGTCAGGCTGGATAAGTATCTGGTAACCTGTCTGCCAGAGCTTTCACGCTCGCGCATTCAAAGCCTGATTAAAGATGGACAGGTAACTGTCAACGCCGCTCCACCGCATAAAGCCGGGCAGATGATCGCAGCCGGCGCCACGGTGCAGGTGTGCATCCCTGCCCCGCAACCCAGCCAGATTGTCCCGGAAGCGATCCCATTAGATATCATATTTGAAAATGGCGACCTGATGGTGGTCAACAAACCCGCCGGGATGGTCGTCCATCCGGCTGCCGGACACAGCTCTGGCACCCTGGTGCATGCCGCACTGGCCCACGCTCCAGAGATAGAAGGCATCGGCGGAGAGCAACGTCCCGGGGTGGTCCACCGCCTGGACAAGAATACCTCTGGTCTGATTTTATTGGCCAAGAATGACCTGACCCACCGCTGGCTGCAAGACCAATTCCGCCTGCGCAAGATCCAGAAGACCTACCTGGCATTGGTGGACGGTCATCCGCCCACACCGGCGGGCAGGGTTGAAGCCCCCATCGGGCGCGATAGCCGTTCGCGTAACAAGATGGCAGTCGTGACGCCTGAAAAAGGACGCCAGTCGGTCAGTGAATATCGCACCTTGGAATCTTTCCCAGCCCATACTTTGCTGGAAGTCCATCCTATTACCGGACGTACCCATCAAATCCGGTTGCATCTGGCCTTCCTGGGCTGCCCAGTGGCCGGCGACACCATCTATGGCCGGCGGCAAGCCAGTTTCCCGATCAATCGTCATTTCTTGCACGCAGCGCGCCTGAAGGTACAGCTGCGAGACGAAGCTACCCCACGGACCTTCGAAGCGCCACTCCCGCCCGACCTGAAAAATATCATCGATCTGCTTAACCGAGGAGATATAAAATGAATTTCATCGACCTGAGATCCGATACCGTCACACTTCCAACTCCAGCCATGCGCGAGGCAATGGCTCAGGCAGAGGTTGGCGATGATGTCTATGGAGAGGATCCGACCATCAATCGCCTGCAGGAGCTGGCTGCCAGCCTGGTAGGTAAAGAAGCCGGGCTTTTCGTCCCCTCCGGTACGATGAGCAACCTGACCGCGGTATTATCACACTGCAACCGGGGCGATGAAGTCATCCTGGGCAACAAATCCCATACCTTTCTGTTCGAGGGCGGTGGGATTTCCGCTTTGGGCAGTGTCCATTCCTGCCAGATACCAAACCAGACCGATGGAACGCTGGCTGTGCAAGATATCCTGAACGCCATCCGGCCCGACGATATCCACAATCCGGTTACCCGCCTGATCTGTCTGGAGAATACCCACAACCGCTGCGGCGGGGTGGCATTGAGCCCGGATTACACCCGGCAGATAGGGGAGCTGGCTCGCCAGCATAACCTTCGGCTGCATCTGGACGGCGCACGCCTGTTCAATGCTGCCGTCGCCCAGGGTGTCAACGCTAAAGAGCTGGCTGGTCCGGCTGATTCGGTCAGCATCTGCCTGAGCAAAGGTCTCAGCGCGCCGGTCGGTTCAGTCTTATGTGGCTCCAAAGACTTCATCCAGCGCGCTCTGCGCATCCGCAAACAGCTGGGCGGCGGCATGCGCCAGGCCGGCATCCTGGCCGCGGCGGGTATTGTGGCTCTGGAAACGATGGTTGAGCGCCTGGCTGAAGATCACCAGCGAGCTGCTCGCCTTGCTGAAGGTCTGTGTTGTCTGCCGGATATCCAGGCTGATCCCCAAAAGCCGCCTACCAACATGGTCTTCCTTAATCTTACCCTTCGTGCGCGGCTCAACGCCCGCGAAGTTGGACAGCGCCTGGTTGATCGCGGTATAAAAGTTGGTGTAGTCGGGTTGCAGCGATTCCGCCTCGTAACTCATTACGGGATTGAAGACGCGGACATCGAGCAAACAATTGCAGCTTTTGCTGAAGTCCTGTAAAGATTAAGTGCATGTTATAATATTCACATATTTTAGCTAAAAAATATGATCGAATACTTGACATTAGAACAAATTGATGAGACTTCGGCGGTTGTTCGGTCGCATTTAAAAGAACTGCCAAGAATCGGCCTGATCCTGGGCTCCGGGTTGGGGAGCCTGGCTACCTTTATCGAGCAACCCGTGTTTATCCCATATAGCCAGCTTCCCGGCTGGCCTGTTTCAACCGTGATCGGTCACTCAGGGCGTCTGGTGAATGGCCTGTTGGAGGGGCAGCCTGTGATGGTCATGCAAGGCCGCGCCCATTATTATGAAGGCTACAGCCTGGCGCACATCTCCCTTCCGGTGCGGGTCATGCAGCGTTTGGGCATCGACATCCTGATTGTCACCAATGCAGCTGGAGCAGTTAATCCAGAATTCAACCCCGGCGAATTAATGCTGATCACCGATCACCTGAACCTGATGGGGATGTCTGGTCTGAGCCCGCTACGCGGCCCTAACCTGGACGAGTTTGGACCGCGCTTCCCAGACATGAGCATTGCATACGACCGTGAGCTGCGCAAGCTTGCCCAGGCAATCGCTAAAGAAAATGGCCTGCTCTTGAGAGAAGGCGTCTATGCCAGTCTCGCCGGACCATCCTTCGAAAGCCCCGCCGACCTGCGTTTCTTAAAGCAAGCTGGTGCCGACGCGGTGGGCATGTCGACTGTACCGGAAGTCATTACTGCGCGTCACGCCGGTACGCGTGTCCTGGGCGTCTCCGGCATCAGCAATAAAGCGAACCTGGATGGTAGTACGATGACAACACACGAGGAGGTGTTGGAAGCCGGAAAGAAAATTGTCCCTCAATTGTTGACCTTAGTTCGAGGCGTCCTGCGACGTTTATAGAAGTCATCAGAACAAGTTTGTGAGTTTATCGGTTAATTGTCATTATTGACCCCCAGCTAGGAGCGGCATGGAAGAAGCACTCGGCTTTTTTCGCGCCTTTGAGACGTGGATTTACCTGCTTCTCGGGCTAGGGGGACTGTATTACATTCGAAGATTTGTCCTTGCCTGGCAAGAGTTGCGCAGTGCTTCTTTCGGTTTGGAGCGCGAGAGCGCACAATCTCGCTTGAACCGGGCTGCCAGTATACTGGTTCTATTACTGACTATGGTAGTGACAGAGTTTGTATTGGTTTCCTTTATTGCTCCGGCTTTACCGGGACCGATTGGGCTGCCTACGCCCACCCTGAACTTGCTGGCTACCCCTTCGGTCACCTTGCCGGCTGAAACTTTGCAAGCCGGCGAACCTCAGACGACTGGAACCCCCGCACCGATCGAAACAGTCGCTGGAAGCGGCTGTACCCCGGGTCAAATCGAGATAATCATTCCCGAAAATGGCGAGGAAATCAGTGGAGTTGTCCCAGTAGTCGGATCAGCCAACATTCCCAACTTTGGTTTTTATAAATTCGAAATCAAACGCCCTGATGAAACCGTCTGGCTGACCATTCAAGCAGGTAATACACCTGTTTCCGGCGGAAAACTCGGTGATTGGGATACATCTCGTCTGTCTCCAGGCGATTACCAGTTGGCTTTGGTGGTGGTGGACAACCAGGCCAAGGCCTCCACGCCTTGTATTATCCAGCTCAGGGTGGCGCTCCCCCCGCCCCTTACACCTGGTCCTTGAAAAGGTCTAATCTCTATGCCCGAAATCGAAATTCGCCCGGCTGTTGCAGCCGATATCCCCCTGCTCATCGGATTGGATCATACTTTCGCCACCGACCATGTCTGGCAGATGGAATTTCTCCCTGAACACGAACAGAGCCAGATTAGCGTGAATTTTCGCAAAGTGCGCCTGCCGCGTTCTGTCCGCGTGGATTATCCCCGCCCGGCGCGCTCCCTTACAGAAGACTGGACCCGTCTGTCCGGTTTGTTAGTCGCGGTACTGGAAGAGCAGCCCATCGGCTATGCCGGGCTGATTTTGGACCGTATCACCAAAGCCACCTGGGTAACTGACCTGGTGGTAGATAAGCCCCTGCGCAGACAGGGTATTGGCAGCGCGCTGCTTTTGGCTGCGGCTGAGTGGGCTACCACGATAGACAGCCATACCCTGGTGCTGGAAATGCAACCCAAGAACAATCCTGCCATCCGGTTATCCTTCAAGCTGGGCTTCGAGTTCTGTGGCTATAATGATCTTTATTATCCCGATCATGAGATCGGAGTCTTTTTTAGAAAATCGATCTAGCTGAGGTATAGTTCTTTTTTTATAGTCCTGTTTACCGTTATGTATGAAATTCTGACCCATTCCTTACGGGCGCTAAACAGCTTCCTCACAGCCGGCATTGCCATAACGGCCTTCTCGCTGCTCTTATACGCGCTTTCCTTCAACCTGCGCGACCGGGTCGTACGTACCTTTGCCTTCATTCTGGTCTGTGTGGTGATCGTTTTCGTCGGGGAAGCCTTCAGCAGCGTCGCCAAAACGCCAGCTCAACTCGAATTCTGGCAGCGTGTACAATGGGTGGGGATCATCTTTATGCCAGCCGCGTACATACACCTGTCAGACGCGCTGCTTTCCACCACCGGCAGGCCATCCCGCGGACGCCGCAGGCTGTTCGTCCGGTTGATGTACCTGGCTAGCATAAGTTTCTTGATCGTTTTGCCATCCAACCTGCTGGTCGGTCCGCTGCTCCAGGATGCCCAACCAGCACCACATTTGCAGCGCACCTGGCTGACCTGGATATTCACCTGCTTCTACATCCTGGCGATGGTGCTCTCGTGGATGAATTTCTGGCGTGCTTACCAGCGCACCGTGACGAGTGCTACCCGCCGCCGGATGACTTATCTGCTCATCGGTGCTCTGGCTCCAGCGCTCGGCTCTTACCCTTACCTGCTCTTCGGGTCAGAGTTTGCCAACCACTTCCCCCTCATCTTCTGGTTTACGGTCACGCTCAGCAATCTATTTGTGACTTTCTTGCTGATCCTGATGGCTTACGGCGTGGCATTTTTCGGGGTACCCTGGCCCGACCGGGTTGTCAAGCGCCGGCTCTTCAAGTGGATCATGCGCGGCCCGGTTACGGCCTCCACCGTTCTGGTGATTACAACTGTGATCAAGCGGGTGGGCAGCCTGCTCGCGCTGGACCTATCCGCTGTCATCCCCGTCTTTATGACCGGCTCGATCTTGATCCTGGAACATCTGATTACCCTGGTCGCTCCGATCTGGGAGCGCCGTCTGTTCTTCGGAAAAGACCGGGCAGAAATGGAATTGCTCCAAACGCTGGATGAACGCCTGCTGACTCTGGGGGATTTACAGCAGTTTCTGGAGGCAATCCTGGCGGCAGTCTGCGACCGCCTGCAAGTATCCAGGGCTTTCATCGCCACCCTGGGCGCCCAGGGAATAGAGACGCTTATTATGATAGGAGGTGATCATTCGCTGGAAGAAAGTGAATTACCTGTCAGCATGATTCAAGCAGCTGCCCAAAACGGCCGGGAGCAAGTTCTATTCGCTTGGGGTGATCACTGGCTCGTTCCCCTCACCGACCAGGCTGGCAGCATGAATGAGTTGATAGGTCTGATGGGTGTGGCGCGCAAACCGGACCAGCCCCTGGATGAAGAGCAGTTGGATGCCTTGCATATCCTCGCCCGTCGAGCGGCGCTGGCGATCCATGACCGTTACCGGCAGGAACAGGTCTTTAGCTCTTTGGAGGAGTTGACCCCGCAGATGGAGTGGATCCAACGTCTGCGTGCCGCCTCACGCTATGATGGCACCGAGATCCTGACCACGCCCGATTTCTCACTCGAACAGAGCGAGCTTTCGCCCCTGGTAAAGGATGCGCTAACCCACTATTGGGGCGGCCCAAAGCTGACCGGAAGTCCGTTATTAAACCTGCAGGTGGTCCAGAAGATCGCCAGAGAGCATGAAGAGACTTCCACTAACGCCCTGCGCACGCTGCTGCGCAACGCGATCGATCACGTTCGCCCAGAAGGAGAGAGACGATTTACTGCGGAATGGATACTATACAATATTCTGGAACTAAAATTTATGGAGGGCCGCAAAGTACGCGAAGTTGCCATGCGGCTGGCAATGTCGGAAGCAGATCTATACCGCAAACAACGAGTTGCGATTGAATCAGTAGCCAAAGCGATCCTCGAAATGGAACAGGCGGCCAGGCGGGAAATATCTGCTGAAATAGAACCGGATTTGGATACCATTCAACAAACAAATGAGTTTGCTCGGGGAGGTAATTTTAATGGTAATTAAAAAACGTTACCATGATGGACAAGGCACCCCACCCCCACCTATGGATGAATCCTGGTGGGAAGCTGTATTGGCGGAAGAGGTGGCTCATAGCACTCCAGCCACGCCCAGGGCTGCCCGCCCTACCGCTCATACTGCCAATACACACGTTTCAAATAGCGAGGAATTGCCGGAAGGAGAGCCAGAAGCCGCAACGCTCGACTGGCAAAAGGCGACCGAGCTTTACGAGCAAGATCAGGTGGTGCACATGCTGGTCACCGGATGCAACCGGGGTGGTTTGCTGGTAAACGGCAACCAGTTGCAGGGATTCGTCCCCGTTTCGCACCTGATTGAAGCGCCCTGCCCGACCGTTGACGTAGAACAGTGGCTCTCGAATTATGTTGAGCAATCTTTGGATCTGAAAGTGATAGAATGCGACCGGGAACGCGGGCGGGTGGTTTTCTCCGAACGCGCTGCGCAATCCAGCCCAGGCAGCCGGAACTTGCTATTGAGAAACCTGAACCCCGGCACGTGTGTGGTCGGGATCGTAACCAATATTACCGACTTTGGGATTTTTGTCGATTTAGGCGGCGTCGAAGGTCTGGTACACGTCTCTGAGATTTCCTGGGGCAGAGTGCAACACCCGGCTGAGGTGATCTCTCTCGGTCAAAAGATCGATGTCTATGTGATCCAGGTCGATCCAAAACGGGCGCGCGTCGCTTTGAGCTTGAAACGTCTGCACCCCAACCCCTGGGAAACCGCTGAAAATCGTTACTCTCCCGGTCAGGTTACCGAAGCAGTGATCACCAGCATCGTTCCGTTTGGCGCTTTTGCCCGCCTGGAAGAAGGACTGGATGGATTGATCCATGTATCAGAGATCAATGCGAACGATAACGAACAGCGTCTGGTAGATTGCCTGCAAGAAGGCCAAAGGGTGACTGTGCGCATCCTGCACGTCGACGCGGCAAAACAACGCCTGGGTCTGAGCCTGAAGCTGGACAGCGAGGCTGTGCCGTTTTAGCTGTTCCAGTTTTATAAGTCGACGAGCGCATGCCTTAATGCGTATGACGTCGCGGTATAACAAATTATCGGCCAAGGACAGGAAATCTGCATGAAATCCTGGTGGAAGGTTGCCTTTGGAATCCTTTGCGTGTTGCTGGGGGGTGGGTTAATCTATCTGGTTAGCAGCCCGCCGCGCGGCGTTCCGCTGCAACTGCTTCCCCTGCCATCGCCTGCTCCAATCCAGGTCCATGTGGCTGGCGCGGTCATCCATCCCGGGGTCTACTCCCTGCCCGCCGGGAGCCGCCTCGAGCAAGCGATTCAAGCCGCCGGCGGCGCTGCCTCATCGGCCGATCTGCAGGCGTTAAACCTGGCCGCGTTCCTGGAAGATGGCAGCCAGCTGCTAGTCCCCACCAAAGCCCCCCTGGCGACAGCCACCCCGAACAACCCTCAGGTTCGTGCAACCGACCTTCCAACCCAAGTCTCCGATTGGAAAACCCCCACCCAAACCGTCACTTTCCCGATCAATATTAATACCGCCACCCTGCAAGAGCTGGATGCTCTACCCTATATCGGGCAAATCCGAGCCTCCGAGATCATCGCCTACCGCCAGGCACACGGTCCGTTCAAACGCATCGAGGATCTATTAAAGGTATATGGCATCACCCAAGAAGTATTCGACCGGATCAAGGGCTTGATTACGGTTGGTACTTGATGTATGCATGTCATCTCAGATACACCAGTGCAACTTTTTCTCGCCTCCAGCGTAGATGAGTTATGTATATCAGAATTAAGGAGATTCGAGATGACTGGTGAAAGGAAGAAACTTTACCGTTCACGCACCGATAGTATCATCGCTGGTGTATGCGGTGGAATGGGAAAATACTTTGATGTCGACACGACATTAATCCGTCTGGTGTTCGTAATTGCAGCAATCCTGGGCGGTCACGGCCTGCTGGCGTATCTGATCTGCCTGATCTTGATCCCGCTGGAGCCGGAAGACAGGCCCGCCGAAGCGGTGATCGAAGCCAGACAGCCGCCCAAGACCGAATGATTGCATCCCCCTAATATTACAGCGCAAGGTAGTCAAAAGACAGGCTAAGTAGCTTGAAACGGAAAGGCATGGTATCTTTCTCCAACCACAGCCACGTAGGAAGGAGAAGAGGAAAACCATGCCTGCTGAAATTGTAACCGAAACTTGCCCAGCGCCAGAATGTAATTTGACCGAGCAAGACATTGAACAGTTTTTGGAAGAGATGACGGGCTATATCGAAATGTTTGCACCTGCCTTTCAGCGAGCGGAACAGTTGGAACGGAGTAAAGCCTACCTGCGGGGCTTGCTGGGGGATACGCCGCGCAAGAATGTGGAACGGATGGCGCTGGACTGGGGTGATAAAGCCCGCAGCATGCAGCACTTTATCGGTCAAAGTCCGTGGAAGCCAGAGCCCGTGATCGCCATTCATCAAAGGCTGGTGGCTGAGACGTTGGGAGAAGTAGATGGAGTGGCCTTGATTGACGAATCGGGGGTGGTCAAGCAAGGAGATGACTCGGTCGGGGTGGCTGCCCAATACTGTGGCTCGGTCGGTAAGGTCGCCAACAGCCAGGTGGGTGTGTACCTGGGATATGCCAGCCGCAAAGGCTACAGCCTGATCGAAGGGCAATTGTTCATGCCAGAGAGCTGGTTTGATGAAGAGTACGTCGACAAACGCACGGCGTGTGGTGTGCCAGAAGAGGTGCGGCCCCAAACCAAGCCCGAGATTGGACTTGAACTGCTGCGGCGAGCCATCCAACGGGGCGGTTTGCCGTTTGCCTGGGTGACTGCCGATGAACTGTACGGTGATTCGCCCGCTTTTCGGGACGGTGTGGCTGAACTGAATAAATGGTACTTCACTGAAATCAAATGCTCGACCCTGCTCTGGCGTTGCCGTCCGGAAGTCTATGTGCCGGAGTGGAAAGGCCGTGGTCGCCGCCCAACCCGTTTGCGTTTGCGCAACCCGGCAGATCGCCCGGTCAGCGTCCAAGAACTGGTCGGATCGATCCCCAAAGAAGGTTGGACCATTGCCACCATCAAAGAAGGCAGCAAAGGCCCGATCGTGTGCAACTTTGCCTTCCTGCGTATCATCGAATCGCGGGCCAACCTGCCCGGTCCCGAAATCTGGTTGATCTTCCGCCGCAATCTGGATGACCCTACGGAGGTCAAGTTCTACTTCAGCAATGCCCCGGTCGATACCTCCTTGATTGAGTTCGTACGTATCAGCGGCATGCGTTGGCCCATCGAAATCATTTTTGAAGAAGCCAAAGGCGAAGTCGGTTTCGACCATTACGAAATGCGTAGCTGGCTTGGCTGGCATCATCATATGTTGCTGGTGGCTTTGGCTCATCATTTCTTGGTTCGACTGCGTGTCCGTTTTCAACACCTATCGCCCGCTTTGACCGTTTACCAGGTCCGCCTTCTGTTAGCCAGCGTACTACCCAAACCTGTCTTTGACATTCCTGCTGCCTTGCGCCGGGTGCAGTACTATCAGAAGCGTAACTATCAAGCCTATTTGTCTCATCGCAAGTCCAAGCTGGCTAGTCTTGCTAAATCTTCAACCTACCTTGCGCTGTAATACTAAGCGACGAGAAAATTGGAGGCTCCATGACCACGAACATCCCCCGCGATAATGTTTTTTTCGCCTTCAGCCCCAGCTTGAAGGCCATCGCGCAGATCAAGCAGGGAGAAGAGGTGCTCCTGCAGACGCATGATTGCTTCCAAGGGCAGATCCAGACCACCAGCGACCTGGTGGACTCCCTGGACTGGTCGCATGTCAACCCCGTCACAGGGCCTTTGTACATCGCCGGCACCCGACCGGGCGATGTACTGCGCATCGACCTGTTGGAATTGAAGGTGGGCGATCAATCCAGCATGGTCACCATTCCCGGAGAAGGCGCGCTGGGAGATGTGATCACGCAGATGGAGACCGCGATCCTCAAACGGGAAGGCAACCGGTTAGTATTTAAGGATAAGGTCCAGGTCCCCCTAAAGCCAATGATCGGTGTAATTGGTGTGGCACCTGCCGAGGGGGAATTTCCCAGCGGCACGCCCGGACCCCATGGCGGGAACATGGATTGCACCTTGATTGCGACCGGCAGCCGCGTATACTTCACCGTGAGTGTGGAGGGGGCCATGTTCGGCGCGGGAGACATGCACGCCGCGATGGGCGACGGTGAGATCGTGGTCTGCGGAGCCGAGACTGCCGGCGCGGTGCGTTTCACCGCCCAGGTGGTCGACCTGGCCGGCCTGCCGACCCCCTTTGTGGAGACCAGTGAGCTGGTGGCAACGATCTATTCTGCTCCCACGCTGGACGAAGCCGCCAATGGGGCTATCCACCGCATGGCGCAGTTCCTGACCGACTTTGCCAGGATTCCTCTCAACGATGCCGGGATGCTGATGAGTCTGACAGGTCAGCTCAAATTCTGCCAGGTGGTCGATCCGCTCAAGACGGTGCGTTTCGAATTCCCCAAGTCGGTCCTGGCTGAGTACGGTTTCCACATGCCGTGATCAGTGGATTGCTTTTCTCGGCCAATTCGATCCGGGCGTATGAAGCCGGCCTGACTCATAACCGCTAGTTTCCAGGTTCAATTCCAGTCCGAGGATATGCTTCAATCCCCCCGCTACGTCCACACCAACCTGATCGCCCGCGACTGGCGCCTCCTGGCGCAGTTCTACACCGGCGTCTTCAGCTGCGAGTTCGTCCCGCCCGAGCGGGACTACTCCGGCGCGGCGCTGGAGGCGGGCACCGGTGTGAAAGGCGCTACGATGAGAGGCTGCCACCTGCGCCTGCCGGGTCACGGCCCGCAGGGGCCGACCCTGGAAATCTACACTTACTCTCGCCTGGCTGAAGCTGCCGCCCCAGCGGTCAACCGCCCCGGTTTCGCCCACCTGGCTTTCGAAGTCGCCTCGGTGGAAGAAGCCCGTCGGCAGGTCCTCGCCGCAGGCGGGGCCGCAGTGGGGGAGATTGTCACCCTCACCACCGCCGCCGGCAGGAAAGTGACCTGGTGCTACGTCACCGACCCGGAGGGGAATATTATCGAGCTGCAGTCGTGGGATTAATTAATCCCCCAGCACCCGTTCCAGGTTTTCCAGGCTAAGCAAGCTCAAATCAAAGCCCGGCTCGACGAATGGACGCACATCGGCCACCAGGCTCTTCCAATCCAGCAGCCGCAAACGCTCGCGCACCCGCTCCCGCCAGTCGCTTTCGGTGAGCGACCCGCCCTGCCAGCCGGTTTGCATCAATGCGTTGTTGAGCAGAACGAAATTTGGCGGCGGCCAGCCTGGGTCGCTCAGATACCAGAGCAGATCGTAGATATCGCGGCCCTTGGTGTAAGGGCGCTGCAAGATGGCGTGCAGCTTGCCAGATAGCAGCGAAGCCTGGTCATGGTGTTGGAGCTGGAGCACCACATAGCGGCGCACCACGCTGGTTGCCAAACCCGCGCCAGCAGGTGGATTGGTATCCACTTCCAGCTTGACCGCCAGGACTTCGCTGCGCTGTGAAGATAGCTTGAGATCGAATAGCAAGCCTGGGAAGCGCACAAATGCGCTGTGAACCGTCTTTTGATCGTTGACTTTCAGTTCGACTGGATAACCCTCCGGCGTCAATTCTGCCCGGATGGCCTGCAAATAACGGCGAAAATCGTAACCTTGCCGGTCGCCTTCCAGGGCGAAATCCAGGTCTTCTGAGTAGCGACCATGGGCATATAAAAAGTGCAGCGCGGTACCGCCGTGAAAAGCCAATGGGATCATCGCCCCAGCTCGCTGCAAGGCGGCCAGCAGGCGCGCCTGCAAGTACTCGCGCGCCACGTTACGGCCTTGCGCCGGTGTCGAAGCCTGATGCACCAGTTCAACCAAATAGTCTTTCACAACGTTTCATACTCCCGGGTTCCGTTTTGTGTCAGGCGAGTGATGGCTGCGACCGCCCGGTGCAGCTTGGGGGTAGCGAAGGATTCAGCCTGGCATTGTAATGCGTCGATATCCAGCCGTTCCAGGTTTTGCAGCCTCAATTCGAGCAGATATTCGGGCGCCTCCCCGCCGGGATGCAAATAAACCAGGTCCAGCAGGGCTTTTTCCGGCGTAGCGATCAAGGCTTGTTGACCAGATCGCATAATGGTTGCTTCACCCAGGCTGGTCATGCGGTAGCCGTGCAGCAGCTCAGGCTTAACGTGCCGGAACTCAAAGGCACCCAGCGGTGTCTTGTATTGCCCCGGGCGACCAGTCGTCACGCTCAAGGTGACCTGCACCGTCTCGGGAATCAGCCCGTAGAAAGCCAGAGCCGATTGCAGGCTGACATACGAAGCTCGCTGCATATGGTTGGCGACCAAAAAGGGGTGCGGCTTGACTTTCTGGTAGGGCGGGGCAAGCGCATACAAGCCGCGGCGCAGTTGGTACACCCGTCCACTCTTTGTCCAGCGGGTGAGCTGCAAGCGTACGATATGCGGGTCGACCTTCCCAGCCAGCAGCAAGGTGGTTTCAAAGATCGGGTCATCGTCGACCAGCTCCAATAGACGCTCGAATTCCATATCAAAATATTAGCACAAATGCTAAATTAATGCAACGGATTCTTATTGACCGACTGTCTCTCCCCCGGTTGTAGCCTCTATATTGCACCGGTGCGTCCCATCGACGCACTTGCGAAGTGCGTTACACAAGGGGAAAAGAATATCCTCGAATTGCAGTCGTGGGATTGATCTTGTGCTGGGTTTTCTTCAGGATTTCTTTTCGACATACTGCACACCTTCGATATCTTTGAAGTGTGCATCCTGTGTCCAAAGTGTAGCATCATTGGCGCTGGCAGTAGCCAGGATGATACTGTCTGCCATCGACAATTTCAATTTAATAGAGAGACGGGCTGCCTCAATGGCCGTTTGTCGGTTCAATTCCACAATTTTGCCACGCGACATGATGCCCATCGCATCAACCGCCCGTTCTTCACCAATGGCTTGCAGAACCCGTTTAAATACTTCATACATGCAAATAGTTGGCGTTACCAGATTCTCTTCATCTTCGATTGGCAGAGCAAAAAAATCAGCCTTTACGCCATCAGTAAGATATTCAAGCCACCCAGAAGAGTCAACAACATTCATTAGCGTTCCTCGTCAACTTCTTCACGGATATCATCTGTATTCATCCCTTTTAACATACCCCGCGCATCTTCTATAGGCGGGACCACCACCACACGCAATGTCCCGTTGAAAGGAATGAAGTCTAGTTTTTGCCCTGGCTTCAAATTGAACTGCTCCCGGATTTCTCGCGGGATGACCACTTGATATTTGGAGGATATAGTAACCGCTCCCATCGCTTTACATCTCCTTATCGATACAAGAATGTAAAGGAATTATACTACAAGTAATCATTCGAACCGGTGGCTCCCATCGCACAGTGGTTTGTTTTTCGAACGACCGCAGTTGCACAGGGTCACCCGGATCGGCATTGTCTGCAGCTGCAATTATCTCGAACAGTTTTGAGTCCCGCAGCTTACAATACCCCGAATTCATACATATTGAGAGATCGTTCTTCACAATCAACCGGTTGCCTCGAAAAGTCATCTGGAAACCAGCAGATGAATCTGTATCAACGTATTTACGTATATACATTCCGCGCTTATAATTGCCCCTAGCATACCCCATATGCCATTCAACGCATTCAAGGAGAGCCTATATGTCGGACCCTAAGCAGACAGGCAAATGTGTCCTGGCCATCGACCTGGGTACCGGGGGACCCAAAGTCGGCCTGGTGGACGAAGAAGCCCGCGTGGTCAGCAGCCGCAGCGCCGCGGTGCAGGTGTTCCTCTTGCCGGATGGCGGCGCGGAGCACGACCCCCTCGAGTGGTGGACGACTATCACTCGCTGCGTGCGCGAAGTGCTCCAGGAATCCGGCGTTTCGCCGGGGAATATCATCGCCGTGGCGGTCACCAGCATGTGGTCGGTTACCACGCCCGTCGATGAGCAGGCGCAACCCTTGATGAATGCCCTGGCCTGGATGGACGGCCGCGGCGGTCCTTACAACCGCCGCATCATGGGTGGATTCCCCAGTATTCAAGGATATAACCTGCCCTTATTGCTGAAATATATCAAGATTTGCGGCTTCCCTCCCACCCTCAAAGGCGCGGACGCGCTGGGCCATATCCTGTTCATCAAAAACGAGCGCCCGGAGGTCTACCGGCGCACCTATAAGTTCCTCGAGCCCTCCGATTTCATCAACTTCCGGCTGACCGGCAAATGCGCCGCCAACCAGAACACCGCCATGCCGCTTTTGATGACCGATAACCGCCAGCTCGATCCGTTGGATTATGACCCCTGGCTGGTCAAAAAGGGCGGCGTTGATCGAGAAAAGCTGCCCGACCTGATCCCGATCGAAAGCCTGCATGGCACGCTCCTGCCATCCGTTGCCAGCGAATGGGGCCTGGCTCCCGGCACACAGGTGATCGGCGGCATCAACGACAACTGCACCTCAGCTATTGGTGCTGGGGCGATCCTGAAAGGGGAAACCGCCGCGGTGTTGGGCACTTCCGGTTATCTGGCGACGCATGTGTCCTTCAAAAAGACCGATATCGCCAGCTCGATGGGCACCATGCCCAGCGGGATCAAAGGCAGCTATTTGTTTTGGGGCGAGATGGCCAACAATGGCAAGGTGCTCGAATCGTATTTGGCCGACCAGGTCTACGCCCAGGACCCGTTCGATACCGGCGCGCGCCCGGCCAATATGTACGACCGCGCCAGCGCCGTTGCGGCCAGCGTTCCGCCCGGCAGCCAGGGCGTGATCTTCTTGCCCTGGTTCAACGGCAGCCTCTCACCCGGTGAGGACCCGCTCATACGCGGCGGCTTCTTGAACCTCTCGCACCGCACGACGCGCGCCCATATGACGCGTGCCGTCTTCGAAGGGCTGTCGATGAACTGGCGCTGGCTGCGCGGCCCGGCCGAAAAGATGGTCGGTTTTCCGTTCACCCACTGGCGCCTGACCGGCGGCGGCGCCCTCTCGGATGTCTGGTCGCAGATCATGGCCGATGTGGTCGGCATCCCGATGCACCGGCAGGCCGATCCGCGCAACAGCAATGTGATCGGCGCCGCTATGCTGGCCTTTCACCGGTTGGGCCTGGCGCGGCTGGAAGACATCCCGGCTAAGATCAAGTTCGACCGCATTTTCGAGCCAGACCTGAAGAACCGGGAGATCTATGACCATATGTTCGCCCAATTTATGGCCAGCAAGGATCGGATCAAGCCGGTGTTTCATGCGTTGAATAAAAGCTGACAGCCTGAAGCCTACAGCCAACAGCCTACAGCCGAAAGCTGATGGCTGTAGGCTGTTGGCTGATATCAGATAACAAACCATCGATCACTTTTTACCCCTGGAGGTACACATGTCTGACGAATCATTGGATCTGTTCGGTGATATGCACCCCTACAACAAGCTGTTCCCAGTCCACAAGAGCCTGCCCGAAAAAGGGCTGGATGAGGCCGAGGTATTGCGCGAAATCGAGTATATGTCAGCCGAAGAGAACAAGAAATGGCTGGAAGGCCAGTGCTCGGGCACCATGTACCACGGCGGGCTGGAGCACTACGATTTCCTGAACGAAGTCTTCAGCAAGTTTTCCTATGTCAACCTGTTGCAGCGCGACCTGTGCCCCAGCGGCACCAAGTTCGAGGCCGAAGTGCTCTCGATGGTCGGCAAGATGCTGCACGGGGACGATGTCGCCGGCGCGGTCACCTCCGGCGGGTCCGAGAGCATCTACAACGCCATGTATGTCTACCGCGAATGGGGCCGGGCGGAGAAGGGCATCCAGCAGGCCGAAGTGGTCGCGCCGGCGACCATCCACCCGGCCTTCGTGAAAGCCGCCCATTACCTGGGTATGCAGGTGGTGCGCACGCCGGTGAACCAGGATTTCGAAGCTGATGTAGCAGCGATGCGCAGTCAGATCAATCCGAACACGGTGGCGCTGCTTGGCTCGGCGGGGTCGTATCCCAACGGCGTCGTCGATCCGATCGGGGCGCTATCCGACCTGGCGCTGGAGCACAAGCTCGGGTTGCACGTGGATGGCTGCCTGGGCGGCTTCATCCTGCCCTGGATCGAGAAGTTGGGCTATGAGGTGCCGGTGTTCGATTTCCGCAACCCGGGCGTCACCTCGATCTCGTGCGACACGCACAAGTACGGCTATGCCCTGAAAGGCACCTCGTCCGTCATCTTCCGCAACAAGGGCCTGCGCAACTACATGTTCTTTGCCCAGGCAGACTGGCCGGGCGGCGTGTACGCCTCGCCCACCGTCATGGGCAGTCGCTCAGCCGGGCTGAGCGCGGCCATGTGGGCGGCGCTGGTCTCCAATGGCGAGCAGGGCTACCTGACGGCGGCTAAGGCCATCATGACCGCCGCGGATAAGATCCGGGCTGGGATTGCCCACATCCCCGAGCTGCGCATCATGGGCAAGACCACCTTCCTGATCAGCGTCACATCGGAGGTGGTGGACCCGTATTTCGTCAACGATTACCTGGCGATGAAGGGCTGGCGCATGAACGGCTGCCAGAACCCGCCCGGCTTCCATTTCTGCATCACCCTGCCGCAGACCCAGCCGGGTGTGGCGGAGAAATTCGTCCAGGACTTACAGGCCGGGGTTGAGTTCGCCAAGCACCCACCCTATGAGACGCCCAAGACCGGCTTCCTGTATGGTATGGGCGCAACCGCCGACGGGCGGGAAGTGCTGAAGCTGGGCCTGTACGCTTACACCGAAGCTTCGTACGAGGTGGAGTGAGCAGGCGATCAGGAGAAAACCACAGAGAAAAGCGGAGAATCACGGAGACCACAGAGTTTTCTTAGATTAAAAAAAGAACGGTGTAGTCTCTGTGGCAACTCTGTGGTTGAGGTTTTTACGAAATATGCGGAAGCTGGAGAAAGCATAGCGAGCGATGAAGATCAACTTTGATAAAGGTTCGGCTGTCCCCTATTACCACCAGATCAAGGAAGCGCTGAAGGCGTCGATCGCCAGCGGCGAGCTGAAGCCGGGCGATATGCTGCCCAGCGAGCTGAGCCTGAGCGAGCAGCTCGAGATCAGCCGGCTGGTGGTGCACCGCGCCTACCGCGAGCTGGTGACCGAGGGGCTGCTGATCCGCAAACGGGCCAAGGGCACCTTCGTCTCGCCGCCGCTCAAGCGCGATTACAACGTGGTTGGGGCGCTCGCATCCACCACTGAGAACCTGCTTGCCTACGGGCTGGAGCCGACCAATAAGATCCTGGTCCAGGAGCTGGTGGAAGCGGACGAAACGCTACGCGCTGCGCTGCAGCTGCCGGGGGGTAAAGAACACCCCGGGGGTAAAGAACACCCTGGGGGTAAAGAACACCCCCTAGGAGCTGAGGTGTTGCACCTGCGCAACCAGCGCTTCGCCAGCGGGCTGCCCTTCGCGATCGAAGACACCTACCTGTCCTACGAGCGCTTCCCGGCCCTGCTGACGCTGGACCTGAATAACCAATCGCTATACGCCATCCTGGAAGGCAGCTACGATGCCCACCCCCAGGCTGCCCTGGATTTGCTCTCGGTCGGCGCAGCTACCAGGGAAGAGGCCGAGCTGTTGGGCATCCACAAGGGGGCGGCGGTGATGCGGGTCGAGCGCAGATCGACCGACCGGGGCGGGCTGCCAGTGGAGCTGACCCGCTCGGTGTTCCATGCCGAGCGCATCCAGTTCGTGGCGCGGATGGTGCGCAGCGGGTGAGTGGTGGAGGGGGATTTTTGAGTAAAAAATTCATTCGTTTCGATTCGAACTGTTTGGGATTTTGGATTTATGATTTTGGATTTATGATTTTAGATTTTTGGCGGAGGAAAGGGTTGTGCAAGACAGAGTAATATCCTTTCTGTACAGCAGATTGTTAGAACAATTGTACTACAAATGAGGGGTTTTGTCAAACCGGATTGGGGGGGAAAGCAGGGTTTTCACAAAGGCAACAGAACCAGCCGCGAATACGATCACGAATAAACGAATATCTACTCAGCGCATCTCCGCCCGGCTCGCCAGGTGGCCGGTGGTGGGGCAAGCGGCGGGGGGAAAGTCGCAAGTTTCACGTGCCATGTGCCAGGTAGCGGGGCAAGTGGCGGGAGGAGGGGGGCAGGTGGTAAGTGCCAGGCGTCAGGTGGCGAGGGCAAGTGGCCTGTGTCATGTGCCACGTGCCAGGTGGCGGGGTGCAAGCGGCGGGAGGAGGGGGCGTGTTAGGAGTGGCAGGTGCAAGGCACGCCGTTGCGCTTCGGAAGTGCCTTGCACCTGTAGTTCTATTTGCTCACCACGGGCAGGTAGACAGAATCCAGCCTGAAGAGGGTGACGATATTGTCGAACGGTCTACCCACCACGAGCTGCCGGTTGGCCCCATCGTATTGGAAGACCATGGCGTAGCCGCCGCCCTCATCCAGACCGCGCACGCTATTGTCAGCACTGATCGGCCCGACCGCGCCGCTGGAGCGAAATCCCCAGCTGATTGCCCCGGCGTCGACGACGATGCCATTGTCCCAATTGGAACTGTGAACTGCATAGCTGCCGTTGATCAGCGCAGCCACGCCAAAGCTGCCGACCCTGTCGCTGGCTGTGCTGCCCACCAGGCTGTTGAGGTTTGTAACCGGACCGCTGACGCCGCTGAGGCCATCCCCCCAGGTGACCGCCCCAACGTCGAGGACGGAAGCGTTATCCCAACTGGAAATGCCTACCACATAGTTGCCGTTGCTCAGGGCAGTCACGCCATCATAGCCAACCCCGTCGTTGGCCTTGCTGCCCACCAGGCTGTTGAGGGCTGTAACCGGACCAACGACGCCGCTCTCGCCGTCCCCCCAGGTGACCGCCCCGGCGTTGAGTACGGTGGTGAGGCCGTTGTCCCAGGAGGGACTGCGAACCACGTAGTTGCCATTGCTCAGGGCAGTCGCGCCAAAGCTGCCGACCTGGTCGCTGGCCGTGCTGCCCACCAGGCTGTTGAGGGCGGTGACCGCACCGGTGACGCCGCTGAGGCCGTCCCCCCAGGTGACCGCCCCGGCGCTGACGATGAGGCCGTTGTCCCAGTAGGGACTGCTGACCACATAGTTGCCATTGCTCAGCGCAGTCACGTAACCCGAGCCAACCTGGTCACTGGCCTGGCTGCCCACCAGGCTGTTGGTCACCGTGACTGTGCCGGTTACGCCGCTGGTCCCATCCCCCCAGGTGACCGCCCCGGCGTCGGCGATGGCGCCATGGTTCCAGTAGGGACTGCTGACCACATAGTTGCCGTTGCTCAGCGCAGTCACGTAACCCCCGCCAACAAGGTCACTGGTCTGGCTGCCCACCAGGCTGTTGAGGGCGGTGACCGCGCCGGTGACGCCGCCCGTGCCACTCCCCCAGGTGACCGCCCCGGCGTTGACGACGGCGCCGTTGTCCCAATCGAGACTGAGCACCACGTAGTTGCCGTTGCTCAGGGCAGTCACACCGCCCGAGCCAACCTGGTCGTAGGATGTGCTGCCCACCAGGCTGTTGGCTGCCGAAACCTGGCCAACAATGCCGCTGGCGCCATTCCCCCAAGTGATCGCCCCGGGTTCAAGGATGCCGCCGTTGTTCCAAAGCCGACTGCGCACCACGTAGTTGCCGTTGCTCAGCGCAGTCAAACCAGAGCCAACCCGGTCTAAGGCTGTGCTGCCCACCAAGCTGTTGGCTGATGAAACCAGACCGGTGACGCCGCTGAGGCCATTCCCCCAAGTGGCTGCCCCGGCGTCGGCGGTGAAACCGTTGTTCCAAGCGGGACTACTCACCACATAGTTGCCGTTGCTCAGGGCAGTCGCGCCAAACAAGCCGACCTGGTCGCTGGCTGTGCTGCCCACCAGGCTGTTGAGGGCGGTGACAGCGCCGGTGACGCCGCCCGTGCCACTGCCCCAGGTGACCGCCCCGGCGTCAAGGATGCCGCCGTTGTTCCATAAGACACTGGTCACCACATAGTTGCCGTTGGTCAACTGGATCACGCCGGCACCGCCAACCCCATCACTGGCGGTGCTGCCCACCAGGCTGTTGAGGGCCGAGACCGCGCCGATGACGCCGCCCGTGCCACTCCCCCAGGTGACCGCCCCAACGTCGACGCGGGCGCCGTTGTCCCAAAAGGGGCTGAGCACCAGGTAGTTGCCGTTGCTCAACGCAGTCACGCCGTTGCTTCCAACCTGATCATTGTACTGGCTGCCCACCAGGCTGTTCGCAGCCGAGACCGCGCCGGTTATGCCGCTCACGCCATCCCCCCAGGTGACTGCACCGGCATCGACGATGAGGCCGTTGTCCCAAAAGGGGCTGCGCACCACGTAGTTGCCATTTTTCAGCACAACCACGCCGCCCGAGCCGACCTGGTTGCCGGCTGCCAGACCGGAGAGGGTGCTGATCACGGCGCCGGTGGCGCCGTTGTACAGGTAGACTGCCCCCGCATCCGCGCCAATCCCGCCATTGTAGGCAGGATCGGCCACCACAATGTTGCCGTTGGGCAAAACGGTTACCGAGGTCCCAAAACGGACGCTGCCAGCCGGGCCGAGGATTTCGAACTGCGAGGCGGCGAGTGCAGGCAGCGTGGACTGGTGCAGCAAGCCTGCCAGGATGGTCAACGCCAGCAGGAAACGGGCGATAGAAAAGATAGCAGGTTTCGTGTTCATCGGAAAATGCTCCTTGATTGGTGAATCAGCCACTTACAAGCTCAAAGAGCATTCGGAAACTACGGTTCTACGATCCCAAAAGATCTTTGCGCAGCTTATTTCCCCCAGACCGGCACTTAAGGAACGTACGGTGTTCGGGGCAATTGCAGGATGACCCAACCCTTTTCATCGCACAAAGGTGGGGTTTGGCGCAAAATGATTGTAGCATAAATCATAAAAAAGTGGTGAAATTAGACCATAATTATATTATATTGGAAGTGGTGGGAGGAGGCTAAGTGGCAAGCGCCACGTGCCATGTGTCACGTGTCATGAGCCACGAGTCAGGTGACGGGGCAAGGGGCGGGTAGGGGATGACAGGTGCGACGAACGTTGGACGTTCGTCGCACTTTGTAAAGCGGTGGTTTGCCCGGAGGGGGCTATGCTATGCGCTCAAGAAGATGCTTTGCAGCTCAGTTCTTGAGCACCGCTGGCATGAATAAATTGCGGATCCCCAATACCAGTATGCGGTGGTTGACAACGTCGCTCACCCACAGCTGACCGGAGAGATCCACCGCCACACAACGGGGAGAGTAAAACGTATTTGCTGCCACACCGCTGCCGCGATTGTTGCTGTTGCTGGTGAAATCCTCCTGCCCAGCCAGGGCGTCTGCGTTTGCTCCGTTCGACTTGCTGGCGGCGTTTTCAAAGATCAGGATACGATTGTTGGCAGAGTCAGCCACCCACAGCCGTCCAGCCGGGTTCACAGCCACATCCTGCGGGTCAAACAGCGTATTTGCCGCCGGGTCGCCGCCGCGATTGTCATCTCCGCTGGTGAAATCCGGCTGTCCCAGCACGCCATCGGCTGCTGCGCCGTTGGCTTTGCTGGCAGCGTTATCGAAGCGCAGCAGGCGGTGATTATCCTGATCCGCCACCCATAATCTACCGGATGCGTCAGCAGCCAGGCCGCTTGGGGAGTACAGGGTATTTGCCAGCGCCGAGGCGCCGCCGCCGTTTGCGGATCCCGCGCTAAAGGTTGTTTGCCCCAAAACGGCGCTGGCTACGCTTCCGTTTGCCAGGCTGGCGGCGTTATCAAAACGCAGCACCCGGTGGTTGAATAAATCGGCTACCCACAGCCTCCCGGCGGCGTCGACCGCCAGCCCGTTGGGAAAGTAAAACGAAGCCTGAACCGGCGCGAGGTTGCCCTGGTTTGCGGCGCCGCTGGTGAAATTGGGCTGTCCGAGCACGCCATCGGCGTTTGCGCCATCCGGTTTACTGGCGGCGTTGTCGAAGCGCAGCACGCGGTGGTTGCTTTCGTCCGACACCCACAACCTGCCGGAGCTATCCAGCTCGACATCGTAAGGACTATTCAAAGTATTCGCGGCCACGCTGCCGCCGCGGTTGGCGAGGGCGCTGGTGAAATCTGCCTGTCCCAGCACGCCTTCGGCTGCCGCGCCGTTGTTCAAGGCGTTGAATGAAGCGAAGCGCAGCACGCGGTGGTTGGAACGATCTACCACAAAAACCTTGCCGGTGGTCGGGTCGACCGCCACACCCCTGGGATTATTAAGCGTATTCGCCGCTAGGCTGCCGCCGCGGTTGGCGACCCCGCTGGTGAAATTCGCCTGCCCCAGCTCCAGCAGCGCGGGCAGATCGACGTGATGGAACACCGCCGGGCTGTCCTGCGAGGCGGCCTCGCTGCTGGTCGCCCTGGCTCCGTTAGCCAGGATCAGCCCGCCCGCCGCCGGATTGAGATGGACTCTGAAAGTAGCTGTGACCACTTCATTCAATGCCAGCCCGCCAATGGTGAAATTCACCGGATTGGAGCCGGAGACAGTGCCTTTGCTGGCGCTGGTCGAGCCAGCCACCAGGCTGGTGTTCGGCGGAAAAGCATCACTGATGAACAGGTTCGTCTGAGTTACGCCCAGGGTGTTGGTCAGCGTGATGGTGTATTGCAGCTGGTCCAGCGGGTAAAGAAACCCGCCGTTCACATCCTGGGCAGTCTTGCGCATCTGGAAGGGTGGAATAGCTGCATTGCCAAGCACGCGGTGATTGCTTTGATCCGCCACCCACAGCCGCCCGGTTGAGTCGATTGAGACTGCAGCAGGCCCAGAGAGCGTATTCGCAGCTACGCTGCCGCCGCGGTTGCTGCTTGCGCCGGCAAAATTCAGCTGCCCGAACAAGCCATCTGAGCTGCCGCCATCTGGCTTCGTGCCGGCTGCTTCGAAGAAGAGCAGGCGGTGGTTGAGGTTATCGGCTACCCAAAGGCGGCCCGATCCTTCCAGAGCCACATCATACGGTAAATACATCGTGTTAACGCCCGCGCTCCCGCCGCGGTTGGCACTGCTGCTGGTGAAATTCGCCTGCCCCAGCAGGCCGTCGGCATCGGCTCCGTCGGCTTTGCTTGCCGCGTTATTGAAGCGCAGCACGCGGTTGTTGTTGGTATCCGCCACCCACAGCCTCCCGCCGCTGCCGACAGTCAGGTTGAATGGCGAGTCCAGGGTATTGATATTCACACCGCTGCCGCGGTTGATGCTGGCGCTGGTGAAGTTTGCCTGACCCAGCACCCCATCAGCGTTGGCGCCATTGGCTTTAGTGGCGGCGTTGTCGAAGCGCAGCAAACGGTGGTTCGAAGAATCCGCCACCCACAAGCGACCGGCAGTATCCACCGCAGCGCCCCTTGGGGTATTCAAGCTGTCCTGAGCGGCGGCAGCCCCGCCGCGATTGGCGCTGGTGCTGGTGAAATCTGGCTGTCCGAGTACGCCATCGGCTGCTGCTCCGTTGGCTTTGCTGGCGGCGCTGTCGAAGCGCAGCACGCGGTGGTTAAACGTATCCACCACCCACAGCCGCCCGGCTGCATCGACTGCCAGGCCTCTGGGGTAATTCAGCGTGTTCGCAGCCGGTAAACCGCCGCGGTTGGCGCCCTGGGTGACAAAGCTTGACTGCCCCAACACGGCCTCCGCCGCTTGCCCGTTGCTCAACGAGGCAAACGAAGCGAAGCGCAGCACGCGGTGGTTGCTGGTATCGGATACAAACACCTTGTCTGTGCCCGGGTCGACTGCCACGTCAATCGGATTACTCATCCCACTCCCCGTCCCACCCCCGCCGGCGCTGTTATGGGTAAAGTCCGCCTGCCCCAAGACGAGCATGGCGCTTTCAGAGGCAGCCCGGGTAGGCTGTTCCGGCAAATATGAAAAAGCGGTCGCCAGGATCACCAGCGCCACGCCCAGTCGAAAGGATGGATAAAATTTTCTTACTCTCATCTTGAGCTCCGTCATTTTGTATACCTGACAATGTAACTGATATTGATAATAATTATCGTAATTATATACAACTCAGAAAAATTGTCAATCTTTTGGGGAGATTTCCCTGCCAGGTGTCAAGTGTCAGGTGTCACGTGTCAAGTGCCAGGTGTCACGTGGCGGGGGGCAGGCGGCGGGAGCAGGAGAGCGGGTAAGGAATGGCAGGTGCGACGCACTTCCTATAGCGAAGCGATGTGCATCGCACCTGTGCAGCTTAAACTTATGGCTACTTTCTGACCAGCGGCAGGTAGAGCTTATCGCGGGCGTCGCCGCACCAGTAGCCGGCGCAGTAGCGGTAGCTGCTGGTATAGCTCAGCCCGGCGACCGGCTGGCCGATGGCGGATTGCAGGCGGTAACCGCTGCTTACCACCAGCCCGCCGCCCGAGGCTACCAGCTTACGCGGCATTTGCTCGCCAGCCAGGATTGCGGCAGTCAGGGCAAGCCCAGCGAACAGCAGCAGGCAAACGCGCCTCAGCCTGGTCATGCCGCGAAAGGATGGTAGGAATTTCATCCGAGTGTTCATTGTAGGCTCCTGTGCTCGTTTCATGGGCAAGCCGGTCCGGCGAAGGGGTTGAAATTCTCGTCGTGGACAAAAACGCATTTCAGCAAGCCCGGCGCGCCAATAGCAATATCTCCCGACAACAATGTATTGCCAGCGTTGATGACATAGCCGCCCATTTGCAACAACGTATTATGGATAGGTGCCACAATGCTGACCTGGGTGATGACAGAAGAGTTGTTGATCTCAGCTTTTCTGGCTGTGCCATTGCCAAATACGCCAATATTCTGTAGCGCATCTTTTGCGGTGATGCGGGTGTTGTACACCAGCGCATCCGCCTCGAAGAGATGCAGCCCATAGTTGGTAGTCGCTTCAATATTGAGCACTTCGATCACCGACGAATCGAGCTGCACAAGGCAAGCCTCGTCGGCGCGGACGCCATAATTGATATTGGGCGAATCGATCGAATCGGCAACCATGATATTCGAGTGACGGATATCCGAGCTGGTTAAACCTCCACAAAGTGTGGATCGGAAACCTGTGTTTTCCGCCACCCCCTCCCATACCGCGACCCGAGAAGTATTCAATTTGGTATAGGAGCCTTGTTCGTAGATGCCATAAGCGGCTTTACCGTTCGTTACCTCGATATCGGTATTGCTGATAAAAGGTGCGGACAATCCGCCGGCGGCGCTGGGTACACTGTAAATGCCATACGTGTTGAATATAGGTGCAGGATCAAACGGACCGGAAACCTCGATCATCGAATCCAGAATCATCGGCGAGCCGCCTTCATTGTAGACGCCAAAGTTGTTGGCATTGCCATATTGGGCGATGATGGTCATCGTTTGCATCAGCGGTCGAGCGCCATCGAGGTTGTAGACGGGGATATTCTCTGCATTAGACGTTTCACTGCGGGCGGTCACATGCACCAGGCGGGGTGAAGCGTTCGAGTTGTAAATCGCGATGGCTTTGGGCGCTTCCGACAAGGTTTTGACGGTCAGGAAACGGGCTTCTGCATTGTCTGCGCCGATCAGCGTGCCGGTTACCACCGCCGTCTGATATTGAATGGTGGTCTCGCCCTCCCCGGCGCCTTCGATATCGACCCAAGGCTCCATGAACACTTGCTCGTAATATTCGCCCGGGGCGACATACACCAGGTAACGGTTGCTAACCGTGCCAGTGATGCTGTCCAGTGCCGCCTGGATGCTGGTGAAATCGCCGCCGGACTGCGCCACGACGATGATATTCTGGTACGAGGAGCCGCTATCTGTCTCGCAGACCACGCTGCCGTTTTGGTTGATGGTGCGGATAGAATTCCCAGCAGCGCAGACGCCATTCACCCGGCTCTGCAGGTAGTTGGTATCCGAGATGATCTTGGTGCCATTCAGCGCCAGACCTGTTCCGGTGGTGTAGGTGGTGTTGTCATCGGTCTCACAGGCGACGCTGCCGTCCTGGTTGATGGTGCGGATGGAAGAGCCAGCAGCGCAAGTTCCCGATACGCGGCTCTGGATGAAGTTGGTGTCGCTGATGATCTTGGTGCCGCTCAATCCCAATCCGGTGCCGGTGGTGTAGGTGGTGTCGTTATCGCCGTCATCCAGCCCGGCGGGTCTGGAGCTGATCCCGCTCCATGGAACGGCAGCCGCCTGTTCTGCCTGGAAGGCATACGGGACGGAAGCCAGCTGCTGGCAGGCAACCTGCGAAAAGCCAGAGCCGGTATCCACCTGCACTTTCAAGTAGCGCGTGGCGCTCGAAAACAGGCTGGCAGACAGCGCGGTCGTGCTGCCCAGCATGGCGCTGAAATAGCCGTTGGTCACGGTTACGCTCGAGTGCGTCTCGTTCCACAGCGAGCTGGCGCAGCCCGCATCGCTGGTGATATCGAAGCGCACAGCTACATTGCCATTCAGCGGCGCGCCGGCGGCGGTCTGGATATAGCCCTGGTAGCTGATGTATGGGCTGGCTACATCCGGCGCCAGCGGCCCAGCCAGGGCGTTGGGTAAGATGGTCGCAGGTAAGAAGAACAGCACGACCAGAGCGATTGCCAGTTTGTTACGAACCATTGTTAGCCTCCTTCATGGGATGAGAAATAGAGAACCGGCAGCCTGGATGCGCTCAGCCGGTTATGAGATGATGCGCGTACCGGTGGGTACGCCGTATTCAATTTCGATATGGTTTAAAATAAGGTCCGGTAATGCAGTCGTGGTAAGCAAGATGACCGGAACGACTGAAGGAACTGTCTTCATAAAGGCCCCTCCCTGGAAAATGAAGCGCTTCAATTATTGCAGTGCAACCCCGAGATCAGCTTGTCCTAATTCTTAGTATATAGGAAATCGGATTGGAAGTCAATTAGATCGCAGAGCGTGTTTGTCCAAGGAGTGGTAGGTGAGTTGAAAACCTCCACACGTGTCGGAAAATTGCAAGGTTGATGTACCACATATCAGGTTATTCCGGCAATTATTCAGAAACCATCCAAAAAAGGGACAGTTGCCTGTCGAGTGTCATGTGTCAGGCGGTGAGGTGCAAGCGGCGGGGGGAGACGGGTGGGTAGGAAGATGGCAGGTGCAAGGCACGCCGCTGCGCTTCAACAAG
>Ga0209254_10000764_pt1 | contig 27796 bp, 30 predicted proteins | sample FrelakmetDIP11DI_FD_187148 | JGI IMG/M metagenome (GOLD analysis project Ga0209254, IMG submission 187148) | Freshwater lake sediment microbial communities from the University of Notre Dame, USA, for methane emissions studies - DIP11 DI (SPAdes)... | ecosystem: Environmental > Aquatic >...
GGCCAGGATCGTGCCGGGCGTGCACACCGCGGGCAGCGCGGGCAACGGCCGCCGTGAGTACTACGGCGTGCGGCGGTCGCGGCGCGTCGCCGCGGTGACGGGCAGCTTCGCCGGAGTCGACCTGGGCGGGGCGGCGCCGCTGCTGCCTGCGGTGGGCTTCGGCTTCTCGTCGGCGCCGCCGGACCCGCAGATCGTCGCGGTCACCACGACCATCGACATGCCGTCCTCAGTTGCCGGCTGAGACCGGTTTGGGTGCGTGGGTCAGCACCGCCCACAGCAGCCGCGCGGCCTTGCGCGCCGCCTCGTCGGGAACGATCGGGCTGCCGACGGCCGGCTGCTCGGCGGGGGAGCCGCCGATGTGTTCCATCAGGGCGACGGCCAGCGTGCGCAGTTTCACGTTCGACTCGTGGCTGGCCCGGCGCAGGGTGCTCCACGCGGTCTCGGCGTCGCAGCGCAGGCAGCCCATGATCGCGCCCTTGGCCTGCTCGATGGCTCCGCGGGACTGCAGCACAGCCATCATGTCGGCGACGGCGGTGCCGTCCCAGGCCCCGCTGGCGAGCATCGCGGCGAAGATCAGCTGCTCGTAGCCGACCAGGGTGTTCACGGTGGCAGCCGTGGCCGGCCGGTCCAAGGTGCACGAGAGCACCACGGTGGCGTCGGCCTCCCAGACACCCGGCACCGCCACCGAGCCGCCGAGCTGACTCCAGGCCGCGCTGTGCTCGCGATGGCGGGCCACCATCTGGTCCAGCGTCAGATCCGGCCAGCGCTCGTCCGTCCACAGGTCCAGGCTGAGCACCGGGATCTGGTGGGTGACCGCGTCGACGACGGGGCCACCCAGTCCGTCCAGCTGAGCCTGGACGATCTCACGGCCGAAGCCGCGTGCGGCCATCACCGTCATCTCCGGGTCGTGACCTCGCTCGTGCACCGTGATGGCCAGGCCGACGGCATCGGGCAGGTCGCGTTGAACGCGCTCCAGGATCCGCACCAAAAGCTCGTTGTCGGAACCCTTTTCGCGGGGCTGAAAGTTGGGGATGGGCATTGTCGTGTCTTACTCCATCGTGACGACGGCGGCCACTCGGTCCAGTCCGGATATCCCAAGCAGAGTCTTGATAGGCCCGGTTGCCGCCACGATCATCGTGAGTTCGGTGGTGGCGGCGACGGCGAACAGCGCGCGGACCGCCGCACTGTCGCAGTAATTGACCTCGGTGAGGTCGACGGTGAGAGCGGTCGATCCGTTGGCGGCCTTGGCCATGGCGTCGGAGAAGTCGGCGACGTTGGCGAGGTCGATGTCTCCGGAGGCGACCACCACCGGAGTTGTGTCGTCGGACGCCAGCGTGACCCGGAACTGGGCGTCTGTCATCGGGTCAACTCCTTGGTCATTTCGACGGTGGTGCCGTTTCGGGTGGCGCTCAGATGAACCGTGTCGACCAGCGCGGCGATCACGCGCAGCCCGTGGCCTCGGTTGCCGGGCGACTCGGGCGGCGGTTTCCAGCAGCCGTCGTCGCAGACCGCCAGTCGCACGCCGTCTCCGGTAGCGGCGGCGGTCACGGTCAGCTCAACATTATGCGCGGCGCCGTCATGGGCGTGCTCGGCCGCGTTGGATGCCGCCTCGCCGACCGCCAGCAGCAGGTCGGCGGCGGTGTCGGGGGCGATGCCGGCGGACTGGAACCACTGACGCAGCTGTGCGCGGACGATGGCCAGGCTGGCCGGTTCGGCCGGAACGCGAACACACAGGGCGGGCACCGTGGAATCGTCCACGTCCCGTCCCGGTCTCAGTGCCTCGTCCACCCGTCTCCCGTCGTCATCCCCGCCCCCGACGACGCAATCGCCGCAGCTTATCAATGCCGTGGGCGCGCCGAGGTAGCGCGAGCCGAAATGGTCGGACGCGTCATGTTCGGTGTTTCACCCACGCGCCTTTGCGGTTTCACCCGAACCGGCCGGGTCCCAGCCATTAGGCTCACCGCAGGGCCATCCGGGGCACAGGGCCCGCTGGCACAGGACTGTAGAGGGTGAACCATGTTCCGCGAGCTCGTCATCGCAGCAGCAGTCGCGGGGACCGCGCTGGTTGCCGCACCGTGCGCCTCGGCCGACGACCCCCACGGCCCGTTCGCCGGTGATCCGCCGGGGATCAACTATGAGGCCAACCTGCACGCCCCCTGTTACAGCTTCGACCGCTTCATCTTCGGACGCGGGCCGGGCGGAGAGCCGTTGGCGTGCCATTGGATTCCCAACCAGTCGCCGCTCGGCGAGGCTCGGTCGCCGGCCGATGCCGGCGCGTGGGTGGTGTCGTACAAGCTCTACGGCGTGCAGCCGGTCGGCGGGCCGTGTCCCGGCCCGCAGTCCGCGGCCCAGTCTCCCGACGGGCTACCGATGCTGTGCCTGGGTGGGCGAGGCTGGCAGCCGGGCTACCTGACGTCGGGCGAGTGGGGTAACGGGAGCAACTTCTACCCGGCCGGTTAGCCGCGCCTGACCGGAAAGCGGGCTAGAGCCGCGCTGCCGCCTCGTTGAGCTCGTCGAGCCGGCTGGTGGCCTCGAGGTACTCCTGGACCCAGCGCTCGATCACGGCCGCGGTCTTCTCCACCTTGGTGAACTGGCCGACGACCTGCCCGACGGGGTTGAACGCGACGTCGACGGTCTCGTTGGGGTACTTGTTGGTGGCCGCAACGGCCATCCCGGACACCATGTACTGCAACGGCATTCCGAGCGGCTCGGGGTTACCGGGCGTCTGCCAGGCCTCGGTCCAGTCGTTCTTCAGCATCCGGCAGGGCTTGCCGGTGAACGAGCGGCTTCGCACGGTGTCGCGGCTGCTGGCCTTGACGTAGGCGGCCTGCTGCACCGGGGTGTTGTGGGCCTCTTCCACCATCAGCCACTGCGAACCGGACCACGCACCCTGGCAGCCCAGCGCCAGCGCTGCCGCGATCTGCTGACCGCTGCCGATGCCACCGGCGGCCAGCACCGGGCGCGGTGCGACCTCCTTGACCACCTGCGGCCACAACACGATCGAGCCGACCTCGCCGCAGTGCCCGCCACCCTCACCGCCCTGGGCGATGATGATGTCCACGTCGGCCTCGGCGTGCTTGCGGGCCTGGGCGGGGGAGCCGCACAGCGCCGCGACCTTGCGGCCGGATGCGTGGATGTGCTTGATCATGTCGACCGGCGGGGTGCCCAGCGCGTTGGCGATCAGTGTGACCTTGGGATGCTGCAGCGCGACCTCGACCTGCGGGGTGGCGGTCGCCTCGGTCCAGCCGAGCAGCTGCAGGGCGTTCGAGTCCGCGTCGGAGGTCGGGACGCCGTGATCGGCCAGCAGCTTCTTGGCGAAGTCGAGGTGCTGTTGGGGGACCATCTTCTTCAGCATGTCGGCGAGTTCGTCGCCGGACATGTTGGCGTCCATGCCCTCGTACTTGTTGGGAATGACGATGTCGACGCCGTAGGGGTGGTCGCCGATGTGCTCGTCGATCCACTTCAGTTCGATCTCGAGTTCTTCGGGGGTGAATCCGACGGCGCCGAGCACACCGAAGCCGCCGGCCTTGCTGACGGCGACGACCACGTCGCGGCAGTGGGTGAAGGCGAAGATGGGGAACTCGATGCCGAGTTCGTCGCAAAGGGCAGTGTGCATGACCGGCTCCTCAAAGCGCGCGGTAGGCGACTGGAACGTGTTCTAGTTTAGTACGGCCGCACCCCGTCAAGTCCAGGTGTTCCGACCAGCGGATTGACGACTACCTATCCGGCCAGGTGAACCAGCCACAGCACGAGGAACGCCGCGATGCCGACGAGGCAGGCGATGTGGTCGCGGTAGATCGCTCGGGCCAACCGGGTCTGCTCGTCCGGGCTGTCGGTGCGCCGTCCCAGCCGGACGGCGTTGGGGACCGTGCGCACGCCGGCGAGCACGATCGGGCCGCCGGCGAGGATGGCCGAGCAGATCAGCAGCCAACCGGGGGTCGTGCCGGACACCGCCTCGACCACCAGGGCACCGAGCAGAACCAGCATCACCAGCGCGATGAGCCGACCCATCGGCTGGGAGGTGGTGGTGGCGCGGCGGTAGTAGGCGGCGGTGGCCGCCAGCGTCGGTTCGGAAAGTTGCCCACCCCGCCGGACGGGCCGGCCGGCCTGGCTGTCGAAGATCAGGTCCATCCACAGGACGGCGAGCAGAAAACCGCTGCATGCCAGCAGCGCACCGGCGGTCAACGGCATCGGGGCATCCTCGGCGAAGAAGGGAGTACCGTCGATTGTGTGCTCGATGGCAAGCGCTGATCAACGAATGGGGTTCGCCATGACTTCCCTTCGGCACCGAACCCGACGCCTTGTGATGGCCGGCCTGGCCGCCGCCGCGCTGATCGTGGCGCTGCCGTCCGCGACCGCCGCGGCCAGCCCTCGCAATTGCGTAAACGGCGTGATTCCGCTCAACCCGTATGTCGTCAACTGCAACCTGCCGCCGCGTGGCCATCAGGTCATCGGCGCCGCACCGGACGCTGGCGCGATCATCGCCTGCCGCCACGTCCCGATGTGCATCTCGTACTACGTGAACTATCCGGGCGCCCGGCTGGTCCCCGGATACCCCAGCTACGGGCCCTGAGTCGCTGAGCTGACGCCGCGCCGGCCGCCGACCAACAGCGCGCCGGCCACCACGATCACGCCGATCACCGCGACGGGGATCGACCATGCCCGGCGCTGCGAGACCGCCGACTGGCACTGCGCCACATAGTCGTTATGCGGGACCACCTGGTTGAGAATCGGCACGTTGGCGACGGTCTTGCTGTTGGCCTCGCGCGCCGCGGACAGGTCGGCTGACACGGCGTTGCCGCAGCCGATGCTGCCGCCGTTTCCGTCCGCAGTCGACACCGGAACCAGCAGCGCGATCACGCCCACCACCAGAAGTACCGCGCCAATCGCGAGAACCAACCGCCGCACCGTCACGTCCGTGTCTCCTTGTCCGTCGAATCGGTGCGGTGACTACCCAGAGGCTGCGGCGACCAAACACGCCCTGCGGATGCCCGCTACGGCGCGGAGTACAACGCGACCTCGGAGACCAGTGGGAGGTTCAGCGTGGTCCGGATGCCCGGCGGCGCGGCGATGACCGCGGGGATGGCGTTGACGATGCGCCCGGCGGCGCCGGCGATCGCGGCGTGGTTGTGGTCGCCCTTGGTGCTCGTTGGGCAGATATCGACGGCATAGGACGGCTCACCGGTGATCTCGACGCGGTAGGACCCGCCGGGCTGGGCGGGTTGCGCCCACTCCGGTCGCAGGTCGCCGCGCAGGCGGGTGACGTGCTCGACGACGATCACGGGATGGTCGCCGACCATCCCCTTGATCTCGAAGCGCACGGCCGCGACCCCGCCCTTGGGGATGTGGCCGGCGGCGATGTCGAACGCTTCGGGCGCGGACTCGCGCTCGTAGCTCTCGGTGATGGAGTCGAGGTTGATGTTCAGTCCCGCCGCCAGCTGCCGGATCGCACAGCCCCACGCGATGCTGAGTACACCCGGCTGGAACAGCATCGGCACCTCGTCGAGCGGTTGGCCGAAGCCCATGACGTCGAACATCACGATCGCGCCGTCGTAGGTGGCGTAGTCGGCGATCTCCATGCAGCGCACCTGCTGGATGCTCTGACAGGTGCTGGCGAAGGCCAGCGGAATGAGGTCGGTGATGAATCCCGGGTCGACCCCGTTGATGTAGATGCTCGAATTGCCCGCTCGCCCAGCCTCTTCCAGCGGTTCGATGTACTTGTCGGGCATCACCTGCCACGGGAACTGAAGGACCCCGGGCGAGGAGCCGACCACGTTGACCCCGGCGGCGAGGATCTTGCGCACGTCGGCGATCGCCTGCGGCATCCGGTTGTCACCCATCGCGCAGTAGACGGCGCACTCGGGCTCTGCCGCCAGGACGGCGTCGAGGTCCTTGGTGGCCGTGATGCCGGTGGTCACGTCCAGCCCAGCCAGCTCGCCGGCGTCCTTACCCACCTTCTCGTCGGTGGACACGACCAGCCCGGTGAGTTCGAAGGCGGGATTGGCGATCAGTTCGGACAGGGCCAGACGGCCGACGTTCCCGGTGCCGATGTGGGCGACGCGGATGGCCATTCGTTCTCCTCAGCTCGCGTTGCAGTCGCCCTAGTATGCGCACTCCACGCGCAAACTGGAACAGGTTCTATTTTCTCGTCCGTGCTGCGGTAGCCTGTCGCGTCATGGGACGCGTAGACGACAAGGTCGCGATCATCACGGGCGGGGCGCAGGGCATGGGGGCCGCCGACGCGCGGATGCTGGTCGCCGAGGGCGCCAAAGTGGTAATCGCCGACATTCTCGACGAGCCGGGCCAGACACTGGCCGACGAGCTGGGTGACGCCGCCCGCTACGTGCACCTCGACGTCAGCGACGAAGAGCAGTGGCAGGCCGCGGTCGAGGCCGCCGTCACGGCCTTCGGGAAGGTCAACGTCCTGGTGAACAACGCGGGCATCGTCCAGGTGGCCCCGCTGAAGTCATTGGACGTCGACAAGTGGAACCGGGTGCTGGCCGTCAACCTCACCGGCGCCATGCTGGGCATCAAAGCGGTGCTGGGACCGATGAAGGACGCCGGCGGCGGATCGATCATCAACGTCTCGTCGATCGAAGGCATGCGCGGCGCGTCGTGGGTGCACAGTTACGTCGCCTCGAAGTGGGGGCTGCGCGGGTTGACGAAATCCGCTGCGCTGGAACTGGCTTCGGACAACATCCGGGTCAACTCGCTGCATCCCGGCTTCATCCGGACCCCGATGACCAAGCACTTTCCCGACGACATGGTCGGCACCCCGCTGGGGCGTCCCGGCAAGCCGGAAGAGGTCGCCACGTTCGTGGTGTTCCTGGCCAGTGACGAGTCGTCGTTCTCGACCGGTTCGGAGTTCGTGGTCGACGGCGGGCTGATCACCGACGTCCCGCACAAGCTGCCGTAACTCAACTCTTGCCGGTACGGCGCACCCGCAGGGCGAGCGAACTGAACGCCGCGCCCAGGGCGGCCCGTCCCAGAGCCGGGAAATGGCCGATCGCGTTGGCCGCCCCGCCTCGACCGCCCGGAATGCTCAGCTGCAGAACGGGCCAGTCGTGCGCGGCGGCCATGGCCGCCAGCCCCGCCCGTGGATTCACCGGTCGCGGGTGCCCGACGAGTGCCATCAGCGGGGCGTCCTCGTCACCGTCGGCGTAGAAGTAGCTACCGGCGAGATCGACCCCGTTCGCATCGCAAAAGCGTTGTGCGGCAGCGGCTTTCTGACGTCCCCACACGATGGGCCGGTTGATCCGGCCGGTGAGCAGGCCGTTGTCGTCGAGCTCGAAGGTGTTGCACACCAGGTTCGGGATGTCCAGCGCGCGAGCGACCGGGCCGGCGTGGATGGTCAGCGCCGAGGAGCTGAGCACCACGGTGTGCCCACGGGCCTGGTGCGCCTTGACGATCTCGCGCATCAGCGGGTACACCCGGCCGGACACCTGCTCGCGGTACAGCCGCTCGCCGATCTCGTCGAGTTCGGCCAGCGACTCGCCGCGCAGATAGCCCGCCGCCCGCACCAGCAGCCGCTCGAACTGCATACGGCCCAGCTTGTAGCGCAACGAGGCCTCGATGACGCCCAGCACCTCGCCGATCCGGGCCTGCCGACGGCGGATCCGGTCGCTGGCGTGCGCGGTCGCGGTGAATCCCGCGACCAGGGTTCCGTCCAGGTCGAAGAACGCCCCGACGGCCGGCCCCGCGGGACCCTGCGCAACCTGCGTGACGGGGTCCGATGACAGCATCACCCCACCATCATGGCCGAGCCTCAGCTCAGCGACACCGTGACGGTCCCACCGTCAGGGTCGGCGGCGGCCACCACGGCAGCCGGAATGCGGAAGATCCGCCCCGGCGACGCCGGCCACGGCAGCCTGCGCCGGGCCAGTACCACCTCGTCCTGGCGCACAACGACGGTGGGGAACCGCACCAGGGTGTCGGTCCAGGCCAGCAGCCGCCCACGCGGCGGGGCGGGGTCGTCGGGGGGCAGGATCGCCGGGCTGACCCAGCGCAGCGGCGCCTCCGCGAGCAGCCGGACACCACCGGCGGGGCGGGACCTGCCGTCGAGGTGGGCCAGCACGTGGGCGGCGACGTGGCGGCCGTCGAGGGCGGCGGCGTCGGCGGTGTCGACCGGATGGACCAGGTTGCCAATCGCGAACACACCCGGCCTGCTGGTGCGCAGCGCGGTGTCGACCAGGGGGCCGAGGCTGCGTCGGTCCATGTCCAGACCAGCCGACCGGGCCAGCTCGTGATCGGGCACCCAGTCGCCGGTCAGCACGAGTGTGTCGCAGTCGACGGTGCGCCGGGCCCCGGTGTCGAGGTTCTCGATCTCCACCGCCCGCAACGCCGGGGACCCGACTATCCTGACGACGCGGGTGCGGGTCGCGACCTTGACGCCCAGCCCGGCCCGCGCCGCCGTGGTGAACGCGGTGTAGGACTCGGGACGGTGATGCTCGGTGGTCATCAGCACGGTGTGACAGCCGCCGTGGCGCAACGTGAGAACCGCCGAGTAGCTGACCAGTTCGGCTCCGACGATGACGGCGCGGCTACCCACCGTGCGGTGCGCGAGGGTGACCGCGTTCTGCAGGTGACCGGTGGTGTAGACGCCCGACGGTCGATCACCGGGGATCAGCCGGGCAGATCGGGGTCGCTCCCGCGCGCCGGTGGCCAGGATGACCGCACCTGACTCGATGCGCTCCCGGCCGCGCGGCGAGGTGGTCTCGAGGGTGCGCTGCCCGGCCCAGCCGGTGACCATGGTCTCGGTGCGGATCTGCGCCCCGGCCGCGATCGCACTCTGCACCAGCCGTCGGGCGTAGGCCGGGCCGGTGAGGACCGTGCGCAGGTCGCGGATGCCGTAGCCGAGGTGATCGCTGTGGCGGGGGATGCCGCCGGCGGCCGACTCACGTTCCAGGACAACCACTTCCAGCCCCCGTGCGGCGAGGTCAGCGGCCGCGGTGAGGCCCGCCGGTCCGCCGCCGACGATCGCGACGTCGATACTCATCGCAGCGCCTCGAAGATGCTCTGCACCTCGGCGCCGCAGAAGAACCCCTGGCACCGGCCATTCATCACCCTGGTTCGGCGGCGCAGCCCGTCGATGCCGGGCGGTGCGATCATCGAACGGCAGGCGTCGCGCAGTTCGCCTTCGGTGACCCGTTCGCAGAAGCAGACGATGCGCCCGTAGGACGGGTCCGCGCCGATCGCCCCGCTGTCCTGGTAGGGGCGGGTGAACGCCTCGCCGAGATTGGGCATCCGGGGTGGATCGGGCAGTGCGGCAACGGGTTCCGGCTGCAGTCCGGCCTCGCGCAGCAGACCAAGAACATGCTCGGCGATGGCCATGCCCGCCGTCAGTCCGGTCGAACGGATCCCGCCGACCAGCAGGTAGCGTTGCGCCGGGTCGGCGTCGATCAGGTAGTCGGCGCGGTCGATCGCGGCCCGCAGACCGGCGTAGGTGGCGGTGATCTCTTCGTCGAGCAGTTCGGGCATCAGCCGGGAGCCCTTGTCCAGCAGGGACTTCAGGCCCTGTTGCGTCGTCCCGGTCGCGGTGGGGTCGGTGAGGTCCTCGGACGTGGGGCCCAGCATGACATTGCCGTAGATGGTCGGGCTGATCAGCACACCCTTGCCCCGCGACGTGGGTACCGGCAGCACGATGGTGTCGACGAGCCGGCGGGCGAGTTTGTCGTAGACGATCAGTTCGCCGCGGCGCGGGGTGACGGTGAACCGCGAGTAGCCGAACTGCCCGTCGATGTGGTCCGCGCCGAGTCCGGCGGCGTTGATCACCCATCCGGCGGTCACCGGTCCCGCGGTGGTGTGCAGGGTGGTGCGCGGGCTTGCGGTATCCACCGACTCGACCCGGTGGCCGAGCAGCAGCGTCGCCCCGCGGTTGACGGCGTCCGTCGCCAGGGCCAGGTTGACCGTCCACGTGCAGATGATGGACTCGTCGGGAACGGTCAGCCCACCCAGGGCGCCGGGCCCGAGATGCGGCAGCCGCTGGTACACCGTTGCCGCATCGACGAGTTCGCAGCGGTGATACTCGTTGGCCGCGGCCTGGTCCTTCAGCGCGGGCAGGGTCGCGAGTTGCTCGGCGTCCCAGGCCACCAGGATCGCGCCGGTGCGCTCGATCGGGATTCCGGTGGGCGCGGCGTAGTCGGACAGCAGCCGGTAGCCGCGCCGCACCAGCCGTGACTCCAGCGTTGCGGGCTTGGCGTCGAACCCGGTGTGCAGGATCGCGGTGTTGGCCTTGCTGGTGCCGTCGCCGACGTCGTCGCAGGCATCGACCAACGCCACGGACAGCTGGTGGCCGGCCAACTCCCTGGCGATGGCCGAGCCGACGATCCCGGCTCCGATGACGGCGACGTCGTAATCGGCGGTCATGACGGTCCCGGATAGGAGGTTTCGGCGAGTGCGCGCCAACGGCAACGGAATTCGTCGGCTCGGGCGCTGCGCCAGCGTGGTTCGAAGGTGGCGGCCGGGGTCCAGTCGTCGACCACCGATTCCAGCGCGCGGGTGGGATCCAGACTGAGCCGGGCCAGCGCGGCCGCGCCCAGCGCGGTGGCATGCGCGGAGGGATAGACCTCGACCGGTATCTGCAGGATGTCGGCGGTGGCCTGCATGAGCACGGCCGAGTTGGTCAAGCCGCCGTCGGTGCGCAACCGGGTCAGCGGCGCCGCCGTGTCGGTAGCAATCGCCGAGGCCAGTTCGGCGATCTGCGCGGCGATACCCTGCAGCACCGCCAGCACCAGCTCGCCGCGCCCGGTTGCCAGGGTGAGACCGGAAAACGTTGCGGTGGCTCCGGATTGCCACCACGGCGCGGCCAGGCCGGCCAAGGCCGGGACGCACAGCACGCCGTCGCTGTCGGCGGCCGCGACGGCGTCGAGTTCTTCGGCGCCGGTGATGACGCCCAGCGACGACAGCCAGCGCACCGCCGAGGCCGCGGTGTAGACCTGCCCGTCGACGCAGAAGGTGTCGGCCCCGCGAATCCGCCAGGCGACCGACGTGGTCAGCCCCGTCGACGACCGCACCGGGTCGGCGCCGGTGTTGGCCAAAAGGAACGCACCGGTTCCGAAGGTGCACTTGGCCATTCCGGGCTGCAGGCAGGCCTCGGCCAGCAGCGCGGCCTGCTGATCGACGACCACTCCGCCGACCGGAACATCACCACCGAACGATGTTGTGGTTCCGATGATCTCGTCGTTGCCGGCAATGCGGGGGAGGCGTTCGCCGGCCAGGCCGAACAAGTCCAGCAGCGCGGCGTCGAAGTCGTGTGCGCCCAGTTCCACCAGCAGCGAGCGGCTGGCGGTGGTGGCGTCGGTGACGAACTCGCCGGTGAGCCGGTGCAGCAGCCAGCTGTCCGACGTCGTCACCACCCCGCCGCGTTCGACGTTGCGCCGCAGCCAGGCCATCTTCGGCGCGGAGAAGTACGGATCGAGGACCAGCCCGGTGCGGGCGGCGACCTCACTCGCGCACGGGCCCAGTTCGGCGCACAGCGCCTCGGCGCGCCGGTCCTGCCAGACGAGGGCCGCAGTCAGGGGCCGGCCGGTGTCGGGGTCCCACGCCAGGACGGTTTCGCCCTGATTGGCAAGGGATATCGCGGCGATGGGCCGGCCCGCCTGCGCGAGCGCGGCGCGCCCCGCGCTCAGCACCGAGTCCAGCAGCTCGTCGGGATCTTGCTCGACACCGCCGCCACCGAGGTAGCGGGGATGCACAGGCACCTCGGCCAGACCGACCACGCCGTGTTCGGGGTCGACGACGACGGCCTTGGTGCCCGACGTCCCCTGGTCGATGGCGAGGACGGTCACGGGCCGGTGTCCGCCTTGGCCGAGGACTCCAGCTCGTCCTCCCACGCACCTTCGTCGCGGCCGAGCGCGATCGTCGCCGCGGCCATGGCTCCCACTGCGATCGCCAGGACGCCCGCTGAGGGCTTGCTGACCGCCAGGTGCTCGCCGAGCAGCACCTCGCCCAGCAGCACCGCGACCATGGGTTCGAGGACCAGCATCGCTGGCACCGAGGCCCGCAGGGAGCCGGCGTGGAACGCCGACTGCTGCAGCAGCGTCGCGATGACGCCGATCACGATCAGCGCGTACAGGATGGGCGAGGTCAGCAGCCGCGACACGCTGCCTTCCGTCACGGCGTTCATGACGATCTTTGTCAGCGCCGCCACCACACCGAACAGCACACCGACGGCGACGGCGAGCATGATGGCCCGGCGCCAGTCCGACAGGCGCATCGCCACCGCCAGGCAGCCCCCGACGAACAGCAGACTGATCCCGGCCACCACGACCGCCGGCAGCACGGCACCGTCGTAGTCGCCCGGCTTGGTGCGGGCCAGCGCCACGAAGACGCCCAGGGACACGGTCAGCAGTACCGCCCAGCCCCACTCGGCGCGGGTGACCCGCCGCTGCGCCAGCCGGGCGCTGAGCGGCAGCGCGAACAGCAGTGCCGACACCAGCAGGGGAGCGACCAGCAGTAGAGAGCCGTACGCCAGCGCGACCGCCTGGAACGCGTACCCGGTGGCCGCGGCCGCGGTACCCACCCACCACAGCCGGCGGCGCAGCAGCGTGGACACCATGACCGTGCTGACGCCCTGGTCGGCCGGCACGTCCATGGTCGCCCGCTGACGAACCACGATGCCGATGGCCGCGAACACCGCACCGGCGAGGGCAGCTGCCACAACGAGGGCGTGCTGCAGCAATGTCGTCAGTCCCTTCGAGGTGTCGGCTATAGATCCGAATCTAGGCCACACGAACGGGTGCGGGCGCCTCAGTGCACTGGAACAACCGTCGGCGCACTGTTGTATCCGGTCACGCGCACCCAGTTGGCCGCCGGGCCCCCCGGGGGCACCCGGCCCCGGATCTGGACGGTCTCACCCGGGAAGACGGTGACGTAGTTGTCGTCGTACTCGATCGGCAGGATCTCGTCGTCCAGCGGACCGGCCGCCAGCTCGGCCCGCTCGAAGAACGCGATCTTGGTCGTCGGGTTGTGCAGCGACACGGTCACCGTCTGGCCCGCGTCTGCGGCCTCGGCGTGCGCGCTGATGTCCAGTGGGACCTTGGCCAGGTAGTTGAGCGCGGTCATGTCCGCCCAGCTGATCTGCTTGGAGTCGAACGCCGCGTCGTTGGACGGCGGCCCGACGTCGTCGACCTGCCGGGACTGCCAGTAGACGTTCTCGGCCACCACGGTGCCGGCGAAGTCGGTCAGCTCGCATCGCACGAAGAACACCGGGGAGTCGGCCGGCCCCGGCGGCAGCGTCATCGCCTGCACGGCTTCGCCGGAGTCGACGGCGATGCCGTCGGCGGCGCGGTCGTCGCGCAACCGGCCCGATACGTCGTAGGTACGCACCCGCACCCGCAGGTTGTCCCGCTGGTCGGCGGTCTGGTTGACGACACTGACCTTGGCCTGTCGGTGGTTGCCGGTCGCATAGGAATCGAACACGACCGACAGTGGTGCCAGGCCCTTCTTGGCGCCGTAGTAGGCGCCGCCGGGGCGCAGGTAGTAGTCGAAGATGTTGCCGAAGAACGACGGCCAGTGGCTGTTGAGCATCCAGTAGATCGTCATCTTGTGGCCGTCCCAGCCGTTGGCGGCGAAGGACTCGAACTGGGCGCGGGTCGCCTCGTAGTGGGCCAGCTGCGCCTTGTCGGCGAACACCCGGGCATTCGGCGACGGGCCGTAGCGCCGGTCGATGACCCGGCGCACGTTGAGCAGCTTCGAGTTCTGCGGGCCCGACCCGGCGTGGAAGTACCAGGTGTCGTTGATCGGCCACAGCTTGTCGGGCGGAATGAACTTGCGCAGACTGGGATAAGGCGGGATGTGCTCGTTGTCGCCCTGCTCGGCCGACGAGCCGCGGGCGGCGCCGTACCGGCCGCTGAACCAATACGACGGCGGTCGCCAGCTGTACGGCCCGGCCATCTGGATGCCGTCCCAGATCGGCGCCCCGCTGCCGTCCCGGTTCAACGACGACACGGTGTCGACGGTGGCGTTCTGCCAGTGCAGGTCGGTCAGGATGCGGTGGTAATTGGCCAGCACCTCCGCCGGTGGCCGCCCGTCGCTGCCGTTGGCCCAGATGAACACCGACGGGTGCGAGCGCAGCATGTCGATCTGGGACCGCATGCTCTCCTGCGCGACCCGGCGGTCCTCGTCGTCCCACTGCTGCCATTTCTCCCACTGGTTGCAGCACATCCAGCCGTACATCAGCGGGATGCCCATCTCGTCGGCCATCTCGACGAAGCGGGTGGAGGAGATCTTGGCCTCCAGCCGCAGCATGTTCAGGCCCAGATCCTTGGCGTAGCGCAGGATCGCGGCGTCCCGGTCCGGGTCGGACTTGTACAGCAGGTCGGGGGTGTAGGTGGCCCCACGCACCAGGAAGTCCTTGCCGTTGACCTGCAGGTAGAAGTTGCCGCCGGTGCCCAGGTCGGCGAAGCCGTCGTCGCTGTCGCGGCCCTGGGTGATGCTGCGGATCCCGAACTTCGATGTGGCGCTGTCGGTGATCGTGCGGTTCTGGACGAAGTCCAGCCTCAGGTCGTAGAGGTCCGGGCGGCCCATCGTGTAGGGCCACCACAGGTCGGGGTGGCTGAGCGTCAGCGCGGCGAAGCGATCCGGGGTGAAGCTGATCTCGCGTTGCTCGCCGCCCTCGAGCGAGACGGCTTCCTCGACGTGGATCGGGGCCTTGCCGTCGCGGGTGATCGTCGCGCGCAGCACGCCGCTCACCGGCCCGGGGGAGTAGTTCCGCACCCCGGCGTAGACGGTCAGCCGCGCGCTGTCGGTGTCGGGCAGTGGCAGCTCGGTGTTCACGGTGGCAGCACCGATGGCGACGGCGCCGGATGTCTTGAGGTACACCGGTTTCCAGATGCCGGCGTTGCGGTCGGGGACGAACGAGTTTCCGTTGGCGGGATTCTTGTTCGGCCCCTGATAGCCCAGGTAGCGCCAGTTGATCCAGTCGTACCAGCTATCGGCCAGCTCGACACCGTCGACGTCCTGGATGGCGCGTTCGGGGGTGACCTTGACCGCCAGGACGTTCGGCTTGCCCGGCTGGATCCACGGGGTGACGTCGAGCTCGTGGTCGTTGTACATCCCGACGATCTGGCGGTTGTCGGCGACGCGGTGGCCGTTGAGCCAGATGTCGGCGCGGTAGTTGATGCCGGGAAAGTCCAGCAGGTAGGTCTGCTGGCCGGCCGGCGCGCCGAACATGGTCCGATACCACCAGTCCTGCTTGTAGAGGTCCTGCGGGACCTCGGTGAGCAGGTTCTTGCCGTAGTACAGGTTGGGGTAGACCCCGTCGTCCTGAAGCGCCTGCAGAACAGTGGACGGCATGCGGCGCACCGGATGCCAGGCGGAGTCGTCGTAACCGGCGCTGGACACCGTCTTGCCGTCGGCGCCCAGCTTGCTGGCCGACTCGAGCTTCCAGCCGCCGGACAGTTCGAGGTCCTGGACGGCCTGCGGTGGGGGAGCCAGAAAGATCCGGAAGTCACCGGCGCAGACCAACAGGAGCACGATGAAGACGACCGCTCCGAACGTCTTCGCCACCGTCGTCTGACTCCTTGCATCGATGTTGCGACAAGACAACGGCGCGGGCAGGGCCGGATGTCGCGGGTCCATCTTGGCAGAGCCGCAGCCGAGTCGTGGTGTCTGGTTTATGTGGGACTCGGCACAGGTATCAACCCGGTCATGACGCGGTCACGGACTGGTGCGGGCGGTGCAGGTGAACGGTTCGTCGATCCAATAGGTGTCGTGCTGCTGGTCATAGACCAGCTGATAGGTGGTCGCCGGGTCGCAGAGCTTGTCGATCTGCATCGGGTCGGCGGCGGCGATCGTGAACCAGTACTTGTTGGTGTCGGGGCTGACGTTCTCGCACTTGTAGAAGAAGCCGATAAGCCCGGGCCCGAACACGCCGCTGAGGAAGTCGGTGGACAGCTTCTTGTTGAGGTTGATGTTGTCGCAGTCCGCGCGCATCCCCTCAACGCTGGTGGTCTGCGCGGCGGCGCTGGTGTAACCACGGGCCGTGTGGGTGCCTGAGGCCGTCCACACCTGAGCGGGCAACCCGATCTGGGCGGCGATCTCGGCGAGGAACGGGTTGGCCGGTGTGGTGGCGGGGTCAGCCGCGGCGAGGCCGCTTCCGATCACGGTCATCGCCACACCGAGCGTCGCGCCGAAGGCGCACAAGCGGGACACACACCTCATGTTGGACATCCTTCTCCGGCGGCGCCGGTCGGAATGGCACCCTAACCCGCCCGCCGTTCTACGCTTACGCAATGACCGATCAGGACCGTGCGGCGGCCCGCCGCGAGATTGCCGATGCCCTGCTGACCGCGCTCGAACGCCGCCACGAGGTGCTCGACGCCATCGTGGAGTCGCCCGACCGCGCCTCGGCGGTCGACGCCATCGCCGAGCTGCTGGGCAAGTCCCGGCGCGGCAGCGAGGCCGTGATGGGGATGTCCTTCGACCAGCTGACCAAGGACTCCCGGCGCCGGATCGCCAAAGAGATCGAGGACCTCAACAGCCAGCTCAGCTTCACCCTCGGCGAGCGGCCCGCGAGTTCCGACGAGCGTCTGCAGCTGCGCCCGTTCTCCCACGACGCCGACCGTGACATCTTCGCCGCCCGCACCGACGAGGTGGGCTCCGCCGGCGACGGTTCGGGTTCGCCCGCCGGCGACCTCGACGACGAGATCCGTTCCGCGCGTGAGCGTCTGCATGCCGAAGAGGCGGCCTGGTTCGTCGCGATCGACGGCGACGCGAAGGTCGGCATGGTGTTCGGCGAGCTCGCCGGCGGGGAGGTCAACGTCCGGATCTGGATTCACCCCGAGCACCGCAAAAAGGGCTACGGCACCGCCGCGCTGCGCAAGTCGCGATCGGAGATGGCCGCACACTTCCCGGCGGTGCCACTGGTGGTCCGCGCGCCGGGCAGCGCCGGCTGACCCGCTCTTCGGATCGGGCGACCGATGAGCGTGGCGTTGCAGGTGGTTCTGCTCGTCGCCGGGATCGTCGCGGTACTGGCACTCATCGCGGTGCCGATCATGCTGGGATACCGCCGCAAGTACCGCGCTGCGGCCCAGCGCGCTGCCGCTGACCTCGAAGCCGAGGGCGTGCTGCGGGACTTCGAGAAGGGTGTCTATCGGGGCGCTTCCGCGCCGGGCTACCCCGCGGTCAAGAACAACGGCCGGATCGCGCTGACCCGCCGGCGGCTGGTCTTCGTGACGCTGACCGGCACGACGATCGACATCCCGTTGGCCTCGATTACCGGTCTGCGCGCATCGAAGGTGTTCCAGGGCAGTGTCGTCGGCGGCTGGACGCATCTGGTGATCCGGACCTCCACCGGCGAGATCGGCTTCTTCGTCAAGGATCTCCCGGCCTGGATGCAGGATCTGACGACCGCGGCCGGAGTGGCTCCCGACCAGCTCTGAGCACAGTGGCGGGCGCTGCGTAATGTCGCACGGTATGAGTACGCGCGCGGGAATCGTGGTCACCGGCACCGAAGTGCTGACCGGACGCGTGACCGACCGCAACGGTCCGTGGGTGGCCGACCGGTTGCTGGAGCTGGGCGTCGAGCTGGCCCACATCACGATCTGCGGCGACCGCGCCGGCGACATCGAGGCACAGCTGCGGTTCCTGGCCGCCGAAGGTGTCGACCTGATCGTGACGACCGGGGGCCTGGGTCCGACAGCCGACGACATGACCGTGGAGACCGTGGCCCGCTTCTGCGGTCGCGAGCTGACTCTGGACGCTGAGCTGGAAGCAAAGATCGCGGCGATCCTGAAGGCTCTGATGGCGCGCTACACCGGTGTCGACTTCGACGCGGTGCGCGCGGCCAACCGCAAGCAGGCGATGGTTCCGGTCGGCGCCGAGGTCCTCGACCCGGTCGGGACGGCGCCCGGGGTGGTGGTACCCGGCAAACCGACGGTGCTGGTTCTGCCCGGGCCGCCCCGCGAGTTGCAGGCCATGTGGCCGGCCGCGATGGCCAGCGAGGCGGTGCAGCAGGCGATCGCCGGCCGGACGATCTACCACCAGGCCACCGTCCGCATGTTCGGGCTTGCCGAGTCCGGGCTGGCCGAGACGCTGCGGGAGGCCGAGCGCAGCGTGCCCGGTTTCACCGATCTGGAGATCACCACCTGCCTGCGCCGCGGCGAGGTGGAGATGGTGACCCGCTACGAACCGAGCAGCGCCGAGGTGTACCGCCAGTTGATGGCCCTGGTCCGGGATCGGCACGGTGCCATGGTGTTCTCCGAGGACGGTTCGCTGGTCGACGACCAGGTGGCGCGACTGCTGGCTGGGCGGCGTATCGCGACGGCGGAGTCGTGCACTGCGGGTCTGCTCGCGGCCCGGCTGACCGACCTTGCCGGCTCGTCGGCCTATGTCGCCGGCGGGGTGGTGGCCTATGCCAACGAGGCGAAGGTCGATCTGCTGGGGGTCGATGCCGCCCTCGTCGAGGCGCACGGGGCGGTCTCGCAGGAGGTGGCCGAGGCGATGGCGGACGGAGCGCTGCGGCGGTTCAACGCCGACACCGCCGTGGCGATCACCGGGATCGCGGGTCCGGGGGGCGGGACGGCGGACAAGCCGGTGGGCACCGTCTGGTTCTGTGTGAAGTTGGCCGAGGGCACCACGGTCATTCGGTCGCTGCGGTTGCCCGGTGGGCGCTCAGACATCCGGGACCGGTCCACGACCGTGGCCATGCACCTGTTGCGGCGCACACTCCTCGGCGAATTCGGTGCTCTGGAAGCCTAATTCAGGCAGATGGCGTCTTCGACCACGAGTTCGGACGTCACGGGGCTGTCGAGGTCACACAGCGCGAAGAAACGAGCACCGAGGTTGGCCAGCTCGACGATCAGTTCGGCGCGGTCCAGGCCCGCGTCGAGGGCTTGGTCGAGCAGTGCGATGATCTCGTCGCGGCACATCATGGCGCCGTCGACACGGATACCGTCGGCCTGGGCCTGACGGGCCGCCCGCATCATCCGCCAGGCGTAGCGCCGTTCGTCAACGAACTCGCTCATTCGGAGAGCCTCTCGACGGCGGTGCGGCGACGAGCCGTCCGTGCACCGGTTTCTTCAGTACACCGTCAGGATGTCGTCCCCGCGTCGGTAGGAACAGGGCCTTGTGGCCCACGCTTGCGGGGCCGTTGGGCACGACAAAGAGACCGGCGGTCCGAAACGCTGGCACCACGTCAATCGGCGCATAGCCGGACGATCACCCGGTCAAGGAATCCTGGTCGACCGGGAAATCGAAGTAGGTATCCGGATGAGGCTCGCGCTGAAGTGTGAAATGCCACCACTCTTTGTCGTAGTTGACGAAGACCTGCTTTTCCAGACCCTCCTTCAGCACCAGCCGGTTCTTGAGTGCGTCGCCCTCGATGCGCGGGTCGAGCGTGTGCGCCAGGGTGTCGAAGCAGTCGAAGCCGGTGCCCATGTCGATCGAGTTGTCGGGGAAGCGGACCTGCTGCGGTGCGGTGCAGTCGACCAGCGGCTGGCCGGGCACATACGGCGGTTCGTCGGCGGCCGGCAGTTCCACCAGGGTGAGGTCCATCGTGCTGCCGCGGCTGTGCCCGGACTTCTCGGCGATATAGCCGTCGGCGAAGAGCACCGACTTGTCCACCCGCGGGTAGAACTCCGCCTTCATGCGGGTGTCGGCGAGGTCTTCGGCCCAGGCGACGAAATCGTTGACGGCGCGCTGCGGGCGGTAGCAGTCGTAGACCTTCAGCGTGTAGCCGCGCTCGAGGAACTCCTCCTGCGCGCTGCGCAGCCCGTCGGCCGCCTCGCGGGTCAGGATGCACATCGGGCTGCGGTAGCCGTCGACGGGGTCACCCGTGAAGTTGTGCGGGGTGTAGTACCGCATCTCCTGCAGGATCGACGGGGCGACGTCGGCGAGCGCCACGAAGTCGGCGGGCGCAACCGGGTCGGGCGCAGCGGCGGCGACCGGCAACGACGCCATCGCAACCGCCAGCGCGGCTGCGATAGTCGAAATCAGTTGCTGGTCAATGCGTTTCGTCGCGATCCCAGATGTCGAGCATGGCGTTGAGAATGTCCTCGGCTCGGCCGAGTCCGGCGAGGTGGCTCTCGCCGGGCAGATGGTAGAGCTCGGCGTCGGGCAGGCCGCTGACCACTTGCTGACCATGGGCGAACGGCACGATGTGGTCGCGGTCGCCGTGCCACCACCGGACCGGCACCTTGACCTCGTCGAGCCGGAATCCCCAGTCCCGGGCGAAGACGACGATGTCGGCGAACGGCGCCGCCAGCTGTTTGCGGCTGCCGTTGAGCAGGTCGTCGAGGAACATCGCTTTGAATTCGGGTCGCACCAGCATCTTGCGGTCGGCTTCCGGCGAGATCGCCGCGTAAAGGTAGACGGCCGGCTCGGCGACGGGCCGGATGAGCCGGATCAGGGTGCTGGCGGCCAGCCGGATCGGTCCGCCGGCCACTTGGATGACCGGAGCGGCCAGCGTTCCCAGCGCCATCAGGCCGCCACTGATCGCGTCCGGCCCTACCGTCGGCGCGACGCCGCCCAGCACGCCGGCGGCCACGATCCGCTCCGGCATCGCCGCCGCGCAGGCCAACGTGTAGGGGCCACCGCCGGACAGGCCTACAATAGCCATCTTGTCGACGCCCAGGGTGTCGGCGATGGTGGCCATGTCGGTGGCGAAGGCCAGCACGTTCTCGTACTGAAACGGGGTCGACGAGCCGATTCCGGGACGGTCCACGCCGATCAGCCGGATGTTGCGCTGCTCGGCGAAGACGCGGGCTTCCATCGGGATCTGACGGCGCGCCCCGGGGGTGCCGTGCAGCCAGAAAATGGCCCGGCCCTGGGGGTCGCCGAACTCGGCAAAACCGATCCGGCGGTCCTCACCGACGGCGATGTTGCCCTCCAGCTTGGGGCGCGCGATAGCGACAACCATGAGCCCAGTCTCGCACGCGGCAGCTATCGCCCGAGCCACGCCGCCGGCCGGCGCTGCGTCCAGGGCAGCGCATCCTCGAGTTGGGCGGCGAGTTGCAGCAGGATCGTCTCGTCGGGCGCCATCAGCTGGACGCCGACCGGCAGGCCGTCGGCGGTGCCGAGGGGAAGCGAGATCGCCGCCCATCCGGTGACGTTGGCCATGGGCGTCCATCCGGTGTGGGCGAACTCGACGTCGAAGAAGGCGCGTGTGGTGCCCCGCGGTTGATCGAGCACCCCGTAGGCCGGGGGCGGGGCCAGCAGGGTAGGGACCAGAAACACGTCATGGCCGGCCATGCCGGCGGCGAACAGGCGGCTCTGGGAGTGGATGGTGTCGATGGCGTCGGCGTAGCTCACACCGGTGGTGGTGAAGCCCTCGCGGATCATCACCCAGGTGCTGGGCTCGAACTCGTCGTCGCGCGGGTCGCGGCCCAGGTGCGCCCGGGCGAATTCGTAGAGCTGGACGTTGCTGACGTTGTGCAGCACGGCGATCCCGTCGGCCACCGCGTCCGCGTCGAACCGCGGAGCGCCCGTCTGCACCTTGTGCCCCAGGCCCTCGAGCGCCCGCGCGGAAGATTCGACGGCGTTCACGACCCGCGGATCGGTGGCCGGCGCGGGGAACGGCGATCCCGTCGACATCAGTATCCGCTGCGGCTCGGGTGTGCGCCGGATCGCTTGCAGGAAAAGCTGATCCGGCGGCGCGGCGTTGTAGGGGTCGCCCGGCGCCGAGCCGGTGACGGCGTCGAGCAGCGCGGCGCTGTCGCGCACCGTTCGGCTCAGCGCGTGCTCGACGGCCAGGCCCGCGAGCAACTGGCCACCGGGCGCGAAGGAGGTGCGGGCGCGGCGAGGCTTCAGCCCGACCAGTCCACAGCAGGCCGCGGGCACCCGGATCGATCCGGTGCCGTCCCCGCCGGACGCGGCCGGCACCACGCCAGCCGCCACCGCAGAAGCGGATCCGCCAGACGACCCGCCGGGCGTGATCGACGGTGACCACGGGTTGGCGGTGCGGCCGAACAGCGACGGCTCGGTGGTGCAGTGGTTTCCCCACTCCGGGGTGTTGGTCTTGCCGAACACCACCAATCCGGCGTCCAGGTAGCGCTCGACGATCCAGGCCGTGTGGCGCGCAACGTGGGTGCGGAGCGCACGCGATCCCATCGCTTCGGGCGCGCCGGCCAACGACGCACCAAGGTCCTTGAGCAAGAACGGAACTCCGGCCAGCGGGCCGGCCGAACCGTCGCGCAGGGCGCCCGACGCATCGAGCGCGGCGGCGTCGACGCGGCCCCGCTCGAACAGCTCGGTGATCACGGCATTGAGGCCGCGGGCGCCGTCGAGGCGAAGGATCGCCGCCTCGAGCAGCTCGGTCGCCGACAGCTCGCCGACGGCGGCCAGAGCGGCTTGTCCCATCGCGTCGGTGTCGGCGAGTTCAGCGGCCAGCTTCGCGTCCATTGCCAGGGATCTTCGCCGCCCGGGACGGGGGTGGCAAGCCGGGGGTGGCTAGAGGCCGCCGGGCGGCAGCAGTGTGCTCGACTCGTTCAGAAGGTGTCGCCCGAGTGCGACAGTTCTCACCGCACCGACATGCGAAAGACACCCGCATCGTCGGCGTCTGGCAAACCGACAGCTACCTTCGCGACAGCACGTGTTCGCCTGAATGCGGTTCACTGGTGCTATGAGATCTTCACGTCAGCAGCGATCGCGCCGGCTGCGCGATCCGCTGTCGATGGGATTCGAGGCGCACCGCGGTCTGTTGATCCTGCGGCTGCGCTGGCACGCGAGAGCCGCGCGCCGCGCCTCGACCTCAGACGGCGATCTTGTTGACTCGTCGCCGATATGACGACGGCGTCTCGCCGCAGAACTGGGCGAACGCCCTGGTGAACGACCCCATGCTGTCGAAGCCGACGGCACTGGCGGTCTGCTGCACGCTTTGACCGGGGGCGGCGAGCAACGCCATGGCCCGCAGCATCCGGGCATGCAGAAGGTATGTGCGCCAGGATAGTCCGACTTCGCTCTGGAACTGCCGCCGCAACGTGCGCTCGGAGACCGCGACGGCCCGGCACACCTCGTCGAGGCTGACCGACTGCAGATGATCCTTGGTGTAAGCCATCGCCGCGGCGACCATCCGATCCTCCGACGTCGGAAGGCTCAGTGGCGCTTCGTGATCCAGCGCCTCGGACACCAGGTTGGCCAGCGTCAGGAAGAACGAGTCGGACACCGTGTCGCCGGCCGCCCGGTCGATAGGCCAGCGCAGCGCGTAGAGCAGCATCTCGCGCAGCAGTGGCGAGACGGCCAGGATGCGGGCCCGGTCGCCGGCATCGGAGATGACGGCCGGGTCGAACATCACCGCGAGGGTCTTCACCGACGGGTTCATCGTCGCCTGGTGTTGCAGGCCGGCCGGAATCCAGGCCGCCTGCTGAGGCGGCAGCAGGTAGTGGCCGGCCGCGGTTTCCACCTCGACGACACCGCCGATGGCGTACTCGATCTGGTGCACGTCGTGGACGTGCCAGCCGGTCACCAGGAGGTCACCCTCGTACAGGTAGCTGCCCGCCAGGACGGGGCCGCCGCGGCGCAGCTCCACCCGCGCGACGTTGGCCGGTTCGGCTAAACGTCTGGCCGATTGCGCAGAGACGGTCATGACTATGCAGGGTACAACTTTAAGCATGAACGTCGACGACCTGATCCTGGTGAGCATCGACGACCACGTGGTCGAACCGCCCGACATGTTCCTGCGGCACGTGCCGGCCAAGTACCGCGACGAGGCGCCGACCGTCGTCACCGACGCCAACGGCGTCGACCAGTGGATGTACCAGGGCAAGCCACAGGGCGTCAGCGGGCTCAACGCGGTGGTGTCCTGGCCGCCCGAGGAGTGGGGACGCGACCCAGCCGGCTTCGCCGAGATGCGCCCCGGCGTCTACGACGTCCACGAGCGGGTCCGGGACATGAACCGCAACGGCATCCTGGCCTCGATGTGCTTCCCGACCTTCGCCGGCTTCTCCGCGCGGCACCTCAACCAGCACCGCCAGCAGGTCACCCTGGTGATGGTGTCGGCCTACAACGACTGGCACATCGACGAATGGGCTGGCGCCTACCCGGACCGCTTCATCCCGATCGCGCTGCTGCCCACCTGGAACCCCGAAGCGATGTGCGAGGAGATCCGCCGGGTGGCGGCCAAGGGCTGCCGCGCGGTCACCATGCCGGAACTCCCGCATCTGGAGGGACTGCCCAGCTACCACGACGACGATTACTGGGGCCCGGTGTTCCGCACACTGTGCGAGGAGAACGTGGTGATGTGCCTGCACATCGGCACCGGCTTCGGGGCGATCAGCATGGCGCCCAACGCGCCGATCGACAACCTGATCATCCTGGCCACCCAGGTCTCGGCGATGTGCGCACAGGATCTGTTGTGGGGCCCGGCGATGCGCAAGTACCCCGACCTGAAGTTCGCGTTCTCCGAAGGCGGCATCGGGTGGATCCCGTTCTACCTGGATCGCTGCGACCGCCACTACACCAACCAGAAATGGCTGCGCCGCGACTTCGGCTCTCAACTGCCCAGCGACGTGTTCCGGGATCACTCACTGGCCTGCTACGTCACCGACAAGACCTCGCTGAAACTGCGCCACGAGATCGGCATCGACATCATCGCCTGGGAGTGCGACTACCCCCACTCGGACTGCTTCTGGCCCGACGCCCCGGAGCAGGTGCTGGCCGAACTGAACGCGGCCGGGGCCGACGACTCCGACATCGACAAGATCACCTGGCAGAACGCCTGCCGGTTCTTCAGCTGGGACCCGTTCGCCAGCACCGCGAAGGCGCAGGCCAGCGTCGGCGCGCTGCGCGCCAAGGCCACCGATGTCGACACCTCGATCCGCTCGCGCAAGGAGTGGGCGGCCCGCTTCGCAGAGAAGCAGCTGGCCAAGGCGTGACCGCGGTCGTACCCCGGGGGCTCGCCGGCAAGGTCGGCGTCATCGCCGGAGGCGCCACCGGTATCGGCGCGGCCACCGCCGCCCGCCTGGCCGCCGAGGGCGTATTGATCGTGGTCGGCGACGTCTCCGGTGAGGGGGCCGAGGCGACCGCCCAGGCCATCCGCTCGACCGGCGGCAGCGCGGCCGCGGTCTCGTTCGACCTGGCCGACACCGATTCCGTTCGGGCGCTGATCGATTCCGCGGTCACGGAATTCGGTGGGCTCGACCTGCTGTTCAACGTGGGCTCGGACATGAGCCTGCTGCGCGACGACACCGACGTGGTCGACATCGACTTCGACGTGTGGGATCGCACCATGACGGTGACGCTGCGCGGCTACGTGGCGAGCATGAAGTACGCGATCCCGGCGATGCTCGGCAGGGGCGGCGGGGCGATCGTCAACATGTCGTCGGCGGCGGCCTTCATCGGCGAGCCCACGCGTCCGGCGTACGCGACGGCGAAGGCCGGCATCGGCGCGCTCACCCGACACGTCGCCTCACGGTGGGGCAAGGACGGAATCCGGTGCAACGCCGTGGCTCCTGGGTTCACCGGGACCGAGATGATGCGCTCGGTTCGGCAGTGGCCCGAGTTGGAGGCAGCCGCACTGCGCCGAATGCGGTCCACCCGGGTGGGACACCCCGGCGACATTGCCGCGATGGTTGCCTTCCTGATGTCCGACGAGGGGTCCTGGGTCAACGGCCAGGTGATCAACATCGACGGCGGAGCGGTTCTGCGCTAGGGGCGCCCTCTGCGCGTTGAGTGAGAAACCTCGCAGGGGATCTCAGGGATCTTGGCGCTCATCGCGGCGGCCACGCTGGCCGCGGTGCGGTCTGTGGGCAGGTGCAGCCCGCCACCGCACACGAAGCCTGGGACGCCGACTGGTCGGGCACCGCGGTGACGGTGGGCGTCGACGTCGAGGAAGGACCGCAGGTGCGGGACCGGGTCCGGCAGTTCGCGCGGCAACGGCTCACCGGACCGCACCCGGATGCCTACCTCGCCGAGATCCTGGCAGCCGAGTCGGACTACTGAGCCAGCGGCGACGGCGGCCCCGGCTTGGCCTTGGCGGCGTCCCGGCGGCGCGCCGCCATCCCGGCCAGCGCCTCGAACACCACCCGGTGGGCGGCGTTGACCGTCAGTTCGGCATGGTCGTAGGCGGGTGCCACCTCCACGACGTCGACGCCGGCGACGTCGTGCTCATAACAGAGCTGGCGGACCATGCGCAGGAGGTCGGCGCTGGTGATGCCGCCCGGTTCCGGTGTGCCCGTGCCGGGCGCGTGCGCCGGGTCGAGGACGTCGATGTCCACCGAGACGTAGAGCTTGTCGGCCTTGGCGAGCGCCTCGCTGACGGCCTGGGCCATCACGGGCTTGAAGCCCCGGTCCCAGATCTCCTGCATGGTGTGCCAGGTCATCTTCTGCTCGAGCATCCACTCGAAGGTGTCCTGCGGCGGCCAGTAGCCACGCAGTCCGACCTGGACGAAGTGGCTTCCCGGCACGGCTCCGGACTCGATGAGCCGGCGCATCGGGGTGCCGTGGCTGGCCAGGTTGCCCTCGATCTCGTCGGCGGTGTCGGCGTGCGCGTCGAAATGCACGATGCCCACGTTGCCGTAACCGTGGAAGTCGGCGACGGCCGTCGCGGCCGGCCAGGTGATGGAATGATCGCCGCCGAGGATCACCGGCACGATGCCGCGGCTGGCGATCGCGTGGACGCGCTCCTTGATGTTGGCGTGCGACACCTCGGTCTGCCCGTGCGGACAGTAGGCATCACCGAAGTCGACGACCTCCAGCCAGTCGAAGATCTCCAGGCCCAGGTCCATGTGGTAGGTGCCGGGCTCGTAGGCGGTGGCACGGATGGCCCGCGGCCCGAACCGGGCGCCCGGCCGGTTGGTGGTGCCCACGTCGAACGGCGCCCCGACGATGGCCACATCCGGCTGCCAGGAGTCGAGCTGCTCGGGCTCGGTCAGAAACGGGCGATGCCCAAACGACGCGACCCCCGCGTGGGGCAGATCCAACTGCTCGGCCATGCCGGGCGGCACCTCGCGGTTGGGTTTGTGGTCGCGGCCGGAGCTCATTCGGCAGACAATACCGCCGCCCGCTACGCGAGTGCGGAGGTCTGTGTCGTTTGCCCGTCGCAGGTGCTGCACCGCGGTCACTGCCCGCGCGATCGCCGACCAGCTCTCGGTGGACCTGACCTCCACGGTCTGACCATTGGGCGCGCTAACGTCATGCCCATGAGCGGATCCACCGACCAGGCCGAGGTTGCGCGCGCGTTCTCCCAACACCGCTTCGACGACGCCCTGCCCCATCTGGCCGCTGATGTCCGGTGGACGATCGTCGGCTACTCGGTTCTCGAGGGCGCCGACGCCGTGGCGCGGACGTGCCGTGACACCGCGGGAAGTCTCGAGGACACCACCGCTAGTTGGGACCGCTGCCTCACGGTCACCCAGGGCGACACCGTCGTGGTCGAGGTCGTCGGTCGCTACACCCGTCGGGACGGGGTCACGATGGTAGCCACGTGCTACATCTACGAGTTCGTCGACGAGCGCATCGCGTCGATCACCTCGTATGCCGTCGAGGTCGACCCGGACTCGGACGGCGCCCCGCCCAGCGCGATCTCGCGCTGAAATCCCCTACAGGACAGTCAGATCAGCGACTCGGGGAAATCGTCCTCGGCATCGGAGAAACTGAGGTCGGGGTTCGTCACGAAGCGGACCTGATTGCCGCCCGCTCGTCGCGCCTCGTACATCGCAGTGGTCGCCAGCGCCACGATCTCGTCGAGCACCTCGTGCGGCGGATGCTCGGCCAGCGGACGCAGCGGAGTGCTGACCACGCCGATGCTTACCGTCATCCCGCTGGGTGTGGCCGCGATGGAACCCCGGGCCCGCTCGACGAGGGGAAACGGATCCGGACCGGTGAACGTGTCGGCGATCAGGAACTCGGCCTCCCCGACATG
>Ga0209254_10000765_pt1 | contig 27791 bp, 29 predicted proteins | sample FrelakmetDIP11DI_FD_187148 | JGI IMG/M metagenome (GOLD analysis project Ga0209254, IMG submission 187148) | Freshwater lake sediment microbial communities from the University of Notre Dame, USA, for methane emissions studies - DIP11 DI (SPAdes)... | ecosystem: Environmental > Aquatic >...
ACCACCGCAGGGCTTCGGGAGCTATCCCGGCTGCTCAGCCACAGCACGTTGGGCTTCGGTGCGCGCAAGGTCATGAACTTCCTCGGGCGCAAGTTGAGCGGCAGCTTCCAAGCGAAGTGGCCCTTGAGCGTCCCCGTGGCAGGACCCGAGTCGGCGGACACGATCGGCGCCACCGGGATGATGATCGTGTGCTAGGCGTGCGCTAGGCGAGCGCTAGGCGCGCCGGCGCGCCGGATCAGCGGAGCTTGGTCCGCGCCAGGCGCTTCGCGTTGCCGACCGCCTTGCGGTGCACCGGCGCGAGCCCCTTGTGCGCGATGGCGAGCGATGCCGCACGCGCCTTCCGGGCGGCCTTGGCCGCTGCTGCCGGATTTCCGAGGGCCGCGCTGGTCGCGGTGCCGAGCCAGGCCTGCGCGATCGCGTGCTGCGCCTGCAGGCCGGCCGCGAATATCGCCTGCCACGACTGGAAGAATGCGAGCTGCTTCTCGGCGATCATGCCGGCGAACTCCCTGCGGTCCCGCGCCGAGGGCGCCGGTCCGGCGAGGGGCCATGCGCGCCACCCGATGGCCCACGACCTGGGGTATGGCGACGACGAGCTCGCTCAGCTTGCCTGCGAGGGTGGTGGAGGATCGGCGGGTGCGTCGGGGCATGGCGGTTCCGGTGGTGGGGTGGCGTGATGTCGTAGGGTCGGCGGAAGCTTCGCTGGTTGCAGCCGTATCTTCGCGGCAAGGAGCTTGGCAGTATCACCCGGGACGTGGTCGCCAAAATCGGCAGCATCAAGGCCAAGGAATCCAGTTCCACCCACGGCCAACCGTTGTATGGCGCTGATCCGCGCCATCCTGCGCAAGGCGGCGCTGGAGTGGGAATGGATCGACCGGGTCCCGAAGGTCACGCTGTACCGTGAAGCGAGCGGCGCGTTCGGTGGATCAACCCTGAGCAGGCGAGCGCGCTGTTGTCGGAACTGACGCTGCATCTTCGAGAGATGGCCATCGGTGCCTTGGCAACCGGCCTGCGCGAAGCCAATCTGGTCGAACTGACCTGGTCTCAGGTCGATCTGGAACGTGGACCCGCGCAAATGTACGGCGACAACGCGAAGGGGAAAGCAGACATCCACGCGTCGCTGAGCGATGCAGCGATATCAGTTCTGTGCCGGCAGATCGGAAAGCATCCCGAGCGGGTGTTCACGTATCGAGGCAAGCCGGTCGCTTGGGCGAAAACGCGTGCAAGGCGCAAAGCGTTGAAGCGCGTCGGCCCAACAGATTCCGCTGGCACGATTTACGGCACACCTGGGCGAGCTGGCACGTGCAGAACGGCACTCCCTTGTATGACCTTCAGGAGATGGGCGGCTGGAAGTCGGAAAACATCGTGCAGCGGTACGCGCACCCGCGCACCTCGCGCCCGCGAACAGCGCCAAGCATGCGCAGGTTGTCGGGAGGCGGCCAGAGGGCACAAACCTGGCACAGCCCTCGGGCGAGAAAGAGGCTGAGATGCACGCAAAGCCTCTTGAAGTCTTTGGCTCCCCGACCAGGGCTCGAACCTGGGACCTGCGGATTAACAGTCCGTCGCTCTACCGACTGAGCTATCGGGGAACAGAGAGCCCGCGATTTTAGTGGGTTTAGCGGCACGGAGCAACGGCGGACGGCGGCTGACTTCGGTGTCGACGGGCGATCCGGACGCGCAGCCGCTCGCCCGCCTCGTCGCGTTCAGCCGAGCACGCTCGCCACCGCATCCGCGACGTAGTCGATGTTGCTCCGGTTGAGCGCTGCGACGCAGATTCGTCCGCTGTCCACCGCGTAGACGCCGAACTGCTCGCGCAGCCTGACCACCTGCTCCTTGGTGAGTCCGGTGTACGAGAACATCCCGCGCTGACGGGTGATGAACGAGAAGTCGGCGCCGTGCACGCGCGACTGGATCTTCTCCTGCAGCAGGACGCGCATCTCGCGGATGCGGTCGCGCATCTGGCCGAGCTCCTTCTCCCACAGCGCGCGCAGTTCGGCATTGGCAAGCACGGTCGCGACGATCTGGCCGCCGTGCGTCGGCGGGTTGGAGTAGTTGGTGCGGATGGTGCGCTTCACCTGCGACAGCACCCGCGCCGCTTCTTCGGCCGATTCGGCGACGATGCTCAATGCGCCGATGCGCTCGCCGTAGAGGGAGAACGACTTCGAGAAGGAGTTGGACACGAAGAGCGGCGCGCCGGCGGCGGCGAACTGCCGCACGACGCTGCCGTCTGGTTCGACGCCCACGGCGAAGCCCTGGTAGGCGATGTCGAGGAACGGGACGAGGCCCCGGCTGCGGACCGTCGCGAGGATCTGCGTCCACTGTTCCGGCGAGGGATCGACGCCGGTCGGGTTGTGGCAGCACGCGTGCAGGACGACGATGTGGCCCGCGGGGATGGCCTGCAATGACGAGAGCATGGCCGCGAAGTCGAGGCCGCGCGTCTTCGCGTCGTAATAGGCGTAACTGTTGACCTTGAAGCCGGCGTTCTCGAACAGCGCGCGATGATTCTCCCAGCTCGGGTCGCTGATCCAGACGTCGGCGTCCGGCGCGATGCGGCGCAGGAAGTCCGCCCCCAGCTTCAGCCCGCCGGTGCCGCCGAGCGCCTGCACGGTGACGATGCGGCCTTCCTTGCGCGCGGCCGAGTCGTCACCGAAGACGAGCGCCTGGACCGCGCGGTCGTACGCCGCGAGACCGTCGATGGGCAGATAGCTGCGTGGCGCGGGCTTCTGCGCCATCTCCTGCTCGGCTCGGCGCACGCACTCGAGGAGCGGCACCCTGCCGTCCTCGCCGGTGTAGACGCCGACGCCCAGGTTGACCTTCTTCGGGTTCGCATCCGCGTTGAACGCCTCGGTCAGCCCGAGGATCGGGTCGCGGGGCGCCATCGGCACGGCAGCGAGCAATGAAGCGGTCATGGGAGCCCTCGGATGGTTGGCAGGAGCGCGGATTCTAGCGCCGTGCCCGCGAGACGCTTTCGCCCGCGAAGACCTTCGACAGCGTGCAGCGGACGTCGCTTCGGGAAGGGCCGTCGTGGGACAATGACAGGTTATCCGCCGTTCCGGAGTCCTCGTCGATGGCCGCAGTCCCCGGCGCCTCCGCCGTATTGCCGCGTTCGCCGCGTGAGACTCTGCGCAGCTTTCCGAACAGTCCGTTCCTGCTCCACGAGCCGTTTCCGCCCTCGGGCGACCAGCCGGAGGCGATCGCGAAGCTCGTCGAGGGGATCGAGGACGGGCTCGCCTTCCAGACGCTCCTCGGCGTCACCGGCTCCGGCAAGACGTTCACGATGGCCAACGTGATCGCGCGCATCGGCCGGCCGGCGCTGATTCTCGCGCCGAACAAGACGCTCGCGGCGCAGCTCTACGCCGAGATGCGCGAGTTCTTCCCCGAGAACGCGATCGAGTACTTCGTCTCGTACTACGACTACTACCAGCCCGAGGCCTACGTGCCCTCGCGCGACCTCTACATCGAGAAGGACTCGAGCATCAACGAGCACATCGAACAGATGCGGCTCTCGGCGACGAAGTCGCTGCTCGAGCGCGAGGACGCCGTCATCGTCGCGACCGTGTCGTGCATCTACGGTATCGGCGACCCGGTCGACTACCACGGCATGATCCTGCATCTGCGCGAGCACGCGAAGTATCCGCAGCGCGACATCCTGCAGCGGCTCGTCGCCATGCAGTACGAGCGCAACGAGCTCGAGTTCCGGCGCGGGACATTCAGGGTGCGCGGCGATGTGATCGACGTGTTTCCCGCCGAGAACGCGGAGACCGCGGTGCGCATCGAGCTCTTCGACGACGAGATCGACAGCCTGCACATCTTCGACCCGCTGACCGGACGGGTGCAGAGCCGGGTGGGGCGCTTCACCGTCTATCCGTCGAGCCATTACGTCACGCCGCGCTCGACGACGCTGCGCGCGGTCGAGGCGATCAAGCTCGAGCTCGCCGAGCGCATCGAGCAGTTCCACAAGGCGGGCAAGCTGCTCGAGGCGCAGCGGATCGAGCAGCGCACGCGCTTCGACCTGGAGATGCTCGCCGAGATGGGCTTCTGCAAGGGCATCGAGAACTACTCGCGCCACCTCTCGGGCCGCAAGGCGGGCGAGCCGCCGCCGACGCTGCTCGACTACCTGCCGGCGAACGCCCTGATGATCATCGACGAGAGCCATGTCACCGTACCGCAGGTCGGCGGCATGTACCGCGGCGACCGCTCGCGCAAGGAGAACCTGGTCGAGTACGGGTTCCGGCTCCCTTCGGCGCTCGACAACCGTCCGCTGAAGTTCGAGGAGTTCGAGCGCGTGATGCGGCAGACGATCTTCGCCTCGGCGACGCCGGCCGATTACGAGCACCGGCACGCGGGCCAGGTGGTCGAGCAGGTGGTGCGTCCGACGGGCCTCGTCGACCCGGTCCTCGAAGTGCGGCCGGCCGCGAAGCAGGTGGACGACCTGCTCTCCGAGATCGCCCTGCGCGTCGCGCGCGACGAGCGCGTTCTCGTCACCACGCTCACGAAGAAGATGGCCGAGGACCTCACCGAGTACCTCGGCGAGCACGGCGTCAAGGTGCGCTACCTGCACTCGGAGGTGGAGACGGTCGAGCGCGTCGAGATCATTCGCGATCTTCGCCTCGGCGAGTTCGACGTGCTGGTCGGCATCAATCTGCTGCGCGAGGGTCTCGACCTGCCCGAGGTGTCGCTGGTGGCGATCCTCGACGCGGACAAGGAGGGCTTCCTGCGCTCCGAGCGGTCGCTCGTGCAGACCATCGGCCGCGCCGCGCGGCACATCCACGGCACCGCGATCCTCTACGCCGACGTCATGACCGACTCGATGAAGCGCGCGATCGGGGAGACCGAGCGGCGCCGCGCGAAGCAGGTGACTTTCAACGAGAGCCACGGCATCACGCCGAAGGGGGTCTCGAAGAAGGTCAAGGATCTGATCGACGGGGTGTACGACCAGGACGAGATCGCCCTCTCCCACGCGGCCGAGGAGCGCGCACGCTACGAGACGCTTTCCGAGAAGGACGCCGCCAAGGAGATCAAGCGGCTGGAGAAGCAGATGATCGAGCACGCGCGCAACCTCGAGTTCGAGAAGGCGGCCGAGGTGCGCGACCGGTTGCAGGCGCTCAAGCGTGCGGTCTTCGGCGCCGACGGCGCGGAGCACGAGAAGCTCCGGGCCGCCGGGTGAGCGTGCCATCCTCCGCAAGCGCGCACGAGGGACTGCAGAACCCCGGGACGGCGGTGGTACGCTGAGCTTTCGGTGACGGCAGATGCGGGGCGCGCCGGGCGGTGTTGCAGCAGGCGTCGCGGCGCTTCTGGTTGACGATCGTAGGAACAGAAGGGCACGCAGTGGATGTGGGAACGCGCGAAGCAGTGGTGGCAGGGACCCTCCGAGGGGGAGGTCGGAGGTCCGGGTGCGAGCGCGGGTGAAGCGGTGAAGCGCGTGCTCTTCGTCTGCACCGGCAACATCTGCAGATCGCCCACTGCCGAGGGCGTTTTCCGCCGCATGGTGGAGGAAGCGGGTCTCGGGCAGGTGATCCGCACGGCGTCCGCCGGCATGATCGGCTATCACGCCGGCGAGCCGCCCGACCCGCGTGCGCAGGCGGCAGCGCGGCAACGCGGCTACGAGCTCGAACGCATTCGCGCGCGGCGCGTGACGCGCGACGACTTCGACCGCTTCGACCTGCTGCTCGCCATGGACAGTGACCACCACGAGCAGCTCATGCAGCTCGCGCCCGAAGAGGCGACGCGCAAGGTGGGAATGTTCCTCGACTACGGCTCCAACCCGCGCGTGCGGGAGGTGCCCGATCCGTACTACGGCGGACCGCAGGGGTTCGAGACGGTGCTCGACCTGATCGAGGACGCCTCGCGCGGACTCCTTGCCGAGTTGCAGCGGCAGATCGACGCGGGGTAGGGCAACGCCAGCGCCCTGATACCGCGAAAGCAGTCGTGGAAGGGGGAGGCCCGACCCAAGGCCCTACCCCCACCCTGGCCCTCCCCCTGGCAGGGGGAGGGAAGGACGTGGTTACTCGCGCCGGGTCTCGATCTGCATCAGCGGCTCGTCGGCCTTGGGCGCCGCGGGCTTCCGCTCGCGGCGCGGGCGCGGCGCAGGCGCGGGCTCGACGCCGGGCTCCGGCGCAGAACCCGCGCGGCTCGGGTCGGTCTGCACCATCACCAGTCCGCTCTGCTTGAGCGCCTCATCGACGTTGATGACCGGAGCGGGCGGCGGCAGTGGGGCAGGCGCCTCCCGCTGCGGCTCCGCAGCCGGCGTCGCTTGCGAAGGGCGCAACTCGGTTGCAAGGGCCGGCTCCGCGCCCGATTCGAGCGCCGCCGGCTGCTGCGGCGATGCCTCGGACATGGCGGGTCCGGCGACCCTTTCGCGGCGCGTTTCGCGCGGCTCGCGTGCTTCACGCGGCTCACGCGGCTCGCGACGTTCGCGCGGCTCACGCGGCTCGCGGCGCTCGCGGGTTTCGCGTGCCTCCCGCGGCTCGCGCGGCTCGCGGTGCGGACGGGGCTCGCGCGGCTCGCGACGCTGCTCGGTGGGCGCGAACGGCTCGGCGGAGGCAGGGAACGCGAACGCCGATTCCGGTGCGCGGAAGCCCGCGGGCGCCGTGCTCTCAGCCGGTTCTTCGCCCTCGAGCACCTCGCCCTGCGCGCCCATGTGCTGGCCTTCGCCGTCGCGTCCGCCGCGGCCGCGGCGACGGCGACGCCGCCGCTCGCGCTCCGGTCCCTCAGCAGCGGCTTCGCCGGGCAGGGCGCTCGTCAGCGCCGGTTCGCCGGGCTCGAACGCCTCGGGGACCGGCGACACCGGGAACGCGAACGCTTCGGTCGGCGCGGGCGCGCCCTCGGCAGGCTGCGGTGGGCGTGGCCCGCGCTCTTGCCGCTCGCCGCGCTGACCCGCCTGGCGATCGCGCTGCGGATGCTGGCCGCGGCCTTCCTGGCGCTGGTCTCCGCGTCGCTCGCCGCGCTCGGGGCGTCCATCGCGGCGTCCATCGCGGCCGTCCCGACGCTCGCCACCGCGCTCGCCGCGACGGCCGTCGCCGCGGTCCGGCCGCTCGCCGCGACGCTGGTCACGATCGGGGCGCGGACCGCGCGGCTCCATGGGCCGCGGCGAAATCGGCTGGCCGAGTCCCGGCATCTGCGAAGCCGTTGGCGCGGGCAAGGCCGGCTGGCTGCCGACGGGCACCGACTTGTTGCGGAACCAGCCGAAGATGCGATCGACGAGGCTGGGGCGCTCGGCGACGATCGGCGCCGGTTGCGGCGCGTACGTCGGCGCCGGCTGCACCGGCGCGGGCTGCGCCGGCTGCACGGGCGGCGGCGCGAACACCGGCGCGGGCTGCTCCGGGGTGATGCCCTTGACCGCGGCCTCCATGCGTTGCGGCTTCTCGACAGCGACCCCGAGCTTGCGCTCCTCCTCGGCCGGCGCCTCCACCAGTTCGTAGCTCGCCGGCAGCACGCCCTCCTGGTTGAGGTCGTCGTGGCGCAGGCGCTCGACCTTGTAGTTGGGCGTCTCGAGGTGGATGTTGGGAATGAGGATGACGTTGACCTTGAGCCGCGCCTCGATGGAGCGGATGTCGGTGCGCTTCTCGTTGAGGAGGTACGTCGCGACGTCCACCGGCACCTGCGCGTGCACCGCGGCCGAGTTCTCCTTCATCGCCTCCTCCTGGATGATGCGCAGGATGTGGAGCGCGGTGGACTCGACGCCGCGGATCTGGCCCATGCCGTTGCAGCGCGGGCAGGTGATGGTCATCCCCTCCGCGAGCGCCGGTCGCAGACGCTGCCGCGAGAGCTCGAGGAGCCCGAAGCGGGAGATCTTGCCCATCTGCACGCGCGCGCGGTCGAACTTGAGCGCTTCGCGGAGCCGGTTCTCGACCTCGCGCTGGTTGCGCTGGTTCTCCATGTCGATGAAGTCGATCACGATCAGCCCGCCGAGGTCGCGCAGCCGCAACTGGCGCGAGATCTCCTCGGCCGCCTCGCAGTTGGTGCGCAGCGCCGTCTCCTCGATGTCCTGGCCCTTGGTGGAGCGGGCCGAGTTGACGTCGATCGCCACCAGCGCCTCGGTGTGGTCGATCACCACCGACCCGCCGGAGGGCAGGCCGACCTGACGCGAGTACGCCGACTCGATCTGGTGCTCGATCTGGAAGCGCGAGAAGAGCGGGACGTCGTCGCGATAGCGCTTCACCCGGTGGACCATGTCCGGCATGACGTGGCCCATGAACTGCTGCGCCTGCTCGTAGATCGCGTCGGTGTCGATGAGAAGCTCGCCGATGTCCGGGGTGAAGTAGTCCCGGATGGCGCGGATGACGAGACTCCCCTCCTGGTAGATAAGGAACGCGCCCCTCTGCGAGCTCGCCGCGTCCGCGATCGCCGTCCAGAGCTGGAGGAGGTACCGCAGGTCCCACTCCAGCTCCTCGTAGCTGCGGCCGAGCGCCGCGGTGCGGCCGATGATGGACATGCCCTGCGGCACCGGCAGGCGGTCCATGTACTCGCGCAGCTCGTTGCGCTCCTCGCCCTCGACGCGCCGCGACACGCCGCCGCCGCGCGGATTGTTCGGCATCAGGACGAGGTAGCGTCCCGCGAGGCTGATGAAGGTGGTGAGGGCCGCGCCCTTGGTCCCGCGCTCGTCCTTCTCGACCTGGACGATGAGCTCCTGGCCCTCCTTGAGGACGTCCTGGATGCGCGCCTTCGAGGGCTCGATCTCGCGGGTGAAGAAGCTCCGTGCGACCTCCTTGAACGGGAGGAAGCCGTGCCGCTCCGTGCCGTAGTCGATGAACGCCGCTTCGAGGCTCGGCTCGATGCGGGTGATGATGCCCGTGTAGATGTTGCTCTTGCGCTGTTCCTTGCTGGCCGATTCAATGTCGAGGTCGATGAGTCTCTGACCGTCGACGATGGCGACCCGGAGTTCCTCGGCCTGGGTCGCGTTGAACAGCATGCGCTTCATGTAATTTTTCTCCTGCGCGCGGGCAGGACGCGCCGCAGTGCCGCTCGATCGCGAGATGGTGTCTCAGCGTGATCTCCTCATGAAGTGGGGTATCCCTCTAGAGGCTGGAGGCGGGCAGTGCGGCGTCGGCGGCTGCAGGACGCGAGTGAATCGCTTTGGTGGCGCGAGGCCTGCGGCGGCTGCCAAGTGTTTCGGCGCGCGAATAGAATTGCATTCGCTACTTCTGGTGAGCGAGCTTGACCAGCTGCGGCTCGCGCTCAGGTCGTCCGGCGAACGCCGGCAAGCGGAGCGGAGACGTGGTGCGGGTGGTGAGCGGAAAAGGCGTGAGCCCGTACGGCCGTCGGAGCTGCGCGGACGGCCGTGGTGGTTTCCCGCTGGGGGCCCGTGTCTCGCAGGCGAGATCAGCGTTCGGATTATATGGAGAATGAAAGGCTTAAGCAACGCTCGCGCGCGCGTCGCCGTGATCGATGACGACTCTGCCGGACAGCGGATCGACAACTGGCTGCTCCGCGAGCTCAAGGGGGTGCCGCGGAGCCACGTCTATCGGCTGCTGCGTTCCGGCGAGGTCCGAGTCGACAGCCGCCGCGTGGACGCCACCCATCGGCTGCAGTCCGGGCAGCGGGTGCGCGTGCCGCCGGTCCGCACCGCCGCCCCCGCCGCCCGACCGGTTGCGCCGCGCCCGGATCCCGGCTTCCCGGCGGTCTACGAGGACGACGTTCTGCTCGTGATCGACAAGCCGGCCGGCGTCGCCGTCCATGGCGGCAGCGGCGTGAGCTTCGGCGTGATCGAGCAGCTGCGGGCGGCACGGCCGGGCTTGCGGACGCTCGAGCTCGCCCATCGGCTGGACCGGGAAACGTCCGGCCTGCTGATGCTTGCGAAGAAGCGCTCCGCCCTGGCCGCGCTGCACGCCGATCTGCGCGAGGGTCGCGTGCGCAAGCAATACCTCGCGCTCGTGAAGGGCCCGTGGCGGGGCGGTCTCCGGCGGGTGACGGCGCCGCTGCGGAAGTACCTCACGGCGGAGGGCGAGCGGCGCGTGAGCGTCGATCGCGCGGACGGGCTGCCCTCGAGCACGGTGTTCGAGGTGGAGGCGGCGTACGGCGCCAGCACACTGCTCCGCGCGACGCTCGAGACCGGCCGCACGCACCAGATCCGCGTGCACCTCGCCCACCTGGGCCATCCGATCCTCGGCGACGACAAGTACGGGGACTTCGGGCTCAACAAGTCCTTGCAGCGCGACGGCCTGAAGCGGATGTTCCTGCACGCCGCGCGGCTGGAGGTGGCGCATCCGCTGACCCGGGCGCCGCTCGTGCTCGAAGCGCCGCTCCCGCCGGAGCTCGCCGGCTTCCTCGACTCGATCGCTGCGGAACGTGCCGAAGCGCTTTGACCTTGTCGTCTTCGACTGGGACGGCACTCTGATCGACTCCACGGGTGCAATCGTCGCCTGCATCCAGGCCGCGGCGCGCGACGTGGGCATCGCCGTGCCGGATGCCGCGCAGGCGAGCCACGTCATCGGCATGGGCCTGCAGGATGCGCTCGCCCACGCCGTGCCCGACCTCGCGGATCACCAGCTCGCCGATTTCGTCGCGCGCTACCGGCATCACTTCCTCGCGCGCGATGCCGCGCTGCCGCTGTTTCCCGGCACGCGGGAGCTGCTCGAAGGCCTGCGGGAGCGCGGCCACGTGCTGGCGATCGCGACTGGCAAGAGCCGGCACGGGCTGGCACGCGCGCTCGACACGGCGAGGCTCCGCGAGGCGTTCGTCGCCACCCGGTGCGCCGACCAGACCGAGCCGAAGCCGCATCCGGCGATGCTGCTCGAGCTGATGGAGGAGCTGGACGTGCCGCCCGAGCGCACGCTCATGATCGGCGACACGACGCACGACCTCGCCATGGCGGCGAGCGCGCAGGTGACGGCGGTGGGCGTGACCTTCGGCGCCCATCCGCGGGCACAGCTGGAAGCGCTGGCGCCGGAGGCGCTGGTGGATTCGACGCCGGACCTCGACGCATGGCTGCGCGCGAACGCGTGATCTGCGCGAGCGCCGCGCTCGTCGAAGGCGGCGAGGGCGTCCGCTTCGAGCTCGGCGAGGGTGCCTCCTCTTCGCCCGCGTTCGTAATCCGCTGGCGCGGCGAGGTACGCGCCTATCTCAACCGGTGCACCCACGTCGCCATGGAGCTCGACTGGATGCCGGGCCGGTTCCTCGACGCCGACCGGGAGGTTTTACTATGCTCCACCCATGGCGCCGAGTACGATCCCGCGTCCGGCGCGTGCCGCGGCGGGCCGTGCAAGGGCGGGCTGGTCGCGGTCGCGGTCTCGGAACGGAACGGCGTCGTGATGGTCAACGACGACTCCGGGCGGCTGCAGGCGTAGGCGGGGCGTTGCGAGGCGACGATCGCAGGAACGTCGTGCGGCGCGCCAAGGTTGATCGAAGGAAAGCATTCGCATGGCAGAGAACGGACCCGGCTGGGAGCGCGAGACCCTCGAGCGCCTGGCCTTCGCCACGCTCAAGGAGCAGCGGCGCACGCGCTTCTGGGGCATCTTCTTCAAACTGCTCACGTTCGCGTACCTGTCGGTGCTGCTCGCGATGCTCTACAACTGGGGCGTGGACCGGGAGCGCGTGCATCGCGGCAAGCACACCGCGCTCGTCGAGGTGCAGGGCGTGCTGGAGGCGAACGGCGAGGCGAACGCCGACGACATCACCACCGGGCTGCAGAACGCTTTCAAGGACCGCAACACGCAGGGCGTGATCCTGCGCATCAACAGCCCGGGCGGCAGTCCGGTACAGGCGGGCATCGTCTATGACGAGATCCGCCGCCTGCGCACGCAGTATCCGAACATCCCGATGTACACCGTCGTCGAGGACGTCTGCGCCTCGGGCGGCTACTACGTCGCCGCCGCGACCGACAAGATCTTCGTCGACAAGGCGAGCCTCGTGGGCTCGATCGGCGTGCGCCTCGACACCTGGGGCTTCACCGGCCTGATGGAGAAGCTCGGCATCGAGCGCCGCGCGTTTTCCGCAGGATCGAACAAGGACTTCCTCGACCCGTTCAAGCCGCTCGACGCCGCTCAGGTGAAGCACGCCGAGGCGATGCTCGGACAGATCCACCAGCAATTCATCGACGTCGTGAAGACCGGACGCGGCAAGCGCCTCAAGGACGATCCGGACCTCTTCAGCGGCCTCTTCTGGACCGGCGAGAGGTCGATCGAGCTCGGCCTCACCGACGGCTACGGGACAGTCGAATCCGTCGCGCGCGACGTGATCAAGGCCGAGGAAGTCGTGGACTTCACGCGCAAGGAGAACCTCGCCGAGCGCTTCGCGCGCAAGTTCGGGGCAGGCTCGGCGAAGGCGGTGGTGGAAGCACTCGGCGGCGCCGCGCGCGTGCGCTGAGGCCGCCTGGCCGCGCATCGCGCCGCCACGGGCGGGCGGCGCACGATCGAAAAGAGCACCGCATGCGGTGCTCTTTTCAGGTGGAGACGCGGTCGTGACGTCCCCGACGGTCGCGACCCCGAGCGGCGGCTCGCGCCGCGCAGCGTCAGACGACCTTGATGTTCGACGCGGACGGGCCCTTCGGACCTTCGACGATGTCGAAGGACACGCGCTGCGCTTCCTTCAGCGACTTGTAGCCATCCATCTGGATGTTCTTGTGGTGGGCGAACAGATCCTTGCCGCCGTCATCCGGCGTGATGAATCCGAAACCCTTCGAGTCGTTGAACCACTTCACTGTGCCTGTAGGCATTGCTGTCACTCCATTCCTTACTGATTGCGGCCGAACCGTGGCGCGCTTCCGGGCGAGATGTTCAAGGAAGGAACTGACTGCCACCACGCGCGCTGACAACAGCGAAGGGAGGACAACGTGTCCGCTACCTGAGACCTGCGTGCGCCAGCTTAGCACATCGCCGTCCGATGTCCGGCGGCGCCCGGCCCGGCCGACCAGAGCCCGCTGTCAGCCGGAACGGATTCGCGGGAAGAGCGTGTGGTACACGACGAGCGCGGCGCAGCCGCCGGCTGCCGTCACCACGAGCCCGAACACGTCGATGTTGGCCCGGTCCGGCAGCATGGTGAGATCGAAGAGCGCACCCGCGAGGACGGCGCCGGCCACGCCGAGCCCGACGTCGCGCGCGAGGCCCCCGCGCGCCCGAACGACCAGCAGGCTCACCACGATGCCGACGAGTGCGCCGGCCACGATCCAGGTACCGAACGACATCTGCTCTCCTGAAGAAAGGGCATTGGGTCGCGTTGCCCGGACCAGCCTGCTGCGTTGCCGCTCGGGGCGGCCCCATGCTCACTTCGTCTTGTCGCTTCCGTCGGGGACAGGGGGCGTTTCGGGCGCACGGGCGACGCGCTCGGCGGCCTTGCGTCGCCGCTTCTCCTCGTTCTTCTGCTTTTTCGCCATGTCCCTCTGTCGCTTCTCGAAGGCATAGTTCGGCTTTGGCATGCAGGGGCTCCGTTGCGGGTGTTGTGCCTTTCCCAGGCGACCGCCGCTTGAGCGAGCGGCGACGCGAGTAGAGACTGACCGACGTCCAGGAGAAACGAATGCGCAGCGCATGGCCGAAGCCGCCCACCATCGGGCCACCGCGGCGAGGCGCTCCGGGTCTTCCGCGCCGGCCCTGCCCGAGGCAGGTCGCCGGGCGTGGGCACGCGGCCTTTTGGGAAGGGCAGGAGGGCGACGAAGTCGGCCGACGCGCCTACCACCGCCTCAACCGCTCTGCGCCGGTAGGCAGGTCATCGAGCACGAACTGACGCTCCTCGGCGTCGCCGGCCGGGAACACGCACACGCAGTTGGCGCCTTTGCGTTCGAGCGACTCGAGCTCGGAGACCGAAACGAGCGGTTCCGAGAGCTTGGCGGTGTGTCCTGCGTGCAGGATCTCGTGGCTGGCGCGCCTGTAGGTCCTGTTGTCGTCCGTCATGAAACGCCGGGTGACGAGGAACACCGCGCCCAGAGGCTGGAATCGGGTGTGGAACGACCACGTCTGGAACCGGTACCGCCGCCCGGACCGTCCAGTCCACATGACGTCCCCGAGTCTCGCCATCAGCATCGCTCCTTGCTTTTCGTGGTCGAGGGTACCGCATCGCGCCCCCGCCCGTACGACTTTCGGCGCCACCGGAGGTCGCGGGCGCCGTCGGCGACAGCGCGCTCGCGCAAGGGGGGTGGAGGCCGCGGGGCTGGCGCGAATCGCGCCTCGCACATGAACGCCGTCGCGATGCTGAAGGACGACACGATCGCGTGCTGGAGATGTTCGACAAGTTCGAGCACGCGCGGCGCGAGGACCAGAAGCAGAGTCTTGCCGACCGCATCTGCGCGGACCTCACACTCCACGCGCAGATCGCCGCATTCGCTCGGAGAAGGCGCGCGTAGGCGCTGAGCAAAGGCGCGCGACGGCGAAGCGAAGGCGCGCAGACGAGGCGCGTGTACGCTCAGACGAGGCGCGCGTGTACGCTCAGACGAGGCGCGCGTAGGCGCTCAGCGACCGGCGAGCAGCAGGAAGACCGCCGGTCGCTTGCCGATCTCGACCCGCCGCGCGCGCCAGTCCGACACTGCGCGCGTCGTCACCTGCTCCGTCGGCAGGGTCAGGTCGGCTGCCACGCAGAGTCGCGTGTCGTCCCTGCAGGCTTCGAGGGCGACGCCAAGCATTCGCTCAGAGCGGTAGGGCGTCTCGATCCAGACCTCCGTCGCGTGCTCGCGACGCGATGCCTCTTCGAGTGCGCGGAGGCGAGCAAAGAGCGCCCGGCGCTCGACCGGCAGATAGCCGTGGAACGCAAAGCGTTGGCCCTCGAGCCCCGACGCCATGAGCGCGAGCACGACGGACGACGGCCCGACGAGGGGGACGACGCGAACGCCGCGCCCGTGTGCGCGCTGCACGATCTCCGCGCCGGGATCGGCGATGCCCGGGCAACCCGCTTCGGACACGACGCCGGCGTCATCGCCAGCGACGACGCGCTCCAGCACCGCATCGATCGCGTCCGCGGCCGTCCGCTCGCCGAGCTCGACGAGCGTGAGCGCGGCGAGCGGCCCGGGATGCGCGATCGCCTTGAGGAAGGCACGAGCGCTCTTCGCGTTCTCGACGAAGAAGACGCGCAGCCGCCGCGCGGTCGCCAGCGTGCCCGGGGCGAGCACGGTATCCGGCGGGACGTCGCCGAGGGGCGTGGGAACGAGGAACAGCGTGCCGCTCACGCCGCGGTCAGCACGCGCAATCCGTGCAACGCGAGCAGGTCGACGAGCGCGATCAGCGGCAGCCCGACGAGCGCGTTCGGGTCGTCACCCGCCATGCGGCGGATGAGCACGATGCCGAGCGACTCGACCTTCGCCGCACCCGCGCAGTCGTAGGGCTGCTCGGCGCGCAGGTACGCCTCGACGTCGGCGTCGGTGTAGTCGCGGAACTCCACGACGACGGGCACCACCCGAGCATGCGTGGTGCCGGTCGCGGCGGCATGAACCGCGACGCCGGTCAGGAACTCCACCCGGCGACCGCGCATCGCCGCGAGCTGCTCGCGGGCGCGCTCGTACGTTCCGGGCTTGGAAAGCGGCACGCCGTCGAGCACGGCCACCTGGTCGGCGCCGATGACCAGCACATCCGGTCGTGCGAAGCGAGCCGCGACCGCGGCGGCCTTGGCGCGTGCGAGGCGCTCGACGAGAGCGGCGGCCGGTTCGCCCGCGCGCGGCGTCTCGTCGACCTCGGGCGCGCAGACCGCGAAGGGCACCCGGAGGCGTTCGAGCAGCGCGCGCCGATAGGGCGAGGTCGAAGCGAGCACCAGACGCTGCATCGTCATCTCCGGTGCCGCCTCCGGGAGCGCGCGGAGGCCCGGGAAAGCGCGGCTAGGACCATGATTTTTTTGACAGACAGTTGGCGAAATTCTATCATTCCGCGCTTATGTCCAACGCGCTCCCGCGGACCATCGACGGGCGTGCCTTCGCGCGGGAAGGGCTCGCGATCCACGGCCGCCTCGGCGCCGAGGCACTGCCGCGGCTCGCTGCAAGCGGCGCGGCCACGGACGGGTTCGAGTTCGCGATCCGCGGTGGCCGCAGCGCGCAGGGGAAGGACTGCCTGCGCATCGAAGCGCGTGGGGCGGTGGAGATGCCGTGCCAGCGCTGTCTCGCGGCCGCTCGCGTGGGGATCGACGTGGACACCGAGCTCGAGCTCGCCGACAGCGAAGAGGAGATTGCCGCCGCCGACGACGACGTGGACCGCGCGCTCGCGACCCCCGCGATGCCGGTGGCCACGCTGGTCGAGGACGAGATCCTGCTCGCGCTGCCGATGGTGCCGCGGCATGCCGAGTGCGCAGCGCCCGGAAGCCGGGACGACGCGGTCGCATCGCCGTTCGCCGCGCTCGGCGCCTTGCGACGCGTGCACTGAATCACCTGTCCGCGAAGCGGCGCCGCGGGCCCGAAAAACCAGGAGAGAAGCAATCATGGCTGTACAGCAGAACAAGAAATCCCCCTCGAAGCGCAACATGCGCCGCTCGCACGACCATCTCGCCGGTCCCGCGATCGCCACCGATCCCGCCACCGGCGAGGTGCATTTGCGCCACCACATCAGCCCGAGCGGCATGTACCGCGGCAAGCGCGTGGTGCCGGCCAAGAGCGACGAGTAAGGCGCACGCGCCGCCGATGTGGGAGGGGCCAGGGCCAAGGCGTGACGCACGCCGTGGCCCGAGTGCGAACGCACCCATCATGAGCGTCACGCTCGCGATCGACTGCATGGGGGGCGACCATGGTCCCTCGGTCACCGTCCCGGCGGCGCTGCGCTTCGTCGAGGCGCACGAGGCCTCCGTGGTGCTCGTGGGCCAGACCGACCGCATCGATGCGGCGCTGAAGGGCCGCGGTGCGCGTTTCGGCTCGCGGCTGCGTGTGCGGCACGCGACGCAGCTGGTCGAGATGGACGAGTCGCCCGCCAACGCCGTCAAGCGCAAGAAGGACTCCTCGATGCGTGTGGCGCTCGACCTCGTGCGCTCCGGCGACGCCCAGGCCGCGGTGAGCGCCGGCAACACCGGCGCCCTCATGGCGACGGCGCACTTCGTGCTGCGCACGCTCGACGGCATCGACCGTCCCGCCCTCGTCTCTCTGCTGCCGACCATGCGCGGCTACACCTACATGCTCGATCTCGGCGCGAGTCCCGACTGCCGGCCCGAGCACCTGTTGCAGTTCGCGCTCATGGGCTCGATCCTGGTCGCCGCGGTCGAGCACCGCGACCGGCCGACGGTGGGCCTGCTCAACATCGGCGCCGAGGCGATCAAGGGCAACCAGATCGTCAAGCAGGCCGGGGAGCTCCTGCGCGCGAGCGAGCTCAACTTCGTCGGCAACGTCGAGGGCGACGGCGTATTCCGCGGCGAGGTCGACGTGGTGGTGTGCGACGGGTTCGTGGGCAACGTGGCGCTCAAGACCGCGGAGGGCATTGCGCGCATGCTCGGCAGCTTCCTGCGCCAGGAGCTCACCCGCAACCCCGCGCGCAAGCTCGCGGCGGCGCTCGCCTGGCCCGCGCTCGCCGCGTTTCGCCGGCGCGTCGACCCGGGCCAGTACAACGGCGCCACGCTGCTCGGTCTGCGCGGCGTGGTGGTGAAGAGCCACGGCTCCGCCGACGCGCACGGTTTCCTCAAGGCGATCGAGCGCGCCTACGAGGAGGTCCGTGGCGACGTGCTCGAGCGCATCGCGACGCGGTTGCGTGCCGACGTGCGGCGCGTGGGAGCGCAGGCGTGACGTACTCGCGCATCGTCGGCACCGGCAGCTACCTGCCCGCGCGCGTCGTCACCAACGACGACCTCGCGAAGATGATCGACACTTCCGACGAGTGGATCCGGTCGCGCACCGGCATCGGCCAGCGCCACTTCGCCGAGCCCGACCAGACGTCGAGCGATCTCGCGCTGCCCGCGAGCCGCGCGGCCCTCGATGCCGCGGGCATCGGCGCGGCGGATGTCGATCTCATCATCCTCGCGACCTCGACGCCGGACTACATCTTCCCGAGCGCGGCGTGCCTGCTTCAGGCCAAGCTCGGAGCGACCGGCGGCGCCGCGTTCGACCTGCAGGCCGTGTGCAGCGGCTTTCTGTACGCCGTGGCGACCGCGGACAACTTCATCCGCGCGGGCCAGGCGAAGCGCGCGCTCGTGGTCGGCGCCGAGGTCTTCTCGCGCATTCTCAACTGGAACGACCGCGGCACCTGCGTGCTCTTCGGCGACGGGGCCGGTGCGGTCGTGCTCGTCGCCGACGACAAGCCCGGCATCCATGCCACCGCACTGCACGCCGACGGCCGGCAGGCCGGCATCCTCTCGGTGCCCGGCAGCGTCGCGGGCGGCAAGGTCATCGGCTCGCCCTTTCTGCAGATGGACGGGCAGGCGGTGTTCCGCTTCGCGGTACGTGCCCTCGAAGAGGTCGGGCGCGAGGTCATGGCCAAGGCGGGCCTCGGCCTCGCCGACGTCGACTGGCTGATCGCCCACCAGGCGAACCGTCGCATCCTCGAGGCCACCGCGCGCAAGCTCGAGCTGCCGCCGGAGCGGGTGATCATGACCGTCGAGCGCCATGCCAACACGTCGGCCGCATCGGTGCCGCTCGCGCTCGACGAGGCGGTACGCGACGGACGCGTGCGGCCGGGCCACCGGGTGCTGCTGCAGGGCGTGGGCGGCGGCTTCACATGGGGCGCGGCACTGGTCGAGATGTGAGCGATCGGGGAGGGGGGGATGACGACGCTGGCGATGGTGTTTCCCGGGCAGGGCTCGCAGTCGGTGGGCATGCTCGAGGCCTACGGCGACCGGCCCGAGGTGCGCGACACGGTGGCCGAGGCGTCGGAGCTCCTCGGGCAGGACATCGCCAGGCTCGTCGCGGAGGGGCCTCCCGAGGAGCTCAGCCGCACCGTCAACACGCAGCCGATCATGCTCACCGCGGGCGTTGCCACTTACCGCCTCTGGCACGCGCTCGGCGGTCCCGCACCCTCGGTGGTGGCGGGACACAGCCTCGGCGAGTACACGGCGCTGGTCGCCGCCGGCTCGCTCGCGTTCGAGGATGCGCTGCCGCTCGTGCGCTTCCGCGCGCAGGCGATGCAGGACGCGGTGCCGGCGGGGATCGGCGCCATGGCCGCGATCATCGGTGCCGACGACGACGCGGTGCGCGGCGCGTGCGCGGAGGCGGCGAAGGGCGAGGTCGTCGAGCCCGTGAACTTCAATGCGCCGGGACAGGTCGTGATCGCCGGCAACGTCGGCGCCGTGGAGCGCGCCATCGCCTGTGCGAAGGCGCGGGGCGCGAAGCGCGGCGTGAAGCTGCCGGTGAGCGCGCCGTTCCACTCCTCGCTGCTCGCGCCGGCCGCGGCGCGCTTGCGCGACTACCTGGCGACGGTGAGGGTCGAAGCGCCGCGCATCCCCGTCATCCACAACTACGACGTCGCCAGCCACCCCGATCCGGACGGCGTGCGGGCGGCGCTGGTCGCGCAGGCCGACCATCCTGTCCGTTGGGTGGAGACGGTGCGCGCGATCGTCGGGCGCGGCGTGCGCACGGTCTACGAATGCGGCCCCGGCAAGGTCCTCGCGCCGCTCGTGGCGCGCATCGCCGAGGACGCCGAAGGCATGCCTCTCAACGATCTCGCCGCGGTCGAGGAGGCGCTCGCGGCGCTGGGGAAGGCGAAGACATGAGCAGCTTGCGGCTCGACGGACAGGTGGCGCTCGTCACCGGCGCATCGCGCGGCATCGGCAACGCGATTGCGCGGGCGCTCGCCGATGCCGGCGCGAGGGTCGTCGGGACCGCCACCGGAGAATCGGGCGTCGCCGCGATCGACGCGGCGCTCGGCGAACGCGGCCGCGGCGCGGCGCTCGACGTGAACGCCGAGGGCGCCGTGGAGGCGCTCGTCGCCGCCATCGAGAAGCGCGAGGGTGCGGTCACGATCCTCGTCAACAACGCCGGGGTGACGCAGGACAACCTGCTGCTGCGGATGAAGGACGACGAGTGGGAGAGCGTCATCGACACCGACCTGCGCTCGGTCTTCCGCCTGTCGCGCGCCGTGCTGCGGGGAATGATGAAGGCGCGCCACGGACGCATCGTCAACATCACCTCCGTCATCGGCGCGAGCGGCAACCCGGGCCAGGTGAACTACGCGGCGGCGAAGGCGGGCATCGGCGGCTTGACGCGCTCGCTCGCGCAGGAGATCGGCAGCCGCGGAATCACGGTGAACTGCATCGCGCCCGGCTTCATCGACACCGACATGACGCGGGCATTGCCGGAGGCGACGCGCAGCGCGCTGCTCGCGAAGATCCCGCTCGGCCGGCTCGGAGCGCCGGAGGACGTCGCCGCCGCGGTGCTGTTCCTCGCCTCGCGCGACGCGGGCTACATCACCGGCGCGACGCTGCACGTGAACGGCGGCATGTACATGACCTGAGCATCTCGCGCGGGTGTCGCGACGGTCGCGCCGACGCGGTGCGTGCAGACGCCTGCGCGCGCACCACGACGCGGCACGGCGCGACCGAAGGAAGCGTTTCTCGACAGCCGTTTACCGCTTCGCGCAAAGGTTCTTTCGGAGTCTTTCCTGATACAATCCGCGCCCACGGTCGAACCTCAAGCACTCCCGAGAAGAGGAAGGAGCACCCGCAATGGAGAACGTTGAACAACGCGTCAAGAAGATCGTCGCCGAGCAGCTCGGCGTGAACGAATCGGAGATCAAGAACGAGTCCCGGTTCGTCGACGATCTCGGCGCCGACTCGCTCGACACCGTCGAGCTGGTGATGGCGCTCGAGGAGGAGTTCGAGACCGAGATTCCGGACGAGGAGGCGGAGAAGATCACCACCGTGCAGGAGGCGATCAACTACATCCTCTCGCACAAGAAGGCCTGAATCACCTCTCCCGGGAGCCGCTGTTGAGCCGCCGCAGGGTCGTCGTCACCGGGCTCGGCATCCTCTGTCCCGTCGGCAACACCGTCGACGAGGCGTGGGCCAACATCGTTGCGGGCCGCTCCGGCATCACCCGCATCACCCATTTCGATCCGACACCCTTCAACTGCCACATCGCGGGCGAGGTGAAGGGCTTCGACGTTGCGCAGTACCTGAACGCGAAGGAAGCGCGGCGCTACGACCGGTTCATCCACCTCGGCATGGCCGCCGCGATCCAGGCGGTGCGCGACGCGGGTGTCGACGCAGCGAAGCACGATCCCGAGCGCATCGGCTGCGTCATCGGCTCCGGCATCGGCGGCCTGCCGATGATCGAGGAGACGCACGCGGCGCTCGAGAGCGGCGGCGCGCGCAAGATCTCGCCGTTCTTCGTGCCCGGCAGCATCATCAACATGATCGCCGGGAACGTCTCCATCATGTTCGGCTTCAAGGGGCCGAACATGGCGATCGTCACTGCCTGCACCACGGCGACCCACTGCATCGGCGAGGCGGGACGCATGATCGAGCGCGACGACTGCGACATCGTCCTCGCCGGCGGCGCCGAGTCGACCGTGAGCCCGCTCGGCGTCGGCGGCTTCGCCGCGGCACGTGCGCTCTCGACGCGCAACGACGATCCGCCGGCCGCGAGCCGGCCCTGGGACAAGGATCGCGACGGCTTCGTCCTCGGCGAGGGCGGTGCCGTAATGGTGCTCGAGGAGTACGAGCATGCGCGCCGGCGCGGCGCACGCGTGTACGCGGAGCTGCTCGGCTACGGCGTCAGCGCGGATGCGCACCACATCACGGCGCCGCCCGAGGACGGCGAGGGCGCGGTGCGCTCGATGCGCAACGCGCTGCGCAGCGCGAAGCTCGCTGGCGACGGCATCGACTACATCAATGCCCACGGCACGTCCACGCCGCTCGGCGACATCGCCGAGACGATCGCGGTGAAGCGCCTGTTCGGCGACCACGCCAGGCGCCTCGGCGTGAGCTCGACCAAGTCGATGACCGGACACCTGCTCGGCGCCGCCGGCGCGGTCGAGGCGGTGTTCACGATCCTCGCGCTGCGCGACCAGGTCGCGCCGCCGACGATCAACCTCGTCAACCCCGACCCCGCGTGCGACCTCGACTACGTCCCCAACGAGGCGCGGCGGATGCCGATCCGCGCAGCGCTCTCGAACTCGTTCGGCTTCGGGGGCACCAACGGGACGCTCCTCTTCGCGCGCGCTTGAGCGACCTCCAAGTGCGGCTGCGCCCCTCGCGCGTGCTCGCGACGGTGGTGGCGGCAGGGCACGTCGCGGCGCTCGCCGGCGTCTGGATGACGCTGCCCGCCGCCGGCGCCGCTCCCGCGACCCTCGGGCTGGCGGCCTCCGCTCTTGCATTCGCACGCCGGCTCGCGGCGCAGCCGCGGGCGCTCGTGCTCCGTGGCGACGGCGGCATGGAGTGCATCGACCGCAGCGGCGAGGTACGCGCGTGCCGCGTCCTGGACACGAACGTGCCCACGTGGTGGCTCGTGACGCTCACGCTCGATACGGGGCGGGGCAACCCGACTGCCATCGCCCTGTTTCCCGACTCTTCCGATCGGGAATCCTTGCGCCGGCTCCGCGCCTGGCTCGGCCTGCACGGCCGCAGCACGGTTCCGCCTACCCGGCAAGCAGCCCCGCCTGCGTCCGAATCCACACAAAGCCTTACTCGACGATGAACTATTCCGACCGCCGCAGGTCCATCGGGCAGGTCGTGTCACGAAACGACCCGGCGCGGATGGCGGTTTCCGCACGAGCCCCGGCGCAGCGGGATGCTGCGACACGAGAGGGCCGGCGGCCCTCATGAGCGACCGGGAAATCGACCAGAAGCTCGTCGAGCGTGCCCAGCGCGGGGAGAAGCACGCCTTCGATCTCCTGGTGGCGAAGTACCAGAGGAAGCTCGCGCGGCTGCTGTCGCGCTTCATCCGCGATCCTGCAGAGGTCGAGGACGTTGCGCAGGAGGCCTTCATCAAGGCCTATCGGGCGCTGCCGAGCTTCCGCGGCGAGAGCGCGTTCTACACATGGCTGTACCGGATCGGCATCAACACCGCCAAGAACTACCTGGTCGCGATGGGGCGGCGCGCGCCGACCGTGACCGAGTTCGACTCGGAAGAGGCGGAGTCCTTCGAGGACGGCGAGCAGCTCCGGGACATCAACACGCCGGAGAGCGTGCTCATGTCGCGGCAGATCGGCGACACCGTGAACGAGGCCATGGCAGCGCTGCCCGAGGAACTGCGCACGGCGATCGCCCTGCGCGAGATCGAAGGCCTCTCGTACGAGGAGATCGCGACCGTCATGAACTGCCCGATCGGCACCGTCCGGTCGCGGATCTTCCGCGCGCGCGAGGCGATCGCCACGCGCCTGCGGCCCCTGCTCGACACACGAAAAGACAGAAGGTGGTAGTGCCATGAAAGAGACCGTTTCGGCCCTCTACGACGGCGAGCTCGATGCGACGGACATGGACCGCATGTGCGCCCGGCTCAAGGACGAGCCCGAGCTGCGCGCGGCATGGGACACCTATTCGCTGATCGGCGACGCCCTGCGCGGCAACGCCGGCGGCAGCCTGCCGGTCGCCTTCTCGGAGCAACTCGCTGCGGAACCGACGGTGCTCGCGCCGCGGCCTTCGGTGCTCCCGGTGACGCCGCGACGCGCGACGCGCATGGCCCTCTCGGCAGCAGCGGGCATCGCGGCCATTGCCTTCGTGGGGATCATGGCGTTCCCGACGCTCAAGCAGGACAACGTCGTACCGCCCATGGCGACCGTGACCACCGGTCCCCTGCAGCAGCAGGCGGCGGCCGCCGTCGCGATGGCGCAGCCCCCACAGCGTGCGACCGCGGCCGCCTCGCCGGCGGTCCGCGACTACCTCCTCGCCCATCAGCGGTTCTCTCCCGCGCTCGCCCTGCAGGGCGCCGCCCCCTTCGTCCGTACGGTCTCGGATGAGCCGGGTGCGGGCGGGCGTTGAGATGCGCCGGGGCTGGCTCGCGCTCGCGCTCGCCGTCGCGACTCCCGCCTACGCCGGGCCGCCGCCCGCGTCGCTCGACGCAATGGGCTGGCTGCAGCGGATGTACGCCGCCTCGCAGAAGCTCTCCTTCAGCGGCACGTTCATCTACCAGCAGGGTCAGCAGATGGAGACCTCGCGCATCGTGCGCGTGGTCGACGGCACCGGCTCGCACGAGCGCGTCGAGGTCCTCGACGGGATGCCGCGCGAGATCCTGCGCGACAACGACGACGTCACCGCCTACCTGCCCGGTACGCTGACCGTCAAGGTCGAGAAGAAGACGGTGGCGCGGCCGTTCCCCGGGCTCGCGCCGGAGAACGTCAAGGACGTCGGCGCGTTCTACGAGGTGCGCAAGGGCGACATCTGGCGGGTGGCCGGCACCGAGTGCCAGTCGATCGAGCTGCATCCGAAGGACGCCATGCGCTACGGCCAGCGGCTTTGCGCCGACATCGCCAGCGGCATGCTGCTCAAGGCGCAGACGTTGAACGAGCGCCAGGAGGTGATCGAGCAGTTCGCCTTCACCCAGATCCGTGTCGGCCAGGTCGACCGCAGCGAGCTCAAGTCGCGCTTCTCGGGCAAAGGCCGGGACTGGCGTGTGGAGCCGTCCGACATGGCGCCCGCGAACCTCGCCGAGCTGGGCTGGTCTCTGAAGACGATCCCGGCGGGCTATCGCAAGGTCACGGAAGTGAAACGCCGCCTCGGCGGCCATCCCGACGTCGGTCAGATCGTGCTTTCCGACGGCCTTTCGGCCGTCAGCGTGTTCATCGAGCCCGCGGCGGCACGCTCCGGCCCGCCGCCGGGCGCGACCCGCGTCGGCGCCACGCACATGTACACGCGCCGCGTCGATGACTACTTCGTCACGGTGGTGGGCGAAGTGCCGCTGGAGAACGTGAAGCTCATCGCCGACGGCGTCGAGCTGCGGCGCGCGCCGCAGTAGCGCAGTAAGCTTCGGGCCCACGCCGGGTGCCGACAGGGCACCGGCCGATGGCCGCCGCGCTCGCGAGCGCGAACCCGAACCATTTCACCGCTTCACGATGAAAACCCAGACCCGCTTGTCCATCGCCGGGCTGCCCGCGGCGCTGCTCGGACCGCTGCTCGTCCTCGTGCTGCACGCCGCCCCGGCGTACGCGCAGCGTGACCTGCCCGACTTCGCCGACATCGCCGAGAAACAAGGTGCCGCCGTCGTCAACATCGCCACCACCTCGAGCCGCCAGCGCCCCGGCGGGCTGCCGCAGGTTCCGGGCATCGACGACGATGATCTGAACGAGTTCTTCCGCCGGTTCTTCCCGCAGCCGCGCCCCGGGCAGCCCGGCCCCGGACAGCCGAACCCGGGCTTGCCTTTCGGTACCCCCGGGCCGAACGCGCGCGAACCGCAATCGCTCGGCTCCGGGTTCATCATCAGCCCCGACGGATACATCCTCACCAACGCGCACGTGGTCTCGGGCGCGGACGAGATCACCGTGCGGCTGACGGACAAGCGCGAGATGAAGGCGAAGGTGATCGGCACCGACCGCCGCACCGACGTGGCGTTGATCAAGGTCGACGCCGCGAGCCTTCCCACGGTGCGCTTCGGCGACCCGTCCAAGCTCAAGGTGGGCGAATGGGTGGTCGCGATCGGCTCGCCGTTCGGCTTCGAGAACACGGTGACCGCGGGGATCGTGAGCGCGAAGGGACGCTCCCTGCCGCAGGAGAACTTCGTCCCGTTCATCCAGACCGACGTCGCCATCAACCCGGGCAATTCGGGCGGACCGCTCTTCAACCTGCGCGGCGAGGTCGTCGGCATCAACTCGCAGATCTACAGCCGCACCGGCGGCTTCATGGGGCTCTCGTTCGCGATCCCCATCGACGTGGCCCTGGACGTGCAGCAGCAACTGCGTACCCAGGGGCGCGTCAGCCGTGGCCGCATCGGCGTCGTGATCCAGGAGGTCTCGAAGGAGCTTGCCGACTCGTTCGGCCTCGCCAATGCGCAAGGCGCGCTCGTGAACCAGGTGGAGAAGGGCGGCCCGGCGGAGAAGGCGGGCGTCGAGACGGGCGACATCATTCTCAGGTTCGACGGCAAGCCGGTGACGCAGTCGGCCGACCTGCCGCGCATCGTCGGCGGCACCAAGCCCGGTGCGAAGGTGGGCATGCAGGTCTGGCGCAAGGGCGGCACGCGCGATCTGAACGTGACCGTCGCCGAGCTTCCCGACGAGCGCGTCGCGCAGCGCAGCGAGCGCAGCCGCCCGTCGCCGAAGGCCGAGGCGGCGCCCAACCGGCTCGGCTTCGCGACGAGCGACTTGCCGGACGAGCGGCGCAAGCAGCTCGGCGTGAACGGCGGGGCGCTGGTCGAGGCGGTGCAGCCCAATGTGCGCGGCGACCTGCGGCCGGGCGACGTCATCCTCTCGGTCACGGCGAAGGGACAGACGACCGAGATCGCCAACGCCGAGCAGCTCGACAAGGCGCTCGCCGCGCTCGACAAGGCCACGACCGTCACCTTCCAGGTGCGCCGCGGCGAGTCGAGCCTGTTCGTCACGTTCCGCGGCGAGTGAACGCGACGCTTCGCCTCGTGCTCTACGGGCGCCCGTGGTGCCATCTCTGCGACGAGATGGCCGACGCCCTTGCGCCCATCGCCGCGCGTCACGGCGCCGAGGTGGCGAAGGTCGACGTGGAGACCGACGCGGCGCTCGAGGCGCGATACGGCATGCGCATCCCGGTGCTGGTGCACGGCGAGCGCGAGCTCTGCGAGCACCGCTTGGATGCCGAGGCGGTCGAGCGCTACCTTGCGGGCCGCAGTAGCGCGCGCGCCTGAACGTCAACGAACGGGAGTTGCCGTGCGGCCAAGGGTGCGAAGCAATGCCGCCTGCGGCCCGCGTGTCGCGACGCTCGGCCTGCAGCGTCATGTCGCGGCTTCGCCGTCCTGCTAGAATGCAAAGCTCTCCGGCGTTGCTCGAGAAAGGGTGCCCATGGGCACCCTTTTTTCAATGGATCACATCCGCAACTTCTCGATCATCGCGCACATCGACCACGGCAAGTCGACGCTCGCCGACCGGTTCATCCAGCGCTGCGGCGGGCTCTCCGATCGCGAGATGTCGGAGCAGGTGCTCGACTCCATGGACCTCGAGCGCGAGCGCGGCATCACCATCAAGGCGCAGACCGCGGCGCTCCAGTACACGGCACGCGACGGCCGCATCTTCAACCTGAACCTCATCGACACGCCGGGGCATGTCGACTTCTCCTACGAAGTGTCGCGCTCGCTCGCCGCCTGCGAGGGTGCGCTGCTGGTGGTGGACGCTTCGCAGGGCGTGGAGGCGCAGACGGTCGCGAACTGCTACACCGCGATCGAGCAGGGCGTCGAGGTGGTGCCGGTGCTCAACAAGATCGACCTCCCCTCGGCGATGCCCGAGCGCGCCATCGAGGAGATCGAGGACGTCATCGGCATTCCGGCGCAGGACGCGATCCGCGCCAGCGCCAAGACCGGCGAGGGCGTCGACGACATTCTCGAGGCGATCATCGCGCGAGTGCCGCCGCCGAAGGGTGATCCGGCCGCGCCGCTCAAGGCGCTGATCATCGACTCGTGGTTCGACAACTACGTCGGCGTGGTGATGCTCGTGCGCGTCGTCGACGGCGAGCTGAAGCCGAAGGACCGCCTTCTGCTTACGTCGACGCGCGCGCAGCACCTCTGCGAGCAGGTCGGCGTTTTCACGCCCAAGGCGCAGTCGCGCGGCGCGCTCTGCGCGGGCGAAGTGGGGTTCATCATCTCCGGCATCAAGGAGCTCGAAGACGCGCGCGTCGGCGACACGGTGACGCTCGCCGACCGGCCGGCCGCCGAACCGCTCCCCGGCTTCAAGCAGATCAAGCCGCAGGTCTTCGCGGGCCTCTATCCGGTCGAGTCGAACCAGTACGAGGCGCTGCGCGACGCGCTTACCAAGCTCAAGCTGAACGACGCCTCGCTGCACTTCGAGCCCGAGGTGTCGCAGGCGCTCGGCTTCGGCTTCCGCTGCGGCTTCCTCGGCCTGCTGCACATGGACATCGTGCAGGAGCGGCTC
>Ga0209254_10000766_pt1 | contig 27757 bp, 21 predicted proteins | sample FrelakmetDIP11DI_FD_187148 | JGI IMG/M metagenome (GOLD analysis project Ga0209254, IMG submission 187148) | Freshwater lake sediment microbial communities from the University of Notre Dame, USA, for methane emissions studies - DIP11 DI (SPAdes)... | ecosystem: Environmental > Aquatic >...
TCAAATTCGCCTGCCTCTCCGATCTTAAGCGCTCCTGATCCGAGGATAATTACCTTTTTAATATCATCTTTCATTCGCGGAATTTAGTACACAAAAATATAATAAATTTCTATACAAGAGTTTCAATTCAATAATAATGCATATATTTGCATAAACAATGTATAAATATGCAAAAAACAAAAAGGCTTCTGGCAATTGAAACAATTATTTCGGATGAGAAAATATATTCGCAGGAGACCCTACTGAAAAAACTGAAAGGGAGAGGGATAAACTGTACACAGGCTACATTATCCCGTAATTTAAGGCAGCTGGGAGTAAACCGGATACAGGAGGGTAAGGAAGGTTACAGATATGTTCTGGCCGACAGAAAAGTAATGGCACCGGAATCAGGAACCGGACTCAATATTGTCACAGCAATCAGGGAAATAATCGAAGCAAAAGGACTGATGGTGATAAGGACAATTCCCGGGAATGCAAATGCTACAGCTTATTTCATCGACAGTGCAGGCAGATATGAAATAGCCGGCACTATCGCGGGCGACGATACTCTGCTTGTAATTCCCCGTAACGGTATTACTCCCGGGCAGATTCATTCCTGTCTTGAGATAATAATGCCCGGATTGCATAAAAAAATTGAAGGGAAAGTGAATCCTGCAAAAAGAGAAAAACATACATAAAGACAAAAATCTGATAAATAAAAAAAATGAAAGAAAAAGTTATTCTGGCTTACAGTGGCGGATTAGATACTTCAGTTATTCTGAAATGGCTGATTGAAAAGGATTATGACATAATTGCCTTTGTGGCTGATGTGGGACAGGCTGAAGATTTTGAGGAATGCAGCAAAAAAGCCATGCTGCTGGGAGCATCAAAAGTTATAATCGCCGATCTGAAAAAGGAATTTATTGACAACTACGTTCTAAAGGCCATTATGGGCAATGCGATATATGAAGGCCGGTATCTTCTTGGCACTGCACTTGCCAGGCCTCTGATTGCACAGAAGCAGATAGAAACTGCTATTAATGAAAATGCTAATGCCGTTGCTCATGGTGCAACCGGAAAAGGTAATGACCAGGTAAGGTTTGAGCTTTGTTATTATGCCCTGAAACCTGATATCAAAGTTATCTCGCCCTGGAAAGACAAAGAGTTTCTTGAAAAATTCAAGGGGAGAACTGATCTTTTGAAATATGCTGCGGAAAAGAATATACCAGTTAAGGCAAGTATTGACAAACCATACAGTGAAGATGACAACATTATGCATATAAGTCATGAAGCAGGTATTCTTGAGGATCCTATGTATGCAATCCGGAAAAACATGCTCGAAAAGATGGTAATGCCTCAGGAGGCTCCCGACATGGAAACCAGAATAGCTATCCATTTCAGGAACGGCATCCCGGTTAAAGTAGTAAACAAGGATGACGGGACTGTAAAAGAAGATTCTTATGATATGTATACTTACCTTAATGAACTGGCCGGCAGGAATGGAATAGGCCTGCTGGATATGGTCGAGAACCGGTTCGTAGGAATTAAATCGAGAGGTGTTTATGAGACCCCGGCAGCTACCGTTTTGCATATTGCCCACATGGATCTCGAAGGTGTGGCAATGGACAGGGAGGTTATGAGATTAAGAAATATGCTCACCCCAAAATTCGCCGAGTTAATCTACTATGGGTTCTGGTTCAGTCCTGAAATGGATTTTCTGATGGCAGCAATCGAAAAAAGCCAGGAGCTTATCGACGGAAGCGTACATCTTTGTCTCTATAAAGGGAATGTGCTTGTTGAAGGACGCGAATCTCCTTCATCACTTTATGATAAGGAGCTTTCAAGTATGGATATTGAAGGAGGGTTTGACCAGACCGACAGCAGGGGATTCATCAGGATAAATGCGATCAGGTTGATGGCTCACAGGGCAATTGTGAATGCCAGCAGGAAGAAACAGTTTTGAAGTCAATAAAATAACGAATATTCAGAAATATTTAACGCTAATTATGAAACTCTGGGCAAAAAATGTAAATCCTGAACCATCTGTAATTGATTTTACCTCAGGAAGTGACAGGGAAACAGATCTTAAACTTGCCGGCTGGGATATAGCCGGTTCGATGGCCCATGCAATAATGCTTAAAGAGGCCGGGTTAATTGACGGGGATGAGGAAAAAGAATTACTCGCGGCCCTCAGTTCTCTTTTCGAAAAACTGAAAAGGGGCGAACTGAAAATAGAACCTCAGATTGAGGATATACATTCGCAGGTTGAAAAAGAACTGATCGGCAATATTGGTGATACAGGAAAAAAGATCCACACAGGAAGATCAAGGAATGATCAGGTTCTTGTTGACATACGACTTTATACAAGGAAGGAGATTGATGATCTCGCAAAAAGTCTTTCCGTTCTTTTTACCAGGTTACAGATATTAAGTGAACAGTATAAAACCGTTCTTCTCCCGGGTTATACCCATATGCAGCCTGCAATGGTCTCTTCATTCGGTTTGTGGTTCGGATCGTATGCTGAGTGTCTGGCTGATGATTTGCTGCTTCTTTCAGCAGCCAGAAGTCTAAACAACAGAAATCCTCTCGGTTCGGGAGCAGGCTATGGATCAACCCTGCCTCTGAAGAGGAAACTTACAACTGAGCTTCTTGAATTTGAAGATCTTCTTTACAACTCCGCGTATGCAAGTCTTAACCGCGGGAAAGCTGAGCATGCAACTTCTGCAGCTCTTGCATCGGTAGCTCAGACTCTTTCCCGGTTTTCAACTGATGTATGTCTTTTTATGACAGCAGAATTCCGGTTCATAGATTTTCCTGATGAATATTTAACCGGATCGAGTATAATGCCACAGAAAAGAAATCCTGATGTTTTTGAACTTATCAGAGGCCGGAGTAACTTAATTCAGGCACTGCCGGGTCAGATAGCAACTCTTACCTCAGGGCTTCCCTCAGGGTATAACAGGGAGTTGCAGCTTTTGAAGAAATTGATCTTCAATGCTTTTTCTGATTTGCGGGAGTGTATTGATATATTGCTAATAATGCTGAATCAGATTAAGATAAATGAAAAGATAACAGAGAGGCCGTTATACAACACTATTTTCAGCACTGAGGAAGTCAATCGTCTTGCCATGCAGGGATTTCCTTTCCGGGATGCCTATAAAAGAGTTTCTGAAATGATAGGAAAAGGGATATTCTCAAGGACACAGGTTACGGGATACATCCATGAGGGGAGTATCGGTAATCTCTGCAATAAAGAGATTGAAAGGCTTTTCAATGAAAGGGCCAGGTGTTTCAACAGCAAATCTGCTGAAGAACTGATAGAAAAAATGACGTCAACAGGGCGCGCGGGCACTCCCTGACTTTTACTCCCGGGTGGTTTTCCGGATATTGGCTATAAATTCATCAAACAGGTAATCGGTATCTGTCGGACCTCCTGAGGCTTCTGGGTGAAACTGTGTGGAAAAGAATGGTTTGGTTTTGTGTTTCATCCCTTCGTTTGTATTATCATTAAGATTAATGAAAAGGGGCATCCAGTCATTGTCCAGTGTACTGTTATCCACGGCAAAACCATGATTTTGTGAGGTTATGTAAGCTTTGTCCGTACCAACCTGGATCACTGGCTGATTATGGCTTCTGTGTCCGTACTTAAGCTTATATGTATCTGCTCCCGAAGCAAGGGCCATAAGCTGATTCCCCAGGCAGATACCAAAAATCGGCTTGTCATCAATAAATGATTTCCTTATATTTTCAATGGTTTTTCCGCACATCTTCGGATCGCCCGGACCATTGGTAAGGAAGAGCCCGTCATATTCTTCGCTGTGAAAATCATAGTCCCATGGTACCCTGATAATAGTTGTATCCCGCTTCAGCAGATTTCTGATTATATTATACTTTACCCCACAGTCGACAAGCATTATCCTGAACTTCCCCGATCCGTATTTCTTTATTTCACGGGTACTTACTTCTGCAACCAGATTGATCTTGTTGGGATCGTAGAAATCTGTTACGGTTCCTTCTGGTTCAACTTTACCCAGCATAGCACCCTTTTCCCTGATCCTCTTGGTAAGTGCCCGGGTGTCGATGCCATAAATCCCTGGTATTTTGTTTCTTTTAAGCCATTCATCAAGACTTTCGCTGGCATTCCAGTGACTGTATTCGAAGGAATAGTCTGACACTATAAGTCCTGATATATGTATTGAAGATGATTCATAGAAATTATAGAGGTCGTTTTCCTCGCTCTTTTCCGGGGCCCCGTAGTTTCCTACAAGAGGATAGGTCAGACAGAGTATTTGGCCCTTGTATGAAGGGTCGGTCAGACTTTCAGGATAACCGGTCATGGCTGTGTTGAAGACAACTTCACCTGCAGCCGCAACAGGAGCACCGAATGATCTTCCATGATATACTGATCCGTCTTCGAGCGTTAGTTTTACTTCTGGTCTGTTTTCCATCCGGATAAGTTTAGATTCATTTATCGGTTTAAGGCTACTGCCTGTTCGATCTGCTCCATGGCTTTCCTTACATTTCTGTTTGTTGTGGCCAGATTCATTCTCATAAAGCCTTCTCCTCCGGGACCGAATGTTGATCCTTCATTCATACCGACGCGGGCATTACTTACAAAGAATTCCTGAAGTTCCCTGCCTGTCATTCCCATCTTACGGCAATCGAGCCAGATCATATAGGTAGCTTCGGGCTGAACAGGTTCTATCTCCGGAATAAGTGCATTGCAATAGTCAATAACATAATCAACATTCTGATTAAGGTATTCCATTAATCCGTCAAGCCATTCGTAACCTTCAGAATATGCTGCTATTGATGCAATTGTACCAAAAATGTTCCCATTGCCTATATGAAGATGTTCTATTTTTGAGTTAAAATATTTTCGCAGGACAGGGTTGGATATCACCAGCGAGGAGGTCGATAATCCGGCGAGGTTGAATGTCTTGCTCGGGGCAATGCATGTGACGGTAATATCAGAAATCTCCTCTGAAAGGCATGCCACAGGAGTATGAAAATAGCCTGGAAGTATCAGGTCGCAGTGGATCTCATCAGAAAGTATCAGAATATTATTCTTTCTGCATATATCAGCCAGTTGTTTCAGTTCATCGGGTTTCCAGACCCGGCCAACGGGATTATGAGGATTGGAGATCATGATCATTCTGGTTTCTGAAGTAATCGATCTGATCAGTGAATCAAAATCCATAATCCATCTGCCGTCTGACTCAACCAGCTGGTTATAAACAAGCCTGCGTCCGTGATTCTCAACAGCTGAAAAAAACGGGAAATATACAGGCGGCTGGACTATTACCGAGTCGCCAGGCCTTGTAAATGCCAGTGTGCACAGGTTTAGAGCGGGAACGATACCAGGACAAAAACAGATCCATTCTTCTTCAATTCTCCAGTTATGTTTCCTGAGGAGCCACGATGCGATCGATTTGTTATATTCAGAAGGTCTGAATGAGTATCCGAATATTTCGTGTTCCAGCCTCTTTCTGAGCGCGCTGGTTATGAAATCAGGTGTTTTGAAATCCATATCAGCCACCCACATCGGAATAATTTCATCTGAACCAAATACTTCTTTTCTGCGGTCATATTTGACGCAGTTGGTACCTCCCCTGTTTACTTCTTCATCAAAGTTCCATCTCATCGGTTATGAATCTCTTTCAGGGGCTCAAAGATAATCAAATTTGATTTTTAATGATATCAGTTACAATAATGAAAATCATCACTTTCAAAAACTCTTCCCGGATTGTAAAAGGATAGTGAAATTAAAATGATTTTATAAAATTGATACCTTCCCGTGAGCTATTATAATTTTATTTATTATTTTTATGGGCGTTTTTAAATGAGATTTTAATTTAAACCAACTACAATGAAAAAAGCTATAACTGTTATAATTCTTCCAATTCTGATCTTATTTGTTTCGGGGCTTGTTTCATGCAGATCTGAAAAGAAAGAACTTAAGAAAGTTGAAATGCAACAGGTTGATTCTCTCAAAACTGAAATAGAAAAGAATGTTTATCCATTACCAACATCGGCCGAGGTTATTAAGAAGCTTACAGAACTTGAGGTTGGATATATTTTTGGAATTGCCAATCCGGTTGCAAATGCAAAAAAATATTTCACAAGCGCCAGCAAGGCGATAAACCTGGGCGTTTACGGAGCAGATCTGAGTTATGCCACACTTTATAATATTACGCAGGAAGTGATAAACTATCTCGACGCAATTCGGTCGCTGGCAAATGAGCTGAATATGTCACAAATTTACGATGAAGCATTATATGAAAGGATCAAAAAGAACTGGGACAACAAGGATGAACTTGTAAATATTCTTACTGAGGCTTTCAATAATACATACGGCTACCTGAGTGAAAATGACCGGCAGACCCTTGCACTTCTTGTTGTTGGCGGAGCGTGGGTTGAAGGTATGTATCTTACCACCCATGTTTCGCAAGCCGCCTATCAGGCTCCTGAATTCTCAAAAGTGCTGATTGAGCAGAAGGAATCATTTGAAATGTTTTTAGAACTTACAAAGGCATATATGGAGGATCAGAACGTGAAGGAGTTTGTCGAAAAGCTTGAACCTATCAGAAAAGTATATGAAAGTCTGTCAACAAGCCTTACCAATCAGAATATTACTGATATCACCACGGCGATTGAATCAATAAGAAGTCAGATTGTGTAATAATATTTAAACTGTTTTCTGACCGCAAGATTTTTTTTTGCGGTCTTTTTTCATCAATTATCCTATGAGGGAATCAGTACTTCTTGCCCTGATACATATTTTCGCAATCGTTTCAACTATTAATCCGGGAGGTATTTCGTCGCGAGGGAAAAAAATACTTCGCAGTTACCTGCGAAGGTATCTTAACCGTGAACTGGAAGAGGAGTATTATGCACTTTTTGAAAATAATCTGGAGTTTTATTCAAACGAGCTGAAAAGTGTGGATACGGCTGAATTGTCAGATGAAGATTCCCTTATAACTTTCCAGATCACAAATATTTGCCGCCAGATAAAGAAAGGATTGTTTCTTGAAGAGAGGATGATAGTCTTTCTTCAGTTGCTGGAATTTGCATTTGAGGATGGACTTGTTTCTGAACAGGAGAAAACCATTATCGACATAGTCTCCAGGACCTTCAATATTTCCAAAAAGGAGTACGACAACGCATGTGCCTTTATGATTGGCCGATCGTATGATGAGGTTACAACTGATTGTATACTTGTAATTGAGAGCGATAATTCAAAACACTGGGCTGTAAACAGTTATAAAAACTATGAAAGCTGGCGCCATATAAGGATAAAAGGATTCAAAGGACATTTGTTCGTGCTACATATGGAAAGTACGGGATCGCTTATCCTGACATATGACGGAACACTCTCGCTCTACTTCAAAGGAAGGGATATTATTGCCTGCCGGCCATATCTTCTCGACAGAGGTGTAAATATAAAAGGCCAGGGTATTGAACCTATTTATTATTCAAGGATCTATAAGAAATTTGTCTCACTGAAATTCCCCGAAAAGATAATTTTTGAGGGCCGTGATATTGAATTCATCTTCAGGAACTCTGATAACGGTGTCAGAAAGATGAATTTCACTATTGAATCGGGTAATCTGATCGGATTAATGGGGGGAAGCGGTGTCGGGAAAACTACCATGTTGAACCTGCTTCATGGTAAAACGAAACCAACTTCAGGGAATATCTATATCAACGGATATGATATTAATGAAGAATCGGAAAATCTGTCAGGACTGATAGGATTTGTTCCCCAGGATGATATGCTTATTGAGGAGCTGACTGTATACCAGAACCTTTATTTCAATGCCCGGTTGTGTTTTGGAGATTACAATGAAGAGCAGCTGAACACGACAGTTGATAAAGTCCTTCTTGACCTTGATCTTTATGAGATCAGGGATCTCCAGGTAGGTGATCCAATGAATAAGAAGGTCAGCGGCGGGCAGCGCAAACGTCTGAACATAGGTCTGGAACTTATGAGGGAACCGGGAGTATTGTTTGTTGATGAGCCGACTTCAGGGTTATCCTCCTTCGATTCCGAAAAGGTCATGAGCCTTTTAAAGAACCAGGCGTTGTCAGGGAAACTTGTTTTTGCCATAATACATCAGCCTTCGTCAGATATCCTAAAAATGTTCGACAGGCTCTGGATCCTCGACAAGGGGGGCTATATGATCTATGACGGGGATCCGATTGAGGCTATTGTATATTTTAAGACTGAAACCTCACAGGCAAATGCTGCAGAAAGCGAATGCCCGAATTGCGGTAATATCGAAACTGAAAATATTCTTCAGATAATTGAGGTAAAAGTTATTGATAATGTTGGTTTTCCAGGAAAGGAGAGGCAGGTAAGTCCGGTTGAGTGGTATGAAAAATACAAAAGGAAAATGATGTCGGTCTTTAGTGAGAAAACGACTAAAACCGCTCTTCCGAAAAGTAACTTCAAAGTTCCCCGGAAATGGGATCAGCTGGTGACATTTATCAAACGTAATGTTATCCGGAAGCTTGCCGACAGGCAATATATGACCATTAATCTTCTGGAGGTTCCGGTACTGGCATTAATACTGGGGTACCTGTCAAAATTCAGTGAAACCTCCGAATACATTTTCGGAGGAAATAAAAACTACCCTGTATTTCTTTTTATGGCAATTATTGTTGCCCTGTTTGTTGGTCTGACAGTAAGTGCCGAAGAGATCTTCAGGGACAGGAAGATCCTTGAGAGGGAAAAGTTTCTGAATATAAGCAGATCGAGCTATCTTCTTTCGAAGATCATATTCCTTTTCTTCCTTTCGGCTGTTCAGTCGTTAACATTTGTCCTTGTTGCAAATACTCTTCTGGGAGTAAAAGGTATGCTTCTGCAGCATTGGTTGATACTGTTTTCGACTGCCTGTTTTGGAAATATGCTCGGATTAAATATTTCAGCCGGTATGAGAACTGCTGTAAGCATTTATATTCTTATTCCCCTGCTTCTGGTTCCAATGTTGCTGCTTGGAGGGGCAATGATTAAATTCGATGACCTCCACAATACGATCAGCAGGAAAATATATGTACCTGTTATTGGCGATGCCATGGTTACAAGATGGGCTTATGAGGCACTTATGGTCGAAGGATACAAAAACAATAAATTCGAAAAGCCATTTTTTAAATATGATATGGAAATAAGCCAGACCGACTGGTATACTGCATTTCTTCTCCCTACCCTGAAGGTAAAGGTTGAAGAATGCCGGTTGGCAGGAAAGGCTCAGGAATATGAAGGATCCACAAGAAACAATTTTAAGAAATTAAATTATCATCTGAAACAATTATCATCTGAGACCGGAATGATGCCTGGCACATGGTTCGGGAATCTGAATTATGAGGATTTCAATAATTATACAGCCTCTCAGGCAAGATTATTTATTGACTCTCTTTCAATGGTCATTCGTGCCAGGAACAAGATCGTAGTATCAAGTAAGGATTCACTGGTTACTCATTTAAGGAGTAAAATAGGCAATGTCGAATTCCAGAACCTGATGGATAGAAATTTCAATGAAAATGTTGCAAATATTGTACTTAACAGGCTGAATACAAGTAAAATATTTGAATCAGACAAGAAACTTATTCAAAAGGCTGATCCTGTTCTTATGAAACCGGGATCCCGATATGGACGTGCACATTTTTATGCGCCGTATAAACAGCTTGGAAAGGTTAAGATAGATACACTGCCATTTAATATGGGCGCAATCTGGATCATGACGATTTTATTATATGTCACACTGTATTTTAATATTCTTAAAAGGTTTATCGTGTTTCTGGAATCTCTGAAGCTTCCCATCTGGAGAAAATTCGGACGGGAGCTTCTTCAAAACTAGAATCAGAAAACATTATCCGGGAATTATCAAAATCCTTCCGGGAGAAAAAAGGGGAGGGAAAAGATAAAAATGACAAAAGTTTACCCAAAGAAAAAACTGGGGCAGCACTTCCTTAAAGATAAAACAATTGCAGGAAAAATTTCATCTTCGCTGACTGGTGATGGCTACAGCAGCGTTCTTGAAATAGGACCTGGGATGGGAATACTTACCGGCCTTATTCTCCTTAGAGAATTCAAAGATTTCAGGGCTATAGAGATTGATAATGAATCAGTTATTTATCTGAGGAGCCATTTCCCTGAACTTAAAGAAGTAATTCATGGCGACTTCCTGGCCTATGATATTGAAAAAAACTTTGAAGGAAAGCTGGCAATTATAGGCAATTTTCCCTATAATATTTCGAGTCAGATTCTGTTCAGAATTCTGAACCACCGTGATAAGGTTGTTGAAGTGTGCTGCATGCTGCAGAAAGAGGTTGCCGAAAGGATCTGCTCAAAGCCCGGTTCAAAAGTATATGGTATTCTGAGTGTTCTGATACAGGCTTTCTTTACTGTTGAATACCTTTTTACGGTATCAAAGGAAGTGTTTTCACCTCCTCCCAGGATTATGTCGGGTTTTATAAGGCTGCGGAGAAATGCTACAGTTTCGCTGGGCTGTGATGAAAAACTATTCTTCAGGGTAGTAAAAGCCAGTTTCAACAAACGCAGGAAGACTTTAAGAAATTCAGTAAAGTCGGCTTTTGAACTTAAATCTTTTGATTATCGCGATTTCCATCTTCGGCCTGAACAGTTGTCGGTCGATCAGTTTGTAGAGCTTACAAACTGGGTGGAAAAGAATATGGTAACATCAGAATGAGAATCCTATGGCATCGACCGGATTCATACGAGCCGCTGCATTTGCCGGGGCATAACCTGCTATAATGCCTATGAAACCTGAAATAAATATCGCCAGCAATATATTACCAATTGTAAGATACATATTGAGATCATAAAGGTAGTTAACGATTAATGTACCCATAAAGATCAGCAGGAGGCCCAGCAATCCCCCTGTAATTGAGAGAAGAACAGATTCTGTAAGGAACTGCTGGAGAATAAAAAACTTTTTAGCTCCCAGTGCTTTCTGAATACCAATAATGTTTGTCCTTTCCCTGACCGATACAAACATAATATTGGCAATACCGAAACCTCCGACAAGGATAGCAAAACATCCAATAATCCATCCGCCGATATTTATCCCTTTGAAAACTGCATCAAACCCGCGCGATAACATCGTTGAGGTGTTGACAGAAAAATTTGTTGTCTCTGCAGGTCGTAATCTTCTTGCGGCTCTTAAAACCATGGTGGTTTCATCGGAGAGCTCCTGAACTGACACACCAGGTTTTGCTTTTATCATCATTTGTGTTTCAATGAACCTGTTCCTGAGATTTATAAAAGTCTTGCCAAAGTTTAACGGAATGAGTGTAATCTGATCTGCATTGCCCAGGTTGATACCTCCCTGCCCCTCCTTTTTCAGGACGCCAATGATTCTGGCTTTATAACCTGCCATGGTTACTTCTTTACCAATTGGATCAGTTTTTTCAAATAATCTTTCAGCAATTTCAGCTCCCAGAACTGCTACATTACTTCCGCTTGAATATTCGAAAGGAGAGAAATATCTTCCTTTCTCGATTTCAAATGTAATTACCTTTTCCAGATCACTGGTTACTGCTCCTAAAGGGACCTCATTTGCAGAATTATTTCTGTACTTTATATTTTCAGATTGGATTGCCATAAAACAGGCAGATTCGGTTTTCGGAGAGTTGGTTAAGATTGCCTGGTAATCAACCAGCGATACTGAAGGCCATTTGATAATATCCCACCAGGCCAGGTTCGGATCAAATGACCATGGAAATTTCTGAATATAGATGACATTACTTCCCATCGAATCGATACTGTCGTGAATCGATTTTTCCATCCAGTCGAGGACAGTAAAAACCGATATGATGCAGAATATGCCAATGGTTATTCCAAATAATGAAAGAAACGTCCGTAGCTTATTAACAATTACTGAGTTAACAGCAAAAAGAAACCCCTCCTTCAAAAGCCTTATAAACATTTTATAATTGTTTTCAGAATGTTATATGAATGTCAAAGGTAAGAAATTCATTTGGATTTTGCGGATTGAGGTTTTCAACATTAATATTCATAATTATTTTGTGTTGAGGTTTCTAAAAAATTATCTATTTTTAACCGCCTGAATCTGCAGGGTGAAACCTATCATAAAAATCAGATTATGAGTGATAAAAGAATTAGAAGCGCTTTGATATCGGTCTATTATAAGGATAACCTCGAAGAAATTGTCAATACTCTCAATGGGCTGAAGGTTAAGATTTACTCGACAGGAGGTACATACAATTTTATCACTGACCTTGGAATAGCTTCAGAAACTGTCGAATCTCTCACAACCTACCCTTCGATACTTGGAGGACGGGTAAAAACTCTTCATCCATCTGTTTTTGGAGGTATTCTTGGAAGGAGGGATAATCCTGAAGATATCGAGCAGATGGCTATATTTAAAATTCCTGAAATCGACCTGGTTATCGTTGATCTTTACCCTTTTGAAAAAACTCTGAGATCTGTCGATAATGAGGATGAAATAATTGAAAAAATTGATATCGGGGGAATATCTCTTATTCGTGCAGCTGCTAAAAACTTCAGGGATGTTCTGGTTGTTTCCGACAGTAATCAGTACGGAGGCTTATTGGCTCTTCTGAAAGATAAAAATGGATTTACTTCCCTTGACGACAGGAAATACTATGCGGCTCAGGCTTTTAAGACTTCTTCAAACTACGATACTTCGATTTTTAAATTCTTTAACAGGAGTGCTGGCATCGATGTTTTTCGGGAAAGCATAAATACCTCATATTTATTGCGCTATGGAGAGAATCCTCATCAGAAGGGGATATTTTACGGGGATCAGGAGAGATTATTTGAAAAATTGCATGGCAAGGAGATATCATATAATAACCTGCTTGATATTGACGCTGCTTTTGCACTTCTTGATGAATTTGATGAAACTACCTGTATAATAATTAAACATAACAATGCATGCGGTGTTGCATCGCGTACAAATGGTGTTGAGGCATGGAAAGATGCACTTGCCTGTGATCCTGTTTCGGCATTTGGCGGTGTTATTGCCATTAATGTTCCTGTCGGTGAAGAGGAGGCTGCTGAGATCGACAGGATATTCTTTGAAATCATCATTGCCCCTGATTATACTGGAAAAGCATTGGATATTCTCACCCAGAAAAAGAACAGGATAATTCTGAAAAGAAAAGAAAAGAGTACCAGTAACTTTAATTTCAGGTCGTTACTTGACGGAGTCCTTTGGCAGGAGAAAGATCTGGTTACTGAATCCTCGCTGGATATGAAACCTGTAACATTAAAGGTTCCTTCGGCCGGAGAGACTGAAGATCTGATTTTTGCCAATAAAATAGTAAAACAGAGCAAGTCGAATGCAATTGTTCTTGCAAGGAACAAGCAGCTTTGTGCAAGCGGAATCGGTCAGACCTCGCGTATAGATGCACTTAAACAGGCAATTGAAAAAGCATTATCGTTCGGTTTCGATCTGAATGGAGCTGTTCTGGCTTCAGATGCTTTTTTCCCCTTTGCCGACAGCGTAGAAATAGCATACAAGGCAGGGATAAGCGCAATCATACAGCCCGGGGGATCGGTGAGGGATAAGGATTCGATAGATTTCTGTAACTCAAATGGAGTGGCTATGGTATTCACTGGTAAAAGACATTTTAAGCACTAAATAACAATTAATTATCTCATTCAATGGGACTTTTTTCATTTTTAACTCAGGAGATTGCTATTGATCTTGGGACAGCAAATACAATAATAATACATAATGACAAGATTGTTGTCGATGAACCATCGATAGTTGCAATTGATAAAAACACCGGAAAACTAATTGCCATTGGGGAGGCTGCAAGGCAGATGCATGGGAAAACACATGAAAACATTAAAACTGTGAGGCCCCTGCGTGATGGTGTAATTGCTGATTTTAATGCTGCCGAGCTTATGATAAGAGGTATGATCAAAATGATCAATACTGGTCCGAAGTTTTTCTCTCCCTCTTTGAAAATGGTAGTTTGTATCCCGTCAGGAAGCACAGAGGTCGAACTGCGGGCTGTACGCGATTCAGCAGAACATGCCGGGGGGCGCGATGTTTATATGATCTATGAACCTATGGCTGCTGCGATTGGGATAGGCCTCGACGTTGAAGCTCCTGAGGGATGCATGGTAGTCGACATCGGAGGAGGCACAACAGAGATTGCCGTTATAGCACTTGGAGGAATTGTCTGCAACAAATCGATCAGAATCGCAGGAGATGGATTTACTGCTGATATTCAATCTTATATGAGGCATCAGCATAATATTAAAATCGGGGAAAGAACTGCAGAGGATATAAAAATAATAGTAGGAGCAGCTTTGCCGGATATCGACAATCCGCCACCTGATTATATAGTAAGGGGACCAAATATTATGACATCCCTTCCGATTGAAATTCCAATTTCATATCAGGAAATTGCATATTGTCTTGACAAATCGCTTACAAAGGTTGAAGCAGCACTACTCAATGTACTTGAGCAGACACCACCGGAGCTTTATGCCGATATTGTCAACAAAGGAATTTACCTGGCTGGCGGCGGGGCACTCCTGAGAGGCCTTGACAAGAGGCTGTCGGATAAGATAAACATAAATTTCAATGTTGTTGAGGATCCTTTACATGCAGTAGCCAGAGGTACTGGTGTTGCTCTGAAGAATGTCGATAAGTTTCCTTTCCTGATGAGATAATCCAAGGGCTTGAATGAGAAACCTGCTGAACTTTCTGTTGAAGTACAATAATCTGATTGTCTTTCTTCTTCTGGAAGGAATAGCATTATATCTGCTGACAACTGATAACAACTACCATAACTCAAGGATGGTAAAAAGTATTCAGGGATTGACAAGAGGGATGGAGGAGAGGATCAGTAATGTCAGGTCATTTATGAGTTTACGAGAGATAAACTCACAACTTGCTTCAGAAAACAGTCTCCTCAGAAACAGTCTGGAACTGCTGAAAAATAGGGAAGATAACAGGTTTGTTTCTGTTACCGATTCAGTTCTGGGGGAGCAATACAGGTTTACTTCAGCAAGAGTAATTAATAATTCTGTAAATAATCAGAAGAACTTTTTCACAATTGATAAAGGGAGCCGTAAGGGGATCAGTGTTGACATGGCAGTTACAAATGGCAGAGATGTTGCAGGGGTAATAGTCGGGTGTTCAGAAAACTTTTCTGTTGCAATATCACTTCTTAATCTTGATTTCCGATTAAGCGCAAGAATAAAATCAAATGGTTATTTCGGTTCGCTCAGCTGGGACGGCAGAAATTACAGGTATGCCATCCTGAGCGAGATCCCTCAGCATATTACTATTAATGAAGGAGATACTATTGAAACCACGGGATTTTCCTCTGTTTTTCCGGAAGGTATCCCTATCGGTACTATAAGAAATCTTAAGAAAAGCGGAAGCGACTTTTATAATATAAAAGTGGAACTCTTTACCGATTTTAAGAAAATTCATTATGTGCATGTTATCGGTAACCTGAAAAGATCGGAACAGCTGAAACTCGAAAATCAATTTCGATGATAAACTCTATTATACGATACGGAGTAATTATTGTTATCCTGGTGCTGCTTCAGGTTCTTGTTCTCAATTATGTTCAGTTCAGCGGATTTGTCAATCCGTACGTTTACATTATGATTGTACTTTTACTTCCATACACAATCCCAGCCTGGTTGTTGTTAATTATTTCTTTTCTGGCAGGGCTTACTATCGACCTGTTCTCGGGGACTCCGGGAATGCATGCTTCAGCAACACTGCTTGCAGGATTCTCAAGACCTTATATCCTGAAAATTATTGCCCCCCGCGATGGTTATGAATCAGGATCTGATCTCTCAATGGCTTCATACGGAGCAAGATGGTTTCTTGTTTATACTGCAACGGTCGTTTTGATTCACCATACAGCGCTTTTTTACCTTGAGGTTTTCAGATTCACTGATTTCTTCAGAACACTATTAAGGGTAATCCTGAGTTCTGCCTTTACTACAGGTTTTGTTCTTCTGATTGAGTATTACAGGAAAGGAAGGTAGAGGTATTGTTATGAAAGATGCATTCATAAACAGGAAATACATTTTGATGGCATTCATTGTGCTTGCATCCTTTGTCCTTCTTGTAAGGCTGTTTACCATTCAGGTAATAAAGGATACCTACAGGCTATCGGCCGATAATAATGTTCTAAGGTATGTTACCCAGTACCCGGCAAGAGGACTTATATATGACAGAAACAGAAAGCTGATGGTGTATAATCAGGCAGCCTATGATCTTATGGTTGTTCCTGTACAGGTAAGGGGAATTGACACTTTGAAATTCTGTGACCTTCTTGGTATTTCTGCACTCTCGTTCAGGGAAAGGATGAAGGCAGCTGTAACCTATTCAAAAAGGGCCCCATCGGTATTCCTGAAGCAAATTTCGGCGGAGTCGTATGCAAAACTCCAGGAGAAAATGTTCATGTACCCCGGATTTTATGTTCAGCCCAGGACATTACGGAAGTACTCGAAACCTATTGCTGCTCACATGTTGGGATATGTAAGTGAGGTGGATGAAGCACTGGTTAAAAAAGAATCGTATTATAAGCCGGGAGATTATATCGGTAAACTTGGGATTGAGGAAGCCTATGAAAAAGAGTTGAGAGGCAGGAGAGGAGTAAAGATTTACCTTGTAGATGTTTACAGCAGGATCAAGGGTTCATATGCTGAGGGGAGGCTTGACACACTTGCCATTCAGGGAGAGGATATCATTTCAACTATTGATATTGACATGCAGGAGTATGGTGAATATCTCATGCGTAACAAAACCGGCAGTATAGTTGCACTTGAACCAAAAACAGGGGAAGTGCTTGCGCTGGTCTCTTCACCGAATTATGACCCGGGCCTTCTTGTTGGAAGAATAAGATCAGAGAATTTTGCCAGGTTTAGTGCTGATACTCTCCTCAAACCTCTGTTCAACAGGGCATTACAGGCAAAATATCCTCCGGGATCTACTTTCAAGCCAATAACTGGTCTTATCGGACTTCAGGAGAAGGTCATAATGCCTTCTACTCTTTTCGGATGTAATAGCGGATACTTATTCGTAGGTTGCCATTCCCACAGCTCACCTCTCGACCTGGTCCACGGAATTTCAAATTCGTGCAACTCATATTTCTGTCAGACTTACAGGAGGATCCTTGAAAATAACAAATATCCCACAATTGCCGATGCTTTCAATCAATGGAGAACATACCTGACCGAGTTCGGTTTTGGAAAGAAACTGGGGATTGAGCTTACCAATGAACTTTCGGGTCTTGTTCCCTCAACATCATATTTTGACAGATACTACGGTAAAAACAGATGGAAAGCTTTAACTGTCATATCGATGGCCATTGGACAGGGGGAGATAGAGACAACTCCTTTGCAGATGGCAAATATGACAGCTGCTATTGCGAACAGGGGGTATTATTTTATTCCGCATATTGTCAGGTCGGTTGGTTCTGATAAGACAATTGATAAAAAGTATCTCTCTAAACAGATTATTAATATTGATTCTGCTAATTTTGAATCGGTTATACTTGGAATGGAAGAAGCAGTGAACGGAGAGGGGGGTGCAACTGCAAGAATCGCTGCCCTGAAAGATATAATTGTCTGCGGCAAGACCGGAACAGCTCAGAATCCTCATGGTAAGGCTCATTCCGTTTTTGTTGCATTTGCTCCTAAAGATAATCCCCGTATTGCAATTGCAGTATTTGTTGAGAATGCCGGATTCGGCGCAACTTATGCAGCTCCGGTTGCAACCCTGATGATTGAGAAATACCTTAAGGGAGAGGTTACCAATAAATCGCTGGAACAAAGAATGGTTGAACTAAACCTTATGACAGGTGCGACGGACCGTTAATATATGGTATCAGCTCGACAAGGCTACAATCCTTGTTTTTCTGTTATTGATCATCATCGGATGGTTTAATATTTACGCCGCAGTCTATAATGAGGAACATGAAAGGATTGTTGATCTTTCACAACGATACGGTAAACAATTTGTCTGGATTTTGGCAACACTGATTATTGCAGTATTCGTTGTCGTCACCGATACCAGGTTTTATTTCTTTTTTGCCTATTTCATCTACGGGGGACTTATCTTATTGCTGATTCTTGTTTTATTTCTCGGGAAAGATATAAATGGTGCCAGATCATGGTTTCAATTCGGGAATCTGAGCCTGCAGCCTTCCGAGTTTGCAAAATTCGGGACCGCCCTGGCCCTGGCAGCTTACCTGAATGCAAAAAAGAATGCTCTGAAAAAAATTCCAGCATTCCTGATTTCCTCAGGGATTATTATTTTGCCTGCCCTTCTCATAGCTTTTCAGCCCGATATGGGCTCATCAGTAGTTTACTTTGCTCTTTTCCTGGTTCTTTTCAGGGAAGGAATGAGTCCGTATGTTTTTGTTTCAGGAGTTTTAATGATTATTCTCTTCTTTTGCACACTGCTTATGAATAATCTATTTCTCAGCATCGGACTGATAGCTATTGCATTTTTCACTGCCTGGTTATTGACAGGGAAATGGAAAATGTGTCTTGCAGGATTTGGAATCTATGTTCTTGCAGCTTTTATTATTTATTTACTCAACAGTTTAATAATAAAAGCTCTGAATGATATTCACATTCTGTTTTTCTCGGTTATTGCTGCAGGAGTGGTTTATATGTTTTATTTCTACACCAAAAAAGCCGTAACATTCTTTGTAATATTTCTTTTTCTGGCAGGTAGTCTGGCTTTTGTTAATTCAGTCGGCTATGTATTCAATTCCGTGCTGAAGCCGCATCAGAAGGAGCGGGTGGAGATACTTCTCGGAATCAAATCGGATTTGCATGGGAAAGGATATAACGTCAATCAGTCTATTATTTCGATCGGATCAGGAGGGTTTACAGGAAAAGGCTATTTAAAGGGAACACAGACCAAATTCAAGTTTGTGCCGGCGCAGAGCACCGATTTTATTTTCTGTACAATTGGTGAGGAGTGGGGATTCGCAGGGTCATTTATAATAATAGTGTTGTATGGATTTCTGCTTATCAGGCTGATTATTCTTGCTGAAAGGCAACGGTCGGTTTTTGCCAGAATCTACGGTTACGGAGTTATGGCGATATTTTTCATTCATTTTTTTATCAATATCGGAATGGCCATCGGGCTGGTTCCTGTAATTGGTATTCCCCTTCCTTTCCTGAGTTATGGCGGAAGTTCATTATGGGGATTTACAATATTACTTTTTCTGTTCCTGAGGCTTGACGCAGGCCGGACTGAATACCTTGTATAATCAGAACGGAATTGTTATCCTGTGTGAAATCTCAATTCCAAAATCCTTTTCAACATAATCTATCAGCTGCGGAAAAAATTCCATAAAATCGTCCTGGAGCGAATAGTAGTTCTTTTTAAGGGCTTTCATTGCAAACCTTGTTTCGTTTGGAAGGGATGAACGTTTGCTCAATGTTTTAAAAACATGACGTATTCCATTTCGTGTCTGGTATGATTCAATCCAGTTGTTTATTATGAAAAACGGCATCATCTTTCTTACTTCGTCGGGCAATATTTCATAATTATTGACCATAGCCCTGTAGAAATTGTATGTTACACTCTCAAGGGGTCGTCTGGAAAAAAAATTCCATTCTTTTGTCAGAAAATGATCATAAATAATATCAGTGATTACCCCCGAGTATTTATGATATTTTCTTGTGAAGAAGATCTTGCTTCGGTGAACAACGGGATGGCGGTCGGTGAAAGCATCTATATGCCTGTGCAGGATAATGCCTTTTCTTATCAGATCAGGATATTTTAGGTAATCGCGCCCTTTTACATAATCACCTATGTAGTTTCCGATAATTATTTTGTCAGAATCACCGGACAGGTATATGTGGGCTAATACATTCATTTCAAGATATAATAGTACAAAGAATTTAGATTTGGCTGATTATATCGGAAATATTTTCATTAACATGTTATCAGAACAATATGAATTTTGTCATAACAGGCTGTAATTAAAAGGAATATATCTTAAATGCCCTATCCTAAAAAACAGCCTGAAAAGTTCGGATTTTAAGTATGCAAATTATAAATTTGTCAATTCAATTTTCAGAACAATCATTATATACGAATAATAACTTATAAACAGGATAAGGAGGAAATATGGCCAGGAAGAAAGTAATAATTATTGGTGCAGCAGGAAGGGATTTTCACAACTTCAACACTTATTTCAGGAACGATGAAAGTTATAATGTAGTTGCTTTTACAGCTGCTCAGATTCCTGATATTGACGGCAGGAAATATCCAAAAGAACTGGCAGGAAAGTTTTATCCTGAAGGAATTCCCGTTTTCCCCGAGGAGAATCTTCCGGATTTGATCAGGGAACATAATGTTGATGACTGTATTTTTTCGTACAGCGATGTCACATATCACAAAGTAATGGCTGTTAGCGCAATAGTAAATGCTTCCGGCGCAAATTTTATTCTTCTTGGTCCGGGCGATACGATGGTGAAAAGCACAAAACCTGTGATTGCAGTAGGAGCTGTAAGAACAGGGTGTGGTAAAAGCCAGACTTCAAGAAGGGTTATTGAACTTTTAATGAAAAAGGGATTGAATGTTGTTGCTGTACGTCACCCGATGCCATACGGAAAGCTTGAGGATCAGAGAGTCCAGAGATTTGCCACGGTTGAAGATCTTGAAAAACATAACTGCACAGTTGAAGAAATGGAAGAATATGAACCTCACGTTGTCAGGGGGAATGTCATCTATGCAGGAGTTGATTATGAGGCAATTCTTCGTGAGGCTGAAAAGGATCCGAAAGGATGCGATGTAATAGTCTGGGATGGAGGAAATAACGATTTCCCCTTTTACAAGCCTGATCTGATGATTACTGTAACTGATCCGCACAGGGCAGGGCATGAACTTATGTATTATCCGGGGGAGGTTACCCTCCGTCTTGCCGATGTTGTTGTCATAAACAAGATCGACAGTGCTGGGCCTGAAGCAATACAGATTGTAAGGGAGAGTATTGAGAAAGTCAATCCTCGCGCAATTGTGATTGATGGTGCATCACCTATCAAAGTTGATGATCATACTATAATAAGGGGAAAAAGAGTTCTGGTTGTTGAAGATGGGCCTACTCTTACGCACGGGGAGATGAAAATAGGTGCGGGAGTGGTGGCTGCAAGGAAATATGGTGCTTCTGAGCTTGTTGATCCAAGGCCTTATACAGTAGGGAGGATGAGTGAAACATTCAGGCTCTATCCCGGAATAGGAACCCTTCTTCCTGCAATGGGATACGGAGAACAGCAGCTGAAAGACCTTGAAATAACGATAAACAATACCGATTGCGATACTGTTATCATTGCAACTCCAATTGATCTGAACAGGATTATAAAGATTAAAAAGCCAAATACCAGGGTATATTATGATCTTCAGGAGATTGGGGATCCAAACCTCACCCAGGTAATTGATGATTTTGTAAAGAGATACAAGCTAAAAGGGAAAGAATAGGTTCTACCTGACTACCCTTGCATTACCTTTCCAGATGCTCCAAACCTGATCTTCATCAGCAGGCTGGCAATAGTCTGTTGTGGAAGTTGCAGCCAGTGCGCCAGTGGCCCATCCGAACCGGATCCATTTCTCAGGTTCCCATCCTTTGAGTATTGAATAGAGTAATCCTCCGACAAAACCATCACCTCCTCCTATCCTGTCGAATACCTGTATTTCACGTGGCTCAACGATATGCCAGGTGTCACCTTCGAGCATAATCGCTCCCCAGAGATGTTCACCGGTAGTTATGACCTGCCTCAGGGTTGTAGCAAAAACAGATGCTCGCGGGAACTCTTTTTTAACCCTGGTGATCATCTCCCTGAAGCTTTCAATTTTGGCAGCGAGCTCTTCACCTCCCTCTTCAGGTCCCGGTATGCCAAGGCATAGCTGGAAATCCTCTTCATTGCCAATCAGAAAATCAGAATTTGCTGCTATCTCCCTGAATATTTTACTGAGCTCCTGTTCCCTGTTCTTCCAGAAAGAAGCTCTGTAGTTAAGATCGAATGAAATCCTGGTATCATGTTTCCGTGCTGTTCTTACCAGCTCAAGGCAGAAATTTCCTGTTTCGGGTGAAAGAGCTGCTATAAGACCTGAAAGGTGCAATATCCCGACTCCCTCCTTGCCGAACACTCTTGTAAGATCAAAATCGTTAACATTCAAGGTTCTGCCGACTTCTCCTGCGCGGTCGTTGTGAACCCTTGGTCCCCTGGATCCGAAACCACTGTCGGCAATGTTGAACTGATGCCTGTAGCCCCATGGTCCTCCCTGGTCGATATCGACTCCCTCGAATTCCATATGTCTGCACGAGAGATTGTCCTTTATCATCCTGGCTATCGGACTCCCTTTTACAAAGGTGGTGAGTACCTTAACCTGAAGACCAAGGTAAGACGAAATGCTTGCCACATTGGTTTCGGCACTGGTAACCTGCATGTGAAAAAGATCGCTGCAATGCACAGGTTGACTGTTAACAGGGGTAATGCGCACTCCCATGCTTGAAGGAACTACCAGCGACCACCTGAAATCTTTTCTAAGTTCAATTTTCATGTCCCTCAAGCCTTTCAAAAAGTTTTTTGCCCAACTCTTCATATCCGGGTTTCCTTAAAAGGGCAAACATGTTTTTCTTATATGCCTCAACTCCCGGCTGATCAAACGGATTAACATCCAGAATATAACCGCTCACTGCGCATGCCAGTTCAAAGAAGTAAATTAACTGTCCCACGAAGTACTCATTCAGTTCAGGAACTGAAATTGTAACAATTGGTACATTCCCGTCGTTATGTGCAATGATTGTTCCCTTTTCAGCGCTCTTGTTTACTTCCGAGAGCCGCTTCCCGCTCAGGTAGTTAATCTGGTCAGAGTCATCAGCCTCTGCGGGAATTGTCAGTCTCTTTGAACTATTTTCAACAGAAATCACTGTTTCAAAGAGTATTCTCTGTCCCTCCTGAATATATTGTCCGAGCGAATGAAGATCAGTTGTAAAGTCAACGGCTGCAGGGAAAATTCCTTTGCCGTCCTTTCCTTCACTTTCACCATATAGTTGTTTCCACCACTCACAAAAGAAATGAAGTTTTGGTGTAAATCCAACCATTATTTCGGTTGTCCGGCCTGTATTCAGCAACAGGTTTCTTGCTGCCGCATAAACAAGCGCAGGATTAGCGGCTGCATTTCTGTTATGGCGCGTTATCATCTCCATCGATTTTGCACCTTTTACAAGGGTCACTATATCCAGTCCGGCAACAGCCACAGGCAGAAGGCCGACAGGCGACAGAACCGAATACCTTCCTCCTACGTTATCAGGGATAACAAATGTCTCATAACCATTTGAATCTGCCATGGTTCTCAGTGCACCTTTTTTACTGTCGGTTATGGCAATGATCCTTTCCGAAGCAGAAGATTTTCCAATCTTATTCTCAAGGTGACTCTTAAGAATTCTGAATGCAATGGCTGGTTCGGTAGTTGTTCCTGACTTTGATATTGCAATTATTGAATAGTCTCTTTTATCGAGGATATCAAGCAGATCGCTCAGATAATCCTCACAGATATTCTGCCCTGCAAAAATGATATCATGATGCTTTTCTTTCAGCAACGATGAAAAAGAATGTGATAAAGCTTCCATTACTGCTCTTGCCCCCAGATAGGAACCTCCGATACCTACCACAACGGTTGTGTCGGAAACTGACCTGAGATGGTCCGCGATCTTTTCAATTCCGGGAAGCTGGGGCATTATGTCGTCGGGAAGCGAAAGCCAGCCCAGAAAATCATTACCTGCTCCGGTGCCGTTATTCAGTGCGTCAAGGTGCCTGACTGACTGTTGTGCAAGTGCAATTGTTTCTTCAATGGATATAAAATCGCCGGCATTCCGGAGATCAACTTTTAGATGTTCTTTCATTAACTAAAGGATTAATATAACCGACATTTTCATTCTGCAAAATTAAAAAAAAGCCGGCTGGATATACCTGCCGGCTTTTTTAATAGAGTAAAATATATATTGGAAAAACTATTTCCTGTGAATTCCGCCTGCGCTTGATGAATGGGCGTCAATATACTTTGGATTGCCTCGATAGTTTATATCTCCTGCACTGGAGGCTCTTGCCCGGAGTCTTTCTGAAACGTTGACATCTGCATCACCTGCACTGGAAGCGGAAATGTCAGCCTCCCTGACCTCCAGTCCATATGCATTAAGATCCCCGGCACTGCTGAGGCTGGCGTCCAGAATATCTGCTTCACCCGAAAGAGTTACATCACCTGAACTGCTTATATCTGCTTCTATCTCTTTAGCATAAACTTCCAGTTTTATATTTCCTGCACTGCTTGCCGACAATTCAATCTTATCTGTTTTAACGGGAGTCTCGCCAATAATATCTCCGGCACTGGAAGTCTTAAGCGACCGGATCTCCTTCATTGTAACATATACCCTTTTCATTTCGGCTTCCCTGATATTGGCTTCAGTGTAAACATTAAGAATGCCATCCCTGATTTCTGTCTCAATATATTCATGGAGATTTTCATCAGCTTCTACAGCAATCGATTCATTGTCACTTTGTTGAAGGTAAACATCTATGCCGCTGCTAACCTTTAATCCTGTAAATTTCCCTGCTTCCCGGGTTTTTTTAACAACATGATTGTTCCCGTAAACAGTTCTTCTGATCTGGCCATCTGTGATTGTTGTAATAAAAAGACAAACAATGCCAACCAATATATACTTCAGATTTTTCATCTCCTTTTTTCTTTTACATTTTGAACTTCATCCGGAATAAAGACAGTCGTAAAAACAAAATGATGCATCTTCTCAAAAATACTTTTCAGTGGATATATGAAAGAAGAAGTTTATATCTTAGTGTCACAGCAATTAACTTTTTCAGTTATGAAGAGATATGCATTTTCCGCAGTGGTTATATCAATAATTAACCTTTCAATAAGTTGTAATTCAGAGGGCCGGAATGATTTGAAACTGTTTTATGATGAGCCGGCCTCGAAATGGGAGGAGGCTCTGCCCATTGGAAATGGCCGGCTTGGGGCAATGATTTTTGGAGGTATTTCTGACGACCATATACAGTTCAATGAAGAAACACTCTGGTCGGGAAGGCCGCATGACTATTCAAACAAGGGAGCTTATCAGCATCTTGGAAAGATAAGAGAGCTTATATGGCAGGGAAAACAAAAAGAAGCTGAAAAGCTTGCACTTGCGACTTTTATGAGTGTACCTCTCCACCAGGAAAAATATCAGCCTTTCGGCGATTTATGGCTGACTTTTCCGGATTCAGGTAAGATTTCAGGCTACCGGAGGGAGCTTGATTTATCAAGTGCAGTATGTAAAACTTCTTATGAATCGAACGGTTGTGTCTATTCCAGGGAATATATTGCAAGTTATCCTGATAATGCTGTTTTTATCAACCTGACCTGCAGCAGGAAAAAAGCCCTGACTTTTGATATATCACTTACTTCTCTCCATGAAGGATTTACCGTAATTCCGGATGCGGGCGGCACTCTGAGTCTGAACGTAAAAGTTAAAGATGGGGCACTCTATGGAAAAGCAATGGTGAAGGCTTCTACAAGGGGCGGAAAGATCTATGTGTCGGGGAATAAATTGCATATTGAAATGGCTGATGAGGTGCTGATCCTGCTTGTTGCCGCAACAAATTTTGTGGATCCGGAAGATATCTCTGGCAATCCTGACTCACTTTGCAGTCAATACATTAAAGCCTCTGGAGATAAGAGATACAATGAAGTCAGGAGGAACCATATTCTTGATTATCAAAAATATTTCAACAGGTTTTCAATAAATCTGGGCAGCTCGGGGAAAGAAGTATTCCCAACCGATATAAGGATAGAAAAGATTCAGGAAGAAATGGATAATTCCCTTGCAGCTCTGTATATTCAGTTCAGCCGATATCTGATGTTATCTTCAAGCCGCAGTGGAACCTATCCTGCAAATCTGCAGGGAATCTGGAACGATAAACTTATTCCGCCATGGGACAGCAAATACACAGTCAATATAAACATAGAGATGAACTACTGGCCTGTTGAGGTCCTGAATATCCCTGAATGCCATGATGCACTTTTCAGGATGATAGGAGAGGTGATTCCTTCAGGAGAAAAGGTGGCAAAAAATCATTATAATGCACGAGGATGGGTCCTGCATCACAATACTGATCTGTGGCGCGGTGCTGCTCCTATTAATGCTTCTGATCATGGGATATGGGTTTCAGGAAGCGGATGGATGGCCCTTCATTACTGGGAACATTTTCTGTATGGCAGGGATACGGTTTTTCTTAATGACACTGCCTGGAACGCTATGAAGGGTGCGGCCAGATTCTATGTTGATTTCCTTACTAAGGATCCTAAGACCGGATGGCTTGTTTCATCACCATCAAACTCTCCCGAAAACGGAGGAATGGTATCAGGCCCCACCATGGATCACCAGATAATCAAGACTCTTTTCAAGGCATGCATTGAAACAGCAGAAATACTTGACAGGGAAAAGGAGTTTGCCGACACACTTAAAAAGATGCTCCCAATGATAGCACCTTACAAAACCGGCAGGTTCGGACAGCTTCAGGAATGGATGGAAGATATTGATGATCCTGATAATAAACATCGCCATGTTTCACATCTTTGGGGTGTTTACCCGGGAAGGGAGATTAACCGGGAAGAGACCCCCGATCTTATGGATGCAGCAAGGATATCTCTTATTGCCCGGGGAGATGAAGGAACCGGATGGAGTCTGGCATGGAAAATAAATTTATGGGCACGGTTCCTCGATGGAAATCATGCCTGGAAAATGGTTCAGATGCTTTTAAGACCTGAGGGGCAGACATTATCAAGAATATCAGGAGGAGGCTCTTCGGGCGGAGGCTCATATCCTAACCTGTTTGATTCACATCCTCCGTTCCAGATTGACGGGAACTTTGGAGGGGCATCAGGAATTGCAGAGATGTTAATGCAAAGTCACCTGGGAGAAATTGACATTCTGCCTGCGCTTCCTGAAGGGATTCCTGACGGGCATATTAAAGGGATAAGGGCCAGAGGCGGTTTCGAACTCGAATTCAAATGGAAAGAAGGTGCCCTCTCATGGGTTAAGGTGATTTCCAGGGCAGGTCTTCCTTTAGATCTGAATTATAAAGGCACTAAATTCACCTCATTAACCAAAAAAGGAGAAGTATTGGCATTTGATGGAAATCTTCAAAAAAGGCAGTAAAAGAATCAGTGCCATTTGAATATTTTCAAACCTGCTCCGAAAAAGAGTATTCCTGTACATGAAAGGACAAGTACAGGTATGGCAATTTCGTTGTATCCGGCTCCTTCATTAAAAATACTTCTTATTCCATCGGTAAGCATGGTAAGCGGAAGCGCCTGAATAAACTTCAAGCTCCAGTCGGGGAAATTGTGATAGCTGAAAAAGATACCGGATAAAACCATCAATGGCATCACAACAGCATTTATCAAACCATTACCTACCTCAGTATTTGATGTATGGGACGATACAAAAACTGCAATACCTGCAAATGCAACATTCCCTGCAATGAATATCAAGATCAGTGACGAAATGCTGCCCTGGATCGTAATATGGAATGCGATAAGGGCAAATAATACTAATACAAGGGCCTCAATAAAATTCATTGTAATCCTGACTACTATCAGAGCAATGAGAAAATGAGATTTTTTCATCGGTGTGGCAACAAGGCGTCTGAGTAGTTTTTTCGAGCGTTTTTCAATAATCCCGTAACTGATACCCCACATCG
>Ga0209254_10000767_pt1 | contig 27755 bp, 21 predicted proteins | sample FrelakmetDIP11DI_FD_187148 | JGI IMG/M metagenome (GOLD analysis project Ga0209254, IMG submission 187148) | Freshwater lake sediment microbial communities from the University of Notre Dame, USA, for methane emissions studies - DIP11 DI (SPAdes)... | ecosystem: Environmental > Aquatic >...
TCGATGACCATGATCGGAACGCCTGTTCTGTGGAGCTGAGCCGTTATGTGTCGAGCATTGGAATAGGCGCACTCTGCACTCATTCTTGTCTTGGTCAGTTACAATCACTATGATTTTATGTGATTAAACCCTGCACAAGAAGACCAATGGATACCAAAGTACTGACAGCGCACGTGCCGATTTCGCTCGCCGAAAAGGTCGATCAAATCGCCGCCCGCTTGGAACGCTCGCGCGGCTGGATCGTGAAACAGGCGCTGACGGCCTGGATTGCCCAAGAAGAAGAGCGCCAGCGGCTAACAATCGAAGCCCTGGCGGATGTCGATGCCGGTCGTGTGATCGAGCATCAGGCGGTGCAAGCTTGGGCCGAGAGTCTCGGTACCGACACCCCGCTTCCTGCTCCACGCTGATGGAGCTGAAGTGGACCAATAAGGCGCTGTCCGATCTGGTCCGGCTTCATGAGTTCCTCGCTCCGGTAAATCCTCAAGCCGCCGCCCGGACGGTACAATCCTTGACCGCGGCGCCGGCCAGACTCCTGGAGCATCCGCGGCTCGGTGAGAAGCTCGAAGAGTTCGAGCCGCGCGAGGTTCGTCGCCTCCTCATCGGTCATTATGAGATGCGCTACGAGATTCAGGGATCCACTATCTACATGTTGCGGCTCTGGCACACGCGAGAAGATCGGTAGCCTCGGGTTATTTCCTTGCCTTCGATGGTGTCCCAAGGCAAACGATCTTCCTCAAAGAACAGGATCGGCAGCGATTCCTGGACCTACTGGCCCGGGAGATCGGGCAGCAGAACTGGCTGCTCTATGCCAGGATGGCAAAAAGATTTCATGCATTGTATCAGGACGCTCCCCGCACTGGCCCACACCCACGTCCCGTCCTGCGCTACCCGCCTCAGCTTCGCGCCCCGCCACCAGCAGCGCCGCCACAAGCCATAGGGGTCAGCCATAGGGGTCAGTTCTTTATTTTATAGCATGGCTCTGCTAACTTATCCTCCATGGCAAGACCTCTCCGGCTGGAGTTCTCTGGAGCTGTGTACCACGTGACGGCGCGGGGTGACCGGCGCGAAGCGATCTTCCTCGATGACCCTGATCGGCAGCGCTTCCTGGACCTACTGGGTCGGGAGATTGGGCAGCAGAACTGGCTGCTCTATGCCTATTGCCTGATGGGCAATCACTATCACCTGCTGTTGGAAACGCCGGAGGCCAACCTTGCCCGCGGAATGCGGCGTTTGAATGGGGTCTATACGCAGGCGTTCAACCGGCGTTACGGGTTGTCGGGGCATGTCTTGCAGGGGCGCTACAAGGCGATTGTGGTGGACCGCGACGCCTATCTGTTGGAACTGAGCCGTTATGTGGTGCTCAACCCGGTGAGGGCAGGGCTGGTCGCGGAGGTGTCGCGGTGGCCTTGGAGCAGCTACCCGGCGACGGTGGGCTTGACGAACTGCCCGGCGTGGCTGGCGGCAGATGCGGTTCTGGCGCTGTTGGGCGGCAACACGGAAGCCGCGCCGGATCGGTACCGGCGGTTTGTCGCGCAGGGTACTGATCGGCCAGCACCGTGGAAGCATCTCGCGGGGCAGATCTTCCTGGGGAACGAAGAATTCCTGCAGCGCATGCAAGGGATGGCGGCGTCGCGTGCAGCCGCGAATGTTCCACGCGCGCAGCGCGTGCCGCTTCGTCCCTCGCCGGATGCCATTTTGCAAGCGGTCGCGAATGCCCATGACATCCCGAAGGCGCAGGTTCTCGACCGGTCGAGCGGTCGCCCTTTCAAGCTGGCCGTCTATCTGCTCCGCCGTCGCGGGAACTTGCCCTTGCGGGAGGTAGCGGCGATGGCGGGCGTCTCGGTATCGCGCATTTCACAAATCCAGGGAGAGATCGAGGCCGGGGAAATGGACGGCTGGCCGGCAGAACTGCTGATGGATGCAAAGTAAAGACCCTGGCTGGCGCTCCAGCAAGCACCTTGAAATCCTATATAATCATGAAGGTATTTCAAGGTCCCTTTCATGATTGAACGTCCCCACTGGCTCGCGACCATCGACACTGCGTTGAAGCGCAGCCGCATCGTGGCGTTGATCGGACCGCGCCAGGTTGGCAAGACCACTTTGGCCCGCCGGTTCGTCGCGCCCGACAGCCTCAACTATTTCGATCTGGAAGACCCCGTCGCTCTGGCACGCCTGGCGGAGCCGCTGACGGCCCTGGCCCCCTTAGTCGGGCTGGTGGCGATCGATGAGGTACAGCGCGCTCCGGAGTTGTTCCCCATTCTGCGCGTGCTGGCGGACCGTGCCGAATGTCGCGCGCGGTTCTTGGTACTGGGCAGCGCTTCCCCGGCACTTCTCCAACAGGCCAGCGAATCGCTTGCCGGCCGCATCGAAGTCATCGAAATCAGCGGGTTCGACCTGGTGGAAGTGGGCGAGCAAGAGGCCGACACCTTATGGCGACGTGGCGGCTTTCCGCTGTCATTTCTGGCAACAACGGAGGAGGACAGCCGCGTCTGGCGTAAGCAGTTCATTCAGACCTTCGTCGAGCGGGATCTGCCACAATTGGGTTTCCAGATTCCGGCATTCGCCATGCAGCGCTTTTGGGCCATGCTGGCGCACTATCACGGACAAATCTGGAACGCGGCGGAGCCGGCGCGCTCGCTGGGCGTCTCCGAGTCCACGGTGCGGCGCTATCTCGACCTGCTGACCGGCGCCTTTCTGGTGCGCCAGCTTCCCCCCTGGCATGAGAACATTGGCAAGCGGCAGGTCAAGGCGCCGAAGGTGTACGTGCGCGATAGCGGATTGCTGCACCAGTTGCTGGGCATCCAGGATTTTCCGGCCTTGCTATCGCATCCCAAGTGCGGCGCCTCCTGGGAGGGTTTCGTGCTGGAGGAAGTGCTGCGTCGAGCACAGCCCGACGAAGCGTATTTCTGGGCCACACACGGCGGCGCGGAACTGGATCTGCTGCTGTTCAAGCGCGGGCGGCGTTACGGGATGGAAATCAAGCGTGCCGACGCCCCGCGCCTGACGCCGTCCATGCGTCACGCCTTGAGCGATCTGCGACTCGACACGCTGACCGTCATTTACCCCGGGGCAAAGGCCTATCCCCTGGCCGACGGGGTGCGGGTCTTACCGCTAGAGCAAATCGGGCACACTCCCTTAACGGACTGATCCCGAGCAGCACCTGGTCAACACGGTTACCGTGAAAGTTCGCGCAACGAAAACCTTGTCGCCCGCGTGAGCGGGAGAGAGCCGGGCTTGAGGGTAACCGCTGATGGCGGGCGTGCCTTCATGTCCCCGGGCTGGCGAGACCGCCATGAGCGTGAGGAAAAAGGGGATCGCGGTGGTGATTGACAAGCTACTCGACAAAGCCCGCCAGTCCCTCGCAGCGGCCGCGGGGATATGGCTGAAATTCCTGTCCGTATTCACGCCTCGGCAGCACTCTCGCGCCAACTGCGCACCTCGACGCCAAGGCGACGGAAGCCTTCATCGCCGCCATAGATCAAGCATGGAAAGCCCGCGGAAGCCCCGGCATAGCGCAGCCATTGGTTCAGGCCAGCCACCATCTCGGCGGTGTAGGTCTGGCCGGACTTCATTTCGATTGGGCTCAGGGTGTCACCCTCCTCCAGGAGCAGATCCACCTCCAGGCCGGTGTTGTCGCGCCAGAAGTACAGATTGGATGGTAGTCCGGCGTCGTAACGCCGCTTCAGGAACTCCGCCACGATCAGGCTTTCGAACAAGGCGCCGCGGTGCGGGTGCAATGCCAGTTGCTCCGCCGTCTGAATGCCCATCAGGGCGGCGGCCAGGCCCGGGTCCGTAAAGTAGAGTTTCGGCGTCTTAACGACCCGCTTTCCGAGGTTGCGGTAATGCGGCGGCAAGCGATGGACGATATAGCTTGCCTCCAGGATCGACAGCCAGTTGCGTACGGTATTGGCAGACACCCCCGTCTCCGTAGCGAGATTGCTCACGTTCAGCAGTTGAGCGGTCCGAGCAGCGCACAAACGCAGAAAACGCTGGAACACATTCAAGTCGTGCACATTGGCGATCTGCCGCACGTCGCGCTCCAGGTAGGTGATGACGTAACCGCCATACCAGGCAGCCGTGTCCAGCGGGCGGTCATAAAGCGGCGGATAAAGGCCCCGCAGCAGCAGGTCATCCAGACCGCCCAGCGGCGCGCCCGCAGCACCCAGTTCAGCCAGACTGAACGGCAGCAATTGGACTAGGCCTGCGCGTCCGGCCAAGCTTTGGCTGACTTTGGCGAGCAGCTGGAAGTTTTGCGAGCCCGTGAGGATGAACAGGCCCATCCGGCCATCTAGATCGACACGGGTCTGCAGATAGGAGAACAGGGCGGGGCAGTGTTGGGCCTCGTCAATGATCGCGCCGTCGGGGAAACGGGCGAGGAATCCAATCGGATCCTCCGTGGCGAACAGCCGCTCGTTTGGGGATTCCAGCGAGACGTAGCGCTTCTCGCCAAACGACGCACGCACCAGCGTCGTCTTCCCCGACTGACGTGGCCCGGTAACTACCAGTACGGGGTAGCCTAGCGCGAAGCGCGACAGGGTGGCGGCAGCTCGACGGGGGATCACTTCTTACAATTCCGCAAAGGATTTGCACAATTGTAAAAAAATCCGGCACCTCAAGTCACGGGATCCTGTCCGTCATTCAGCAGCGATGATGAGGGTGGAAGTTCTAACCCTCGATGTTTCCGCCCTGCAACCCCCCCAATCGACTCCTTTCCCCTCGTCCCCTCCGAGTGAAAGGAGTTAATGCACTGTTTCAGAGCAATGGATGGGTGTCTTATGGAGAAATGCGCCGCATTGGGTGGTAGGATTACGACTTCGAGTGGCTTGGGCGACATAAGCACCGTCTTCGCGAACGGGCCCCATTCTTTGTGTTGCGTGCGTGAGACGGTCGAGGAGATTCGTTGGTGCAAAAGAAAGCCAAATTAGAGATCGAAGGGCAAACCTATTTCTTGCCGATAGTCGAAGGCACGGAGGACGACAAAGCGCTGGACACAACCCGTTTGCGAGACGAGACGGGCTACATCACGCTCGATCCCGCGTACGGCAATACTGGCGCCTGTACCTCATCGATCACTTACATCGATGGTGATCGCGGCATTCTCCGGTATCGTGGCTTTGATATCGGCGAACTGTGCGAGCGGTCGACGTTCATGGAAGTTTGTTACCTGCTCATCTATGGTGAATTGCCGACCGCTGAACAGTTCGCCAAATTTAAAGACAAAGTGCTTTTCCATTCGTTGATCCACGAAGACATGAAGAGCTTTTTCACCAGCTATCCGGGCCACGCTCACCCCATGGCGATCCTCTCCGCCATGGTGTGTTCCTTGTCGGTCTACCATCCCGAGTTGCTGCAACCGGATCAGACCGCAGAGGAACGGGATGAAACCATCAGCCGTCTGCTGTCCAAGGTCCGCGTGCTGGCGGCCTTCGCCTATAAGCGCTGGGTGGGCGAAGCCTTTGTCTACAGCCGACCCGAGTTGGACTACCTCGCCAACTTCCTGCACATGATGTTCACCACACCGATGCGGAGCTACGAGCCCGACCCGGTCATCCGCAAGGCCTTGGACGTATTGTTCATCATCCACGCCGACCACGAGCAGAACTGCTCGACCTCGACCGTCCGCATGGTCGGCTCCTCCAAGGCCAATCTCTTCGCGGCCGTATCGGCCGGGATTTGTGCCCTGTGGGGTCCGTGGCACGGTGGTGCCAACCAATCAGTCATTGAGATGCTGGAGGAGATCCAGGCCGACGGCGGAAACCATCGGAAATTCATCGATAAGGCGAAGGACAAGAACGACCCGTTCCGCCTGATGGGCTTCGGCCACCGGGTTTACAAGAATTTCGACCCCAGGTGTCAGATCATCAAGAGCTACTGTGACAGCGTGCTTGAGCACCTCGGGATCAACGATCCCGCGCTGGATGTCGCCAAGGGTCTGGAGGAAGCGGCCCTCACCGACGACTATTTCATCGAGCGCAAGCTTTATCCGAACGTCGATTTTTATTCCGGCATCATCTACCGTGCGATGAAGATCCCGACCAACATGTTCACCGTGATGTTCGCTCTCGGGCGGCTGCCCGGCTGGATCGCCCATTGGAAGGAAATGATCGAAGAGCCGGGCATGAAGATCGCGCGACCCCGTCAGGTTTACACCGGACCAACCCAGCGGGCCTACATCCCCATCGGACAACGCGGGTCGGAGTGACATGATCGTCACGACCACACCGAGTATCGAAGGGAAACAGATCAAGGCCTATCTGGGCATCGTCACCGGGGAGACCATCGTCGGGGCGAATATCTTCAAGGACCTGTTCGCCAGCATTCGGGACATCGTAGGAGGTCGTTCGGCCGCTTACGAGGGCGAACTGAAAAAGGCGCGGGAGAGCGCTCTCGCAGAAATGCAGGACGCCGCGCAGATGTTGGGAGCAAATGCCATTGTTGGTGTAGATCTCGACTACGAGGTACTGGGACAAGCCGGCGGTATGCTGATGGTCAACGCCTCAGGCACCGCCGTCGTCGTCGAGTGAACGTGCTGCTCTGAACTCTTGCTCTCGGCAGACCGGTGACCGCCACATTCGAACTGCGCTCCCTCGTGACCTGCCCGCACTGCGGTTTCACCAGCGAGGAAACCATGCCCACCAATGCCTGCCTGTTCTTTTACGAATGCCACGGATGCCATGCGCTACTCCGCCCCCAACCCGGGGACTGCTGCGTGTTCTGTTCCTTCGGTTCGGTGAAGTGCCCTCCGGTGCAACAGTCAAGATCATGCTGCCTGGGGGAATCCGCCAAGCATTGAATCGGTACCACCGTCGCGTATCTCCCGCCTCACCGCTCATGGCGATCGCGCCACCCCGGAGCATGAAAGCACGCACGCCACATCAGAGCGGTTACCCTCAGCCCGGCCCTCGCCCGCTGACGCAGGCGAGAAGGGCAAAATGTTCGCTGCGCGACTTTCACAGTAACCTTCATGTTGTTTCGCGCTGACCCGTTACCCCATGCCCAAAAGGGCACGCGCCGAAAACAGCTTCTCTTGGCACCTACGTTGGCCCGTTTCGCCGCCGGCGAGGGCCGTTTGCGACGGCACTGATGGGCTCGATCATTGCCGAGATTTTTTCGCAAGGGGACGAAGTTGTCACGGGACAAATCGCTGACACGAACGCTGCCTGGCTGTCCCAGCAACTCGAACGACTCGGCTTCGATGTCACCCGTCATAGCGTCGTCGGCGACCGTCTGGAGCGCATGGTCGACATGTTGCGGGAGATCGTCGGACGTGGTGCGGATGTTTGTATCTGCACTGGCGGACTCGGACCCACCGTCGATGACCTGACCACCGAGGCGGTCAGCCTGGCCTTCAAGCGCCCTCTGCGGCTCGATTCTGAAGCCCTACGGCAGATTCGCGAGTACTTTGCCGGCCGGTGCTACCCGATGCCGGACAGCAATCGCAAACAGGCTTTGCTCCCACAGGGTGCCCAGCGGCTCGACAACCTTTGGGGTAGCGCGCCGGGTTTTACGCTGCAACAAGACCGATGCCGCTTCGTCTTCCTGCCCGGCGTGCCGCTAGAGATGAAAGCGATGTTCCGGCACTGGGTGGAACCGGATCTGCTAAGTCGCTTTTGTCTCACGCCCTCGCACTTGGTCGTACTCCGGACCCTCGGTTTGGGTGAGTCGTTATTACAGGAGCGACTGCAATCTCTGAAGTTGCCGGAGACGGTGCGCCTTGGCTTCCGCGCGGGTTTGTCGGAAGTGGAAGTCAAGCTGCTGTTTCCAGACGAGTTTTCCACGGCGGGCGTGGATGCGATCGTAAAACGCGCGTCGCTGTTACTGGACGATGCGGTTTTTTCGATCGATGGATGGGATCGACCCGGCGGCAGCCTCGCCAGCGTCATCGGACGCCTGCTCGATTCGCATCACCTCACCCTCGCGACGATCGAAATAGCGAGCGGAGGGCAACTCGCTTGGCAGTGCCGAGGACAGCCGTGGCTGCTCCAGTCTGTCGTCGTGCCCGACCCTGCACGCGGGTACCGAACCCTGGGACTGGACGTACCTGCTGAGGTGAGCGACCTCGGCGCCGGGTGCGTCCGCATGGCCATGCGTCTGCGCGAGACCATGGGTTCGGACTACGCCCTCGCCAATCTCGGTGCAATCCCGGCGCTTGACTGTCCTTCCGGCTCGCCGCCGAGCACGGTGTGCATCGGTCTGGCCGGACCCGGCGGAATCGTATCGAAGCGTTTGTTGGTCGCGGGGTCGCCGGAGCGTCGACAGACACAGGCCGCAGCGTTATCGCTGGATCTGCTGAGGCGCGATCTGATCGGCGCCACTCAAGACGGGGCTACACGCTAACCCCCACAACACGCGAGGGCGACTCTGCCTTGCTGACCGTGACGGCGCATTCTGGTTAAGATACGCAAGCGCGACAACTCAAAGGTGCAGCGATGTATTCCCGATACTCGATGGCAAGTGCGTTCTGCCTGTTGGCTCTGGCAATCGTCGCGGGCTCCTCCTCCGGGGACGATTACACCTCGGCGCGCGTGGCTCTGGTCGATGAGATCCGTCAGGAGAGGCACGATCTGGGAACGGAGTTGGGTGGAACTGAATTCGATGCCCGGGTGCTCAGTGCCATGGCCAAAGTACCGCGCCACGAATTCGTCAGGGACTCGCTCAAATCCTCTGCTTACGACAATCGTCCCCTGCCCATCGGTTCCGGGCAAACAATTTCCCAGCCATTTATCGTGGCGCTGATGACCGATCTGCTGCAACTGCAACCAACCGACCGCGTTTTGGAGATCGGGACCGGCTCGGGGTACCAGGCCGCGATCCTGGGGGAGCTGACGAGTCAGGTCTACACCATCGAGATCATTCCCGAGCTCGCCAGGGAATCTACAGAGCGGCTCAAGCGACTCGGTTACTCCCAGATCACAACAAAGATCGCCGACGGTTATTTCGGCTGGTCCGAACACGCTCCCTTCGACGCCATCATGGTGACCGCCGCACCGACCCAGATCCCGCCCCCTCTGGTCGCTCAACTGAAGCCTGGTGGCCGGCTCGTCATTCCGGTGGGAAGCCAATTTCTGACCCAGTATTTGCTCCTGGTGACGAAACACCCGGACGGCCACATCACCACCCGTGAAATGCTACCCGTGGCCTTCGTTCCGCTGACTGGCGGCCACTGACACCACCATGTCCCCGCACCCCCCGAGCATCTTGCTCCTTGCCGTGGGGCTCGTCTCGGCCGCCGCGCTGGGCTACGAAATCCTCCTGATGCGCCTGTTCTCGATCATCCAGTGGCATCACTTCGCCTACATGCTGATCAGTCTCGCGCTGCTCGGTTATGGCGCCAGCGGAACGTTTCTCACCATCTTTCGGGGTTCGCTGCTCCCCGCATTCAGCAAGACGTTTATCCTGAGCGCACTCCTGTTCGGCCTCAGCTCGGTGGTGTGCTTCCTGATCGCACAAGAAGTCCCCCTCAACGTGCTGGAGATTCTTTGGAGCGTCCGGGAATGGGGCCATCTCGTCGTCATCTACGTGGTGCTTGCTGTGCCTTTCTTCTTCGCGGCGAATTGCATCGGCCTGACTTTCCAGCGCTACCGGGAGTGCATCGGGCGAGTCTACGCTGCGGATCTGGTTGGCGCCGGGACCGGTGCGATCGGCATCATCGCTCTCCTGTTTTTTGCTTTCCCGATCACCGCCTTGGGCGTCATCGGTGTGCTGGGCATTGCAGCCGCCTCGCTCGGCTACCTGGCGACTGGCCCACAGCCGCGATGGGTGGCGACTGCTTGGGTGTTGACCGTAGCTATCCTCACGACGCTCATCCAGAGCGGCGGACTTACAACCCACAGCGGTGAGTACAAAGAACTCTCCCAGCTGCTGCGAGTGATGGGAACTCACCGTCTCCAACAACGATCGAGCCCCTTGGGGCTCCTCACGGTGGTCCGAAGTCCTGAGATCCCTCTTCGCTACGCACCAGGCTTGAGTCTGACCAGCCATGCCGCCGTGCCCGAACAACTCGCCGTGTTTACCGACGGGGACGGCATGAGCGTGATCAACCGCTACGATGGCTCCCCAGACGCCGTCGCCTTCCTCGACGATCTTCCCTCAGCCCTGCCGTACCATCTTCTGTCCGCCAACCCGCGGGTACTCGTGCTAGGGGCGGGCGGCGGAACCGATGTCCTTCAGGCCCTCGGACATCATGCGGATCAAGTCGATGCGGTGGAACTCAATCCGCAGCTGGCCCATCTCGTGCGACGCGTTTACGGCGATTTCGCCGGTCACCTATACGACGACCCGCGCGTCCACCTGCACTTCGCCGATGCCCGAGGCTTCGTCAGCGCCTCCCATTCTCGCTATGCTCTGATCCAACTGGCTTTACTCGACGGATTCAATGCCGGCGGCGCCGGTCTCCATGCGCTGAACGAGAACTATCTCTACACCACAGAAGCCATCCGCGAGTACCTATCCCTGCTGCAACCGGGAGGATTCGTAGCCATCACCCGCTGGGTACGCTTGCCACCGCGGGATGGAATCAAACTCTTCGCGACAGCGATTGCGGCCCTGGAAGATCTGGGCATCACCGATCCCGGACGTCGTCTGGCCTGGATCCGGAACTGGCAGGTCAGCACGCTCTTGATCAAGAACGGAGAGTTCGCGTCGGAGGACATCGACCGCATCCGCCGGTTTTGCGCCGAACGTTCCTTCGATATCGCTCATGTTGCTGGCATTACCCGCGAGGAAACCAATGTCTACAACGTCGTCAGCCGACCGTATTTCGCCGAGGCGACGACGGCTCTGCTGGGGCCTCAGCGGGAGCAATTCCTGCGCAGCTACAAGTTTCAGGTCGAACCCGCCACCGACGACCGACCTTACTTCTTCCATTTTTTTCGCTGGCCGCTGCTGCAGGAGGCATGGTCGCTGAAGGGCGCAGGCGGCTTGTCACTGCTGGACATGGGCTATCCCGTTCTAATCGCCACTCTGATTCAAGCCCTGGTGCTGAGCACGTTACTGATCCTGGTGCCGCTCCGCAATCTCGGGGACAGCCGTGATCACGATCCCGACAGCCGGCGGCGTTTGCATACCGGAATCTACTTTTCCTGCATCGGGCTGGCCTTCATGTTCACCGAGATCATCTACCTCCAGAAATTCACCCTCTACCTCGCCCACCCGCTTTACGCCATTCCCGTCGTGCTCGCCGGATTCCTCCTGTTCGCCGGAATGGGAAGCCGATGGGCGGCCCGGATTTCGCGGCGCAGCGCCCGCGGCCGCGTGATTCTCGCCGCAGCGGCGCTCCTGCTCCTTTCCACTCTTTACTTGGTGCTCATACCGCCCTGGCTGCACGGAACCATGCACTTCCCCACTGCGGCGAAGATCACACTGGTGCTGACCTGTATCGCACCCATCGCGATTTGCATGGGTTTCATGTTCCCGCTCGGCATGGCGCGCCTGACCTACGGCGGTGAGGCCCTTCTGCCCTGGGCCTTCGGCCTCAACGGGTGCTCGTCGGTCGTGGCCGCCATCCTCGGCGCCCTCCTCTCAATTCACTTCGGTCAAACAGCCGTGTTGTTGCTGGCAATGGTTCTGTACGGGGTGGCCGCGCGCTTCGTGCCCTGACCACGATGCGGCGGTGTTTGGAAACGGGGAGTGCTAAAAAGGTGGCTCGGAGCGCTGACGCATCGGCTCGGCCCGAGAAACGTTCTGAATCACAGACTCAGCTTGACTGGCAACCCCACCGAGCGGATCCGGTCGGCAAAGGACTCCATCCACGCCGGCGACAGCGCCGTCAGGCGTGCAGCCTCCGGTTGCAACGATGGGCGCGCCAGACCGTAGAGCAGGACACCGCGGAGCGGCAGGCCTTCGCGCACGCGCTCGGACAAGAAGTCGAGATAGGCTCGAAGATCGTCCTCGGCAGGCGGCTGGCCGTCGAAAGCGAACAAGCAAGTCTGCACCCAGGTGGGACATAGCCGACCCGCGATCTTCAAGTTGCGGGCGACACTGAGCGGCGAAAGCGAGACCCCATTGGTACGCGACAGACCCGCACGCGTCGCACTGTCGACCTTGAACCAGATCTCGCCGCCCAGCTCTGCCCATTGCACGATTCCCCGCTGAACCGCAGCACGTCCCATCAGGCTGCCGTTGGTGATCAAGACAAGCTTGATCGTACCGAGGAGCCCCAGACTGGCGGCGACTTCGCGGATTACGCCGATGACCTCGGGAAATGCCCGCGCGCTGGTCGGCTCACCGTTACCGGAGATCGCGATGTCTCGGATCGTCCGTTGCCCCGGCGGAATCTGAAAACGCGTGTAGAAATCTGCCCCCGATGCATCCTGAAGGAACCGGGTCAGTTCGGAACGAAGGCGGATGAGGTCGATGTCCGGCGCAGTTCCACGCCTGAGGTCGGGTACCTGACAGTAGATGCACCGCCAATTACAGGCGTTGTTCGGATTAAGATTGATCCCGATGGACAAACCACCGGAACGGCGCGAGAGAACCGGATACACATAGCTCAAGCCGGCGCTCTCGCGGTCGTGGTCCCTTGTCGTCAGCTTCATGAGCGTGATTTTGCCATCACCATCGAAAACTTTGCCCATAGTGCCGTCCTGATCTGTTCCCGTTGACAAGATGACATTCGTTTCGTTCCTGAGTGAGCCTCAGACCGCAAGCTTGGCCCTTGCGCACCGTTCCGCAAGCGCACGCAAACAAGCTGAAGTTCCAAGGATCGGTGGAATCGCTCGATGCGGGTGCGCCGCACTTGGCCCCCAGGCGGCAACCCCGAGAGCCATGAGTAGCGCCTCAGGATCACTGGCTTTGAAAATTCCCCTGAGTTTCCTTATCCTTTGCGCATGAACCAGCCCACGCAAGAGACGATCGCCATCGTGCACAACAGGGTTCCGAACCGGATCCGTTTTCTTGTTCCGTGCATTAAACACAAGCAAACCTACGCCGAATTGCTCAAGCAAAGCCTCCTCAAGGATCCCCATGCGAAGGGTGTCTATCACGCCGAAACAAACGTCATCACGGGCACCATGCTCGTCAAGTATCACCCGGCATTGCACACCGAAGCCGAGGTCGTGCAGCTGGTGCGGACCATCGCACAAAAGATCAGCGAAGGAGACATCGAAATATCGGCAAAGCACAGGAATCCGCGAATTGGCAAGATGCATCCGGGCGCCTTCTTTACCCGGGAACTCCTTGTGAGCATCGGTGGAAACGTGATCGCAGGGCTGATCCTCGCGGCTTTCATTGCCGGCTGACAGCCACGACTCTGCTTGAGGCGTCGCCGCCACAGAGGCGGCGGGGACGTGAACCGGTGTGACAAACATACCTGCCCGCTCGACCCCATCCGCGACGGGAACCCACCCGCCAAGCTGCGTGAGTGGGGAAACCTACCATCATCAGCCAGCTTCCAAAACACCGCAGGTGCCCATGAATCCCGATAAGCTCGAGCATCTCTCCCTCGAAGAACTCCTCGCCGCCCTGCCGCAGGGTGGGTATAGTTTCAGGACGCAATCCGGTGTATGGATCCACGGTGCTGTCGAACAGACCTGGGACGGAGATCCACGGGACATCGATCGCGCTGATGTCATCACTTTTCTTCACCGCCACCTCAAATTCCTTCAAGGAGGCCGGGAATCCGGTGATGACTGTGTCGTCATCGACGACTCTCCGAATGCGTAGCATTCGCGCGCCAGGCTAAGGGGTTGCCGGAGGCTGACCCGCGTCCTTACCACAGGCTTGACGGCGGTTTCGGCCTTAGGCCGTTTCCCTTTCTTGTGTCTTTTTGGTGCATCGGCCCGCACGTTCATGGTGCGTTAGCAGTCGGGGTTCATGCCGCTGTGATTTTTGTTAGGATAAGTGAGGTCCATCTTTAGCCTTGGTCGGGAGACCACCGAAGAACGTTCATCTCGGCGCCTTATCCTTCCCTGAAGGGGAGTTTGCAGCAGGGCAGGATGAGGGGGGGGACCGTTTCCCGCTTTCTTTTTGCCTTTGCCGGCAACGGATAGGTCTTATCGCTGCTTTCTGCGGGTCTGTGACGCGAGAGATTGACCGCTGGCACAACGTCACCGTTCCCGGAGACTCGTCCCCGTTCCGGGAGCATAAGCTCGCCGGGGCGTGGTTATTGCAACGTGGTTGGGGAAAAGGAACCACCGCATTCTTCAAACGTTGGCCCGGCCAAGGGAAATTAAGAGTCAAAGACCTGCATCGGCTCGTCGGGATCTCCGGTGAGATTATTCACCTGAGTTGGTCAGCATTTTTTCGGAGAGACATCGGACGTGGCTATTCATGTTGCCATCGAACACATCACGACTTACCGGTACGACCGTGCCGTCGCGCTCTCCCCCCACCTGGTTCGCCTGCGTCCCGCCCCCCATACACGAACACCGATCCACGATTATCGGCTCGAAATCTCTCCGCCGAATCATCGCCTGTACTGGCAGCAGGACCCCTTCGGCAACACCGTCGCCCGAGTCGTATTCCCTGGGCCGGTGACCGAGCTCAAGGTCGATGTGCGGCTGATAGCCGAGATGACGGTTATCAACCCGTTCGACTTCTATGTCGAAAAATACGCTGAGCATTATCCGTTCCGCTATGAGCCACTGCTCCAGCGGGAGCTGGAACCCTATTTGGAGTTGACCGAGAGTGGTCCGCAACTGGCGGCCTGGCTGGCGCGTGTCGATCGGAAACGAACCCGCATCGTCGACTTTCTTGTGGCGCTCAACCACCGACTGCAGCAAGATATCGGATACACCATCCGCCTCGACCCCGGCATTCAAACCTGCGAAGAAACCTTCGAAAAAGCCACCGGTTCCTGCCGCGACACCGGCTGGCTGCTGGTGCAAATCCTTCGGCACCTCGGGTTGGCCGCGCGTTTCGTTTCGGGTTACCTGATCCAGCTGACTGCTGACCAGAAGGCCCTGGATGGCCCATCGGGTCCGGAACACGACTTCACCGACCTCCACGCCTGGGCGGAAGTTTTCGTTCCCGGCGCGGGTTGGATCGGTCTCGACCCTACCTCGGGGCTGTTCGCCGGGGAGGGGCACATTCCGCTCGCGTGCACACCGGATCCGGTCAGCGCCGCCCCGGTCACCGGTTTCAGCGAGAAGTGCGAAGTGGAGTTCGGGTATGCGAACGAGGTGAAACGGGTCCACGAGGATCCGCGCGTCACGAAACCTTATACCGAGCAGCAATGGAAGGACATTCAGGCGCTCGGGAGGAAGGTGGACCAGGAACTCGAGGCACTCGACATCCGCCTGACCATGGGCGGCGAGCCGACCTTCGTGTCCATCGATGACATGGAGGGTGCCGAATGGAGCACAGAGGCGCTCGGGGCGAATAAGCGTATGCGGGCGGGCGTCTTGTTGCAGCGCCTCAGAACTGCCTTCGCGCCAGGCGGCTTGCTGCATTATGGTCAGGGTAAGTGGTATCCGGGAGAACCCCTGCCACGGTGGGCCTTGGGCTGCTTTTGGCGCAAAGACGGACAAGCGCTCTGGCGTAACGGGGCATTCGTCGCCGATGAGCAACGCGATTATGGTTTTGGGACGGATGAGGCCGAGCGATTCACGGAGCGACTGACCGCTCGCCTCGGGCTCGACGCGAGTCACGTCGTTCCTGGTTACGAAGACTGGATCTATTACCTGTGGCGCGAAGCCAATCAACCCTGTAACTTCGACCCCATCGCCATTTCTTGGGCTCCCCAGTTTCGCGACGACTTGAGCCTGGTGTTGGCTCGCGGACTCGATCGCCCGGTGGGATTTGCGTTGCCCATCCTTTGGGACCATTGGATCGGAGCTTGGCGCTCGGGAAGATGGGCATTCTCGCGCGACAGAATGTACCTTAGTCCCGGCGGCTCAGCGATGGGTCTGCGCCTGCCGATCGAGCATCTGCCTTGGGCGGTGGAACTTGAGCAGGAAATGGGCGAGCGACGCCGGCCGCCAGCGCTTCAGCCGCTGCCGGTGGTAACGGAGCGGGCGGAGCGCATCGAACGCCCCCCGCCGCTCGCCGCCGACGAACATCCTGAATTGATCCTGCAGCGCCACAAGCACTGGGAGGGTGTCCCTCATGCGGCACTGTGCGTAGAGCCGCGCGCGGGGCGCTTGTATGTGTTCATGCCGCCTCTGAAGGGGCTCGGGCACTATGCCAACCTGCTCACCGCCGTGGAGGACACGGCGGCGGAACTGGGCCTGCCGGTCTTGATCGAAGGCTATGAGCCACCGCCGGGTCCGGAACTGCAGTCGCTGAAAGTCACTCCCGACCCTGGGGTCATCGAGGTAAACATCCATCCCGCATCCTCATGGGAAGATTTGGAACATAACACCCTGACGCTTTACGAGGAAGCGCGCCTATCTCGGCTGGGTACGGAAAAGTTTATGTTGGATGGTCGTCACACCGGAACCGGAGGCGGCAACCATGTGACACTCGGCGGGTCGACACCCCAGGACAGCCCGTTTCTGCGTCGCCCCGACCTGCTCCGGTCTCTGGTGACGTATTGGCAGCAGCATCCTTCTTTGTCATATCTGTTTTCCGGTCTGTTCATCGGTCCAACCTCCCAGGCGCCCCGAGTGGATGAGCGTGGCAGCCGGACGCTCGATGAACTGGATGTGAGCCTGCGAGAGATCGAGCACGTCGACAGCCCTTGGGTGTTGGACCGCGCGCTGCGGAACTTCCTGGTGGACATCACCGGGAATACTCATCGAGCCGAATTCTCGATCGACAAACTGTATTCCCCCGATAGCGCAACCGGACGCCAGGGGTTGGTGGAATTCCGTGCCTTCGAAATGCCGCCTCATGCCCGCATGAGTCTCGCCCAGATGTTGCTGCTAAGGACCATGGTGGCCTACTTCTGGCGTCAGCCTTATCGTCATTCCTTAGTGGAATGGGGAACGGCGCTGCATGATCGGTTTCTTCTGCCCCACTACGTGAGGAACGATTTCGCCTCGGTCATCGACGACTTGAATCAAGCCGGCTATCCCTTCGAGCTTGCTTGGTTCGACGCTTTCCTGGAGTTCCGCTTTCCAGTCTACGGGAGGGTTTCCTACGACGGGATCGAGCTTGAATTGCGCATGGCCCTGGAGCCCTGGTTGGTGTTGGGCGAAGAGACGGCCACCCACCGACAGGCGCGTGTCGTGGATTCCGCCGTCGAACGCTTGCAGGTGACTGCCCGGAACATGAACCCTGATCGTTATCTCGTCACCTGTAACCGCCGGCGGTTGCCGCTGCAGCCCACTGCGAATGCTGGCGAGTACGTGGCGGGGGTGCGCTACAAGGCATGGAATGCCGCGTTCGGGTTGCATCCGACGATCGAGGTTCACGCGCCGCTGGTGTTCGATGTGTTTGACCGCCGGCTCGGACGCTCCGTCGGCGGTTGCATGTATCATGTCGCGCACCCCGGTGGTCGTGCCTATGAGACTTTTCCGGTCAATGCCTACGAGGCGGAGTCGCGGCGGTTCTCGCGATTCTGGGATTGTGGGCACACCAGCGGCGATGCCTCGCAGCCGTCGTGGGCCCGTTTCCTGGCCGAGTACCGTGAAACCGGGGAAACGTCGGTGGTGTATGAACCCCCGCCAGAGAAACCCAATCCCTATTATCCTTGCACCCTCGATCTCCGACGCCTGGGGTCCACATGACTCAACGCATCGCTCTGACACACCACATCCACCACCGCTTTGATCGCCGTGTGCAGCTTTCGACCCATTGGCTCCGCGTGCGGCCGGCACCCCATTTCAAGGGCATCGAGGCCTATTCCCTCAGAGTCGAGGCCGAGCCGCATTTTCTGAACTGGCTCCGTGATCCATACGAAAATCATCTGGCCCGTCTCGATCTGCCGGAACCCGTGTTCGCACTGGGATTGAACCTGGAGATCGTCGCCCGGCTCGATGCAACGAATCCCTTCGACTTTCTGATGGAACCCTACGCGGCGAGTTATCCGTTCGAATACCCCGAGCAGTTGCGCAAGGAACTGGCGCCTTACCTCCGCATCGATCGTCCCGGTCCACGGTTCAGCGACTGGTTGTCGGGCCTCGATCGCAAAGGCAAATACATCGTCGATAAACTGGGGGAGATCACCGGCCAGGTATGCCAGCGGATCCCTACCACAGGGAGTTCCGGTCCCGGCTGGGTCGATCTCGAAGCCTTGCTTCAGCGCGGTTGCGGTTCGCCATGGGAGACCGCATGGTTGCTGACGCTCAGCCTGCGGGGCATGGGTCTGGCAGCGCGATTCACTTCGGGCTACTGGGTGCGCTTGTCGGCGTCCGAGACTGTTGCGGACACGGTTAGTACTCATGCCTGGAGCGAAGTTTTCTTGCCGGGAGCCGGCTGGATCGGGCTCGATCCGGCCAGTGGTCTCTGCACCGCCGAAGGGTATATTCCCCTCGCTTCCGCCCCCGACCCGCTTCGCACCATCCCCGCCTCCGGCTACCATGAGGCCTGCCGGGAAGAACGCAGCGAAGCGATCGCGTTGCGGCGATTGGTGCCCGTAACACCCGCTTGGCCCTATGGTGAGAGCGTCTGGGCCGACATTCGGGCGTTGGGTACACGGATCGATGCCGACTTGGCCGCACGGGACATTAAGCTTTCCCTTGGAACAGGATTGTCGTTCGTCTCCGTAGAAAATTCGGGCACCGCGGAATGGACCACTGCCGCTCTCGGCCCGGACAAACGACAGGTCGCCGAGCGGCTGTTGGCGGCAATGGGTTCGCGTCTCTGCAGCGGCGGCATCTTTCAGGTTGGACAGGGGGATTGGTACGGAGGCGAGGAGTTGCCGCGGTGGCGCCTGGGATGTTTCCAGCGCTCCGACGGACGCCCGATTTGGCGGAATCCTGAGCTGTTGGGCTGGCGTCGCCGCAGGCCGATGATCGTACGTTCGGACGATGTCCGGGTGTTCGCTGAAACCCTCGCGCGCGGGCTGCGCATCTCACCGAGTTTTTTCATTGCCGCTCATGAGGATGGACTGCATCAGCTCTGGACCAGTCAGATGAGCGTTGATTGGCTTCCTACGCCGGAGGAGTTGCGCGAGCCAGAACAACGGCGCGCCGTGGCGACCTGTCTCTCGGCGAGACACGGGGAGCCGGCTGGTTTGGTACTTCCGCTTCGCTGGGACTCGGTTCGGCAACGCTGGGCCAGCGGGGTCTGGTCCTTCCGCCGCCGCGGGCTGTTTCTGATTCCCGGCAAGTCGGCACTGGGATTTCGGTTGCCCATCGAGAGTCTGCCGGTCGGGGAAGCCGGTGTTGCGGATAATGAACACGAACGTTGTCAGACCGAGGAGCGTTCGGTCCTGCCCGAGGTCTGCGGAGAGTTGAGCGCCCGCTACACGACGCTAGGTACAACCGGCGATGTGGTTGAAGAAGCGGACTCTCTGGCGCCCGCCAGTCGCCCTCCAAGAACCGCCCTCGCCCTTGAGATGCGTGACGGACAGCTCTACGTTTTCCTGCCCCCATTGACCCATCTGGAACATTACCTGGACCTCGTCGGGGCGGTGGAAGCAGCCGCCCTGCAGACCGGGATTCCCGTCGTTCTGGAGGGTTACGAGCCACCGGAGGACCACCGCTTGCGGCGCCTTTTGTTGGAGCCGGAGCCCGGTGTCCTCAAGGTTTGGCTACCCGATGTGCGAAGCTGGACGAGTCAACAGGACGTAATGGCGGCTGCCTACGAGGAAGCCGCCCGGTTCGGCCTGCGTGCTGAAAGGATCACAGGCGCTGGACAGCGCCTTCCGCCCGGCGGCGGCGCCGAGCTGGTTCTCGGTGGAGAGAATCCGATCGAGAGCCCGTTCCTGCGCAGGCCCGAGTTGTTGCGTTCGCTCATCATCTACTGGCAGCGCCATCCAAGTCTCTCCTACCTGTTCGCCGGGCGCTTGGTGGGGCCGGACGGGCCGGCGCCGCGGCCCGACGAGGGAAGGGATGACGCCCTATACGAGTTGACGCTCGCCCTGGATCGGATACCGAAAGGAGACGACGTTCGACCCTGGGTTCCCGATCGGCTCCTGCGTCACCTGCTGGCGGATCCGGCCGGGAATATGCAGCGAGCGGAGATCCGGATGGATCTTCTTTACGCGCCGGACCGCCCCAGCCAGCGGCTTGGGAAGATGATGCTGCGCGCGTTCGAAGCGTTGCCGGATGCGCGTCTCGCCGCTGTGCAGTCGCTGGTGGTAATCGGCATCGTGGCGGCGCTCGCGCGCCAGCCAGGCCAAGCTCAGCCGGTCGAGTGGGGTACCTTGCTGCATGACCGCTTCATGCTTCCCCGCGTGCTCTGGGACGACTTCGGAGCAGTGCTCGGGGATCTCGCCGAGGCAGGTTACCCGTTGCAGACCGAGTGGTTCGAGCCGATCCTGGATCTGCGTTTTCCAATCCTGGGGCACATACAACTCGGCGACATCACGCTGGAACTTCGCAAGGCCCATGAACCCTGGCCTTTGCTTGCCGAGGAAGCGGCCGGCGCCGGGATGGTGCGGTTCCTCGATTCGGCCAATGAACGGCTGCAGATTCGGTGCGCGGGCCTGGCACCGGCGCGTTTTACGGTAACCTGCAACGGCTTTCACGTTCCCCTACGTGAGACCGGCATCCGGGGTGAATACGTGGCCGGGGTGCGCTACAAAGTCTGGAACCCACCATCGACCCTGCATCCCACCGTCCTGCCGGTACACTCCCTGGTCATTGACCTGATCGATACTTGGACCGGCAAGGTTGTCGGCGGCTGCACCTATTTCCCCCCGCGACCGGGCGCGTGGGGACCGGTGGGTTTACCAGCGGCCGTGCCTGATCGTTTTCGCGAGCAAATGCGAAAACCCGACGTGCAGCGACTGCCCACGGTTAACATCCCACCCTGGAGTGCGGGTGGCAAGTTCTTGCCGCATGGCGAATCGCCCACAACGCCGGCGCCAGAGCCGGCCGAACTGCCGAGCCCCGGCCACCCCTATCTGCTCGACTTGACTCGCGTGGTCTGACGGAAGAAGCTGCAAGATCGCACGGTTGATCAGCCAATATTCGAGGGTCTTTCTCGAGGAGACGATCACAACGCCCTGCGCGAACGGGCGATTGAGCAAATCCGCCATGCTTGGGCGCGTTGCGCGTGAGTTTTTCCCGGTGTCTCAGTCCCGCATGGCGCTGACGGTGCTGAGATAGCGGTTCTTGACCGCCTGAGCCAGCTGGTGCACCGCCATCGCATAGTGCGTACTGTGGTTGTAGCGGGTGATCACGTAGAAGTTCTGGAAGCCCAGCCAGTACTCGTCGCCATCGTTGGCGCTGAGTCGCAATAAACGCACGGGGCCGCTTCTTTCTCCGCGAAACGGTCCGGCCGGACGAACACCGTAGTCGGCAAGGGTGTCAAGAGAATAACGGGTGTCGAACCCCGATTCCAAGGCCTCGGCCCTGGTGTCGACTGCCGAAGCTGGCGTGACCACCCATCCCCCCGGCTGCCATCCGTGCTGGGAGAAATAGTTGGCGATGCTTCCGACGGCATCGACCGGCTGCCACAGATCCTTTCGCCCATCGCCGTCGAAATCGACCGCCCATTGCAGGAAGCTGCCCGGCATGAACTGACCCAAGCCCATCGCGCCGGCGAACGAACCCGCCGGGGCACTCGGGTCGATGCGTTCGGCTCGCGTCATGAGCAAGAAATTCTCCAGCTCTTCCGAGAAATAATCGGCGCGGCGCGGATAGTCGAAAGCCAACGTCGTCAGCGCGTCGAGCACACGATCTTTACCGACGTTGGAGCCATAAATGGTTTCGACGCCCATGATGCCAATGACATATTCGGGGGGCACACCGAAACGGTCGCCCGCCCGTTCCAGGGCGGATGCGTAACGGCGCCAGAAGGCGGCGCCTTTGGAAATGTGTTGCTCCGTGAGAAACTTGGCCCGGTAGCGTGACCAGGCGCCCGGCCGTGGTTTAACCGTCGGCGCCTCACGATTCATGTATTCGATGGTCCACTGCTGACGCTCGGCGCGCGAGAACAACCCGTTGAGGTACTCGCGGCTGAAGCCGTGCCGGGTCACCATCCGCTCAATGAAGCGCTCCAGTGCGGGGTACCCCGCGTAGTCTCCCGTCACGAACGAGGCGAAGTAGCCGCCGACACTGTTGGGCGGAAGGGGATGTCTGGGGATAGTCGCCGACGTTTCCGGCCCGGTACTCGTCGGCGGTTGCCGGGCAAGGGTGTCACTCGGGAGGGGCTGGTCGCTCGGTTTAGAGGCACAGCCAGCAATCAGGAGCGCCGCCAGCGTGACCGACGACAGTTGGTAGGTCTTTGCGTTCATGCCAAACCTTCAGAAGTACGGGTGCCGAAATAGCACAATATGCTAGCATCTCCCCAGACTGCGGGGAGGGTCGCAGCGGGGTTGGATTGATTGCTCGGCTACAAACCCCGATGCGAAGACTCGGTTGGGTTGCACTGCCTGTGCGTACCGGCGCCTAGACCGCGCCAACCAAGGGTTCATGGCGCTTGGCGCCACCCTGAAAATACGGGGACAACGTAGTCGCTGCGCGACTTTCACGCCAACCCACGGTAACTCTCAGAAACGGCGTCGTTGCCCCGGAGTTTCTGCACTCGCCTGATTGCGTGGCATTTGCAGTTGCCCCACTTCGTACGCGATGGTCTGATAGAGCTCGGGAACCCACTCCGGCATACCCACCGCCACCGGTCCTAAAGGCCTCTGACGCGGATCATGCGGCGCAATCACGACCTTCACGTTCTCCCGGCCGACATGGCTGACCAAGACGAACAATTCCTCGATCGTCATGTCGCCCATGGCGAGACACCCCGCGGAAACCGCTTTGCCGTGAATGAAAATTTCCCCGCCGGGCCGGGTGCGGCCTTCCAGATCGGCGTGATACAAGTCGAAGCTGTTGGGGTAGTTCAGCTTCATGGACAAGTGGTAGTTGCTGTTGGGGTTCAGAGTCACCAGGCGGTAGACACCCTCCGGAACCTGGCGATCCCCTTCGCGCAGTTTCGGCCCGCGCGTGCCGCTCGCCGCCATGATGTCGTAACTGCGAATCAGCTTGTTGCTTCCGCGCCGGTCGCGCGCCCAGATTTCGAGTCGCTTTTCGGCTTTGAGCCCCAGAAGGGTCATCTCCCGCGGCGGATAATCAACACCGGCCCGCTTGAAATAGGGCACCAGCCGTTGAACGGCCTCCGGTCCGTAGATTCGCAGCACATCCTCGACGGTCCGTGACCCGGGAAAACTCAGCGGCATGTCGGGAACCGGTATCCTCGTCAGATAGCGTGGCTTGAAGGATTTTGTTGGAACGGCTACGGCCACTGTAGGCTGTTCTTCGACGGGGGGGGTACTGCAGGCACTGAGCAGCGCGGCAAGAGTTGTCGTGAGGAGGAGTATCAGGTACTTCGTATTCATCGCCGGCAATCCAGGTTAAGCGTTGAAGGAGACTCGGGTACGCCTGTTTGTATCCTAAATATCACAATGTTGCGCCCTCACCAATCTTAGCGCGCTTTCTTGCTCTAGCGAAAGAGTTTTTCGCAGAAATTCCGATTTTCATGGCGGAGCAGATGAAGGCATGGTCATTTTCTCAGGGGAACAACCTGTTCGGATGACCCAGTTTCGCATTAACCGTGTTTCACATTAACATCTGTCTCCACCAAGAGTCGATCTCAGTCGAGCCTGCCCCATTAACTGGAGCCCATGAAACAAATCATCGCCATCGCTTTAGGAGGATCCACCGGTGCCGTGGCGCGCTATTGGGTCGCCAACGGGATTTACGACTGGCTGGGGCGTGACTTTCCTCACGGAACCCTGTTCGTCAACGTTTCGGGCTCGTTTCTGATGGGCTTACTGACGGAGTTCCTGCTACAACGTTTTCCGCTCGCCGTGGAGTACCGGGCGGCAATTCTCGTCGGATTTCTTGGCGCATATACTACCTTTTCGACGTTCGCCATCGAGACCTTGTACCTTTTCGAAGAGGGTAACGCCGCCAAGGCGGGTTTGAATATCTTCTTGAGCGTGGTGCTATGTCTGGCAGCGGTGTGGATTGGCCTGATATTCGGGCGACTGCTCTTCCCGGGCGACCTGTACCCGTGGTTGGGGCACGGCTATCCTTATTACAGTGTGTCACTAGGACTGGTGCTGCTGTTTCTATTGGCCCTGATCACCGAAGGATTCGGGCAGATGCTAGCGTTGCAGCCACTTTATCGAGGTATGGCGTTGATCAGCGTTCTCGGGATTGTGACCATTGGGTCCAGTCTCTGGGCCGTATACCGTCTGAGCGAGATCCGCCTGGAATTCCACGGCTTCTTGGGCATCTTCGGGCTCAATGCCTTGTGTGGTGTTGCGGTCGTTTGGTTGGGCGCTTTGGCGGGAGATTGGCTATGGCAAGTCATCAAGTCACGATGGTACGGATTTACCTGAGGGAGGGCGAGCACCTACTTCCCGATCTCCTCAGGAAGCTGCATGACGAGGAGCAGGTCGCCGGAGTCACGGTGTCGCGAGGCGTCGCCGGATTCAGCAGCGACGGTCAAATACATGTGGCCTCGCTGATCGATCTGTCGCTGGATTTACCCCTGATAGTGGAGTTCTACGATCGGCCCGAGCGGGCCGAGGCGGTTGTCGCGAGCCTGAAGCGTAAATTTGCCTTGCCACACATCGTAACCTGGCCGGCCAGCCTCCGCGATGACGAGACATAGCGTCTGAGATAGCCTCCCCGAGGGGCTCGACATGACAGAAGCGCGGACCCGGCACCCGGCGGGCCTATGCCTCCCCAGCTTCGTCGCTGCCCCCTGCGCCCCTCGCGAGTTCGTCCCGGGCCTTGCGCGCCAGATTCGCATATTTCTTCCGTAACAAATTGAGTTCTTCTTCTTCGAGCTCCTCAAGGTCGAGCAGGGCGTTATTGGCCCCCTCCACCGCACGGATCAGTTCGTCCAGTTTGACCTGTAACGCCTCAGTGTCGCGGTTCTGCGTATGTTGGATCAGGAATACCATCAGGAACGTTACGATCGTGGTCGCAGTGTTGATCGCCAACTGCCAAGTGTCGCTGAAGCCGAAAATCGGGCCACTGATCACCCAGATCAAGATCACCACAATCGCGATATCGAACGCCAAGGCTCGACCGGCGAGACGCGCCGCAAAACGAGCGAAGTGATCGAATCTCGCATTCCAAAGAGTCTCGTTCTTGAGATTCTGCGCCAGATAATCGAGAGCTCTGGTCAGAAAAACGGGCAAGTTGGTATTCGCCGGCATAGGGGGGCTCCTGGTACTTCTTATCATCAATCATGACTGGATGCTTGTAACTCCCGCGAAAGGGAGCCGAGCGGCTTGGCCACAAACTCCGCAAACTCCAAAGCCCGAGTGCTGCAACCACCTGCTCGACGGCTTTACCACTCTTCAGCACCCTAAGCGAAACCGAAGGACGATCGATACGCTCCCGTTCGCGGAGGAGTGTATTTCGTTGTTCCGCCCAGGTCTATCCCTGGCGGTGCGAGCTCATAAACTCGCAAAGCGCCAATCCGCCGGGGTGATTCCCGATCCACACTCGTGCTAGAGTTCGGAGCCTCACCCCTGCCCCCAGTTTTCTGACGATGACCACACTCCGCTTCGACGTCTACTATCGTTACCCCGAACTGACCCGGCTGCTTCACGACTTCGCCGCGAGATTCCCCGATCTGGTCCGCTTGCAGAGCATCGGGAAGAGCTATGAAGGCCGAGACATCTGGTTGGCTACGGTCACGCGCTTCGAGACCGGCGAAGACGGCGACAAACCCGCTCTATATATCGACGGAAATATCCATGCGACCGAGGTGGCCAGTTCCATGGCTTGCCTTTACCTGCTGCATCGACTCGTCAGCGATTATGGCGCGGATGCCGACGTGACCCGCTGCCTGGACAGTCGCGTGTTCTACATTTGCCCGCGCCTCAATCCGGACGGTGCGGAATGGGCTTTGGCGGACGTGCCACGCCTCATTCGATCGAGCACACGGCCCTACCCTTACGACGAAGAACCGATCGGCGGGTTGAAGCGAGAGGATATCGACGGAGATGGCCGCGTGCTAACGATGCGGATACCCGATCCGAATGGGCCTTGGAAGGTGAGCGAACAGGATAGGAGGTTGTTGGTCCGGCGCGAGGCCACTGAAGTCGGCGGGCAATATTACCGAATGGTACCCGAGGGCTCGATCGCAGACTACGACGGTGTGACGCTGAAACTGCAAGAGCGGCAGCAGCAACTGGACCTGAATCGCAACTATCCGGGAAGCTGGCGCCAGGAGCATGAGCAGACCGGCGCAGGACCTTTCCCGACGTCTGAGCCGGAAGTTCGCGCCGGGGTGAAATTCGTTTGCGATCATCCGAATATTACCGGGGCTGTGACGTTTCATACCTACAGCGGCGTCCTCCTGCGGCCGTATTCGCACCGCGCCGACGACACCTTGGCAGCGGAGGACCTGTGGACCTACCAAAAGATCGGGAGCAGAGGAACCGAGCTGACCGGCTATCCGAATATCTCGGTGTTTCATGACTTCCGCTATCACCCGAAGGAAGTGATCACTGGCTCGTTCGACGACTGGGTGTTCGACCACCTCGGTTGCTTTGCTTGGACGGTTGAGATTTGGAGCCCGCAGCGTGAGGCCGGAATCACCGAATTCCAATTCATCGACTGGTACCGAGAGCATCCGGTCGAGGACGACCTAAAGCTTCTGAAATGGAACGACGAGGTACTGGGCGGCCAAGCCTTCGTCGACTGGTATCCCTTCGACCATCCACAGCTCGGAAGGGTCGAGCTCGGGGGCTGGAACACGCTCTATTCCTGGAGCAATCCTCCTCATTCGTTTCTGGAACGCGAAGTGGCGAAGTTTCCGCAGTGGCTGATCTGGCATTTACTGATTTCTCCAAAACTCGCCATCGCGCACATCTCTACCGAATCGCTGGAGGAAAACACTTGGCGTGTCCGGTTGGTGGTCGAAAACACCGGCTGGCTGCCGACATACATCACCAAGCATGCGTTAAACAACAAATTCACCCGCGGCGTTGTGTGCGAGATCGAGCTGCCGGAGGGTGCGATCCTAGTCACCGGGGAATGCCGCGAAACTCGCGGCCAACTGGAGGGTCGGGCGTATACTCCGGCGACCCCCTCGAGTTGGGCTGGATGGAGCGGTGACGCTACGGAACAGCGGCTGAAGGTGGAGTGGGTCGTTCGAGCATCCCCCGGCGTCTCGGTGAAGCTGACGGCCCGTCACCAGCGGGCAGGAACAGCGCGCGCAGAAGTAAAGCTGTCGTGACAGTCTGGCCCCCCGGCACCCGGCGGGCCGCTGCCTCGCGCTCGTTGCCCGAGGCGAATTCCTATCCTGCTGCGAACGGCAACCACCCATAGCCTGAGCACCGCGCATAGAATTCCGAGGGCGCCGTGTGATCGCTCGATCAGTATGACACTGTGCGCGGAAGCTGTTTGGCCTGCTGAATCCAATGCTCGACCTGAGATTGAGCTGGCACTCTGCCCGTCAGTTTCTTCTGTTCTTGAACCTCGACCAGTTTCTGATGCAGGTTGGCTGCGTTCCGCTGAGCCAGTTCCGGAACGCTATCCACGCCCGCAGCTTCCAGGAGTTCGGCATACTGCTGACCGATCCCGGAGATGCGGAACAAGTCGGCATGATTGACCCAGCGGAGCAACAGTGTCTCGCTGATACCGGTAGTTTCGCCGATTTTTTTCCGGCCGGCCGGGGTCGCGCCTTGTTCGAGCAGGGTCTCGCTGGTCGCAATCCCGGCCTGACCCAGCTTCTCCGCGTAGGCCGCTCCGATGCCTTCGATTTCTTCGATTTTTGCCATTGTTCGATCCTCGCAGTTA
>Ga0209254_10000768_pt1 | contig 27744 bp, 30 predicted proteins | sample FrelakmetDIP11DI_FD_187148 | JGI IMG/M metagenome (GOLD analysis project Ga0209254, IMG submission 187148) | Freshwater lake sediment microbial communities from the University of Notre Dame, USA, for methane emissions studies - DIP11 DI (SPAdes)... | ecosystem: Environmental > Aquatic >...
TGCACCGGGCAGACCGTCAAGCAGCGCTGGCAGCTCATGCATTTCTCGCTAACGAGGGGCATGGTGGCCGCGCCATGCTCCAAGACCGCGTTGGTCAGGACCGCGGTGAGCCTGACCCGGGGGCCATATTCGGGTGTGAGCAGGAGATGATTGATGCCGTAGTTGCCCAATCCGGCGTTGTAGGCGGCCCATTTCACGGAGAGGTCAGCCTTTAGCGTCTTCTTATCGGCGTACCAATAACCGAATTCGCTGCCCTCGTTGGGCACGATGCTGGCCTTGAAGCCTCTCTTCTCGAGGTAGCGTGCGAGCCGGAAGGACATGCTCCGCAGGGTGACCGTGGCAGCCATGAGGGTGTTGGTATATTCCGCCCTTCCCTTGGGTAGAGGGTCTACGGCTCCACTAGGAATGGCCACGGCCACGATCACCACCGAACGCACGTCCTCCATGAAATCCTGGGGCTTGTTGCCCTGATAGGCGCGGTCCAGATAGCAGTCGGCGTCGGCGATGCCGAACAGGTCCGCCCCCTCCCTCGTACTCAGCTCTCTTAGCTCTTGGACAAGCCCGGCAACTTCCATATCGACCGCACCTCTCATGCTCGTGCGGATTTAAAGAGCTGCCCGAGGGCTGGATTGGATATCACTATCCATAGAGCGCCAGGAAGGATGAGACCGCGAAACCCAGCACGACCAAGAGGCCGGTCGGCCTGCCCCCTTCCTGGAAGCCCTCCGGTATCAAAGAATCCGCGAGCATGGCCAGGACGGCACCGGCCGCGAACGCCTTTACGATGCTTCCATCCGCGCCCGGAAGATATTGGATCATCAAGAACCCCAGCACCGTGAAAACGATGATGGCCGCCAATATGGCGAACCAGTAAAGGTAGATCTTGCGATGCGCCTCGCCAGCCTTGTCCAGGTCCGAGGTGGCCCCCAGGCTCTCGGGGATGTTGGAGATGAAGACCGCGGCCAAGAAGGAGATGCTCACGCTTCCCCCTACGGCCAGGCTTATTCCGAGCACGATCGACTCTGGAATTCCATCGAGGAGCGAGCCAAGCACTATCGAGGTGCCGTTCTCGGACTCCCCCGAACCTCCTTTTGCATCCTTCGCTTTGGCTCTTCGCCGATCCATCAAGGACACGGCCACGTAGAAGACTACGGCCCCGAGGCCGAAGAAGAAGAAGCTGTAGAAATCCCGTGTGGCCGTACTGGGGATCAGCTCATAGGCGATGGCCCCGATCAAGGCTCCCGCGCCGAAGCCCATGATCATTCCCACGATCCTAGAAGACGGTTTGAAGCGCAAGGCGACCCAAGCGCCGATTATCAGCGGCACTCCCGATATCATGCCCCAAAAAGCCGCCTCCACCGCCGTCAGCCAATCACCATCGGGTCCGAATGCGAACAAGGGCCTGCGTAATATTTTTCCGTTTCGTCCGCCACAAGAGATCCGATGAGAATTCTTACAGAACTTGTGAGTGTTAGATTCAGATGATACCTACCCTCATAGCAATTTGCATGCCGTTTGTCTCATTCCAAGAGGACCTCAAGGGACTCATTACTCAAGCAACACAGCGCGCAGCTGCTGGTATTGCTCCAGGGTGATCTCGCCCCTGGTCAATCTCCACTTGAGCGCCTTGAGCATGTCCTCATCATCTGATGGGGTCGAAGGCGCCTCGATGGGCGCCCTCCCCGCCTTCCGCCTGATGGCCCAATGACAGCTCTCGTCCCCGTCCGTCATCATCCTGTCATAGGCGAACTCGTAATCGGGATCGATGGCCTCGCAGATGCCGTTGAAGAACGCCTCATATTGCAGGCACATCTCCGGGGGGGCCTGGGAGAAGGGGCACTCCGATACCTCCTCCTCGATCAGATCCAGCGAGGATCTCCTCGCACCCCGCCTCATGTGGCCATCGTTCAGTGCTCCTATGATCCTCCCGAGAAGGAGGGGGCCATTGGTCTCTCCCTCGAGCATTCGAGCCATCTTGATCCCGTAGGACAGCCCGGAATGCCTCATGTAGGAGCGCAGCTTCTCGCCCGCCGCCTTCGCGCCCAGCTGGTCGATGATGGCGCGAGTGGTGAAGACCCATGATTCGCTCAGGTATTGCAGCCGGAAGCTCTGGAGCTCCAAGTCGCTGACCTCCGGGTGCGTGATCTCTGGCATCTCTTCCAGGGAATAGTCCATCATCCCGTCCTTATCCCCAATGACGATGCGACAATGATCGTCTCCCTTGCACAGACTCTTATCGAGCAAAGCGAACGCTTCGGGGCTCATGAGCTGAGCTTGGTTATCCTTGAGCTCCTTGCAGGTCATCTGACAGAGCTCCTTGCACTCCCCCCTGATCCTGCAGCCGAAATTCTCCAGCACCCACAATTTGTCAGATGCCCTCAAGATGGATTTGCATCCGAACCATGCCTCGCTGCTGAAGATGACCATCTTGGCGTAGAAATCGGGGTTCTTGGCCATTTCCTTGAAATAATCCGTGCAGATCTGGGTCGCCGCATTGTTGGCATTCAGGTAGTAAGGTCGCAAAGCCCTCAAGGCCTTCTCGGACCCTACGGCATCGACCAGCGCTTGGGTCGAGGCGACCCACCACTCCCAGAACAGGTCCATCGATGCGCCTGCCAGCCCCTCATCGACCGATCCGGGCACCACATCATCGCTCATTTTCACTCCAAGATATTCTTGGCGCTTCAATATATTATCGAATCCTGGCGATGCGCCAGAGATCGCAAGTTCATACCTTGCCCACGGGCGCCAGGTAGATGGTGAACTCCTCCTTCCCGTCCAGGCCAAGCAGCTCGTCCAACCGCTCCTGGTCATAGGCAGCTATAGCGCAGGTGCCCGCTCCGATGACCTCGCACGCGAGGTACAGGTTCTGGCACACGTGGCCTGCATCCAGGGCGATCACCTTATGCGCCACCTCGCCGTAGCGCCATTCCATCCGGTACGGGACAGCTGTCCAGATGAAGGTCGCCGCCGCCTTCCCGGGGTAAGGCTGCCCGAGGGCCGCTTCCACCATCCTCGGTGCCAGGCCCTCGTCCAAGAACTCGAGGACCAGCTGGTGGGAGAGGGGGAGGTACCGGTAGACGCCCTTCTGCAAGCCGTTGACGTTCAGCACGGCCAGATAGGTCTCGAGGGCATGGCGGCATCCCGCGGAGGGCACCACGCGTAAGGCGTGCGCTCCAGCCACCTTCCCCCTCACACCCTGGGTCGACCAGAGCAAGAATGCGAGCTCCTCCAGGCTCAGAGGCGCATCGGAAAAGGACCTCACGCTCCTCCTCTCCCCGATGGCCTGCTTCAAGTCCATGTCCCCTATGCCGGTCCATTGATCTGACGCGGGGAGGTCGATGCGCCTCGCCCCTGGCCGGCAAGGTTTCTCGATCGGCGGGGGCGGGACCCCGCGGTTCTGGTCGGTGGTAGAGAAATCGAACTCCTTGCGCCTGGTGTCCTTGAGGAAGGCCCGCAGGGTCTCCAGCCTCTCATCTTCGCCCATGACGTTCAACCCTTTCCGCTCATGCCTCACTAGGCCTTGAGGACTATGTCGCCATCCTTCATGATCTGCTTCCCGTCGATCCAGACCGATGGGTTCAGGACCAGGCAGTCCTGGTGGATGAGCGCGTTGGCATCGTTGTCCAGGTTCATGCCTATGGCGAAGTGCACCGTCCTGCCGACCTTCTCGTCCTCCAGCATGTTGCAGGTCATCTTCGCCGAGTAGTTGATGCCGATGCCCAGTTCGCCCAAGGCCCGGGCATTGCGCTCCTCCTCCTTCTTCCCCAGTTCGCGCGCCATGCTCTCCCCCTTCTGGATGACCTTCAGGAGCATATCCGCCTCCTCCCCGCCCAGCACCTCGGTGATGAACCCCCCCTTGTACACGACCTTGACCGGGGTCTTAGGGATGATGGCCTCGGGCACCAGGTCCAGCGTGCCGTCGAAGACGATCACGCCTTCGGCGCTCTGGTTCTTGGGCGAGATGTAGGCCTCTCCGCAAGGAAGGTTCCCCCCGCTCCCAGGTCTCTTGAAGTCGCCGTCGTCCACCTGGCCCTTCCTGCCCTCGATGGAGAACCGGACGTCCGTGCCGGCGGGGGAGGTGACCCTGACCTCCTTCCCGTCGTCCAGGACCGCCTTGAGCCTCGCGGCCAGCGATCTCATGGCCTCGTAGTCCACGGCCACGCAGCGCTCGAACATGTCCACCGTGGCCCCCGAGGACCAGAAGCTGCGGCAGCGCTTGTCCCCCTTCAGGACCAGGTCGTACACGTGGCTCCTCTTCTGACCGTCCCGGCCCACGTAGCCGACGTTTAGACCGTAGGGGTCCTTCCCCACCTTGTGCGCGGATAGCGTGATGATGACGTCAGGGGCGGCCCTGATGGCCTCGAGCACCAGCCTCTCCGCGTAGTCGTACTGCGACTTGATGGGCTGGATGACCATGGTTGGTTTGCCTTGCGCTTCCTTGGAGGCCTCGAACATGGCCCTGGCGATGGGGAACACGTCCCCTTCGAAGTTGGTGAGCACTAGGACCTCCTCCCCTTCCCGCACCCCTAGGACGTCATTCACCGCGATCTCCGCGGCCCTCTTGAGCTTGGACATGGAATACGACCTCTGGCAAGTGAATCGCTCCCTGAATATATTATCGCTACGGACCTCCGCCCCAACGCTCTGAAGGAGGGAAGCAGAAACGATTTAACCTGTTAACCGCTTGCACCTGTGGATGAAGGAATCGAGCACGCTGCGGGAGGGCTCAACGGTCCCGGACTTCGATCTCCCCGACGACATGAACCGGTCCTTCTGTCTGAGCCTGGAGGCAAGGAAGGGGCCGATGGTGCTCCTCTTCATCGTTTCTGTCTGGGGCATGATGTGCGCGGTGGAGATGTCCACCTTCCGCGACATGATGGAGAGGTTCGAGCGGGCGGGGGCGAGGCTCTGCGCCTGCGACACCAACAGCGTGATGTCCAACTCCGCGTGGAAGGAGCACATGCGCATACCCTTCCCCATGCTGAGCGATTTCGACGGGGCGGTGGCGGCCAGGTACGGCATCCTGTGCGGGGAGGAGGGCTATCTCAAGGGCAGGTCCAACCGCGCCATCTTCATCGTGGACAGCGATCTCCGAGCACGTTATGTCTGGGTCGCGGAGGACCCGGCCTACGAGCCAGACTACGAAGAGGTGTTCAGGGCAGCGTCCCGAGCGGCTTTGGGACCCTGAGCGCTACAGGCGCACCAGCTCGAATTGGTAGAACTCATCGAAGCTGTACTTCCTGAGCACGCGCATGCTCGGAAAATAGGTCGGTATCTCGGACTCCTCGATCCTCTCGTGCAAGGGCGGCCCGAAGCTGGTATCCTTCCTCTGGAAGTCCACCAGCGTGCACTTCCCCCCGGAACGGAGCACCCTCTCCAGCTCCTGGGCGAAGGCCTGGTGGTCCTCCACCTCGTGGAACATGTTCACCACCAGCACCCGGTCCAGGCTCGCGCCCGCGAATGGCAGCTTGGTGGCCTCCGCCTGCACCGGGACGATCTTGAGGCGCTCGAACTCCCCGGACGAGGACATGAGGTCGTCGAGCATGCCGCGCTGTGCGTCCACCGCCAAGAGCACCTGGCATCGTATGGCGAAGGGGATGCTCAGGTAGCCTGTTCCGCAGCCCACGTCCGCGCACACCTCGTCGCGCGCGGGCGCAGCCCTTTCCAGGATGCCCTGCGCCGGCTGGGCCTTCCTCCTCTGCTCGTTCTTGAGCTGGGCCTTGTGCTCGGCCTCGAAGCGATGCGTGCTCATGCTCTCCTCTCTTGCAGGACGATTTCATTTACCATGACCCTTCCCCCGTCGCGGGCAATTACCTTCTGCATGCTCAGGACCTCCAAGGAGCGGAGGTGCAGGGGCGAGTCGAGCACCAAGGTCTCGTACTCCCCTCCCTCGCCGGACGGGTTGACCCCTTTCTTCTCTCGCAGGACCAATAACTCCTCTAGCGCCTTCAGGTCCAGGACCCTTCCCAGCCATTCCTCCCCCAGGCCCTCGGCCATGACCGCCACCACCATGGCCCTAGTGCCAGAGGAGAGCATGTCGCGCATCAGCGCCTCCTGGCCCTTCCTCCACAGAGGGGAGAAGACCCTGAGGCCCAGGGACTCGCAGACGCCATTGATCCGGTCCCACTGGTAGTCAGAGGCGATGGCCCCGGTGACCACGCCCTCCACGCGGATCAGCATCAACGCCCTCCTCAGCGCTTCCAGGTCCCCTTCCTCCGTGCCGTCGCTGCGCACCGTGACCATGCCCTTCCCCATGGCCTCCGCCATTAGCGGCAGGAGGTGCAGGTTAGGCGTGTGGAAAACCATGGAGTGCGGGTCGGCGGGGAGGACGCTCACCAGCACGTCCACGGTATGGCCTTGCTGCTCCATCAGGTACGCGGCGTAGGTCGAGTCCTTACCCCCAGAGAAAAGAGCTGCCAGCTTCATTCCGGCCTGATTAAGGGCATGCACGTATATGCGGATTGCCACGGGAAGTTAGGGTTTTATCCCCGCATCGCCGTCCAGGTCCGTCATGTACTGCGCCAAGTGCAACCGGACCATCAAGAAGGAGAAGCTCGAGAGCGTGAGGAAGGAGCTTCTGGAGCGCTATAACCGCGATCCCTTGGGAGAGGGGCTTTGCCCGGTTTGCAGCACGCCCTTGGTGGACGTCGAGGAAGCCAGGAGGAAGAAGGATGCATGTTGAGGAGCTGACATCAGCGGAATTCGCCAAGTTCGTCAGGAAGAACCCGGTGGTCTTCGTGCCCTTCGGTGCCACGGAGGCCCATGGGGTGCACCTCCCTCTGGGCACGGATTCCATACAGCCGGAGGCGCTCTGCGACGCCCTGGCCGACCGGTTGGACGGCCTGGTCATGCCCCCGGTCCGCTACGGGCACCATTCCTCCACGCGCAAGATGCCCGGGACGATGGCCTTGCGCTATGATACACTACGAATGATCACCACCGACCTGCTCGAGTCCATGGAGCGCAACGGCATCACCAAAGCGGTCATCATCAGCGGACATGCTGGCACCTTGCACCTGGCGGCGATCAAGGACGCGGCCGAGGACTTCGTGCGCCGGTCGAGCATGAGGCTGATGGTCCTGACCGACTATGACATCGCCTACAAGTTCCCCATGGAGGAGGACAAGGAATGGCCGGACGGCCATGGGGGGGTCATCGAGACCTCGCGCATCCTCGCCCTCCGCCCCGACCTGGTGAAGAAGCAGCGGCCCAAGGGCAAGTTCCAGGACAAGAGGTACAAAGTCGTGGCGGACCCGGAGACCTGCATGCCCGAGGGTATGGTCGGCGACGCCTCCAAGGCCACCGCCCCCCTGGGAGAGAAGGTCAACGACTTCATCATCGAGCGGCTCGTGGACCTGGTCGAGAAGAACCTCATGGAGTGATGGCGTGGACAAAAAGAGGGCGGCGGCGGAGGCGGCGGCGGAGATGGTCCAGGACGGCATGGTCCTGGGGCTGGGGACGGGCTCCACCTCTAATCTGGCCATCGAGCGCATCGGCAGGAAGGTGTCGGAAGGCCTCAGGGTCAGGGGCGTGGCCACTTCCCTGGCCACCGAGGCCCTGGCCAGGAAGGTGGGCATTCCGCTCGTGTCCCTCGACGAGGTCGAGGAGCTGGACCTCACCATCGACGGCGCAGACGAGGTCGACCCTCGGTTCAACCTCATAAAGGGCATGGGAGGGGCGCTGCTCCGCGAGAAGGTCGTGGCCTTCGCCTCCCGCGAGGAGGTCATCATCGTGGACGACTCCAAGTTGGTGGAGGTCCTGGGCACCAAGTCGCCCTTGCCGGTGGAAGTGACGCCCTTCGGCCACACCAAGACCGCCCGTGCCCTCGAATCGTTAGGGTGCAGGGCCAAGGTGAAGGGGGGCGCGGCCCCGTTCGCCACGGACAACGGCAACTTGATCTATGAGTGCAGGTTCGAGAGGATAGACGATCCGGAGCTTCTAGAAGCGGAGTTGCACCTTATCCCAGGGGTGGTGGAGTGCGGGCTCTTCATAGGCCTCGCTACCAAGCTAATCGTCGCATCGGACCGGGGCGTGGAGATCAGGCGCAGGCCGTAACGTATCAGACCTGAGCTGTGAGGACGGCGGTCTTGAGGGCCTCGAGATTGGCTTCGATGTGCTCGATGCGCTTCCTCTCTTCCTTATCCAATGCCTCGACGATCTTCTCGAAGGGGATGGAGAGCTTATAGGCATGCACCGGGCGTCCCTTGCCCTCCTTCTTAATGTCACGCTTGTTGACCCACTTCCGGCGCCGCAGCTCCTGCATGGCGATGGAAACTTCCGGTTGCCTCAAGGCGGTCGAGATCTCTATCTCCACGGAAGTGGTCTCTTCCTTCTTGCGCAAGAACGTGAGGGTCTTCGCCACGTTCTTGGGCATCCCGGTGTTCATCAACATCTCCACCAGGGTTTCGTCCTTTTTACTGAAGCCTCTCTCCCCCATAAATTTCACCCGATGAAATATTATTATGTCCATATATATCATTTTCTATTTACGTTCATATTCAAATGCCTGGCTACCAGCTGGATGAGCTGGATTCCGAGCCAGTATTTGGGACAATCGGAACGGGATTTCATCGCGAAAACATCAAAAATATTAACTGCTATAAAAATGATACGATATTTATCCGCATACGAAATTTCGTTCTTTAAGGCGTTTAATTGGACCCAGGAAGAGAGGCGGTTGGGACCCGATGCTTCCAGCAAGGTCTGGGTCCGGGGAACGCGTCCTTGGAGTTCTCGAATCCGCTCTTAAGCCAGATTGATAAAGAGCCCTCCCAGTCTATGCTAAGGCTTTAATATGAAATGAGTATTAGGGCATCCTGCTTCCGAGGTGAACTTATATGAAGATGCCCAGGAACATCATGACTTACTGTCCCTATTGCAAGAAGCATAGTGAGCACGAGATCGAGCGGGTCAAGAAGAAGAAGGCTAGCGAGCTCAAGTGGGGGCAGAGGCGATTCAGGCGCGCCACCTCAGGATATGGAGGTTTCCCCAGGCCCAAGCCCGAGGGGCGAGAGAAGCCTACCAAGCGCGTCTCCCTCAGATACCGCTGCAAGAAATGCAAGAAGGCGCACCAGAAGACTTGCTTCCGCGCCAAGAAGTTCGAGCTTTCGGAGTGATCATCATGGTCCACACAGGTAATTTCGTCAAGGTCAAGTGCCCGGACTGCCAGAACGAGCAGACCGCTTTCAAGAGGCCGGCCACGCCGGTCACCTGCCATGTTTGCGGCTCCACCCTGATCAAACCCAAGGGGGGCAACGGAACAGTCAAGGGGCAGGTGCTCGAGGTGGTAGACTAAAATGCCTCGGGTCTCCGAGTTCCCTGAGGAAGGCGAATTAGTCGTCTGCACAGTCCAGAATGTGAAGAACTTCGGAGCTTTCGTCACCCTTGACGAGTACGGGAACAAGGAAGGCTTCGTCCACGTGAGGGACGTGGCCACCGGCTGGGTCAAGTACATACGCGATTACATCAGGGAAGGGCAGAAGGTCGTCTGCAAGGTCCTGGGCGTGGACACCTCGAAAGGGCACATCGACCTCTCGCTCAAGTCCGTGAACGAGCACCAGCGCCGCGAGAAGATCCAGCAATGGAAGAATGAGATCAAGGCCGAGAAGCTCTTGGAGATCGTGGCGGAGAGGCTGGGCTTGACGGTTGATCAATGTCATGACAACTTCGCGGACGACCTGATCGACAAGTTCGGAACGCTATATGGCGCGTTCGAGCAATGCGCGGCCAACGAGAACGCCCTGGAGGAGAACGACCTGAAGGGCGATTGGACCAAGGTCTTCGTCGAGGTGGCCAAGGAGAACGTCACGCCTCCCTTCGTCCAGATATCCGGGATCCTGGAGCTCAAATGCCCCGCCTCGGACGGCGTGGACAAGATCAAGAGCTCCATCCTCAAGGGCATGGAGGATGTCCAGGAACAGGTCAGAGTCCAGTACATCGGCGCCCCTAGGTACAGGGTCGTCATCTCCGCCCCGGACTATAAGGCCGCAGAAGAGGAGCTGCGCCAGGTCACCAGCGTCATCATCGATGAGATCAAGGGCTGCGGTGGCGAGGGCGCGTTCCACCGGGATGCTAAGTGAGCTGAAGAAACGCAGATTCTTCTACCTTCAGCTTCATCCCCTCATTGGAAAGGTTAAAAATGAAGACCTCCTTAAGAAAGTGCCCGGCGTGCCAGGAGTACTCTCTTGACGCGAAGTGCACACATTGCGGCGGAGCTACCGCCGTACCGGTCCCGGCCCGATATTCGCCAGAGGACAGGTACGGGGAGTACCGGCGCAGGTTGAAGAAGGAGAGCGGTGAGCACAATGGATAACATCAAGATCGTCTACTACGAAGAGCCGGAGCTGGAGTCCCCCGTCCTGGTGGAGGGGCTGCCCGGCGTGGGCAACATCGGTAAGCTGGCAGCTGAGCACATGGTGGAGCAGGTGAAGGCCACCAAGTTCGCGGACATCTATTCCAAGTTCTTCCCGCCCCAGGTGCTCCTGGACGAGAACGGCGTTATTCGCCTGGTCTCCAACGCCCTCTATTACTCCAAGGGCGAGGGGAAGAGGCCCGACATCATCTTCCTCACGGGCGACTACCAGGGGCTTACGCCCGAAGGCCAGTACGAGCTGTCAGAATACGTCATGGCGCTCGCCAGGAAATGGGGGGTCAGGACCATCTTCACTTTGGGAGGCTACGGCATCGGGAAGATGATAGAGAAGCCCAGGGTGCTCGGGGCCGCCACGGACCTGGATGTCGTCGAGGACATGAAGAAGAAGGGCGTGATCTTCTCCAAGGGCGAGCCGGGCAGCGGCATCGTGGGAGCCAGCGGCCTCCTCCTCGGACTGGGCAAGATCGAGGGCGTGAAGGCCGTCTGCCTCATGGGAGAGACCTCTGGATACTTCGTGGACCCCAAGGGGGCGGAGGCGGTTCTGCGCATACTCGCCTCGATCCTGGAGGTGGAGATCGACTTCAAGGAGCTGGAGAACAAGGCCGAGCAGATCGACCTGATCACCTCCCGGCTCAAGGAGATCGAGACCCCGCAGGAGCCGAAGCGCGAGGACCTGGGCTACATCGGATGAGCCCAGGGACACCCTTTTCATCGAAACCTGTAAGACGCGGGGGAGCGTTCCCCGCATTATGTCCTTCTCCATCGTCACCACATTGAGTCAAGGCCAAGTGGCGGACCTCATGCGCCTCTACGGGCACACCTACTGGGCCAGCGAGAGAGAGCGTGACGATGTGGAAAGGATGCTCGCCTCCTCGGACTACCTTTTCGGGGTGGTCGAGGCCGAGAGTGGGCGCCTGCGCGCCTTCGCCCGGGTCCTGACCGACGGCGTGTTCCGGGCCGTCATTTTCGATGTGGTGGTGGACCCCGAATTCCGAGGCTACGGTCTGACAAGAATGATATTCGAGGCCATGATGGCCCACCCCGAACTGAGCAAGGTGGAGAACCTGCTGCTCTTTTGCAAGGAGGATGTGGTTGGGCTCTACGGGAAGTTCGGCTTCAGTGAGGAATGCGATGGCATGCGCCTCATGCGCCGTCACCGATCCCCATAAGGCATCATCAGGTATTGGCCGAGCCTTTCGTGACCTCGTCCAAATCTAAGAAAAAAAAAAGGGGGGAGGTAATCGTAACCCCTGGAACTGAGCGAATGCATCCCATCCCATTCTCTCAGGCTTACTTTTTTAGATATTGCTGCTCGAATGTCTCCATGGCCGCCAAGGTCTTCTCCGCGTCCTCCATCTTCTTGACCTTGTCCATTACCATTTCTACCCGCTGGTACGTGAAGTCGCGGATGGCCGCTCTGATAGCCTCCGACCTCGAGGGGAAGTCATCTACCTTCACCAGGAAATCGAGGGCACGGATGTACCTCGCCGGAAGGCGAAGTGTGACCTTCTCCAGATCGTCTCCTTCCATCAACGCACCCTGGGGACACAAGAGGTCGGTCCGACCTCCTTTGTCTGACAATTGATATCACGAGGACCATATATAAAACTTGCCGTGGTAGAATCATTGTAAGAAGTCCCCTCATGGGAATAACGGAAAATTGAGCCTACCAGGACGTGAGCGGGCATTTGGCCCGGGGGACAAAATTTCAAATATGGTATCCGTAATAGGGTCCGTACCCGACTTAGCTCAGTCTGGTTAGAGCGGCTGACTGTAGTAGGTTGCCGGCATGCCGGTTTCCAGCCGTTATCAGCAGGCGCCCGGTTCAAATCCGGGAGTCGGGACTCTTTTACTCTCGACCCTCGATGCCCACATGCTCCGCGATGGTGCTGAGAAGGGAAATGCGCTTGACCGGCTTGGAGATTACCTCCTTGGCGCCCTCCTCCAACATCTCCGCGCCCTTTGTGGACGAGAAAGCAGTGATTGCCAGGACGACCGCCTTCGGGTCGCGGGAGATGATCTCCTTCGTAGCCTCGATCCCGTCCATTCCCGGCATGACTATGTCCATGAGCACCAGGTCCGGATGCCTGTCCAAGAACATCTCCATCGCCCTGCGTCCGTCCGCGGCCTCGATGACCTCGGTGATCCGAACAGGGCTGCCATCGCTGATGCGATTGGTCTCGCTGTCAGCCAGCATGGTCCTGAGGACCTACCTGACGAACTCTGCGGGGACGTCACGATCGACGGCGAGCATTACCTATGATGATTATCGGTCCATGCCGGTGCTCGAGCAACCCTTTTATATCGCTAGAACGCAAATCAATCGACTCCAGCACTCGCCTTCCCGTAGGCGGACGTTGGCAGGGCATGAGGTGGTTGGCATGGTCAGGAGTTCGATCAAGGTACTGGTTATCATATCGGACAATGAACGAAGGGGGCGCATCCTGGACCTGATGGCCAGATCGCCCATGGTACGGCTCGAGGCCCAAACCTCCACCACCCTGGAGGGGGGAATGGCCATGGCCTCGTCCGGCATCTTCGAGGCCGCCCTTATCGACCTGGACCTTCCCGACTGCCAAGGATTGGATGCGCTGGCACGCTTCAAGGAGCGGGTGCCACGCCTCCCTCTCACCTTATTGACCGAAGGCCCCGACCGTGCTTGGATGGAGAAGGCATTGCAAATGGGGGCGCAGAACCAGGTCGTCATGTGGCATTTCGACGAGGTGTCCCTCCCCAGCTTCCTGGAGTGCGCCATGGAGCGCAAGCTGGTGGAGGAGATGAACAAGACCCTGAAGGTGGTCAACAGCATCCTGCGCCATGACGTGCTCAACCACCTCACCGTGATCGGCGGGTCCCTAGAGGTCTATAAGATGAAGAAGGACGAGAAGTTCCTGGCCTCGGCCACGAACGCCGTGGATCGGTCGGTCGACCTCATCAAGAAGATGAAGGAGGTGGAGATGGTCATCTCCCCCAAGGAGATGAAGATGGTGGACCTGCGCCAGGTGATCGATGAGGTGGTGAGGAAGCATCCGGGGTCTAAGATAGGTTTCGAGGTGGAAGGGCAGGGAGAAGTGCTGGCCGATGATGCCCTCGTCTCCGTCTTCGACAACATCGTCAACAATGCCATCCTCCACTCGGGCAGCGATGTCGTTCGCATCGTCATCTCCAAGGGGCGGGAGGAAGGCTATTGCGAGGTGCGCATCTCCGACCAGGGCGTGGGCATCCCCAACGAAGTGAAGCCCAAGATCTGGCAGGAAGGATACAAGTACGGTAAGAGCGGGCAGTCCGGGCTTGGCCTGTTCATCGTCAAGAAGGTGATGGAACGGTACGGAGGCCTGGCCTACGTCGAGGACAACCGACCGAAGGGGACGACCTTCGTGCTGCGCCTGCGCTGCGAAAAGGCGCCCTAGCCTCGAGGACGACCGCGAGTTTGCGTTCAGCGATAACCTGGTCGAAAATGTTTTTAATGAGGTAGCACAAATGCGAACCTGACCGTTCCTGCGCTGCTGCGAACGGTGGTGCGCTGATGTCCAGAGCTAAAGAGCGAGAAAGGAAGGACGCCCCCAAGGAACCTCGCATCAGAAAGGAGAAGCCTTTCAACGCATCGGAGGAGGACTACCGCCTCCTTGCCTCGAACTTCCCCAACGGCATAGTCGTCGTCCTGGATCGCGATCTGCGCATCCTGCTTCTAGAGGGAGAGGAGGTAAGCAGGCTCGGCCTGCCAGCCAAGGAGCTCATCGGCACGAACCTGAAAGACATCCTGAGCGAGGACGCCCGGGCGACGATGGTGTCGAATTACGCTAAGGTACTGAAGGGCGAGAAGGTGGAATTGGACATCCCATTTCAGGGAAGCCTGCTTCACGCGCATGTCATCCCCCTCAAGGAGCAGGGGCAGGTGTGGAAGGCGCTGGTAGTGGGCACGGACGTCACCCAACAGCGAGCGCAAGAAGAGGCCCTGCGCACGTCAGAGGAAAGGCTGAGGAGCGTCTTCGACCACGCGCTGCTGGGCATATACCGCACCACGCCTGAAGGCCGGATCATCATGGCCAATCCCGCGCTCATCAAGCTCCTGGGCTTCTCCAGCTTCGAAGAGCTTAGCAGGCGAAACCTCAACGTGGAGGGCTTCGACACCAACACGCCTCGCCAGGTCTTCCTGGACAGGATCGACAAGCAGGGAGCGGTGCATGGGATGGAGTCCACCTGGATGAGGGAGGACGGAAAGCTCATCTACATCCAGGACAGCGCCACCGCTATCAAGGACGCCAACGGCCGGACCCTCTATTATGAGGGGACGATCGTGGATGTGACCGAGACCAACGCCTACAGGAACCAGATAGAGCAGCTGAACCAATCGCTGCGCGTGGTCAATAGCATACTCCGCCACGACATCATGAACGACCTCACCGTGGCCATCGGCTCGGTGGACCTCTATCGGAGGAAGGGCGACGCCAAGCTCCTGGACATGGCCGAGGGGTCCATGAGGAAATGCTCCCGCCTCATCCGCAAGATGAAGGAGCTGGAGTCGATCATCTCCAACAACGCGCTCAAGACGATGAGCGCCAGGGACGTCATCCGCGAGGTCTTGGGCAACTACTCCTCCCACTCCGTGGATTTCCAGGTGGAGGGCGATGGCCTCATCCTGGCCGACGAGGCGGTAGTGCCCGCCTTGGACAATGTCATCAGCAACGCTGTGGTGCATGGAAGGTCGGACAAGGTCGAGGTGCAGGTGGCGAGCTCGGAGGACAAACGCTGGTGCGAGGTCCGCGTCTGCGACCATGGTAAAGGCGTGCCGGACGAGATCAAGGAGCTCATCTTCCACGAGGGGTTCCGATACGGGGACACGGGCAATACTGGCCTTGGGCTCTATATCGTCAAGAAGACCATGGAGCGATACGGTGGCCAGGTGAGGGTCGAGGACCTCCGGCCCTCGGGCGCCGCCTTTGTCCTGAGATTCCAGTCGCCGGTCGGCGGCCAGTTCGTCGGGCGATCACTTCCTGCCTAGGAGCTCGAATGCGGTGGCCTCAGCCGCATCCAGGACCTCGCTCTCCCTCAGCGATAGGACGTGTCGGTCGCGCATGAGCACCTGCCCCTCGCAGATGGTGGTCTTGACGTTCCCCGCGTTCGCCGAATAGACGATATTCGAGACGATGTGCTCAGGGAGCATCGGCCTCAGGTTGGGAGCCTTCCCATCCAAGATCACCAGGTCCGCCAGCTTACCTGCCTCAATGGACCCGAGCACGTCTCCCAGGCCGATGGCCCTTGCTCCGTTCAAAGTGGCGAAGTCCAGGGCCTGTTGCGCCCGGACCACCGTCGGGTCCCACCGGTTGGACTTCTGCAGGAGGGCGAGAGTCTTCATCTCCCCGAGCATATCCAGGCTGTTGTTGGTGGTGGAACCGTCGGTGCCTAACGAGACGTTCACCCCCTCGGCGAGCATCTCGGGGATGGGCGCCACCCCGCCCGTGGCCAGTTTCATGTTGGAAACGGGACAAGAGGCGATGGAGGCCTTGGCCCGGGCCAGTGCCCTCACTTCGTTGATGGTGAGCCAGGCAGCGTGCGCCGCCAGGCACTGCGGCCCCAGGAAACCGATGGACTCGAGCCAATCGACGGGCCTTTTACCGGTCAGGTCCTTGTGGTCATAGACCTCCTTCCTGGTCTCGGAGAGATGGAAATGCAGGAGTAGGTCGTTCTCCAGGGCGAACTCCCTGGCGCCCAGGAAGGTCTCCTCCGAGCAGACGTAGACGCCCTGCAGCCCGATCCCTGGAATAATCTTCTTCCTGCCCTTGTGCGACGAGTGGAACCGCCTGCAGTTCTCCAGCGGGACGCCCCCCTGAGTGGTGAATCGCTGGTCCAGCACGGCCCAGCATAGGACGCCGCGCAGGCCCGCGGCCTCCACGGCCTTGGCGATGGTGTCCTCGCAATAGTACATGTCCACGAAGGTGGTGGTGCCAGAGCGGATCATCTCCAAGCATCCCAGCCTCGTCCCGATGTCGATGTCCCTGTCCTCGCGCCTGGCGTCGGCGGCGAAGACCTTGTCCAGGAAATCCCCGAAGGGCAGGTCGTCGGCGATGCCTTTCATCAACGTCATGGCGATGTGGGTGTGCGCGTTGACCAGACCTGGGATGACGATGTCCCCGGACGCATCGATGACCTCGTCGGCAGCGTCGCGGACCGCGCCTACCTTGGATATCCTCCCCTCCTCGATCAGGACGTCGGCCCTGACGATCTCCCTTCTGGCGTTCTGCGTCACCACGTGCCCGCCTTTGATCAGAATGCTGCTCATCTTCACCGGAGGCCAATTCAGCTGAGCGATTATCAATGTTTGCCGACTGGCAGCGAATCTGCCTCAGCATCGCTTATTAGGGGGGAAGGACCTTCGACCGACGCACATGGCAAAATTGACCTTTCTGGGGACCGGGGGCGGGCGCTTCGCGACGGTGTACCAGGTGCGCCGCACCGGCGGTATCTACCTGGAGGACGGGGCGAGGGTGCATATCGACCCGGGTCCAGGGGCGGCGGTCGCCCTGCACGAACGGAAGATGGACCCGGCCAAGGCGGACGCCGTGCTCATATCCCACTGCCATCCCGACCATTATGGGGACGCCGAGGTCTTGATAGAGGGCATGACCGCCTGCTCCTTCTCCCACCGCGGGGTGCTGGCGGGGAACAGGAGCTCGATCTCCGGCAACGGGGACTACGGTCCGGCCATATCCGATTACCACAAGCGCATCGTGCCCCGGGTGGCGGCCATGGGACCAGGAGACGAGCTGATGGTGAAGGAGCTGCGCATAACGGCCACGCGCACATGGCACAGCGACCCGGACGGCATCGGTTTCAGGTTCCACACCAGGAAGGGCGATATCTCGTACGTGAGCGATTCCGAGCTAAGGGACGAGGTGGTCGCGGACCATCTTGGTGCGAGGGTACTCATAATGAACGTCACCCGCCCCCTCCGCTACAGGGTGAGGCATCACATGAGCACGGAGGACGCGGCAGAGATGACCGGCCGAGTCAAGCCCGAGCTGGCGGTCCTGACCCATTTCGGTTCCAAGCTGATACATGATGGCGTGGAGGCGCAGCGCAGGCATGTGGAGGCCAGCTCGGGCGTCCGTACGGTGGCAGCGGAGGACTTTATGGTCATGCACGTGAACGAGGCCATCACTGTGCGCAGGACGAAGGGCGTTTGACCGCTTGGATGGCCCCGACCGGCAATATTATTCTTCAGGTTCGGCGGCCTGACCTTTTGGGATCTCCTCCGTGGAAGACCGTCAGCGCATTCGCAGTGGGATCCAGCATCGCCCCGCGGAATGTCCCGAGGCCGTGCCTGGCTTGAAAGGATGCTGGAATTCATACTGACCGGGAGGCCGAGGGGGCGATTGAGCGATCCGGGCCGTCGCTTTCCTGCGTAGACGTGCCGATGTGGCTTTCCGCTGCCTCTAATTAGTCCGAACCTTATTATCGGGAGAGGGTCCCCATGAATCGCCAGGAGGCGCTACAGCTGGTCCGCCAGCACGTGTCCAAAGAGAACAACGTGAAGCACATGATCGCGGTAGGGGCGGTCATGCATGAGATCGCCCCCTGCCTGGGGCAGGATGCCGAGCGTTGGGAGGTGGTCGGAATACTGCACGACATCGATTTCGAGATGTGCACAGGAGCCGAAGACCACTGCCTGGTCGCCAGGTCTGTCCTTGAAGGGAAGGTGGACCAGGAGGTCATCGAGGCCATAATGGCTCACAACCACGAGCACACCAGGGTCCCGGTGGACACTCTCATGAAGAAGGCGCTCATCGCCTCCGACGCTGCCTCCGGCCTGGTCCTGGCCTGCGCCCTGGTCATGCCCTCCAAGAGGCTGGCCGATGTGAGGCCTGCTTCGCTGGCCAAGAAGTTCGGGTCCAAGGATTTCGCCAAAGGCGTCAGCCGGGAGAGGATAATGCTTTGCGAGCAGTTCGGCATGAGCCGGGACGACTTCCTGGCATACGCCCTCTCTGGCATGGGCAAGGCCTCGGAGGAGCTTGGATTATAGCGACGTGCCTTGGGTGGCATGAGATGGGAATGGGGGCATTCATCGTTCGATTTGGCGCTTCGAGGGCTCCTCAGCATGCCAAAATGCCATATTTGATGTCGAAATCGGATGCCGCTCAAGTGCTTCCTATCGAATCCGAAGGACGCTCACGAACGCTTGTCGATAGAATTTTATCTAATTGGAACGAAGGACGTTGTTCAGATTTCTATATCTCTTGCAGGTTGACCAATTCATCATTACTACGAACAGGCCATGAGCATATTAAGAAAGTCTTTTATACAAGTTCAAAAATCGGGGAAATTAGGTGTCTGAGGTCGGTGGCTCAACTTTCCTCCTAAGCATCTATTCTGAATCCCCATTAACACCGACCTTGGACACCAAACCTTCCTTCATAGGCTTGTTCGCACGCAATAAGTAATATCGAACCGACGACATAATCGTGAGCGAATGGACCTGTTGGAGAGGGTCGTGAGCAGGATCTCGCCCGGAGAACCTCAGCGCCAAGAGGTGCAGAGAGCGGCACAAGGGCTGATCGACCTGGTGAAGAGGCTGGCCGAGGATCTCTCTCTGACCGTCGAAGTGAGGCTCGTCGGTAGCGTGGCCAAGGACACCTACGTCCATCGGCCGGACATCGACGTCTTCATCATGTTCTCACCGGAGACGCCGAGGAAGGACATGGAGAGGTATGGACTGGAGATAGGGCGAAGGGCGATCGGGGGGGAGGAGCGCTATGCTGAGCACCCCTACACCCATGGCCTATTCCTGGGCTACGAGGTAGATGTGGTCCCTTGCTACGCCATCAACTCCCCGGAAGACCTGATGTCCGCGGTGGACCGCACTCCATTCCATACAGAGTACGTAAGAGAACACCTGCTCCCCAGGCAGAAGGACCAGGTACGTCTCTTGAAGCAGTTCATGAAGGGGGTGGGGGTCTATGGCGCAGAGGCGCGGGTACAAGGGTTCTCAGGCTACCTGGTCGAGCTACTCGTGCTGAGATACCATGATTTCATGGGCGTGATCAACGAGTCATCGCGCTGGCGAGAAGGGACCGTGCTATCCCTGGAGGGGATGGAAGGCAGGGAATTCTCCACCCCATTGGTGTTCCTGGACCCAGTGGACAAGAGCCGGAACGTGGCCTCGGCCCTATCCCTGCAAAGCTTCGCTTCCTACGTGCAGGCCTGCCGGGAGTTCTTGGCTACGCCCAAGGAGGAATTCTTCTTCCCTCGTCCGCTCAAGGCCTGGAGCCGCACGCGGGTGTCCGAGGAGATGCACCTAAGAGGGACGAAGCTGTTGGCCGTGAGATTGAAACGGCCTGAGCTGACGGATGACAACCTCTTTCCGCAGGTCCGAAAAACCCTTGACGGAATGGCGAGAATGTTGGAGTCAGGCGACTTCTTGGTATTGGATAAGGGGTTCCTCGTAAGAAAAAAATATGTCGACCTCATCATCGAGCTCCAAACGGATTCCCTACCAAGCGGAAAGAAGCATACAGGCCCGCCGGTCACGAGCGAGCACGCGCTGAGCTTCCTCTCCAAATGGAGAGGGAGGGCACTGACGCCACCATATATCGAGAATGGCAGATGGATGGCCATCATCGAGAGAAAGCATAAGAATGCAAAGGACCTGGTCAAGGAGGGCCTAGGAAAGACTTCCCTGGGCAACGACATGAGAGACCTGGAGAACATGGTCGTGCTCTCCCACTCCCAGCTGATCCGGTCCGGGCCTTATTCCACCATAACGGCATTATTGGAGAAGACCTTCCCCTGGGAACGATGAGGTTTTTCAGGGAAAGACCCTCATGGCACCACGCTGAACGTGCCCGAGGTGCTGACCATGTGCCCCGCGCCGTCCGTGACCTTGATCGTGTACAGATATTGCGTCACTGAACCCCCGATGGTCGAGTACGTGGTGGTGTACTCATATTGTCCGTAGGTGGTTGTGGACTGCATATCCACGAAAGCCCCTGGAGACGTGCCTGAGGCATGTACCTCGATCTGCACGCTGGCGATCCTATCATTGTCTCGGACGTGGACAGTGATGTTCGTGAGGTCCCCTGCGGTGATGGGTGTGGACCCCGCGTTCTCATAGGCCTTCCATTCCCCATTGTGCTGGAAAACGATCCGGGGGGTGGTGGCAGTGGGGGGCAGGATCTCCGGGTCCTGTTGGTCGCTGAACGGGGCGTTGAGGAGAATGATCCAGATGCCTAAGGCCAAGAGGAACAGCATGACATAGTTGCCAGCGATGGTCTTCTTCTCCAACTTAGCGAAGTCGATCTTGAGGAATGGATAGATGTAGCGCAAGGCCACGGCGCAAACGACGATAATGATGAGGCCAAGATAGATGGAAACGCCAGTCAGGAAGTACGCGATGATGCCCGCAATAACTCCGATTATGCTAGAGATCATCAAGGCCTTGGTACCCTTGATATCATTCTCGAGGAAGCCTTTCTCGTCGAAGTCAGGGGGCACGAACTCGTATTTCTGCTCCACCTCCTGTTCTTCCTTCTTCCTCTTCTTGGCCATAATCACCCGGTAGAGGTGGGAGGCATTTAAACCTTTTCGAGCTCTGGGAAGAAGGTGATGACCATCCAGATTGTCGGAGCGAGAGTCTAACTGCAGGGCGCAGAATTATGACGATACATAGCATCCCACCATTCAGCGAAAGGGGTACTTTCGTCCAACCCCCTTGCACGTTTATAAGGTGCATTCGGATAAGATAAAGGTAGGTGCATCAATGGCTGAGAAGAAACTAGAAGAGTTGCCTGGAGTCGGACCCGCAACTGCAGATAAGCTACGTGATGCCGGTTATACGGATCTGATGTCCATCGCAGTGGAATCCCCGAAGAATCTGGCAGAGTCCTGTGAGATCGGGGAGGCCGCGGCCGCGAAGATAATCGCTGCCGCCAAGGATGCCGCGGACGTCGGTGGCTTCGAGCCTGGCGACGTGATACTGGAGAGAAGGCAGAACCTGCACAAGCTGACCTCCTGTTCCAAGGCCTTGGATGAGCTGATGGGAGGGGGCTTCGAGACCCATGCCATAGTGGAATTCTTCGGAGAGTTCGGCAGTGGCAAGACACAGCTCTGCTTCCAAATGGCGGTAAATGCCACCCTCCCCTTCGAAAAGGGTGGCCTCAACGGAGAAGTGATAATAATCGACACGGAGAACACCTTCCGACCGGAGAGGATCGTCCAGATCTCCAACGCTATGGACCTGGATCCGGTGGAAACGCTGCACAAGATCCATGTCGCTCGGGCGTACAACTCATCACATCAGATGCTCCTGGTGGACAAGGCGATGGAAGTGGCCAGGGAGACGCCTGTGCGGTTGATGATTGTGGATTCGCTGACGGCGCACTTCCGCGCCGAATATGTGGGAAGAGGGGCGCTGGCCGAGAGGCAGCAGCTGCTGAACAAGCACATGCATGATCTCCTGCGCTTCGGCGACCTAAGCAATGCCGTCATAGCTGTCACCAACCAAGTGTCATCGAAGCCGGATGCTTTCTTCGGGGACCCGACCAGGCCCATCGGAGGACACATCGTAGGCCATGCTGCCACCTACCGCATATACCTAAGGAAGAGCAAGGGCGGAAAGCGCATAGCCAGGCTCATTGACTCCCCCAATCTCCCCGAGGCTGAGGCCGTGTTCTCGGTCTCGGAAGAAGGAATAAGGGACTAAGCCCTTCTGCCCTCCGAGGCATGAAGGCGCGACCTTATCTTTTCGAGCTATCGGGGGAGCATCCATCCCTTCCTTTGGCAGAGCTTGAGGCTTGCGTGGAGATAGCATCCTCGAAGAGCGAAGCTCAGCAAAAGGGACCTGGATTCGCTGTCTTCGAGCTGGAGGAAGGGGAGGTTCGTTCCACGATCGAGCGCCTTGCCCTCACTCATCGGGCAGGCACCTACCTTGGCTCCTGTCCGTTGGATGACCTTCGTTCCTTCTGCTCGAAGCTCGAGCTGCCCGATGGAACGGTCGCGGTCAGAGTGAAGCGGTTCGAAGGTCGAGGCACTCCAGACCAGGCCAATTCGATCATGAGGATCACAGGGGAGGCAGTCTCCAGGTCACGCAAGATCGACCTCACCCATCCGGACATCAGGCTCAGGGTGCTCCTGTCAGAAGACCTCCACTTCTACCTGGATGAGAACAGGGTCGACCGGGACCAATATGAGCGAAGGCACGTGCGCAGCCGACCATTCTTCTCGCCCATCTCCCTTCATCCGAGATATGCGCGAGCTCTCGTGAACCTGACCGGCGTTAGAAGAGGGCAGACCTTGCTTGACCCATTCTGCGGTACGGGGGGGATCCTAATGGAGGCGGCACTGGTGGGCGCCAAGGCCATCGGTTCCGACATCTCCGGGGTGATGATCGAGGGCTGCAAGGAGAACATGAGCCATTTCGGGGCCGAATGGGATCGTTTGGAGGCCATCGACATCGGGGAGGTCCCGGGCCACATCGGGGAAGTGGACGCCGTGGCCACGGACCCCCCCTATGGCCGCTCCGCCAGCACGATGAGGGAGCCAGTGAGGGAGCTGCACCAACGGGGGTTGGCCGCCATCAGCCAGTGCTTGAAACCCTGGGGCCTAGCTGGTGTGGTCCTACCTTATCCTTGCTCCAGCAAGGGGCCATTGAACATGCTCCAATCGCACATGCAGAGGGTGCACCGCTCCTTGGACCGACATTATTGCATCCTCAAGCGATGTTGACGGTGAACTGCTGGAAGGCGACGGTGTGCTCGATGGCCTTGGAATCGGAGGTCGTGCCCTTGAGCACCAGCACCCTGGAGGAGGGCGGTTCCCCCAAGGGCACGAAGACATCCATGGCCACGGTGGAGTTCTGGGCATAGGGGACGGTTATCATGAGGCTGTTCGTAGCTCCCGCTGAAGAGCCGTTGGCCTCATAGAGGATCGCGCTCCAACCTGCGGGCAGGTTCTGAACGTCCAGCTGCGCGGTGATGTTCATGGTCCCCGTATTGTTGATCATGACGAAGAAGACGGCTTGCCCTCCGGCCACGGTGGTGGTCTCGTTGGACCCCTGGACATTCATGTCGAAGGTGTCGACATAAGGTATCTGGTAGAGCGGAACGAAGACGAAACTGCCGAACAGCACCATGACCGCGACCGCGCCCACGACGATGCGCTTGGTGTCTATCTTGGACACGTCGTTCAAAGGCGCGGGATGGTTCAGTCCGAGGATCAATATCAGGAAGGCGAAGAGCAGCCACCCGGCGTAGAACATCACCCCCAGCAACAATAGCACTCCCACGGTGGCGAAGCTCAGGTAACGTGCGTTCTTGCCTAGGAGGCCTCGCGCGATGTGCCCCCCATCCAGCTGCCCTGCCGGAAGGAGGTTGATGGCGGTGACGAAGATGCCCACCCAGGCGGCGAAGGCCGTGGGATGCAGCATGACGTCCGCAGGTATCGGGACCAGATAGAGGAAGAACTCGAATAAGAAAGGCGTGTTGATGGCCAGTTGGCCAGCTGGCACTATGTCGGCCTGGGGAGTGGCGCCGGCGTTCAACCAGAGGCCGATGATGGCCACGGGGATGCTCACGAGCAACCCTCCCAGCGGTCCCGCGACCCCGATGTCCACCAGCGCCTTCTTGCTGGGCATGGGGTCCCTCATGGAGATGAAGGCCCCGAACGTGCCTATCGGGGGCCAGGCCGGGATGAAATAGGGAAGGGAAGCGTCCACCCCGTGCTTCTTGGACATGAAGTAGTGGCTCAGCTCGTGCACTCCCAGGATGGTCATCAGGGGCAGGGCGAAGCTAAGCCCTCCCAGGAGTATGTTCTCCAAGGTCAGGACTTCGGTGGAGCCGACATAGCTGGCCCAAAGCAAAGCCCCTGTATAGACGGTCGTCACTGCGGTCGCCACAAGGAATATGAGGTTGATCCAATGACGCCTCTTGGCTGTCGGAGGCTTCCTGACCACTGTGATGGCGTACTCCCCTCCGGAATAGTCCAGGATGGGGATGTACCCCTTGGCATAGAGGTCCTTGCGCAGGGCTTCGAACTCCGACTCGAGGCGCGACTGGTCAGGGGTGACGAGCACCTCCACCGCCTCATAGCTCACCTTGACGTCGTAGATGGTGAAGTGGGCAGCCACCGCGGACCTTATGAAGTTGACCTCAGCCGCTTGATCCAAAAGCGCACCGCGGCCATTAACAAAAGAGCAACTATATAATCCCTCCTGGCGACCTCAAGATACCTGAGGGAATGCTGGCTGGGAAAAAGGTATTAAATGCCCAAGGGGATTGCAGCCGCCGTGAACCGGTTCGCCCAGTTGGTCCGGATAGGCAACTGCGTCATGGGCGTGTTGGCGCTCATGCTGACCGCACTGATCGCCACTGGCCCCTCCCTTCCCGATCATTGGTACGAGATCCTTGTCAGCTCCGTGGTGGTCTTCGCCTTCGTCGCGGGAGGAAACTCTCTCAACGATTATTTGGACCGGGAGGTGGACAAGGTCGCTCACCCCGAGAGGCCGATCCCTTCGGGGCGAATGCGCCCTGAGACGGCGCTGCGCCTTTCCATCATATGCTTCGGAATTGCTATCGGCGCCTCCCTGCTCCTGAACCTGGAGTCCATCATCATCGTGTTGGCGGCAGTGGCGATAATCATCCTCTATGAGGTGAAGACCAAGGCCATGGGGCTGGTGGGGAACCTCTCCATCGCCTTCCTCACCGGCGCCCTGTTCCTATTGGGAGGCGCCATAGTCGGAATGATGGAACGTACCGTGGCCATCGCCGCCATGGCCGCCCTCGCCACCTTAGGGCGCGAGATAGTGAAGGACATCCAGGACATGGAGGGGGATTTCGATCGCGTCACCCTTCCCAAGCGCATCGGCAGGAGGAATGCTGGCCTGGTTGGGAGCGCGGCCTTCCTGGCGGCAGTGGCGCTGAGCTTCGAGCCTTACCTGGCCGGCCTGTTCGGCTTGGAGTATCTGGCCGCGGTGCTGCTCGCCGATGCAATTTTTATATACTCCTCCATTGTTCATTTCCAGAATCCCAAGAAGGGGCAGACCTGGGCCAAGTATGGCATGCTCGTCGCCCTCATAGCCTTCCTCATCGGGGGGATCACATGAAGGTCAAGGAATACATCCTAGAGAGGTTCAAGGCCAAGAGGCCGATGCACATGACGCTCATCGACCCTGCCAAGCAGCACGTGGACAAGGCAGCGGAGATCGCTGCGGCCGCAGAGAAGCTTGGCACCGACGCCATCATGATCGGAGGATCGACGGACGTCACCCAGGAGAATTTGGACGCGACGGCGCTGGCCATCAAGAGGGCGGTCAAGATTCCGGTCATCTATTTCCCTTCCGGCGCGCACGCCATCTCCCCTCATACGGACGCCATCTACTTCATGAGCATGCTCAACTCCCGCAACATCAAGATGGTCATCGGAGAGCAGGTCACGGGCGCGCCCATAGTGGCCAAGCTGAACCTGGAGACGATCGCCATGGGCTATGTGATCGTGGAGCCAGGCATGAAGGTGGGAGAGGTAGGGGAAGCGGAGCTGGTCAAGCGTGACGACGCCCGCACGGCGGTGGCCTACGGGCTGGCGGCGCAGTTCATGGGCATGGACCTCATCTATTTCGAGGCGGGCTCCGGGGCGCCGGAGCCAGTTCCCGAGGAGATGGTCACGGCGGTGAAGAGCAAGGTGAGCATCCCGGTCATCGTCGGAGGAGGCATAAGGTCGGCCGAGCAGGCGGCCATGCTGCGAAGGGCAGGGGCGGACGTGATCGTCACCGGGACTCTAGTGGAGGGTTCGGCCTTCACCAAGTGCCTAGAAGATGTCATCAGAGCGGTTAAGGGCTGAGCGGCGATCATTTCTGGGCCATGGACAGCAGCATCTCGTGGATGCGCGGATCATGGCAAAGCTCTGGATGAAAGGACAGTGCCAGCAGGTTGTCCTGCCGGGCCATGACCATGCTTCCTTGGTAACGGGACAGGACCTCGCATTTCCCCCAGACACGAGTTATCACCGGCGCGCGGATGAAGACGGCGGGGAACGGCTCCTTCAGACCATCTATCTCCAGTTCCGCCTCGAAGGATTCCCTCTGCCTCCCGAAGGCGTTGCGGTCCACGGCCATGTCCATGAGCCCCAGGAGCTCGGTCCCGGTCCGCTCCACCTGTTCGTCCCCCTCTTTGGCCAGCAGCACAAGTCCGGCGCAGGTGCCCATGATAGGGATGCCCTCCTCGGCCAGATCAAGCAGGCGCTGGCGCAGCTTGAAGCGGACCAGCAGCTTGGCGATGGTCGTGCTCTCCCCGCCGGGGATGATGACAGCGTCCACTCCCTCCAGATCCTGGAGGCGACGCACGGAGGACGCCACTCCCTTGAGGTGCAGATTCAGAAGCGCCGTCTTCGTGGCAGCGATGTGCTCAGGGAAGGCCCCTTGGACCGACACCACTCCGATTTTCATGGCGGCCAGGTGAGGAGGGCGCCGAGTTAATAACCTTTCGAAACACGAAAAGGTAGCACCGACCCGCTTGGCACATGCCCTACACCAGCGTTGGGGAGGGCTTTCCCCTTGCGGAATCCGCCAAGGGAAGGCCTGTATTAGCGCACCGCCTCAGCTGGCCTTCTTGAGCGCCTTGTCCACCTTCTCCTTGATGGCGGCGATGACCAGAGGGTGGTCGTTCCAAGCCCCGAGGTCCACTATCTCGATGCCCTTCGAGGCCTTGGCCTTTTCCACCAGCTCGGGGATGTCGCTCTGGCTGTGTATGCCGTCGGCGCTTATAGCGGCGCTGAAGAAGATCATCCTCTTGATCCCGGAGGCTGCCAGATCGTTGACCGCAGCGGTAGTGTTGGGCTCCTTGAACGCCATCCAGGCCAGACGGACATTCTCTGGCCTGTAGCCTTGCTCGATGAAATCCTTCCGCAGCTGCTCGCGGAAGAGGTTCTCGTGCTCGGTCTCTGTGGCGAACTCCAGGTCCCATTCGTCCGGCTGGCCATGACCGACCAGAAGGAGGCCAGTGCTGGCCCTGTCTTCTGGAGCTATAGCCAGGTCGGCCTTCTCCAAGAAGCTGCGCCGGAGCAGCGCCGAGTCCCAAAGGGGATCGGTGTACAACACTCTGACCCCCCTCTCCTCGAGTTTCAATTCCTTGACCAGGTGGTCCCCTTCTGCGGTGTGGTTGGAGGCCGTGAGGAAGACGTTAGCCACTACTATGGTGCTCGCGCCCTCGTTGTAAGCCTTGGCCGCCGCCACGTCGGGGCGCGGCTCCGCATCCAAGAATGATAGGTAGAACCTGATGTCCCCCCTCCCGTCCTTCTTGTAGTCCTCCTCCAACTTCGCCATCATCTGGCAGTGCATGGAGCAGTGCCTGCTGCTCCCCTTCATGTACTTGCTGCGCAGCACGGTG
>Ga0209254_10000769_pt1 | contig 27727 bp, 23 predicted proteins | sample FrelakmetDIP11DI_FD_187148 | JGI IMG/M metagenome (GOLD analysis project Ga0209254, IMG submission 187148) | Freshwater lake sediment microbial communities from the University of Notre Dame, USA, for methane emissions studies - DIP11 DI (SPAdes)... | ecosystem: Environmental > Aquatic >...
GGCGCCATGCGGATCGCGCCGTCCAGCCGGATGGTCTCGCCGTTCAGCATCTCGTTCTCGACGATGTGCTTCGCGAGCGCCGCGAACTCCTCCGGCCGGCCGAGCCTTGCCGGGAACGGCACCTGCCGCCCGAGCGAGTCCTGCACCTCCTGCGGAAGGCCCTTCAGCATGGGCGTGATGAAGATCCCTGGCGCAATGGTCACCACTCGAATGCCGAGCCGGGAAAGGTCGCGCGCGATGGGAAGCGTCATGCCCGCCACGCCCGCCTTGGACGCGGCATAGGCCACCTGCCCGATCTGCCCGTCGAACGCAGCCACCGACGCGGTGTTCACGATGACGCCACGCTCCCCCGCCGCGTTCGGCGCGCCGCGGGACATCGTGTCGGCGGCCAGGCGGATCATGTTGAACGTGCCGATCAGGTTGATGTTGATCACGCGGGCGAAGCTGTCCAGGCGGTGCGGTCCCTCCTTGCCGACCGTCTTTTCGCCGCTCGCGATGCCCGCGCAGTTCACCAGCCCCTGCAGGCCGCCGAACGCGGACACGGCCGCCGAGACCGCGGCCTGACCGTCGGCCTCGCTGGTGACGTCGGTCCTGACGAAACGCGCACGCTCGCCGAGCTCGCGCGCCAGCGCCTCGCCCTGCGCCGCCTGCACATCGGCGACCACGACGTTGGCGCCGCCGGCATGAAGCACGCGGACGGTGGCCTCGCCGAGGCCCGAGGCGCCGCCGGTGACGATGAAGGTGCTGCCTGGCAGTTGCATGATGGTCTCGCTCCTTGCGTTGGTCGATGCGCTCGCCCTGCGCTACTCGATGCGCTCGATGATGGTGGCGGTGGCCATGCCGTGGCCGATGCACATGGTCTGCAGCCCGAGCGTGCCTCCCGAGGACTCCAGGCCGGCGAGCATCTTGGCCATCAGGCCTGCGCCCGTCGCGCCCAGCGGATGGCCGTGCGCGATCGCGCCGCCAGCGGGATTCACCTTCGCGGGATCGGCGCCGAGCTCCTGCAGCCACGCCAGCACCACCGCAGCGAAAGCCTCGTTGACCTCGATCCAGTCGAGGTCGCCGACGGCGAGCCCGGCCCGCGCCAAGGCGCGCCGCGTCGCCGGAATGATGCCGTCGAGCTGCAGCGTGGGATCGGATCCGACCACCACGCGGGCCAGAAAGCGTGCCCGCGGCCGCAGGCCGTCGGCCCGCGCCCGGTCGGCATCCGCCACCAGGACGGCAGCCGCGCCGTCGGAGATCTGGCTGGAATTGCCGGCGGTGACGACGCCGTTCTCCCGGAACACCGTACGCAGGCCCGCCATTTTCTCGCGGTCGACGAGCGTGCGAACGCCCTGGTCGCGCGTCAGCGTCAGCGCCGCGCCGGCTTCGTCCAGACCAGCCGTGGGCAGGACTTCCGCGCCGGGACCAGCCGCCGCGGCGCGCCAGTGGCTTTCCGCCGCGTACTCGTCCAGCATCGTACGCGTGAGGCCCCACCGCTCGGCCATGCGCTCGGCGCTCTCGCCCTGGTGGACGATTTCGTAGCGCTCCCCCAGCGCGGGATTGAGCCCGCCGAAGCCGCCGTGGCGGCCATCCGGGTCGATGTCTTGGAACATGCGCACGCGGGTCATGTGCTCCACGCCGCAGCCGATCGCGTAGGCCGCGTCGCCCGCGGCAATCGCCTGCGCCGCGAAATGCACCGCCTGCTGGCTGGACCCGCACATGCGGTTCAGCGTGACCGCGGGCACGGCGGGCGGGAACCCGGCGAGCAGGGCGCCGAGCCGGCCTACGTTCGCGCCCTGCTCTCCCGCCTGGGTCACGGTCCCGCATATCACGTCGTCCAGGCGCGCGGCGTCTGCGCCCGCGCGGGCCATCAGCCCCTGCAGCGCGGCTGCGAGCAGGCTGTCGGGCCGCACGTCGCGATACGCGCCGCCGCGGCGTCCGAAGGGCGTGCGCACCGCCGCGAGGATCACCGGCTCGCTCATGCGGCGGCCTCCGGGCGATAGGCAAGATACCGGCGCAGCAGCCACTCGCAATCGGCGGTCAACGCGTCGATGCGCTGCGACCAGGGCGTCTCGTTCGCGGCGCGCCATGAGGCGCTGGCGGGCGCATCGGCGTCGGCCAACTCGTAGAGCGCAACGTAACGCGGCGCGCCCGAGGATGCACGGAAGCGGCGCGCACGGAGGACGCCCGGCACCCGCGCGAGCGCGGGCAGATGCTCCTCGTCGTACCAGCGGTTGAACTCCGCCTCGTGCCCGGCGGGCACGTCGCCGATGGCAGCGAACAAAGCAACCGCCTCGGCAGCAGGCGCCGCGTCGCCGGGGCTGATCTGCGCGCAGGCCCAGCGACGGAACAAGGCGCACCGCCCCAGGACACGCTTGCTCCACGGCGTGAACCCGTCGCCGACGTGCGCGAGGTACTCCGGCGTGTCCAGCACCCCGGGGCTTTCCAGCTCGTAGGTTGCCAGGTACTTGCCCTCCCCCGGAGGCGCATGCGGGTCGACCCAGCGGCGCGCGGACACGAAACCGGGGATCGCGAGGCGCTCGGGCAGGTGCTCGGTGTCGTACCACGCGTTGAACTCGTCCTCGTCGCGGGCGACGGGCTCGGTCATGGTGAGCAGCAATCCCGGGGTTCGACCGGTCATGATCGATCGTTCAGACGGCAAGATACTGGTTGCGCACTTCGGCGTTCGCCTCCAGGGCGGCGATGGTGCCGGAGAAGCGGATCGCGCCCTTCTCGATAATGTACGCGCGATCGGCGACCTCGATGGCGAAGTGCAGATTCTGCTCCGACAGCAGGACGCCGACTCCCGCCCCCTTCAGCTCGCGGATCGCCGCCGCCATCTGGTCCACGATCACCGGCGCCAGGCCTTCGGAGGGCTCGTCCAGCAGGATGCACGCGGGGTTGCCCATCAGCGTGCGCGCGATGGTGAGCATCTGCTGTTCGCCGCCGGACATCCGTCCGCCGGGCCGGCGCTGCATTTCCGCGAGGTTGGGGAACAGCCGGCAGAGCTTCTCGACCGTCCAGGCCGGCGCGCCCGGGCGCGGCGCCTGGCGCCCGACCTCGAGGTTTTCCGCCACGGTGAGGTCGGTGAAGATGCGTCGGTCCTCGGGCACGTAGCCCAGCCCGGCCTTGGCGATCTGGAAGGACGGCAGGCGCGTGATGTCGCGGCCGCTGAACCGCACCGTGCCGCGCTCGGCGTGCACCAGCCCCATGATCGTCTTCAGCGTGGTCGACTTGCCGGCGCCGTTGCGCCCCAGCAGAACGACCACCTCGCCGGGCCCGACATCGAGCGCGACGTCGGCGAGGATGTGCGCGCGCCCGTAATAAGCGTGCAAGCCGCGGACCTCCAGCATCAGTGCGTCCCCCTCGACCCGAGGTAGACCTGCCGCACCTCCGGGTCGGCGCGAACCGCCTGCGGGGCGCCCGCCGCGATCAGGCGGCCGCGATTGAGCACCAGGATGCGATCGGCGTGCGCGAACACCACGTCCATGTCGTGCTCGGTGAAGAGCACCGCGATGCGCCGCTCGCGGACGATGCCCGCGGTAAGCGCCATCAGCGCCACGCGCTCCTTCGGCGCCATGCCAGCGGTCGGCTCGTCCATCAGCAGCAGGCGCGGCTCGTTGGCGAGCGCCACAGCCAGCTCGACGCGCTTGAGGTCGCCGTAGGCGAGGACCGAGCACGCGCGCTCGGCCTGCTCGTGCATGCCCACGCGCTCCAGGAGACGGTCCGCCTCCTCGCGGTGCTGGTCCCGTGCGCGCACCCAGGCATTCCACAGGCGTCCGTGATGCGAGAGCAGCGCCATCTGCACGTTCTCGCGGACCGTCATCGAAGCGAAGGTCGCGGTGATCTGGAAAGTCCGCCCGACGCCGAGCCGCCAGACGTCGCGCGGGCGCACGCCCGTGATGTCCCGGCCGTCGAGCACGACGCGCCCGCCATCGGGCGCGAGCTGGCCGTTGAGCATGTTGAAGCAGGTGGTCTTGCCGGCGCCGTTGGGCCCGATCAGGGCGAGCACTTCGCCGGGCTCCAGCATGAACGACACGTCGCGCACGGCCTGCACGCCGCCGAAGGACTTCTGCAGGGCCTCCACCGCGAGAATCGTCATTGCTCGCCCCCGCGGCGCGCGAACCGCGCCAGCGCGCCGACAATGCCCTGGGGGAACGCCAGCACGATGACGATGATCGTCAGGCCGAGCATGGCGCGCCAATAGTCGGTGTTGCGCGCGATGGTGTCCTGCAGCCAGGTGAACACGGCCGCGCCCACCACCGGGCCGGACAGCGTCTGTACGCCGCCGAGCAGGACCATCACGAGCCCGTCGACCGAGCGTGCGATCGCCATCACCTCGGGCGAGATGCTGCCCTTGGAGAACGCGTACAGCCCGCCTGCTGCGCCCGCGAAGGCGCCCACTACCACGAACGCGGCCCACTGGAACCGCTGCACGTCGATCCCGATGGCGTCGCTGCGCAGCACGGAGTCGCGCCCGGCGCGCAGCGCGTAGCCGAACGGCGAGTGCAGCATTCTGCGCATCAGCCAGATGCCCAGTCCGCACACCACGAGCGTGAGGTAGTAGTACACCGTCTTCGACGCCGCCCAGGCTTCGGGCCAGATCCCCACCAGGCCGTTCGACCCGCCGGTGAACGCGTCCCACTGGAACACCACCGACCAGGCGATCTGCGCGAAGGCCAGGGTGAGCATGGCGAGGTAGACGCCCGACAGGCGCACGCAGAACCACCCGAAGACGAGCGCGCCGATGCCGGCGATGACCGGCGCCGCCAGCAGCGCCGGCGTCATGGTCCAGCCGGCCGCCTTCAGCAGCAGTCCGGCCCCGTAGGCGCCGAGCCCGAAATAGGCGGCGTGGCCGAACGACACCATGCCCGCCGGCCCCATGATGAAGTGCAGGCTGGCGGCGAAGAGCGCGAGCGTGAGGATCTCGATGGCGAGCACCACGGCGTACGGCTTGCCGAGGAACGGCAGGACGACCATCGAGGCGACCAGGACCAGCGTGGCAACGGTGAGCCCGGGCGGCCCGGGACGCAGCGGCGCCTCGACGTGCGTCGCCGCAGCGCGCTGCAGGGCCTGCGGCTTGCCGAGCAGCCCCCACGGCCGCACCACCAGCACGATCGCCATGACGATGAACTCGACCACCAGCGTGAGCTTGGAGAACGACACCGTCGTGCCGAGGATGTCGACGTTGCCGATGCCGATGCACAGCGCCTTCACCACTCCGATCAGGATGGCGGCGAGGAAGGCGCCGGGAATGCTTCCCAGCCCCCCGACGACGACCACCACGAAGGCATCGGAAACCGCCTGCAGGTCCAGGAAGAGCTGCGCCGGCTCGCGCGGAATCTGCAGCGCGCCGCCAAGGCCGGCGAGCCCCGCGCCGAGCGCGAACACGCCGGTGAAGAGCCACTTCTGGTTCACCCCCAGCGCGCCGACCATTTCCCGGTCCAGCGTCGCCGCGCGCACCAGCGTGCCCCAGCGGGTCCGGTTGAGCAGCAGCCAGAGCAGCGCCAGCACCAGCGGCCCGATGGCGATGAGCAGCAGGTCGTACTCGGGGAACGGCTTGCCGAGGATCTCGACCGAACCCTTGAGGCCCGGCGCACGCGGACCGAGCAGGTCTTCCGGGCCCCAGATGAACAGGGCCGCGTCCTTGATCACCAGCGTCAGGCCGAAGGTCGCGAGGAGCTGGAAGAGCTCCGGGGCCTGGTAGATCCGGCGCAGCAGCAGGATCTCCATCAGAGCGCCGATGACGGCCACGGCGAGTGCCGCCCCGACGACGCCGAGCCAGAAGCCCGCCGCGCCGCCCATGCCCTTCTCGATGAGGCTGTACGCGATGTAGACGCCCAGCATGAACAGCGACCCGTGCGCGAAGTTAACGATGCGGGTCACGCCGAAGATCAGCGACAGCCCCGCCGCCACCAGGAACAGCGTGGACGCGCTGGCGAGGCCGTTCAGGAACTGGACGACGAAGGAGGCGAGCACGGGGCGCGAAAAAAGAAGGAGGCCGCGCGGGCCTCCCTGACGATCGCTCGGGCGCTCAGTCCGCCGGGCGCATCTTGCGGACTTCGGCGTCCGGCGGCAGGTACCTGGCGCCGTCCATGTACTGGAACGAGGTCATGACTCCGCGGCCGTCCTTCTGCCCGATGCGGCCGACGTACGCGCCCATGGTCGACTGCTGGTCGATCGCGCGATACTGCACGCGCCCGAACGGCGTGGAGAGCTCGAGGCCGCGCATCGCGGCGATGAGCTTCTCGGTGTCGACGCTGCCGGCCTTCTTCATCGCCTCCACCGCGGTCATCATGGTCGCGTATCCCACCACCGAGCCGAGCCGCGGGTAGTCGTTCCAGCGCTTCTGGTAGGCGGCGAGGAACTTGTCGTGCTCTGGCGTCTTGATGGCGTTCCACGGATAGCCGGTGACATACCAGCCCTCCGGGGTCTCGTCCTTGAGCGGATCGAGATACTCCGGTTCTCCCGCCAGCAGGTTGAACACCGCCTTGTCCTTGAAGAGGCCTCGGGTATTGCCCTCGCGCACGAACTTGGCGAGGTCGGCGCCGAACAGCGAGGAGAAGATCGCGTCCGGCTTGGCGTCGGCAATGGCCTGCGCCACCGCGCCGGCGTCGATCTTGCCGAGCGCCGGCGCCTGCTCGACCACGAACTCCACGTCGGGCTGCGCACGCTTGAGCAGCTCCTTGAACGCCGCGGTGGCCGACTGGCCGTACTCGTAGTTGGGATAGACGATCGCCCAGCGCTTCTTCTTCAGCTTGGCGGCATCGGGCACCAGCATGGCCGTCTGCATGTACGTCGAGGTGCGCAGGCGGAAGGTGTAGCGGTTGCCGTTCTGCCAGACGATCTTGTCGGAAAGCGGCTCGGCGGCGATGAACAGCACCTTGCGCTGCTTGGCGAAGTCGGCCACCGCCAGCCCGACGTTGGACGCGAAAGTGCCCATGATGAAATGGACGTTCTCACGCGTCAGCAGCTCTTCCGCGACGCGCACGGCATCGCCGGGGTTGCCGTTGTCGTCGCGGGAGATGACCTCGATCTTGCGACCGAACACGCCGCCGGCGGCGTTCACCTCCTCCAGCGCGAGTTCCCAGCCCTTCTTGTACGGCTCCAGGAACGCGGGAAAGGTCTTGTAGCTGTTGAGCTCGCCGATCCGGATGGTGCCCTGGGCCTGGACGCCCGCCGACGCCGACAGGGCGAGCGCGGCTGCGGATGCGGCGAGGAGGAACTGCCTGCGTGCGTTCATGGTCCGGCTCTCCCTGTGTGCGTACCGTCGTACTGCGGAAGCGTGTCGCGGCAATATAGCGAGTAACCGGGGAGCCTGCCAGCCGCGCAGGCCGGCGCGAGCCCGCCGACGACGCGCGCCCGCGACTGCAGCACCAGCGCGGCCGCCCAGATGATCCCCCGCGCGTGCAGTGCCGCGGCGTGGGCGGCCCCGCGTTCGAGCGCCGCGTCGACCAGTTCGCGCGGGAGGGTGCCCACGCCGCGCGTCACCAGCCGCTCGCCGAGGTCGGTGTCGTCGGCGACGTCGCACGCGCGCGCGCGCACGATCGCCGGATGGTCGGCGTGCACCTCGTTGGCGATCATGGTGGCCGCCGCGTCGGCGTCCGCCGCGGTGCCGGCGAGCACGGTGACGCTGTCGGCGATCCCCAGGCTCAGGCTGCGCCCGCGCCAGCCGCTGGTGGCCACGCCGCGCACCGGCAAAGCCGCATCCACCTCGAAGGCGCCGTCCAGGGCGACCTCATGGCCGTGCCGGGAGACGTCGGCGACCAGCCCGATGCGCCAGCGCTGGCCGGGCTCGAGGTGCAGCGCAATGTCGCCGCCGTTGTTGGCGTAGGCCCGCCGCGGTCCCGCAGGGCGCATCGCGTGAACCACCTCGTCGGCGACAGCGCCGGCGACCGCGGCCATGGGCGTGATGAACCGCTCCGCGTGGGCCAAGCAGGCGGCCGCCATGCGCCGCGCCACCTCGCCCGCGACGGGCGGCCCCGCGTTCACCGGGCGACGCAACGCCGGCAGCTCCGCGACGAGCTCATCGAGGATGGTGCGAAAGCGCATCCACGCGAGCTCGACCGCCGCGTCGCACCCATCGGCCGCCAGCACCAGGTCGATCGGGCCATGCTGGAAGTGCCAGCGCCCGCCGTCCAGCCGCGTGCGCTCCGCACTCATCCGGGCGCGAGGTCGGCAGGCCAGGGATTGCCGTCGTCCCAGGCGCCTCCCCGGATGCGCTCGTGCGCCAGCACGTCCTCGAGCCGGCGTACCCGGTCCATGTGCCCGCCGAGGGCCGCGTAATCCGCCAGGCGCATGGTGAACTCCACCGGCGCCACGATGGCCGGCGTCGGCACCCAGCCGAACGAGCCGTCGGGCATGCGGGCGACGTCCACCATGACCATGATGCCGCCGCCCGGCCACACGTAGGCCGGGGCGCCGCCGCAGGTGACGCTCACCAGCGCCTGCTTGATGGATCGCGTCAGCGCGATCGGATTCTCGGTGACGCCGGCGCGAAGGCTGCCGCCCGCGCCGCCCATGAACAGCACGGTGCAGAGCGCCGGCTCGCAGTTCTCGCCGATGCGCTCCACCACCTTGCGCACCTCCGCCGGCATCTCCGCCGGGACCAGCCGCAAAGCCTCGTCCAGCACGAAGTAGGCGTGGTCCTCGCCGGTGGTGGACACCATGAGGATGCGCTCGCCGGGCCATGCGGTCCTCGCGTCCACGCTGGCGACGATCTTCAGCGGATCGGTGATGTCCGTGCCGCCCCAGCCTTGCCCGGGATTGGCAACCTGGAAGTAACGCCCGGGCGTGGATTTCCTGCCGACGATCTTCACGCCGCCAGGCCGCATGTCGAGAAAGCGGCCGGCCTGGTGCTCGGTCAGCACGCCGGTGATGTGATCGTCGACGACGATGACCTCGTCGACGTGGCCGTACCACTGCTGCGCGAATATGCCGATGGTCGCGGAACCGCAGCCGACCCGCATGCGCTGCTCCTCGACGCCGTTGATGACCGGGGCGGCGCCCGACTGCACCACCAGCTTCGCTCCGCCTTCGACCTCCAGCTCCACCGGCTGCTTGTTGCCCAGGGCCATCATCACGTCGCAGGTGACGCGGCCCTCGCGCTTGCTGCCCCCGGTGAGGTGGTGCACCCCGCCCAGCGAGAGCATCTGCGAGCCGTACTCCATGGTCGTCACGTGCCCGACCACCTCGCCGTCGGCGCGCACCGGCGCGCACTCCGGGCCGATGTACCGGTCGGTGTCGATCTTCACCTTGAAGCTGCAGTAGCTGAAGATGCCTTCGGTCACCACGGTCACCATGTCGACGCCGCGATGCGCCGACGCGACAATGAACGGTGCCGGCTTGTAGTCCGGATAGGTGGTCCCGGACCCGACGCCGGTCACGAACACCTCGGTGCGCTCGCGCAGCGTGCCGTCCCAGGACTGACCCGCGGCGAACGGCACGAACTGGCCGTTCTCGTCGACGGTGCGGGCTGCGAGCAGCAGCGGATCGACGCGCGTGAGCACGCCTCCGGCGTTGGCGTAGCGGTCACACGCGCCGGTGCGGCCCTCGCTGATCTGGCACAGCACCGGGCAGGCATTGCAGACGATCTTGCCGCTGGGCGGGCGCTCCAGCGTGCCGGCACCGGAGCTTTCGTTCAGCGGATCGGCGTGGGTGGTCATGCGCGCTCCAGGGCGCGCAGCCAGGCGCGCAGGCGATGCGGCGTCGCCGGTGCGTGATGCACGCGCACGCCGGTGGCATGGTGGATGGCGCCGAAGATCGCCGGGGCCGTCGGGATCAGCGCGGGTTCACCCACGCCCTTCGCGCCGTAGGGGCCGAGCGGCTCACGGTCCTCCACGAGGATCACGTCGATGGGCGGAACGTCGCCGCAGGTGGGAATCAGGTAGTCGTGGAGGTTGTCGGTGCGGCCCGCGTGGTACTCCTCCATGAGCGCGAGGCCCAGGCCCTGCACCACGCCGCCGTGGATCTGGCCCTCGACCTGCGTCGGATTGAGCGCGCGCCCGACGTCGTGCGCCGCGGTGATCCGCAGCACCCTGGTCGTGCCGAGGTCGAGATCGACCTCCACCTCCGCCATCTGGGCCGCGAAGCCGTAGGTGGCGTACGGCGCGCCCTGCCCGTTCGCGTCGAGCGGCGTGGTGGGCGGGTTGAAGGTCCCCTCCCCGAACAGCACATCCCCACGCGCATCGCGGGGAAGCTCGGTCAGGTCGAGCGTATGCGTCCCCCGGGCGTCGACGGCGACGAGGCGTCCCGGCTCCAGCCGCAACCCGGCGTCCGGCGCGCACTCGGCCAGCGCAATCATCCGGCTGCGCAGCGCCTCTCCGGCAAGCCGCGCGGCGTTGCCGGAGACGAACGCCTGCCGCGACGCAGAGGTCTTGCCGGCATCGTGCGTGAGATCGGTGTCGCCCATCACGAAGTCGATCGCATCGAGCGGCAGGCCGAGGGCGTCGGCCAGCACCTGCGCGAGCGTGGTGTTGGAGCCCTGGCCGATGTCCACCGCCCCGTTGTAGAACAGGACGCGCCCTTCCGCACGCAGGCCCACGCGCATGGTCGACGGGTTGGCGATCACCGTGTTGCCGATGCCGTACCACATGCAGGCGATGCCGGCGCCGCGACGCGTGCGGCCGCGCGCGCCGGCGTTGAACGCCTCGACCTCGGCTTGCGCTGTCTGCCACCGCGGCCGCAGGGCCTCGAGGCACTGGGCCAGCCCGGCGCTCGCGTGCAGCACCTGGCCGGTGGCGGTCGCCTCGCCGGCGCGCAGCGCGTTGCGGCGGCGGAACTCGAGCCGGTCGAGGCCGCACCGCGCCGCGAGCTCGTCCACCAGGGCCTCGTGCACGATGGTGGATTGAGGCACGCCGAATCCCCGGAACGCGCCCGCGATCGGCCCGTTGGTGTAGACAGCCTGCGTGAGCGCGCGCACGTGCGGCACGAAATACGGGCCGCTCGCGTGGATCGGTACCCGGTTGGCCACAGTCGGCCCCCACGACGCGTACGCGCCGGTGTCGAACGCGCCGGCGAAATCCGCGGCCACCAGCCGCCCGTCCGCGTCGCAGGCGAAGCGCGCCCGCATCCGCGCCGGGTGGCGCTTGGTGGTCGAGGCCATCGACTCCTCGCGCGAGTACACCATCCGCACCGGGCGCTTCAACCGCCATGCCGCGAGCGCGAGCAACGGCTGCACCGAGACGTCGAGCTTGCCGCCGAACCCGCCGCCGACCGCCGATGGGACGATGTGCACGCGCTCCGGTGCGACTTTCAGCACCCGCGCCACCTCGTCGCGGTCCATGTAGGGCGTCTGCGTGCAGACATAGACCCGCACGCGCTCCACGCCACGCTCGACAAAGGTCTCCGCGTAGCCCGCCTCGGGCTCGATGTACGCGTGCTCCACGTGGCTCGTGGTGAACTCGCCTTCGGCCACGAACGCCGCCCCGTCGAGGGCGCGCTCGACATCGCCCTTCACCACCCGCCCGCGAATCAGCACGTTGTCGAGGTGACTCGCGTGCAGGGGCGGCGCTCCTAGCGCGAGTGCGTCCTCGATGGTGGTGACGGCGCGCTCCGCCGTCCATGCGATGGGCAACTCGTCGTCGCGGATGCGCGCCAGCGTTGCCGCGTCGCCCACCAGGCACGCGACCGCCTCGCCGCGGAACCGGACGCGCCCGGGTGCAAGCACCGGCTGGTCCTTGGTATCGGGAAAGACACCGAACGTGTTCTCGGGCACGTCGGCGGCCGTGAGCACCGCTGCCAGACCCGGATGCCGCGCGACGAGCGCAGCGGTGGCGCCGATCACGAAGTGCCCCGCCGCATGGGGGGACCGCACGACCCGGAGCCAGAGCGCGTCGGCCGGCGCAGCATCCGCACCGTAACGTTCCGTGCCATCGACCTTGGCGGGACCGTCCACCTTCCACGCCCGCGCGCCGACGGCGCGGCCGGCCTCGGGCGCGAAGGCATCGGTCTCGCCGGCCGCAGCGGCCAGCACCGCCTCCACGATCTTGCGATATCCGGTGCACCGGCAGAGCACGCCGCCCAGCGCGTCAAGCACCGCGGCCTCGTCGGGCGCTGCATTGCGCGCGAGGAGATCCGTGGCCGCCATCAGCATGCCCGGAGTGCAGATGCCGCATTGCGCGGCGCCGAGGGCGAGAAACGCCCGCTGCAGCCGGTCGAGGCGGCCGTCGCGTGCCAGCCCTTCCACGGTCACGACGCTGCGGCCCTCGACCTGGCCGACCGCGGTGATGCAGGCACACACTTGGCGCCCGTCGACCAGCACCGTGCAGGCCCCGCAGTCGCCGGCATTGCAGCCGATCTTGGTGCCGGTGAGACCGAGCCGGTCGCGCAGCACGTCGGCGAGGCGTTCGCCGGGGTGGCATGCAACGGCGCGCGCTGCACCGTTGACCGAGAACGCCATGGTCTCCGCGCCGGCGGGGCGCTCGGCATCAGCCATGGGCGACCTCCTCCAGCGCGCGTCGCACCAGGGTCGCGGCCGCCTCCCGCCGGTAGTCGGCGCTGGCGCGAACGTCGTCGATGGGTGCGAGCGGCGCGAGATGGGCCGGCTCGACCGCTGCCGCAAGCCCCGGCGTCAGCGTCTGTCCGACGAGCGCCTTCTCGAGCGCTGGCAAACGCCGCGCCACCGCCGAGCACGCCCCCACCGCGATGCCGCAGGACGCGATGCGTCCGGCGGCGTCCGTATCGATCATCACGCTCACCATCGCGATCGAGATCACCAGGTAGCGCCGCGCGCCGAGCTTAAGGAAGGTCGCCCGGGCACGCGGCGACGCGCCGGGCACCAGGATCGCGGTCATCAACTCCCCCGGCGCGAGCGCGGTGCGCCGCGGCCCGACGAGGAACGCTTCGAGGGGAAGCACCCGGCTCCCCGCCGCCGACGCGAGCTCGACCGACGCCGACAGCGCGAGCAGCGCGGGAACGCCGTCGGCCGCGGGCGAGGCGTTGCACAGATTGCCGGCCACCGTGCCGGCGTTCTGGATCTGCACGCCACCCACTTCGCGCGCGGCGAGCTGCAGTCCGCGGAAATGCGGCGGCAGAGCGGCCGCGACGATGTCGGTCCACGTCGTCGCCGCTCCGATTCGCGTGCCGCCCCCGCGGGCATCGTGGTCGATGCCGCGCAGGGACTCGATCCGCGTCACGTCGAGCACGTCCGTCTCGACCGGTGCCCCCCCACGCGAGGGATAGAAGTCGGTGCCGCCGGCGAGGATGGCCGGGTGATCACGCAGCGCCGCCAGCGCTTCGGGAAGGGAATCCGGTCGGAGGTAACGGCCCATGAGACCTGCACTCTAGCCTGACGCGCATGGCCCTTCAATGACGAGGGCTTTGGGAGCTGCCTGCGACGGCGCAGACGCGCCCGGACGGTGCGAGGCCGGTATAATCCGCCGTTCCGCGTTCATCGAGCGCATCGGGCGGACCGAGCCCGCCACACCCAGGGAAGATCCGAGATGACCCATGTCGTGACCGAGAGCTGCATTCGCTGCAAGTACACCGACTGCGTGGACGTGTGCCCCGTGGATTGCTTCCGCGAAGGCCCCAACATGCTGGTGATCGATCCGGACGAGTGCATCGACTGCGCGGTCTGCATCCCCGAGTGCCCGGTCAACGCCATCTACGCGGAAGAGGACGTGCCTGCCGCGCAACGCCATTTCACCGCCCTGAACGCTGAGCTCACGAAGGCGTGGCCCGTGATCACCGATACCAAGGAACCCCTGCCGACGGCCGAGGAGTTCAAGGACGTCCGCGACAAGTTTGACTTGCTGGAACGCTGATACGCCGATGCTGCAGGCAGCCCCGGGCGCGGCCGCGCCCGAACCGAAGCTCGCGCACGGCCTCCTTTTCGCCGACCTCTATCGCCGCGATGGCCTTGCCAGGGTGGACGAGGCCTTTCTTGCCACGCTGCAGGCCGCCGAGCCTGAACTCGGAGCGCGCCTCGCCGCCGCGCGCGCCGACCGCGCGGCGCTGACCGACAAGGACGAGTCGGCGCTCATCATCGCCCTGGCGCCGCATCTGGAGCGCTTCGTCTCGCAGCTCTTCGGCATCGCGGACGCGGCGCTGGCCCTGGCCGCACGCCACGACGCGCTCGCGCCCGTCTATCACGTGAAGCGGCAGTTCGTGCAACGGCGCGCCGCGACGAAGGTGAAGCCGGCGGACATGCAGGGTTTCGATGCGCCGGCGGCCGAGGCCGTGCTGCGCGAAGCCTTCGGCGGCACCTTCGACGAGCTGGTGTTCGCGACCCGCGTGGCGAAGTGGATGGAGGACGAGCCCGCCCACGCCGCACTGCTCGACCTCGCCGCGAAGTACGCCAACTGGGCGCTCACCGCGCCGGCGGGCCGCGATAAACACGCGGCCGGCATCCTCTTCAAGCAGCCCGAGAAGATCGACCCGCAGCACCTGGTGCATCACATGATCACCGATGCCGCGGACGGCGTCGCGAAGCACCGAATGGATGCGCCGCACCTGCGCCACCGCGAGGGCTTCGCGCTCACCGATGCCGGCACCGATCTCGCCGGCGCGCTGGACGAAACCAACTACTGCATCTGGTGCCACGCCCAGGGCAAGGACTCCTGCTCGCGGGGGCTCAAGGAAAAGCCCTCCCCCGACGCGCCTCAGGTGGTGAAGTTCAAGAAAAGCCCGTTCGGCGTGACGCTCGCGGGCTGCCCGCTCGAGGAAAAGATCTCCGAGTTCCACACGCTGAAGTCGCAGGGCGCGGCGATCGGCGCCCTGGCGGTGATCTGCATCGACAACCCCACCGTCGCCGCCACCGGCCACCGCATCTGCAACGACTGCATGAAGGCGTGCATCTACCAGAAGCAGGAGCCGGTGGACATCCCGCAGGCGGAGACGCGCACGCTGAAGGACGTGCTCGAGCTTCCCTGGGGCTTCGAGATCTATTCGCTCTTTACCCGCTGGAACCCGCTCAATATCCGCCGCTGGCTGCCGCGGCCGGCCACCGGCTACAAGGTGCTGATCGCGGGCATGGGCCCGGCCGGCTTCTCGCTCGCGCACCTGCTCCTGAATGACGGCCACACCGTGGTCGGCATCGACGGCCTCAAGATCGAGCCGTTGCCAGCGGAGATATCCGGCGTCCGCACCGACGGTACGCGCGCCCCCTTCCGCCCGATCCGCGACATCGCCGAGCTCTACGAGTCGCTCGACGACCGCGTGATGGCCGGCTTCGGCGGCGTGGCCGAATACGGCATCACGGTCCGCTGGGACAAGAACTTCCTCAAGCTCATCCGCCTGCTGCTGGAACGGCGCGCCGAGTTCGCCATGTACGGCGGCATCCGCTTCGGCGGTACGCTCACGCTCGAGGACGCGCTGGCGATGGGCTTCGACCACGTCGCCCTGTGCATGGGCGCGGGCAAGCCGACGACGCTCGACATCCCGAACGGCCTTGCGCGCGGCGTGCGCACCGCTTCCGATTTCCTGATGGCCCTGCAGCTCACCGGCGCGGCCAAGGCAGACTCCATCGCCAACATGCAGGTGCGCCTGCCGGTCGTGGTGATCGGCGGCGGCCTCACCGCGATCGACACCGCGACCGAGTCGCTCGCCTACTACGTCGTGCAGGTGGAGAAGTTTCTCGCCCGTTTCGAGGCGCTCGCCGCTGCCGGCGGCGAGGCGTCGGTGCGCGCTGCGTGGACACCCGAGGAGCGCGAGGTCGCCGAAGAGTTCCTGCTGCACGCCCGCGCCATCCGCGCCGAGCGCGCCGCAGCCGCCGCCGAGAATCGCGCGCCGCGCATCGTGGACCTGCTGCGCGCCTGGGGCGGCGTGACCATCGCCTACCGCCGCCGCCTCGTCGACAGCCCCTCCTACACCCTCAACCACGAGGAAGTGGAGAAGGCACTGGAAGAAGGCATCGTTTTCGGCGAATGCCTCTCGCCGCTCGCCGTGGACGTGGACGCGACCGGGGCCGCGCAAGGGATCCGCTTCAGGCGCCAGAGTCTTGGCGAGGACGGCAAGTGGACCTCCGCGGGCGATTACGCGTTGCGCGCGCGGACGATCTTCGTCGCCGCAGGCACGCAGCCCAACACCGTCCTCGCGCGCGAGGACGCGGCGCACTTCGCCATCGACGGCAAGTACTTCCGTGCCACCGACGAGGCCGGCAACCCGGTCAAGCCGGAGTTCTCCATCGCCAAGCCGTCGAAAGTGGACGTCCTGCTTGCGAAGCAGCCGGACGGCCGCTTCGTGTCCTTCTTCGGCGACCTGCATCCCTCGTTTTTCGGGAACGTGGTGAAGGCGCTCGGCTCCACCAAGCAGGGCTATCCCATCGTCTCGCGCGTGCTCGCACAGCGCCCGGCGACGGTCGCCGATGCGTCGGATGCGTTCTTCGGCAAACTGTCGGCCGAACTTGTCGCCACGGTTCACGAGGTGAACCGCCTCACGCCGACCATTGTGGAGATCGTCATCAAGGCGCCGCTGGCGGCGCGCCAGTTCCACCCCGGGCAGTTCTATCGCCTGCAGAACTTCGAGGTGCTCTCCCCCATGGCCGAGTTCGCCGGTCAGCGCACCCGGATGCAGATGGAGGGTCTCGCGATGACCGGCGCATGGGTGGATCGCGAACGGGGCCTTGTCTCCACCATCGTGCTGGAGATGGGCGGTTCGTCCGACCTCTGCGCCATGATGCAGCCCGGCGAGCCGGTGATCCTCATGGGCCCGACCGGCGCACCGACCGAGATCGAGCCGAACGAGACCGTCGTGCTGGTCGGCGGCGGCCTGGGCAATGCGGTGCTCTTTTCCATCGGCGCGGCGTTCCGCGCAGCCGGGTCGAAGGTGCTCTACTTCGCCGGCTACAAGAAGATGATCGACCGCTACAAGGTCGAGGAGATCGAGGCCGCGGCGGACGTCATCGTCTGGTGTTCCGACGAAGGTCCGGGCTTCGCGCCCGGACGCGCACAAGACCGCGCGTTCGTGGGCAACATCGTGCAGGCGATGAGGGCCTACGCCAGCGGCGAGCTCGGCGCGCCGACCATCGCCATGCCCGAAGCTGACCGCATCATCGCCATCGGCTCCGACCGCATGATGGCGGCCGTGGCCCGGGCGCGGCACGACGTGCTGAAGCCGTACCTGAAGACGGACCACTTCGCCATCGGCTCCATCAACTCGCCGATGCAGTGCATGATGAAGGAGATCTGCGCGCAGTGCCTCCAGCCGCACCGCGACCCGCAGACGGGCGAGGTGCGCTACGTCTTCTCCTGCTTCAACCAGGACCAGCCGCTCGACTGCGTGGACTTCCCGGCGCTGAACGAGCGGCTGAAGCAGAACAGCGTGCAGGAGAAGCTGACGGCGATGTGGCTGAAAGCCTGCCGGCCCGATCTCGCGCGCCAGCGCACCCTGGTCTAGTCCCCGCCGCGCAGCTCCAGCCGCGCGGTCGTGCCGCGATCGGGGCCCTCGCGGGTCTCGCTGCGCAGAGAGACGGTCCAGCCGTGGCGGTCGCAGAGCTGGCGCACGATCGCGAGCCCGATGCCGTAGCTCTCCTTGGCGCCGGCGCCGCCGAGGTCGGTGCGCGCCGCGCTGAAGTGGCGCTCGAACACCTGCGGCAGATGCTCAGAGGCGATGCCGCGGCCGGTATCGCGGATCTCGATCCAGTCGCGCCCGGCCGTCACCCGCACCGCGCCGGCCTCGGTGTACGTCATGGCGTTGCGCAGCAGGTTCTGCAGCACCATCTGCAACGCCTGCCGGTCGGTGCGCAGCGTGAGGCCGGCGGGGACGTCGACCACCACCGCGACCCCGTCACGGCCCAGGGCCGCGCGCAGCGGCAGGAGTACGTCCTCCAGCATCTCCCGCACGTCCATCAACTCGATCGCAGCGGGCCGGTCCCGCGCGAGCTTGAGCGAGGCGCTCACGGTGGCGGTCATGCCGTCGATCACGCGCACCATCTCGTCGACCCTGCCGCGCGCCGCGTGGTCGAGCGCAGGGTTCAGCTGCAGCAGCTCGCAGCTCGTGCGCAGCGCGGTGAGCGGGGTGCGCAACTCGTGGCTCGCGTTGGAGGTGAATTGCTTCTCCTTGGCGATGAGCTGCTCGACCTGCCGCTGGTAGCGGTCGAAGGCGTCGAGGAGGCGCGTGGACTCGTCGCCGTCGTGACGGGCGCCGGACCCCGGGGCGAGCTTCTGCAGCGCATCGGTCACCATCGCAAGCGGGCGGAGGAGGTGGCGCGACAGCAGCCAGCCGAACAGCAGCGCCGCTGCCGAGCAGGCGAGGATGGACGCGATCACGAAACTGCGGAACGCGTGCACGTGGTCCTCGTACACCGTGGTGTCCAGGATCAGCACCAACCGGCTGCCGCCCTCGTCCCTGGCCATCACGTGATAGGTGCGGCCGTCCACGTACAGCTCGTGCGGGCCGCCGAGGAGGTCGCGCGCGAAGGCCGGGACGCGCGCGGATTCGGCAGGCCAGGCGACGGCGTAGCCGCGCAGGCGGCTGCTCGAGGGCGCGGCCTGTGCATCCCCGGCGCGGAAGCGCTCGGCGAAGAGCTGCATCTCGCTTTGCACCAGCGCGTCGCTCATGGCGTCCTCGGCGCCCTCGACGGCGTAGTACGCGACGACGCCCTGCACGAGCGCCACCAGGCTGCAGAGCAGCGCGAAGGTGAGCGCGACGCGCTGGCCGAGGCTACGCCGGCGGCGCGTCGGGCGGACGAACGCGGTAGCCGAGTCCATGCATGTTCTCGATCGGGTCGGGGCCAGCCTGCGCCAGGGCCTTGCGCAGGGTGCTCATCTGGGTGCGCAGCGACTCTCCGGAAACGCCCTCTCCGTCCCAGGCTGCCTGCTCGAGCTCCGCGCGCCCGAGCACGCGGCCCGGCTGGGTCATGAGCGCCTCGAGAAGGCGAATCGCCTTGGGCGGCAGGCGCACCGCCTGCCCGCAGTAGCGCACCTCCATGGCCGCGCGGTCGAAGGAGAGCTCGCCCACACGCAGGGTGTCCGGCACCACGCGGCCGCGGCTGCGCTTGTGCAGGGCTTCGAGGCGCGCCTCGACCTCGCGCAGCGAGAACGGCTTCAACACGTAATCGTCGGCGCCTTCGCGAAAGCCGTCGAGCTTGTCCGAAAGGGTGTCCCGCGCGGTCAGCACCAGCACGGGCGTGGCGACCTTCGCGTCGTCGCGCAGCCTGCGCAGCAGCGCGAGGCCGTCCATGCCGGGCAGGCCGAGGTCGAGGACGATGGCGTCGAACGGATGCGACACCGCGAGATGCAGGCCGGTCACGCCGTCGGGCGCGGCGTCCACGACGTGGCCGCGCGCCTGCATGTACTCGTACAGGTTGCCCGCGATGGTGCGGTCGTCTTCGATGATCAGCAGGCGCAAGGCACGGCTCCCCCCGCCCGCGCGGGGCGTGTTCTCGTCGGGCCGCGCAGGCAGCCCATGCCGATTCTAGCCCTCGGCCGCCGACGGCGAGGCGAAGCTGCCGGCGATGCGGTTCTGCTTGCGCAGCGCGCCGTCCACGAGCCGCGGCAGCACGGCGTTCAGGCGTGCGAAGAAGCCTTCGGGCTGGCCGACGAAGACCTCGGCACGGTCGTGCGCGATGGCCCGCGCGATCGCCTCGGCCACCGCCGCGGGGGCGTCGAACTGCATCTTCACCTGCGCCGACATTCGGTACACCGCATCGGGATTTAGCTCGGTGCGGACGCCGCGTGGCGCGACGTAGGTGACCCCCACGCCGGTGTCGGCGAGCTCGCGCCGCAGCGCCTCGGAAAAGCCGCGCAGGCCGAACTTGCTCGCGGAGTAGGTGCTGAAGAACGCGAACCCGATCGAGCCATACACCGAGCCGACGTTGACGATCCGCCCGCGGCCCTGCGCGATCATGGCCGGAAGCGCCGCTCGCGCGAGCAGCATCGGCGCCACGAGGTTGGTCCGCACGATGCGCTCGATTCTCGCCGGGTCCTCGTCGGCCAGGGCGCGGAAGCTCGTCACGCCGGCGTTGTTCACCAGCAGGTCCAGGCCGCCCAGCCAGGCGCGCGCCTCACTTACAAGCTCGGCGTGCCCGCGCTCGCCGGCGAGGTCGAACAGGAACGCCGTCGTGGTGGCGCCGCGCTGCCGTGCCGCTTCCGCCGCAGCGGCGAGCCGATCGGGGTCGCGACCGACCAGCGCAAGGCTCGCGCCAGCTTCGGCGAGCCGGATGGCGGTGGCCAGGCCGATGCCGCTTCCGGCGCCGGTGAGCAGGATCTTCGCACCCTGGAGATTCATGCGGCCTCCCTGTAGTCGGAACGGGGCGCGCGCCGCGCGTCGAGCTCGCGAAAGACGTCGCCGTACAGCCGGTAGAAGCGCTTCGCCGTGTGGATCACGGCGGCGCGGTCGCCTGCGTCGTCGAGCCGGTTCACCAGCGTCGCGTAGAAGTCCATGTGCCCCACGTCCAGCGCGCCGTGCGACGCGAGGTAGGTGAAGGCCTGGCGCGGCAGCGCGAGCGCCGCGCCGAGCGCGTCGGCCGCCTGGCTAGCCACCGCCGTGCTGGTGCCCTCGAGCACCAGCACCATGCCGAGAAAGCCGACGGGGTTGCCGCGCGCGATGGTGTCGTACGCGTAGCTCACCATCAGCTCCGCCGGCCACGCCGGCCGCCCATTGCGCACCGCCTCCGCGTCGGCCCCGCACGCGGCGATGTCGGCGAGGATCCAGTCCTGGTGGCCGGTCTCCTCGTTCACGTAGTGCGTCATCTCGCGGCGCAGCCACTCCAGGCGCTCGGGCAGGCGTGCGCCGCAGGCCATCAGCAGGGGCAGCGTGTGCTTCACGTGGTGATACGCCTCGGCGAGGAATGCGACGTAGTCCTCGCGCGAAAGCCTGCCAGCGCCGCCGTCGCGGATAAACGGAATGGCCAGCAGTTCGGCGCGCTCGTCGCGCGTGGCTGCCAGCAGGGTCTCGTGGAACGTCATGTCTTGCTCCGAGTAGAGGGAATCGATGCGCGCGGCGTTCCGCGCGAGGATGCGGTCGCGCCGCGGCCGTCCGTTGTCGGTGAGGTCGCCGTCGGCCGCGGTAAACGGGCGTTCGGCGAGAATCCAGCGCTCGACGCGTGCGTAGTCGGGCAGCCGCGCGTTGGCGGCAGCGATGGCCGCCGGCACCGCCCCGCGCGGCGCGCCGGGCGCGGCGGCCACGATCGCGCCGAGCCAGGGTCGCGCCTCGCCGAACGCCACGGCCTGCAGGATCGCGCCGGAGGCGAGCAGTTCGCTCTCCACCCACTCGGGCGACACGTTGCGGCCGAAGGCGTTGATGAGCACGTTGCGGCGGCGCCCGGTCACGTGCAGGAAGCCGTCCGCGTCGCGATGGCCGAGGTCGCCGGTGCGCCACACGCCCTTCGGCGCCTGCGGTTGCCCCGCGTAGCCGAGCATCACCTCGCCACGCACGACGATCTCGCCGTCCTCGATGTCCGCGCGCACGTGCGGAAGCACGCGGCCCACGCTACCGGCGCGATTGGCCGCGCTCGTGTTCAGCGCCACCACCGACGCGCACTCGGACAGGCCGTAGCCCTGATACACCGGCACGCGCTGCGCCTCGGCGCGGGCGAGCAGCTCCGCTGCCACGCGCGCGCCGCCGACGGCGACAAAGCGCAGCGTGTCGGGAAAATGCGCGCCCTGCTCCACCGCCGCCACGAGCGCCTGGAGCATCTGCGGAATGAGGATGGCGGTGGTCGGCCGAAAGCGACGGAACGCCGCGGCGAACCGCTCGGCGTCGAGGCCGCTCGAACCGCGCAGGCCCAGCGTCGCGAGCGGCGGCACGAGCACGCACGCGCCGCCGAGGAGCGGCGCATAGACCCCGCCGACGTTCTCGAGCAGCGTGGCGAGCGGCAGCACGCAGAGGTGCCGGTCGCCCGGACGGAAACCCACGGCCTCCGCGAGCGCGACCGCCACCGCCTCCTGGTGCGCGGCCGACAGGCACACGCCCTTCGGTGCGCCCGTGGTGCCCGAGGTGTAGGTCACCTTGGCCGTACCCTCGTGGAGCACGACCGGGCGCGCGTCCGGCACGGCGACCAGTGCGGCCTCGGTTCCGCCGACGTCGAGCAGCGCCGCGGCCGCCGCAGGGCCCGGCGCGAGCAGGTGATCCACTCCGGCGTCGGCGATCGCGTGGTCGCGCTGGCCGGGCGTGAAGAACGCCGGCAACGGCACCGCCACGACCCCCGCCTGCATAGCGGCGAGATCGGCCACGATCCAGGCAGGGCCGTTGTCCAGTGCGAGCCCGAGCCGCCTCACGCCGGCGGCCGTCAGCACCGCCGCGAGCTCGTGCACCCAGTAGCCGAGCAGCGCGTAGGACATCTCGCGCTCGCCATCCGCGATCGCCACGCGTGCCGGCGCGGCTGCGGCGTGGCGGCGCACCGCGTCGAGCACGCGGGACGGTACGGTCTCCTGCATCAGGACCGCGGACGCGACAGCAGCGCGTGGGCGGCGTCGCGCACGCGCACGGCCAGCACCTCGGGCTTGGTGTCGTAGTACGTGCCCCACGCGGGCCGCTGCTCCCGCGTCAAGGCGTCCAGCGTCGCGCAGCCGAGCTGCAGGAACGGAACCCCCAGGCGCATGAACGCATTGCGCAGGGTCGCCACCGCAGTGAACACCGACCACTCCGCGTCGCCGGCGAGGAGATGCCGGGTAAGGCTCGCAATCAGCTCGCGCGCGGTGAATGGCGCCCGCACCGCCAGGTTGCCGACTTCCACGATGGCTTCGCGCGCAATGCTGCAGCGGGCCTGCGCGCCGATCGCCTGCTCCACCGTCGTGCCGAGGTAGATCTCCAGGAACAGCGGGCCGTGCGCCGGCGCCCGCAACCCGCAGGCTGCGAGCAGTCCGCCGTCGGCGTCGCGTTCCGCGAGTATGACCGGCATCAGCGCGCCGAGCCGCGCGCCGTAGGCCGAAGCGAAGACATCGCGAATGAAGAACTCGGCCTGCGCACGCTCGGCGCCGGCCTGGACGTGCAGCCCGGGAGGACGGCGTGCCGCATCGCGGCGAGTGCGTGCCGCCGGTTGGGCGCCTTCCAGCCAGCCGAGTGCAAGTGCGGATGCCGTGGACATGCGCGGGACTCCGTTCGATGCGATGCAGCGGAGTCTAGGCGCCGCCCCCTGACGATCCCGTGGGCGAGGCGTGAGGAAAGCGTGAGGTCCCGCAGGCGATGCGGAAAGCTACGGCTTCCTGAGCAATCCGTCCGCAACGCTCCAGTGGGCGGCATCGATCCATGTCTCCACGAAACGCTCCTGATCCCCGGCACGTCGCACCGGGGGCGGCACGCCCAGCCGCTCGGCCAGCGCCTGCGCCTTGAGGGCCCGCATCACCTCGGGCCGGCGCTCGCGCATGGGATCGAGAAAGCGTTCGACGAACTCGATGAACGTGCCCGCCTCCGCAACCCGGTTTACCAGGCCGATGGCGCGCGCCTCCTCGGCATCGAGCACCGCGCCCGTGGCCAGCAGTTCCATGGCGCGGCCGTAGCCCACCAGCCGCGTCAGGTCCGCGCCGCCGCCCCATGCGGTGGAGATGTGCAGACTGGCCTGCACGAAGCCGATGCGAGCCTCGCGGGCGGCGATGCGCATGTCGCACGCCACCGCGAGCTCCGCCCCTCCCCCGAGCGCAAGACCGTTGAGCGCGGCGATGGTGGGCACGGGGAACAGCCGGATGGCATCCAGCGCTGCCGTGCCGTCCTCGGCGAAGCGCTCGGCGGTCTCCGCGTCGCGGGTGTCGGCGAGATCGACGAGATCGCCGCCAGCGCAGAAAGCCTGCGCGCCGGCCCCGCAGATGACCGCGAGGCGCAGGTCGGGTTGCCGCGCGTGGTTTCCGAACACGGTCCGCAGTTCCTGCAGCGTCTCCCGCGCGAGCGCGTTGCGCCGTTCGGGACGCTGGATGGTGACCCGCAGGATGCCATGCTCGTAGGCGCGCAGAAGGTGGCTCATTCGTCGCTGGATCTCCCCTTACGACGGAGTGTACGGGCCGCGCGGAAGCGGGGGCAACCGCTGCCTATAATCGGCGTGGAACATTGTGGAGCTTCCGCATGGACATCCGCCTGGACGGCAAGACCGCGCTGGTCACCGGCGCTTCCTCGGGCCTCGGCCTGCGCTTCGCGGCGCTGCTGGCGGAGGCCGGCGCGCGCGTGGCGGTGTGCGCCCGGCGCAAGGACCGCCTCGACTCACTGGTGCGCGACATCGAGTCGCGCGGCGGCACCGCGCACGCCGTCGCGATGGACGTCACCGACGTCGCCGGCATCCGCGCCGGCTTCGAGTCCGCGGCGCGGGCGCTGGGCCCCATCGACATCGTCGTCAACAACTCGGGCGTCGCGGTGACGCGCCGCGCCGCCGACGTCGAGGAAGCCGACTACGACGAGGTCATGGACACCAACCTGCGCGGCGCGTTCTTCGTCGCCCAGGCGGCGGGGCGGGCGATGATCGCCGCGCGCCGCCCGGGCCGGATCGTGAACATCGCGTCCGCGGCAGGCCTGCGCCCCCTGGCGCAGATCTCGGTCTACGCGATGTCCAAGGCCGCCGTGATTCACATGACCCGCGCACTGGCGCTCGAATGGGGCCGCCACGGCATCAACGTGAACGCCATCTGCCCGGGCTACATCGAGACCGAGATCAACCGCGACTACTGGCAGACCGAAGGGGGACAGAAACTGGTGGGCATGCTGCCGCGGCGACGGGTGGGCCAGCCGGAGGACCTGGACGGCCTGGTCCTGCTGCTCGCCTCGGATGCGTCCGGGTTCGTGAACGGCGCGGTGATCGCCGCCGACGACGGGCTTACCGCGGGGTAGCGGGCGCGGATCCGGACGCCATCTGCGCGTTCACCTTGTCCGCGAGCTGCGGGTCCACACGGCGCAGGCCCGCCAGGGCGGCATCCGTCTCGGCCTTGCGTCCCATGCGGTAGTTGACGACCGTGAGCCCGTACCACGCCCCGGCGTTGCGCGAGTCGCGGTTGAGCGTCTGCTGGTACGCCTGCGCGGCCCGATCCCAGCGACCGAGATCGTGGTAGCTCTCGCCGAGCAGATACCAGGTGGTCGGATCGTCCTGCGAGACGCGCAGCGCCGCCTCGACGGTGCGCACCGCGCGCTCGGGCTGCTTCATCAGGCGGTAGGTCTCGGCCAGCAGGTGCCAGCCGGCCATGTCGGAGGGCTCGAAGCGCACGGCCTCCTGGAACGACTCGGCCGCGACCGGGTACTGGCCGAGGCGGAGGAACGCGTAGCCGCGGACGTTCCACCACTCGGCGTTCTGGGGGTCGCGCGCGAGGTTCTGCTGTGCGAAGTCGGCGATGCCCTGCCAGTCGCCCTTCTTCTCGAGCTCGGCGAGCTTCACCCGGTTGGGCTCGCTCACCGTCTGCATGTTGCCGAGCAGGGTGTTGAAAGTGCCGTCAGGCAGCAAGCTGAGCGCCATCAGGGCCGGATGGCCGCATGCGGCGAGCAGGAGCGCCGCCGCGGCGGCGGCGAGTACCGCGCGACCGCCGCCGGACCGCCTACTTGTCTTGGCCGGTCTGATAGACGTAGCCCCGCTGCTTGACGCGTGACTCGCGCCAGCGGCGCAACAGGTCGAGATCGAGGTAGCGATCCCACCACAGGGACCGCCCCTTCTTCTGCTCGTCGGCGATCTGCGGGTTTTCCTGCACGAGGTTGCGGACGAGCTGCGTCACCTCGGACTCGTAGCCCGCCTTGCGCTTGCGGAAGAAGATTCTTGCCATGGCTCCAGCGTTTCGATAGGCATCGCGACAACCTTGAGAGTATAGCGGACGCTCACGCGCCTTCGGCCTCGAGCGGTGCCGCGAGCGACGCATCGTCGTTCTCGACGGCATTCACGCGGCGGCTCACCGCGTGGATCTCGAAGGCTCCCTGATCGAACGGCTGCATCAGCGCGCCCGGATTGGGCGAGGACAGCCACTCCTCGTAGTCCGCGCGCGAGATCACCAGCGGCATGCGCTCGTGATAGGGCCGGATCGCGTCCGAAGCGTCGGTGGTCACGATGGTGAAGGTCTGCATGACCTCCCCGTCGGGCGAATGCCACCGTTCCCATAGCCCTCCAAGCGCGAACAGCGGCGCCCCGGCCAGGCGCAGGAGATACGGCTGCTTGTACCGTCCGGCCGGCTTCCACTCGTAAAAGCCGGTCACCGGCACCAGGCAGCGCCGCTTGCGGAACGCGGCGCGATAGGCCGGCTTGTCCGCTACCGATTCGGCCCGCGCGTTGATCATGCGCGCGCCGATCGCCGGATCCTTCGCCCACGACGGCACGAGTCCCCAGCGCAGGAGCACGCATTCACGCTCGCCCTCTGCCGTCTCGCGCACGACCGGCACTACGCGTGTCGGCGCGATGTTCCAGCTCGGCGCGAACGCCGGGACTTCGCGCACCTCGAAATGCGCGCCGACCGCTGCGGGATCCGCGGAAAGGATGTAGCGTCCGCACATAGGCTCGGTACTTTACCGAGATCAATCCTCGTGCGTGTGTCGTCCGGGACACTGCGCGTTTCGAGACCGAACCAGAGGCGCCCCGCGTCGTGCCCCCCGCAGGAATTCCGCAGCCTGACGCCGGTCGGCTGTCGCAGCGCATGGCCCACGCCCTGCTGCGGATGATCGGCTGGCGGATGGAGTGCGTCTGGCCGCCGGAGCCGCACGGGGTCATCATCGTGTATCCCCACACCTCGAACTGGGACTTCCCGGTCGGGTTTCTGGCGCGCCTGGCGCTCGGGCTGCCCGTCCACTGGGTGGGGAAGGACACCCTGTTCCGCGGCCCGCTGGGATGGCTCTTCCGGCGCTTGGGCGGCATTCCGGTCAACCGGCGCGAAAGCACCGGCTTCATCGGTCAGCTCCAGGCCGCCTTCCGCTCGCGCCCGTGGATGTGGATCGTGATCACCCCCGAGGGCACGCGCTCGCGCACCGCCCACTGGAAGTCCGGCTTCTACCACCTCGCGCGCGCCGCCGACGTGCCGGTCGGACTGGCCTACATCGACTTCGGGGCGCGCGTCGTCGGGCTCAACCAGTACCTGCGCATGACCGGGGACATGGACGCAGACCTCGGGCGGATCCGCGCAGCCTACGCGGGCAAGGTTGCCCGGAAACCGGAGAACGTCGGCGAGATCCGTTTCCGCGAAGAGCCGACGCCGGGCGCCGACCCCTGAACCCAGCCGCGCGTGTTCATGCGGCGGTGCCCCGCGGCGCTTCGTGTCGCTTCGTCCACGCAAACAGCATGGCGAGCAGCACCGCGCTCACGCAAAAGATCCCGCCCCACGAACGCATCGCGTAGAGCGTCGCGGCGCTCACCACGCACCATGCGAGCGGCACGACCATCAACCCCCAGCGTGCCCGGCCCCGCGCCGCCAGCAACACGCCGAGCGTGGCGATCGCGGTCGGGTCCGGAGCGGTGCCGAAGAGCTCCGCCTGCGCCCACGGCCGCCCGGAGAGCGGTGCGGCAAGCGGTATGCCGATCAGCGCGAAGACCAGTAGCGCCACCCCTGCGCGCCGCGTGCCCGTGCCCGGCCCGTCGAACGCGATGCGTCCGTGCACGACGCCGCGCCAGGCCAGCAGCAGCCCCTCCAGCGCAAACGCCACGGCGAACCAGCTAGCCGCCCAGTTGATCGACGTGTAACGGTGCCAGTGAAACGCCCACGCGACCCAGAGCCAGCACGCAGCGAGGAGTGCCCCCGCGAGGCGTCCGTACCGGACCGAGCGCCTCCACGTCAGGGCCAGGATCGTCACGCCAGCCGCCAGTGCGGGCAGCTGGGCCGGCCAGACGCCGCGGTTATGCAGCTCGAACAGCCGCCAGTACGTTGCCGGCGAGAACAGCAGAAAGTCGTCGAGCGTGTAGGTCCACCATTCAGACACTAGA
>Ga0209254_10000770_pt1 | contig 27713 bp, 27 predicted proteins | sample FrelakmetDIP11DI_FD_187148 | JGI IMG/M metagenome (GOLD analysis project Ga0209254, IMG submission 187148) | Freshwater lake sediment microbial communities from the University of Notre Dame, USA, for methane emissions studies - DIP11 DI (SPAdes)... | ecosystem: Environmental > Aquatic >...
CAGGTGCAGCAGCTCGAAGAGCAGTTGGGCGTCAAGCTCTTCGAGCGGCGCACGCGCGCGCTGGTATTGACCGAAGCCGGCGCGCTCTACTTCCGCGAAGTGTCGAAGGCGCTCCACCTGTTGCGGGAGGCGACGGCGACCGTGCGCGCCCGCACCACGCCGGTGGTGCGCGTGACGACGACGGTGACGTTCGCGGCGCTGTGGCTCGTGCCACGGCTGGCGGCTTTCCAGGCCCAGCATGAAGACATCTCGGTGCATGTGGTCGCGGACAACACGGTGCGTGATCTTGAGCGGCACTCGCTCGACGTGGCGATCCGCTACTGCCCGGCGGAGCTGGTCGGGGCCGATGCGATCCGGCTTTTTGGCGAAAGCGTCACGCCGGTCTGCAGTCCGGCGTTCCTGAAGAAGCATCGCGTCCGCCGGCCCGAGGACCTGATGGCGTTGCCGTTGATCGAGCTCGAGGACCAGGCCTCCAACACCCTCTGGTTGTCGTGGAGAGTCTGGTGCGAGGCCATGAAGGTCGAGCAGCCACGCGACCGCCGCGGGCTTGTCTTCAGTCACTACGATCAGGTGATCCAGGCCGCCATGGCCGGACAGGGCGTGGCGCTGGGCCGTTTCCCGCTGGTCCGGCAGATGCTCGACGATGGCCGCCTCGTCGTTCCGCTGAAGAGCAAGCAGTACGCGACGCCGCAACAGCGCGCCTACTGGCTGATGGTGACGCCTACATCGGCTGCGCGGCACGAGGTGACGACGTTCACGCGCTGGCTGCGCGACCAGGTGGCAGTGGGCGAGTCCGGCGACAGCGATTCGTAGTCATCGAAGCGCTCACGGCGCCGGGCCGCCCTGACCCGCGCCGTGCACTCTCAATGGACTGCGCGGATCCTCGGCGCTGCAGGCACGCCGCTTCCGTCAGTTTGACCCTCTCATGATCCAGCGGTGGTGCCCGGGCCTGGTTGCGTGCGCTGCCCGGGCGCCCGGCCTCGCCCGCACCGTTCATCACGGCGCCTTAGGGGTTTTTTAGGGAACGCTGAGCAAAGAATTACGAACGCCCGCGCGGCGCGCTCGCTACTGTGCACGCCGTGGATTGCTTCACTTTCCCGAACGTGCCGCGGACCCGAAGTCCGTCGCTCATGCAGACCCACCGAACCTTGAACGACCTGGATCATGAAGGCGTCCGTCCTGTTCTGCGCACTGGTGGCCGCCGCCGCGATGACCGCGGCCGGCGCCGTGCAGCCGGCCGCTCCGGCACCGCTGCCGCGCCTGCTGAGTGAGACGGGACTTTTCGAGGCAGATTCAGGGACCGTCCGCGCCGACGTCATCGCGTTCGCACCGCAGTACCCGCTGTGGTCGGATGGCACGCGCAAGCAGCGCTGGATCCATCTGCCGCCGGGGCGTGCGATCGATACCTCGCAGCCGGATGCGTGGCAGTTCCCGGTCGGCACGCGGCTCTGGAAGGAGTTCAGCTTCGGCCGCCGGATAGAGACCCGCTTCATCGAGCGGCTGGCCGATGGATCGTGGCGCTTCGCGAGCTATGCGTGGAATGACGACGGCACCGACGCCGTGCTGGTGCCGGAGGATGGTGCCGTCGTTGCTGCCGCGGACGCGCCGGGCGGGCGCTACTCCGTGCCATCACGCAACGACTGCCTCGCCTGCCACGAAGGCCCGGCCGTGCCGGTGCTCGGCTTCAGTGCCCTGCAGCTTTCGCCGGACCGCGATCCGCTGGCGCCCCACGCCGATCCCGCACGGCGCGACTACGCCGACCTGCGCAGTCTGGTGGCCCAGGGCCGGCTCGTGAACCTGCCACCGCAGCTGCTGGCCACACCGCCACGCATTCGGGCGCGCACGCCGACCGAGCGCGCTGCGCTCGGCTACCTGCATGCCAATTGCGGTCATTGCCACAACGCCGCCGGCGCGCTCGACGGCCTGCAGCTCGCGCTGGCCCAGTACGCGGACTCCGGCAACGACAGTGTCGAGCAGACCCTGCGTTCGCTGCTCGGCCACTCGAGCCGATTCCGTCCCCAGGGCGCCGCAAGTGCGCAGCGCGTTGCACGCGACGGCAGTGGCCACATGCTGACGCTCCGCATGAAGACCGCAAACCCGCTTGCCCGCATGCCGCCGCTCGGCGTGCAGGTCGTGGACACCGAGGGTGTGGCCCTCGTGGAACGCTGGATCGCCGGTGACCTTCAACGCCCGTATGACCTTCAACTTTCAAGAGGAGACCTAAGATGAAGCGCATTCCAATCGAATATGCAGTTCTCGCCATCGCCGTCGCAGCGACCGTCGCTGTCGTGGCGCCGGCCCGTGCCCAGACGCCGTCCAAGACGACGTACAGCACCGCCGAGAAGATCGCGCGGGGCAAGTACATCGTCACGACGTCCGGTTGCAACGACTGCCACACGCCGTGGGTCATGGGCCCGAAGGGTCCCGAGCCCGTCATGAGCCGCATGCTGTCTGGTCATCCGGAGAGTGCGGTACTGCCGCCGGCACCGGCTGCGCAGGAGCCGTGGGTCATGACGGCATCCGCGACCAACACCGCGTGGGCCGGCCCGTGGGGCGTGAGCTTCACCGCCAACCTGACGCCGGATGCCGAGACCGGACTCGGCAAGTGGACGCAGCGCAACTTCAACGAGACGATCCGTACCGGGCGCCACATGGGGCGCGGCCGCCCCATCCTGCCGCCGATGCCGATCCTGATGTACAAGAACTTCACCGATGCCGACATGGAAGCGATCTTCACGTACCTGCAGTCGATTCCGGCCGTGAAGAATCGGGTGCCGGAGCCGCTGCCGCCGGTCACGCCCGTCGCTGCGAAGTAGCGGGGGCGTCCGCGGCGGCACACGAGCTGACGCGTTGCCGTCAGCGCGCCGGCGCCGCGCGCTGGAAGCTCTCTTCGGCGCGCTGCTGCAGCAGCGCGCGCTCGCGAATGTTGCGCGTCATCGAAGCCGCACGTTCAAACTCGGTCTGGGCCTCGCGGTCGCGGCCGAGCCTGAACAGCCGGTCGCTGCGCACGCTCGGCAGCAGGTGATAGTCCCTGAGTTGCGGCGCGTGGCGCTGCTCGTCCGCCACGTCGAGGCGGCGCGCTGCGCGATTGCGTCGTGCAGCGCGCGACCTTCGAAGTAGGACTACGGTTGCACGCCCATGGCATGTCCTTGCTCGTCTGCTTCAGCGGGCCGCGGCCTGCATGGCCGCGAGATCGAGCTTCTTCATGTCCATGATGGCTGCCATTACGCGTTCCGAGTTCGGGCCCGTCAGGAGCTGCCCGACGATACTGGGCACAACCTGCCACGACAGCCCGTAGCGGTCCTTCAGCCAGCCGCATTGCTGGGCGCTCGGGTCGCCCCCGGCGCCGAGCGCGTTCCAGTAGTGGTCGATCTCGTCCTGCGTATCGCAATGGACGACGAGCGAGATCGCCTCGGTGAATCGGAACACCGGCCCGCCGTTGAGGCCCATCATGGCCTGGCCGTCGAGCTCGAAGGTCACCACCATGACCGAGCCGGCCGGTCGCCGATGGTGCTCGAAGCCGGCTTCGCCGTAGCGCGAGACCGTCTTGATGCGCGAGTTCGGGAAAATGGAGACATAGAAACTCGCGGCCGGCTCGGCTTCGCTGTCGAACCACAGGCAAGGCATGATGCGTTGCAGTCGGGGCATGTCGGATCTCCTGCGCTGCGTTGCGGTTACTTGCGGGTCTGGGCCTGCCGCTCGACCTGTGCCCGCAGGCGATCTTCCTGTGCCCGTAACTCCGGCGTGAACTCGGCGCCGAAATCCTCCGCTTCGAACACCGGACGGATTTCGATTTCAGACTCGGTCGGCATCGGGTTCGGGCAGCGCCGGACCCACTCGATTGCTTCCTCCATCGACTTCACCTGCCAGAGCCAGAACCCGGCGACCAGTTCCTTGGTTTCGGCAAACGGGCCGTCGAGGACGGTGCGCTGACGACCACTAAAGCGCACCCGCTTGCCCTTCGCGCTCGGGTGAAGGCCCTCGCCCGCCAGCATCACGCCGGCCTTGACCAGCTCCTCGTTGAAGGCACCCATGGCTGCCAGCAGCTCCTCGCTCGGCATCGCGCCGGCCTCAGAGTCGGCGGTCGCCTTCACCATCACCATCACTCGCATCACGGATCTCCTCGTTCGGCGCCGGCGGGCTGCCGGCTTCAGAGGTACGTCGAACGACCGGGCAGGGAATCGACAACCGGCCGGGGTTTGACCCAGCCTGCGCGCCCGGCGGTCAGTCCCGGCCGGACCTCAGCCCCGCAGCAGTCCCAGGATGGCCGCCACCGGCAGGGCCGAGCGGGGGGCAAACGGCATTCGCCAAAGGCCGCCATGAAAGGCCGCGTCCGTCACCAACTGCAGCGGATGATCGAGCGACACGTCCGGATTGGCAATCGCCGAAGGATGTCGCAGGTCGTGCACCAGCAGCGCCGCCATCAGCGCGGCGGCGGTCGCAGGCTCGAAGCCATGCGCCCCGAAGCGGTCGGCCGACCGATACACAGCCGCAATCAGGCGGTTCTTCGTCACCGATTTCGTCAGCGCCGGCGGCGCGATCCGGTACGACACGCGCGCTCCCGTCGAACGTGCGACCAGCGCCCGCCACAGTTGAAGTCGCTTCGCTAGCAGGTAGTTCGGACCCTGCTGCACGACGAGCGCATCGACGATGCCGCCGAGTGCTTCGTCGTTCACGGTTTCGCTCGCCCGCCACTCGCCGTTGCGGGCGAAGGCCCGGCCGGCCGTGAAAGCACCGGCCAGCTTTGCCGCCACGCCCCGCGCGGCATAGCGCGCGTGCGCCACTTTCAGTGCGCCGGCCGGGACCGCACAGGCGTCAGTCGGTGTGGCCAGCATCGCCAGCATGACGTCGCGTCGCTGCGCGGCGAGCCGGGCCTGGATGGAATCCATCGCTGCCGAAACGCGGACATGCAGGGCGCTATCGAGGTAAGCGTAGGCGCCGACGGTGAGCGGGCCGTCGGCCGCCGCGAGCCACTCGGCGATCTCCGGCGTGTCGACGATCAGGTCCGCGCCGGCCTGACGCGTCAATTCGTCGGCTGTGGCGCCCGGTCCGGGATCAACCCGGAAGGGCGCCCTCAGCGTGCCGTTGCCGTCATGCGCCAGCCGCAGCAGGCGATGCCAGATGTCCTGTCGCGGCAGGTCGACGGCGTAGACCGTCGCGCGCCATTGCAGCAGCCATGGCAGTGGCGACATCTCGGCGTGGGCACCGAGCAGCGCGATGCGCTGGTCCGAGAGGTCGAGCCACTCGGGATGAGTCTGCACGCGTGCGATGGCCGCGGCGAACGACGGCTCGAACAGCCCGTCGTCCAGCCAGCGATCCAGCTGGCGCCGCAGCGCATCACCCGTCAGGAGTTGGCCGTGCAGCGGGACCGCCAACGGGGCCGGGCCGGACGTGCTGCTGCCGATGACACTGCGTGTCGTGAACGTCGCGCGAGGCGCGGCCATCGCGGCATCGAGCGACGTCTCACTGCCGTCCCGCGCAAAGCGTAGCCGCTCGCGCGTTGAGTTCAGCCCGGCAACCGCGATGTCCTGCGCGACCGACGCCGAAGCAAGTGCGGCTTCGGTCAGGCGCCGCGCATGCACGATGTACCGGTGGCGCCAGTCGCGCTCCTGCTCGGCCGCTGCGGCCGCCGTGGGACTGGCCACGCGCAGCGCGTCGGCGAACACGGCGCGTCCGACTTCCAGCGTGGCGCGGCGGCCGTCGCTCGCGCGCGGAAAGACGACGCCGTTGTCTTCACCGGCGGCGGCACCTTTGGCGTTCACTGCAGGCAGAAGGGCTCCCCAGCGTCGGATTCCACAATGGGCCGATTCTGGATGAAGCCGGCAGCGGTGGGGAACGGTCGCCGCCGCGCTGTCAGTCCGCGGCTTCGCGCTCGATCAACGTGCGCTTGCGCTCGACGCCCCAGCGGTAGCCTGCGAGCGCACCGTCGTTGCGGACGACGCGATGGCACGGAATCGCAACCGCCAGACGATTGGAGGCGACCGCCTGTGCAACGGCGCGCGTCGAGCGCGGCGCCCCGATGCGCGCTGCGACGTCGGAGTAGCTGACCGTGCGGCCGGCCGGAATCTCGCGCAGGGCCTGCCATACGCGTTGCTGGAATGCCGTGCCGCGAATGTCGAGCGGCAGGTCGATTCCGAGCTTGGGGCGTTCGACGAATCCGATCACGGCGGCAACCACGCGCTCGAACGCGCGGTCGCCGCCGATCAGGCGGGCACGCGGAAAACGATCCTGCAGGTCGCGCGCGAGCGCATCCGGATCGTCGCCGAGGAGGATTGCGCAGACACCCTTGTCGGTGGCGGCCACGAGGATCGATCCGAGCGAACACTCGCCGATGGCGAAGCGGATCTCGGTATCGGTGCCGCCCTTGCGGAAGCGCGTGGGCGTCATGCCGAGCAAGCCCGCGGCGTCATCGTAGAAACGGCCGCTCGAGTTGTAGCCGGCGTCATAGATCGCCTCGGTCACCGTGCGGCGCTCATCGAGCGCCGCACGGACGCGTCGGCCCCGGTGCGCGGCCGCGTATTGCCGCGGCGTCACGCCGGTCGCGGCCTTGAAGGTCCGGTGCAGGTGGAACGGGCTAATTCCCGCGCGCTGCGCCAGTTCGTCCAGGCTGGGAACATGGTCGGCGCGTTCGATGTAGCGGCACAACTCGGCGATGCGACGATCATTCTCGTCGCCCCGGGCTGGCTGGTCGGGACGGCAACGCTTGCAGGGGCGAAACCCCGCGCGTTCCGCGTCGGCCGCCGTGGCATGAAACGACACGTTCTCCGGCCGCGGCGTGCGCGACGCGCATGACGGGCGACAGTAGACCCCGGTGGTCTTCACGGCGTAGAAGAACGAGCCGTCCGCCTTGCGGTCGCGCGCGGCCACCGCAGCCCAGCGGGGATCGCTGAGCGTCGCGGCGGCGAGCATCTCGGTGCGGGTGGCCATGTTCACGGGCGTCTCCTGTCATCTTATCGATGGCGCGACAGTAATCGTCGCCTTCGGAGCCGGAACTCCGCGGCTTGCTCTTCAATTCCGCCGGTTCGCTCCGCCGGGCCTTGACACCGAACCCGGTGCGACTAGCCTGCGCGGACGCCCGGGCGGCCGGGGTCCGACAGCGTCGCAACCTGGCGCGGTCAACGCACAGGAGGAGTCGATGGCGACCAAGACCCGCAAGGCCGTGCCAGGCGCCGCGAAGCGGCCCGCCGCCCGCAAGGTTCCCGTCAAGCCGCGGCGCGTCCTGTTGCTCGTGGCCACCCGCAAGGGCGCATGGCTGCTGCATGGCGACGCCGCGCGCCGCTCGTGGCGCGTCGACGGGCCGCACTTCCTCGGTCACATCGTCAACCACCTCGTGCTCGACCCGCGCGACGGCCGCACGCTGCTGGCGGCGACCAAGACGGGCCATCTCGGCCCCACCGTATTCCAGTCCACGGATCGTGGACGCACCTGGAAGGAGGCGGCGCGGCCTCCGGCGTTCGCCAAAGCGGCCGACGGCAAGGGGCGCGTCGTCGATCACACGTTCTGGCTGACGCCCGGACCGGCGAGCGAACCGGGTGTCTGGTATGCCGGCACCTCGCCGCAGGGGCTGTTCCGCTCGGATGACGGTGGCGTGACCTGGAGCCCGTTTTCTCACATCAACGACGATCCGAAGTACATCGAGTGGATGGGGTCGGTGCAGGACGGCACGCCCGATGGACCGAAGCTGCATTCGATCATCATTGACCCGCGCGATCCCAAGCACATGTATTTCGGCATGTCCGGTGGCGGCGTACACGAGTCGGTCGATGGCGGGAAGACGTTCGCGCCGCTCGTCGACGGCATGCAGGTGGTCGAAGGATTCGATCCGGCGGTCATCACCTTCCACGACCCGCACTGCGTGCGCCTGTGTCCGAGCCAGCCGGACCGGCTCTATCAACAGAATCACTGCGGCATCTACCGGCTCGACCGGCCGTCGCGCACATGGGTCCACATCGGCCAGTCGATGCCAAAGAAGGTCGGCGACGTTGGCTTCACGATGGTCGTGCACCCGCGCGACGCCGACACGGCCTGGGTGCTGCCAATGGACGGGCAGACCGTGTGGCCACGCACCAGCCCCGGCGGCAGGCCGGCGGTCTACGTCACGCGCAACGCCGGCAAGACCTGGCAGCGGCTCGACGCCGGACTGCCGATGGAGCAGGCGTGGTGGACGATCAAGCGTCAGGCGATGACGGCGGATGCGCGCGACCCCGTTGGCCTGTACTTCGGGACGACGAGTGGCGAACTCTGGATGAGCCGTGACGAGGGCCAGCGCTGGACCTGCATCGCCCGCCATTTGCCCGAAATCTATGCGGTGGAAGCGGCCGAACTCGCCTAGTGTGGCGGCGCGATGAAGGTACTGATCCCGAGCCCGCTGCGTCCGTACACGCAGCGGTCATGGGTGGAAGCGGAGGGAAGCACGCTCGGGGCGGTGCTCGATGACCTCGATCGCCAGTTCCCGGGGATCCGCTTTCGCATGGTCAATGAACAGGAGGCGCTTCGCCCGCACGTGCGCTTCTTCGTCAAGGGCGAAGCGTTGTTCCGGCTGTCCGAGCCCTTGCAGCCCACTGATGAGCTGCTGATCGTGCAGGCCTTGAGCGGCGGTTGACGCCGCTCAAGGTGAGCGCTTGCTAGCGCGTATTGGGGTGTCAGATAAGACGCCGCCGCGCACTGCCGAGCGCGAGGAAGCTCGACAGGCCGAGCAGGCTGAGCCAGCCCAGCGCACCACCGCCACCGTCCGTGGGTGCATTGGCCGACGAAGTCGTCGGCGCGGTCGTGGGCGACGTTGAACCCGCGGCGACGGCGATGGCCGTACCTTCCAGCGTCACTTCCACCGCGGGCACGTTGCCCTCGAACTTGATCGTCCATTTCTCGGTGCGCGTGCCGGCGTTGAGCGGGGCGAACTGAACGCCGAACGAGCAACTCATTCCCACGTCCAGGAGGTCGAGCGGCTTGCACTCCTTGGTGCCGGCCGGCGGCTTGGCGACGACAAACTCGAGCATCGTGCCGGCCGGCGGTATCAGGGCCGGGTTGGACAGCACGATCGGTGCCGTGGTGCTGTTGGTGACCTGCAGCCCGATGGTCTGGCTGTACTTGCTGACCTCAGTGCTGCTGAACATGGGCGAACTCATGGCGACGGTCGGCTTGTTCGTCGGTGTGCCAGGAGCAGGTGCAGGCGCGGGCGCCGGGGCCGGCGCCGGCGCGGGAGCCGGTGAACCCGGGGGCAGGGCCAGCGGCGGCGTTGTCGGCGGCTGGGCGGCGTCCATGTAGGCGGCGATGTCACCGATCTGGGCCGCAGTCCACGACGCGTAGACATTCATGCCGCCGCGGTTGGCGGCGATCGCGGCGCTGATCTGCGCAGCACTGCGCTTGAAGATGAACGCGGGGCCATGGCAGTCCTGACAGGCGACGGAGCCCGTCACCGGGACGGTGATCTTCTGCTTGTAGAGCGTCTCGCCGTTTGCAACGTTGGCCTGCGCGAGTGCGGCACCGCTGGCGCCGACTGCGGCGAGCGCCAGCACAGTGGAGGGCAGCGTGCGCAGATGAAACAGGGCTTTGCGGTTCGACATGGCGAGTCCTACGACAGTGAGTGCCTGACGGCGAGTCTATGGAGAGCGGGCCGATTTTTCCCTCGTACGAACGTCGTAACCCGACCGTACGAACGCATGAGTGGCCATACCCTGCATCGGCGCGACGGCGCGGCGGGTATCGGCGAATTCGGTGTCAATGGCGGGGCGGTCGCCGGGGCGGGGCGGGACGGCCGGTCCTTGCCGGCCGGTCGGGCCTCGGCTGCCGGGTTAACGCGAATCCCGGCGGCTTTGCTCCAGACCGTGGGGCGGCGCTAGCGCAGCAATCCGTGGCGGTCTTGATCCGCGTGAAACTTCCGGGCACTGGGGTCTGCGGTAGCGCATGAAGCCCGCGCGACCGGTTCGTATGCTCGCGCCGATTGTGTCGACGAGCGCCTCATTGGCGCCGGGCACCGGTTCCGGAGGGCGGTCGAAGTGAAGTTGAGTTGGCAATTCGGGCGTGCAGCGCTGCTCGCGGCGGTAACACTTTTCGTTTCAGGCGCGTTTGCGCAGGCGACGCAGGGTCCCGCGACAAAGGATGCGCCGGCGCGGAGTGCAACCCCTGTCCAGATCGAGGCCTTCGTCCGCGAAGGCTGTCCGCACTGCGCCAAGGCTGAGGAGTTCCTGGCGCAGCTCGGCAAGGAGCGGCCCGGGCTGCGGATCGTCATACGCGATGTGCAGAAAGAGCCCGCGGCACTCGAACGACTGAAGGAGCTTGCACGCGCGCAGCGGGGTGCCGTGGCGAGGGTTCCGGCGGTCTATGTCGGCGGGCAGCTGATCGTCGGCTACTCGGAGTCGGCGCACACCGATCGGCTGATCCTGTCAGCGCTCGGCGGGGGTGGCGCGGCGGGGTCGGCGCCGCCGCATGAAGCCGGCACCTGCGATGCCGAGGAAAGCCTCGCCTGCCCGAAGACGGGCGGGGTCGAAACCGAAGTAGCCGCCCCGGCGGAACAGGAGCCGTTCCAGCTCGAACTCTTCGGCCGCACCCTGACGCTGGACGACGTCGGCCTGCCGGCGTTCACGTTTGCGATGGGCCTGCTCGACGGCTTCAACCCCTGCTCGATGTGGGTACTGCTGCTGATGATCTCGCTGCTGGCGCCGCTGAACGATCGCCGCCGCATGGTGGCGATCGCGGGGACCTTCGTTCTGATCCAGGGTATCGCCTACTTCCTGTTCATGGCGGCGTGGCTGAACCTGTTCCTGCTGATCGGGCTCTCGCGTGCGTCGCAACTGATCATTGCAGCGATCGCGATTGTGGCCGGCCTCATCAACGTGAAGGACTTCATGGCCTTCAAGGTTGGCATCTCGCTGTCGATCCCGGAGAAAGCCAAGCCCGGCATTTACAGCCGCATGCGAAGCATCCTGCATGCCGAGAGCCTCCGGGCAGCCATCATCGGCGCGATCGTGCTGGCCATACTGGTGCAGATCGTCGAGTTCCTGTGCACCTCCGGCTTCCCGGCGCTCTTCACGCGCATCCTGACGCTGCGCGAACTGGACACCGCAAGCTACTACGGCTACCTGCTGCTCTACATCGCCGCCTACATGATCGACGACATCGTCATCCTCGGCATCGGCGTGGCGATGCTCAGCCGCCACCGCCTGCAGGAGCGCGAGGGGCGGGTGCTCAAGCTCATCAGCGGCCTTGTCATGATCGGGCTGGGCCTGTACCTGGTATTCGACGCCTGACCGCATGCCGCATCCCTGCGATGGGTTGTGCCGACGAACCCGTCGGCGACCCGATAAGCTCGCAGCATGACGGGGACAATGGTGTTGAGCCGCGTCGACGTGATCGTCGACGTGGTCTGTCCGTGGTGCTACATCGGCAAGCGCCGGCTCGAGGCTGCGCTGGCCGCGCGCGCTGAACGCGACCCTCCGCGCCTGACGTGGATGCCGTACCAGCTCAAGCCCGACGTTCCGCTGGGCGGCATCGACCGGCGCAGCTACCTCGAAGGCAAGTTCGGGGGCGCGGCCGGCGTGCAGCAGTTCTACGACCGCGTGTCCGAGGTGGGGCGCGAGGTCGGCATCTTCTTCAACTTCGAGCGCATCGCACGGCAGCCGAACACGCTTGATGCGCACTGCCTGATCGCCTGGGCTCAGGCCATGAGTCCGGCGGCCGCCTCCAACCTGGTCGAGAAGCTGTTTCGCGGCTACTTCGTGGAAGGCGTGGACATCGGCGACCGCCAGGAACTGACGCGGCTCGCCGCCGCCGCAGGCCTCGACGCCTATCGTGCCGCGGCGTGGCTCATCGCGGGCAACGGACGCGAAGGTGTGATGGTGGCCGACGAGCGCGCGCGGCGACTCGGGATCGCGGGAGTGCCGCTGTTCATCTTCAACCGGCGCGTCATGATCTCCGGCGCCCAGCCGACTTCCGTCCTGACCGACGCAATGGCTCAGGCGGCGCGGGCCGAGTAGGGCGAAAGCCAGGTCACTGCGGGTCGCACCACTCCGGCGGCCGCGGTGCGCGCCGCGCTGTCGATGCCGCGGAGGTGCGTGCGACGAGTCGGTCCGGTACGCTTCGGCCCCCGCCGGACACACTCCGGCGCTGTCTGCCGATCGTGAAACTCACCGCCCTTCCCCTGCCGTTCGCCTGGCTGCGGCGTCTCGCGCTCGCGCCGGACGACCTGCTGCGCGACCTGACGTACCGCCGGCTGTGGACGTCGATCTTCATCAGTTCCTTCGGCGGGCAGGTGACGCTGCTCGCGCTGCCGTTGACGGCGGCGGTGCTGCTGCATGCCACGCCGACACAGATGGGTGTGCTGACGGCGATGGAAGTGCTGCCGTTCGTGCTCTTTTCGCTGCCCTCGGGCGTCTATCTCGATCGCATCCGCAAGCTTCCGGTCTATGTATGGGGCGAACTGCTGCTCGCCCTGTTCGTGGCGAGTGTGCCGCTGGCGTGGTGGACAGGCTGGCTGTCGATGGCCTGGCTCTACTTCGTCGGTTTCGCGATCGGTACCGTCTACACGATCGCGGGCAGCGCGGCGCAGATCGTGCTGACGCAGATCGTGCCGCGCGAGCGACTGGTCGAGGCCCATGCGAAGAACGCGCTGGCGAGTTCCTCCGCCGAAGTGGCCGGTCCAGGACTCGCGGGCGCGCTGATCAAGCTGGTGGGGGCCCCGTTTGCGCTGCTGGCCGACGCCGTGATGCTGACGGTTTCTGCGCTCATCCTGCGCGGAATTCGCGTCACCGAAGGGCCGCGACATGCGGCGGGCGAGTTCTGGCCGGCACTGCGGGCCGGCATGCGCTTCGTTGCCGGGCATCGCTTGCTGGTGACGATGGCCTTGATCGTTGGCGGCTGGCAGATGTGCCACCAGGCTGCACTGGTGGTGCAGATCCTGTTTGCGACGCGCACGCTCGGCCTGAGCGAAGGCGGCGTGGGCTTGTCCTACGTGGCGCTCGGCGTCGGGACGATCGTCACCAGCACGGTCGGCAACCGTATCTCCAAGCGCTTCGGCCCCGGGCCAACGCTGGTCATGGGGTTCGTCGTGTGCGGCATCGGCTGGCTGCTCGGCGCCATCGCGCCCGCCTCACCGCTCGGCATCGCGATGTTCGGCCTGATGCTGATGCTGTTCGGTGTCGGTGCCGTGCTGATCTTCATCACCTTCCTGGCGCTGCGCCAGGCGGTGACGCCGCCGCACCTGCTCGGGCGCATGACGAGCACGATGCGCTGGTTGATCCTGCTGCCCGCCGGGCCGGGCGCGCTGCTGGGCGGATGGCTGGGCGAGCATGCCGGACTGCGCGCGTCGCTGGCGTTCGCCGGCGTCACGGTGCTCGTGCTCGCGTGGGCCGCGTGGCGCCAGCCGGTTATCCGCGACACGCGCGCCCTGCCCACCGTGCATGAGCATCCAGTCGACGCCGCGTTGCCGGCCACCCGTGAGTCGGCCTGAGTCGCCGCCCGTCACGGCCGGTCGCAACCCAGGCTCCTTCGCGCCGCCGCGAGCGAACTCCGTCGCAAGTCCCGGCAGTCCAGGCCCCGCGTCGGTAGCGTGCGCGTCGGGCTTGTCGAGGGGGAAGGGACAGCGATGCGAACGGCCACAGTCATTGTCTTGCTGGCGACGCAGTGCATGGCGCTAAACGCCACCGGCGCGGACCGCGCCGCCGAGCTGGCGCAGGTGGTGGCCGCCGAGCGCGCCTTCGCGGCCCGTGCGCAGGTCGTCAACGCCCGGCAGGCTTTTGCCGAATTCTTCGCGCCCGATGCGTTGCTGTTTGCGCCGTTTGCCGCGCCGGCCTTTCCACGCCTGCTCGAGTCACCCGACTGGTCAGTGAACATCCAGTGGCGTCCGGTGGCCGCCGCCGTTTCGGGCGCGGGCGACATGGGATACACGACCGGTCCGTCGGAGTACCGTCGCTCGCCGGCCGAGCCGCCGGTCGGCCACGGGCACTACACCTCGGTGTGGGAGCGCCAGCCGGACGGCCGGTATCGGGTCCGGATCGACATCGGCATCGATCACGCAGCGCCCGCGGCGCGCGTACCGGACTGGTCGCCACCGTCGCCGCCGCCTCCCGGCGCGCCCGCGCTCGACGCCGCAGCGCGTGGCGCCGCAGTGCGCGAACTGCAGGAGATCGATGCCCGCCTCGGCGCATCGTCGCGCGGCGGCGCTCCGCTCGCGCTGGCATCGGTGCTCGCCGACGACGCTCGCTGGCATCGCAATGGCCGGCTCCCCGTGGTCGGGCGCGCCGCCGTACTGACGGCCAGCGAGGCGAGTGGTGAGGCGATCGGCTGGGTGCCCGAGCAAGCCATCGTCGCGGCGTCCGGGGACTTCGGCTACGCCTATGGACGCGGACGCTGGCGAGGCACCGGTGGGCCGGACGAAGGGGATCTCGCGTATCTCAACATCTGGCAGCGGCGCGACGGCGCCTGGCGCCTGCTGGTGCACGTTTCGCGTGCCGTGGACCCGCGCTAGGGCGGCCGCGTGACGGCGGGCTAGGCTGCGCTCGTCTGTGCGGCAGGCGCCGTGACGGTGGGCATCCGTGAAACGACGCAGTCGCGTCCGTTGGCCTTGGCCGCATACAGGGCATCGTCGGCCCGGCGGAGCAGATGAGTGACGGTGTCGCCCGGTGCGGCGACCGTCAGGCCGATACTGATCGTGACCCGTCCACCCGGAACGTGCCGCGCCAGATCGAGTGAACGCACGCTCGAGAGCAGTCGCTCGGCCAGGCGGCGGGCCGCGATCTCGCTCGCTTCGGGGGACGCGATCAGGAACTCCTCCCCGCCGAGCCGTCCCAGTTCGATGGGCTCGTGCGCGACGGTGCGCAAGGCCGCCGAGACGGCACGCAGGATGTCGTCGCCGACGAGGTGGCCGTGCTGGTCGTTGATCGTCTTGAAATGGTCGATGTCGACGATCAGCACCGAGCATCCGGTGCCGCTCGCAAGCAGGCTGCCCAGCCGTGACAGCACCTGGCGCCGATTCGGCACGCCCGTCAGTTCGTCGGTCATCGCCAGCGTGCGCATGGCCAGGCTCGTGCGACGGCTGCGCCAGGCCAGTGTGGCAAGAACCGCGGCCAGCGCGACGACCAGCATGATCACCGCTTCCTGCAGCCGCGTCGCACGCTTTTCTTGGTTCAGCGCGTGCATCGTCGCGCTCTGCTGCTTCTGCAACAGGGCGTTCTCCTTGTCCTTCGCGGCGGTCAGGCTGGCGTAGCGCTGGTCGAGCTGGCGCTGTTGCAATGCCTCGCTCGCGGTCTGGAACTGGACATGCTGCTCGTAGGCGGCTTGCCAGTTGCCGGTGGCCGCGAGGGCGCGCGCCAGTTCGGCCCGCGTGGCCGCGACATCGCCGACCGAATCCGCCTTTTCGAAGACCTCGAGCGCGCCCTGTAGCGTCTCAATGCTGTCGAGCGGACGCTGCAACCCGCGCAGTGCAATGCCCCGTTGCAGCAGGATCTGCGCGCGCAGCAGCTCGTCGGTCGTCTCGCCCTGTTGCCGTGCAGCCCGGTCGAGCAGTGAAAGCGCGTCGAGATGGTTGCCGCGTGCGTTCTGCACCTGGGCGAGGCCGCGCAACGCATAGGCCTCGCCACGCACATAGCCGATCTGGCGACTCAGACGCAGCACCTCGTTGAACGATTGCTCGGCCGCGTTCCAGTCCTTGAGCTTCTCGAGCACGCGGCCGAGGTTGTAGCGGGTCACGACCTCGTCGCGTGTCAGTCCCGCCTCGCGCTGCACCTGCAGCGAGGCTTCGAAGTAGTCGCGCGCCTGCTGATAGTCGCCGACCCGGCTGTAGAGCCCGGCAATGCCGTTGATCGTGTTGCGCACCTGCTGCGGCAGCTTCAGCTCTTCGTAGATCACCTGGGCGCGCTGCAGGTCGGCCAGCCCGGCGGCGAAAGCGCCCTGCATGCCGCTCAGGTAGCCGCGCAGGAACAGGGCATCGGCCAGCAGTTCGCGCTCGCCGTGAGCCTCAGCGGTCGCGACCGCCTCCTGGTACAGCGCCGCCGCCCGGCCGGTGTCGTTGGCGAACTCGTTGATCTCGCCTTCGCAGTTGGCGATGCGTGCGCGCAGTCCGGGACGGCGGGCCTGCGGCAGAAGTTGACGCGCCTGCTCGATATGGGCAAACGCTGCGGCACGGTCACGCTCCGAGTAGTAGTCGCACAGCAGTGCGTGAGCGCGGATCTGCTGGTCGGGGTCCTGCTGCGCAACCAGCTGGCGCAATGCCTCTTCGGCGTGACGCCGGGACGACTCCGGGTCGACCCGCGCCTCGGCCTGCGCGCGATCGAGCAGTGCGGCCGGCGGCGTGGCCGCGGCGGCGGACGCCATTGCGCCAAGCACGAACAGGGTGAAGAGTCGAAACAAAGGCAACCGTACGAAGGAAGAACGCCGAGCCGGGCATTGTGCCAAGTCCGGCATGGGCGCTGAATCCGCTGATGGGCCCGCATCCACGGCATTGTTCGTCGCATTCGCGGGATTCCTGTCGTGTCGGGCTGCGGCGAAGTGCGCGCCGGAGCCTGGCGCTCCTGCCTTCAGGGCGAAAGCCGGAAGCAAGCGGCTTAAGCTCGCGTCCTGACCAACGGCAATGCCTCGCCAAGCGCGAGGGCCAGATCCTGGGAGTTGCGCTATGCATCAAAAAGTGGCGTTAATCACCGGCGCGGGCAGCGGCATCGGCCGGGCCGTCGCCATCGCCTTCCTGCAGGCGGGCTACACCGTGGCTCTGGCGGGCCGGCGGCCCGAGGCGCTGCAGGAAACCGTAGCGCTCTCAGCGGTCGATCGTGCCCGCGCGCTGGTGGTCCCGACCGACGTCAGCCGGCCTGACGCGGTGCGGGCGCTGTTCGACCGCGTGGTCGCCGAGGCTGGGCGGCTCGACGTGCTGTTCAACAACGCCGGCAGCGGTGCGCCGCCGATTCCGCTGGACGAACTCACGCCAGCGCAGTGGCAAACCGTCGTCGACGTCAACCTGACCGGTGTCTTCCTGTGCCTGCAACAAGCCTTTCGCGTGATGAAGGCGCAGAGTCCCCGCGGTGGCCGCATCATCAACAACGGATCGATCTCGGCGCATGCGCCGCGGCCCAATTCGGCGCCATACACCGCCACCAAGCACGCCGTCACCGGACTGACGAAGTCAGCCTCGCTCGACGGGCGCGCGTTCGACATCGCGGTCGGGCAGATCGACATCGGCAACGCGGCCACGCCAATGACCGAGCGCATGCCGCAGGGTGTGCTGCAACCCTACGGCCAGATCGCAGCCGAGCCCGTCATGGATGTCAGGGTCGTGGCCGATGCCGTACTGCACATGGCCGCGCTGCCGCTGGACGCCAACGTCCTCTTCATGACTGTCATGGCCACCAAGATGCCGTTCATCGGCCGCGGCTGAGAGTCGCAGCACTGCGGCGTCTGGATGATGCATCGCGCGCTGCAATGACAGGTCGGCGAACGCCCTGAACTCGAGCGCCTTGCCGCACGGGTCGAGAAAGAACATCGTCGCTCCGGGCTCGCCGGGCTCGCCGGCGCGTTGCGCCTTATTGGCCAGGCGCCGATGTTCTTTGTCTACTTGGCGAAGAGCCGCGCCGGATCGGCGAAAGCCTTGAACTCGAGGGCGTTGCCACACGGGTCGAGAAAGAACATCGTCGCCTGTTCACCCACTTCGCCCTTGAAGCGGATGTGGGGTTCGATGATGAACTTCACGCCTTCGCTGCGCAGCCGTGCGGCCAGGGCGTTCCACTCGTCCATCGACAGCACGACGCCGAAGTGGCGCACGGGGACGTCGTCGCCGTCGACGGCGCTGGTGCGGCGATGTCCGGCTTCCTCCGGCGCGAGGTGAGCGACGATCTGGTGGCCGTAGAGGTTGAAGTCGACCCACGCATCACTCGAGCGGCCTTCGGGGCAGCCGAGGAGGCTCCCGTAGAACGCTCGCGCCTTGGCGAGCGACGTGACCGGGAATGCGAGGTGGAATGGATGCAGTGTGCTCATGAAATCGTCCTTGCGGGTAGCCCGTATTGTCGCAGCAAAGCCGGGACACTTGAGCCAGACTGGACGGCTACGCGTGACTTCGGCAATATGCGTGCATATGCACGCAAAAGCGATCGGGCTGACCACCGGGGCCTGTACATGCCACAAGGTGCGCAGTCTGGCGCGGCGGCTGACGGCGCTTTATGACGCGGCGCTGGCCGAGCACGGCCTGACGGTGACGCAGTACGCCGCGCTCGCCACGCTCGCGCGTTCGACGGCGCCGGTTGCGGTCGCTGAACTCGCGCGGCGGCTGCAGATGGATCGCACCACGACGTCCCGTCTGGTCGGTCCGCTGGAAGCGGCGGGCCTGCTGGCGCGTTCGAACGCGGGCCCGGGGCGAGGTGACGCGCGTTCGCGGCCATTGCATGTCACGACCAAAGGCCGCCGCCGGCTCGGCGCCGCCGTCCCGGCGTGGCGCGCGGCGCAGAGCGAGGTCGACGCCATCCTGGGCGAGCGCCTGCGTACCAGCCTGGATCGTGCCGCCGATGCCGCCTGCGGCGCACTCGCGGCCGCGACCGATGAACCGGCGGAGGTCATGTGACGGCGACTGCGCAGCGCGGCTGGTGGGGTCTGATCCTGGTTGCGGCGGCGCTGCTGATGATCACGAACGGCGCACGCCAGTCGCTCGGGCTCTTCGTTTCGCCGATCAACACGACGACGGGCCTGGGCATCGTGACGATCAGCTTTGCGCTCGGCGTCAGCCAGTTCGTCTGGGGCGCCGTGCAGCCCATCGCCGGTGCGTTCGCCGATCGCTATGGTCCGGGCCGCGTGCTCGCGACCGGCATCGTCATCCTCGCGGTAGGCACGGCGCTGACGCCACTGGTTTCCAGCGGACTGGGTCTCGTCCTCACGCTGGGGCTGCTGGCGGCGGCCGGATCGGGCGCCGGCAGCTTCTCGGTGCTGATCGGTGCCGCGGCCAAGCATGTGCCGGCCGAGTCGCGCGGCACGGCGTCCGGCGTCATCAATGCCGGCGGCTCATTTGGCCAGTTCGTTTTTGCGCCTTTCGTGCAGAAGCTGATCTCCGTGATGGGCTGGATGGGCACGATGTGGACGCTGGCGGCGATCACGTTGCTCACCCTGCCAATGGCGCGTGCGCTGCGCGGCCAGCCGGCGACGGCCCATGCGCCGCCGGCCCCCGGCGACCGCGGCCTGCGGCACGCCGTGAGCACGGCACTGGGCGACCGCAGCTACCTGCTGCTACATGCGGGCTTCTTCACGTGCGGCTTCCACATCGCGTTCCTGGTCACGCACCTGCCGGGCGAAGTCGCGCTGTGCGGCCTGCCGACATCGGTCGCGAGCTGGTCGCTCGCGATCATCGGGCTCGCCAACATCGCGGGCAGCCTGCTGGCGGGTTTCTGGGTCAATCGCTTTCGCAGCAAGTACATCCTGTTCTGGATGTATCTCTCCCGCGCGTTGCTGGTCATCGCCTATCTGGCCGCGCCCAAGAGCGCGCTGACGTTCTATCTCTTCGCGGTGGGGCTCGGCTTCACCTGGCTCGCCACCGTGCCGCCGACGGCGGGCGTCGTGGCCAAGCTCTTCGGCACGCGCTATCTCGCCACGCTGTTCGGGCTGACCTTGCTGTCGCACCAGATCGGAGCCTTCTTCGGCGCTTACCTGGGAGGCATCGCCATCAGCACGCAGGGAAGCTATCTCTGGATGTGGTACGCCGACGCCCTGCTGGCGCTGGCGGCAGCCCTGGTGAATCTGCCGATCCGCGAGGCGCCGGTGCAACGCCGCCCCGTCGTGGCGGCATCGACCTGACTCCAGATTCCTACGGCCGTGCCGCCGGTGGGATGCGCTTGCGCAGCGCCTCGCACGGATCCGGCCGGTCGGCCGGTGCCGTCTTCAGTACCACGTCATAGCGTTGCTTAAGGTCTTCAACAGCAACACCGACCTCGCCGGAGTTCGCTTCCAGCAGTCCGATGGCGATCACCTCCCGACGCTGTTCGGCCGTCAGCCAGTGGGGCACGCCCAAGTCCTTCCGTACGTGGCCATTGCCGGTGAGCAGGACCACACCGCGGGAAAGGTAGGGCAGCAGGGAACGCGCGAGCACGAGGTCGCGCGCGATCTGGGCGCGCGCCATCGACGGCAGTGACTCCGGCGGCAGCAGATCGCAGTGGCCGCGCGCTACGGCACGCTCGTGGTCTGCGATGAACTCCGCCGGCAGGCGATCGAGGCCGAGTGCTGCCTGCTCCGTCGCGTCGAACAGCGCGCTCCAGCCCTGCGTGGAAACCTTGACTGCCTCCCGGCGCGAGAGGTTGGCGGCCACAATCGGCAGGTCGAAGTCGAGGGCGAGCTGTACGAAAGGCCGGTAATGCTTCCAATCCCAGTTGCGCGCGCCGGCGGCCTCAATGAGCGCATCGGCATTTCCGGGCTCCTCGCGCCGCACGCGGTCGATGTCCACCTGCCGTTCTCGGTCGAACTGCTCGAAGGCGATTGCGGGGCGTGCGCCGGCCTCGATCCGCAGGCGCAGCGCTTCGGCGCGCAGCGCGTGCTGGGCACCGTTGTCGTGGACTTCGCCGAGCAGCACGGCGCGCCGTAGCGCCATCGCCGCGGCGAGCGCCTGCGGACTGGCTTCGATGTCGAAGCTGGCCGCCGACGGCAGCGCGCTGCAAAGTAGCGCAGCGAGAAGTGCCACCGACGGGAGCTGTCTGGTCACGGTGAGAGGCGGAAACACTGGGCTGCTCAGGTCATGGCCAGAGGCTGCTTACGGCGTGGCGCCGGGAACAGGCGATCGATAGCCTCGAGCTCCGCGGCGCCGAGTTCCAGTTGCGCGGCGTCCAGGTTCTCGCGCAGATGGTTTTCACGCACCGCCTTGGGAATGGCGATGACGTCCGGATGGCGCAGCACCCACGCGAGCGCGATCTGGGCGGCCGTCGCGCCGCGCTCCTGGGCGATGCGCGCAATTCCACGGTCCGCAGCGAGCGATCCCTGGTCGATCGGGCAGTAGGCCATCGCCGGCACGCCGTGTGCCCGCTGCCAGGGCAGCAGGTCGAACTCGATACCACGCCGGCTCGCCGAGTAGTAGACCTGGTTCGCGGCACAGCCGCTGCCGGTCGGCACGCGCCACAGTTCGTCCATGTCGTCGACATCGAAGTTCGACACGCCCCAGTGAGCAATGTGCCCGCGGGCAAGCATCGCCTCGAAGCCGCTGAGGGTCGCGGCGAGCGGAAGGCGGCCGCGCCAGTGCAGCAGGTACAGGTCGATGACATCGAGCCGAAGGCGACGCCGGCTGCGGTCGCAGGCCTGCGCGACGCCGCTCGCGCTGGCATTGTGCGGATAGACCTTGGAGACGACGAAGACCTCCTCGCGCCGCACGATGCCGGCGGCGATCGCCTCAGCCAGGGCCTGTCCCACGACCTCCTCGGCGCCGCCCTCGCCGTACATCTCTGCGGTATCGATCAGCCGGTAGCCCAGTTCTAGTGCGCGCCGTACCGCGGCGACCTCCATGCTGCGCGCCGGAGCCGACTCGCCGAGCCGCCAGGTGCCGAGGCCGAGCGCGGGGACTTCTGACGCACTTCCTGGTAGGCGTACTGTCTTCATCGATCAGCCGTGCGATCGCATCTGGGCTGCCGCGCTCAGGCCGCCGGCAGGCGCGGCAGCGGCTTGCCGCGTTCGTCCTCGGCAATGCGCCGCAGGTACGCAGCAAACTCCGGGTCCTCGCCCTTCAGCAGCTTCGGCAACCGATGGTAGAAGTCGTCGCGCCGCACCCACTCGCGCATGAAGTCTTCCCACGAGTTCCAGCGGCGGCGCTGCAGCGGTGTCATGTGCTCGCTGTAGGCGGTCAGGTAGGCGCGCTCGAACAGCGAGATCAGCATGTCGAACACGATCAGCATGCGCTCCTGCTGCTCGGCACTCAGATCCTGGGTCGCGAATTCGCTGCGCAGACGCAGGTCCGGGCTGTCGATGACGACCTTGAGGAAGTCGTTGTAGGCGTTCGACAGCAGCTGATAGACCTCGTCTTCCTCGGTTGACCGCTCCTTGCGCTGCTCGAATATGAACAGGAAGATCGCCAGCGGCAGGCCGATGACGGTCACTACGTAGCTCGCCAGTTCCCAGGTCTGTGGATCAAACACGTCGGTCTCCGCCGGGCTGGCCGTGAACGAGCCGGACCAGGCAACATCGCATGCTAGCCGCCGTAGCGCCGCAGTTCGGCGAGGTCAATGATGCGCACCCGACCGTAGGCGACTTCGAGCAGGCCGGCGCGGGAAAGCGCCTGCAGCGCCTGGTTGACGCGCTGGCGCGACACCCCAGACAGGTAGCCGATTTCCTCCTGCGAAATCTCGATCTCGGCCCGGTGACCGGGGTAGAGGTGCGGGTTGAACAGTTCCGACAAGCAGCGCGCCACGCGCGCGTCCGGCTCGAGCAGTCGCTCGTACTCAACCATCGCGATGAACTGACCGAGCCTTTCATTCAGCTGGGTCAGCAGGAAGCGGTTGAACGCGATGCTGGTGTTGATCAGGTGGTCGAAGGTCTGCTGCGGCATCCAGGCCATCCGCGTGTCGCGCAGGGCCACGACGTCGTACTTGCGCACCTCGTTCTTGAGGAGCGACCCCTCGCCGAACCAGCCGCCCGGCCCGACGCCGGTGAAGGTGGCCGTCTTGCCGGTCAGGGACACGACGTTGATCTTGACCAGCCCCTCGATGACGCCGGTCCAGGCGTCGACCAGTTCCCCCTTGCGCATGACCACGGAGCCGCCGCTGAAGCGCCGCTCCTCGACCTCGGCCAGGACGCGCTCGCGCTCCAGCGGCTGCAGGGCATGCCACCAGGTGCCGGCGGCCAGCATGTCGGACAGGCGGAGCGGATCGGGATCGGCCATGGCAGGTTGCGCGAGAGCTGCCATTGTGGCCGAAGACTGTCGTCCGGATGACAGCGGTCGTTCAGGATGCGTCCTAATGTTCGTGCGCGGCCTGGCGCGAAGGAAGTAGTTGCAACGGGCCGCGGCGAGTGGGTTAAGCTAATTCGCCACGTGTCCGGTCGAGGCACGGCTAACAAGATTCAGGAGACAACGCATCGTGGCGGACACCGTCACTGCCGACACCTTTCCTCGCCTTCTGCAGCTGCATGCGCAGCGGCGGCCGGGAGCAACGGCAATCCGCGAGAAGGACCTCGGCATCTGGCAGGGCTGGAGCTGGATGCAGGCGCTGGCCGAAGTACGCCAGATCGCGGCCGGACTGCATCAAGCCGGCGTCACTCGCGGTGAACACCTGGCCATCATCGGCGAGAACCGCCCGCGTCTTTACTTCACGATGATCGCGGTGCAGTGCCTCGGAGGCATTCCTGTGCCGATGTACCAGGACGCGGTGGCGGCCGAAATGGCGTTTGTCTTCGACAACGCGGAAATCAAGTTCGCCGTGGTCGAGGACCAGGAGCAGGTCGACAAGCTGCTCGAAATCCGCGAGACGGTGCCGCACCTGAAACGGATCATCTACGAGGACCCGCGGGGCCTGCGCAATTACGACCAGCCGGGCCTGGCGTCGTATGAGCAGATCCGGGCGCTCGGCGAGCAGTTCCTTAAGGAGCATCCGACGCTGGTCGAGGACGAGATCGCCAAGGGCAAGGCGAGTGACGTTGCAGCGATGTTCTACACGTCCGGCACGACGGCCAACCCCAAAGGCGTGGTGCTCGGCTACGGCAACCTGCTCTCGGCGGGCCGCGCCGGCGCCGACATGGAACGGCTGACCGACCGCGAGGAGGTGCTGGCTTACCTGCCGATGGCTTGGGTCGGGCAGAACATCTTTTCGTACACGCAGTGGCTGGTCTGCGGCTTCACCGTCAATTGTCCCGAATCGGCAACGACGGTGCAGGCGGACATGCGCGAGATCGGACCGACCTACTACTTCGCGCCGCCGCGCGTGCTGGAAGCGCTGCTGACGCAGGTGATGATCCGCATGGAGGATGCCTCCGCGATCAAGCGCCGCATGTTCCATTACTTCATGAACGTGGCGCGCCGCGTTGGGGGGCGGCTCCTCGACAAGCAGCCGGTGGGGCTCGGCGGCCGACTGCTCTACGGCCTGGGTGACTGGCTGGTCTATGCCCCGCTGCGCAACGCGCTGGGCATGAGCCGGATCCGTGTGGCTTACACGGCCGGCGAAGCGATCGGCCCGGATCTCTTCACTTTTTACCGCTCGCTGGGAATCAACCTCAAGCAACTCTACGGCTCGACGGAAACCTCGGTGTTCGTCTGCGTGCAACCCGACGGCGGCGTGAAGCCCGATACCGTGGGCCCCCCGATCTCGGGCGTCGAGATCCGCCTGACCGATTCCGGCGAGATCCTGATCCGTTCGCCGGGCCTGTTCCGCGAGTACTACAAGTCGCCGGAGGCGACGCGCGAGGCCAAGGACGTCGAAGGCTGGTTCCACACCGGTGACGCGGGGTACTTCGATGCCGAGGGACACCTGAAGATCATCGATCGGGCCAAGGATGTCGGCAAGCTCGCCGACGGAACGCTCTTTGCGCCCAAGTACATCGAGAACAAGCTGAAATTCTTCCCGACGATCAAGGAAGCCGTGGCGTTCGGCGACGGGCGCGACATGGTCTGCGCCTTCGTCAACATCGACATGGAAGCCGTCGGCAACTGGGCCGAGCGGCGCAACCTGCCCTACTCCGGATACACCGACCTGGCGTGCAAGCCGGAAGTGATCGAGTTGATCCGGGAGTCGGTTGAAAAGGTCAACGCGGACCTGGCCAACGACCCCAAGTTGGCCAATGCGCAGATAAGACGGTTCATCGTCCTGCACAAGGAACTGGATGCCGACGACGAGGAACTGACCCGCACGCGCAAGGTGCGGCGCCGCTTCATCCAGGACAAGTACAGCGCGCTGGTCGATGCGATGTACTCGGGCCGGGATGAGCAGTACATCGACACGATGGTCAAGTTCGAGGATGGCCGCACCGGCCGGATCGCGGCGACACTCAAGGTGCGCGACGCGAAGACCTTCGTGCCGATGCAGAAGGCGGCCTGAGCACCATGAACCCCCGCATCTGGGCCGCGCTCGCTTGTCTCATCGTCGGAGTGCCGGTCGCTGCGTGGGGGCTCGCCAACGGTTCCCTGCTGCTCGGGTTGCTCGGCCTGGCCCTCGTACTGGTGTTCGTCTTCCTCGTGGTCGAGGCGATGAACCAGGCATCGAAGCCGAAGCACGAGATACCGAAGTCGCCGAACGCGGCGTGGAGCATGAAGGATGCGCCGGCGGAAGCGCCCTCCGACCAGCGCCGCGGAGGTTCACTGTGACCCGGCGCAACCAGGGCGAAGTGCTGCTGCAGGTCGATGACGTCTGGCTGTCGTTCGGCGGCGTCAAGGCGATCCAGGGCGTCTCGTTCGATGTGCGCGAGCACGAGATCCGGGCCATCATCGGCCCCAATGGCGCCGGCAAGAGCTCGATGCTGAATGTGATCAACGGCGTCTACCACCCGCAGCAGGGGCGCATCACGTTCCGCGGCAAGGTGCGCACGTCGATGGACCCGCACGACGCCGCCGCGCAGGGCTTCGGCCGTACGTTCCAGAGCCTCGCGCTGTTCAAGGGCATGAGCGTGCTCGACAACATCATGACGGGCCGCAACCTGCGCATGCGTACCGGCATCCTGGCGCAGGCGGTCCACCTGGGCTTCGCCCGCCGCGAGGAGTTGCGCCACCGCGAGTTCGTCGAGCACATCATCGATTTCCTCGAGATCCAGGCCTACCGCAAGACTCCGGTCGGGCGCCTGCCGTATGGCCTGCAGAAGCGTGTCGACCTCGCGCGCGCGCTGGCGATGGAACCCAAGATTCTGCTGCTCGACGAGCCGATGGCCGGCATGAATCTCGAGGAAAAGCAGGACATGTCGCGTTTCGTGCTCGACGTCAACGAGGAGTTCGGCACGACCATCGTCCTCATCGAGCACGACATGGGTGTCGTCATGGATATCTCGGATCGCGTCGTCGTGCTCGACTACGGGCGCAAGATCGGCGACGGAACACCCGACGAAGTCCGGAGCAACGAGCAGGTCATCGCCGCCTATCTCGGCGTGGCGCACTGAGGCGGACATGGACCAGGCGTTGCGAACCCTGCAGAAGAACTGGCCCGTGGTGCTGATGCTGGTCGTCATGGCCGTCGGCGCTGCCGGGCCCCTCGCGTTCGGCATGACCACACCAGGCTTCTACGTCGAGGTCATGCTGGGCGGGCTGATGTCGGGCGTCATGTACTCGCTGGTGGCGCTTGGCTTCGTGCTGATCTTCAAGGCCTCCGGGGTGTTCAACTTCGCGCAGGGCGCGATGGTGCTGTTCGCGGCGCTGTCGGTCGCCCGGATCGCCGAGGTCGTGCCGCTGCCGGTCGCCTTCGTCGCCGCGATCGGCATCATGGCGGTGCTGGCGTGGCTGATCGAACGCCTGGTGCTGCGTCATCTCGTCAACCAGGACGCGGTCGTGCTGCTGATGGCCACGCTGGGCATCACCTACTTCCTCGACGGCTTCGGGCAGACGATCTGGGGCAGCGACATCTACAAGATCGACACCGGCCTGCCCAAGACGCCGATGATGGTGTTGGACTCGATCTTCGATGGCGGGATCCTGATCAATACCGAGGACCTGGTCGCCGCAGGCATTGCTGCGCTGCTGGTGCTGGCGCTGGCGCTGTTCTTTCAGAAGACGCCGACCGGCCGTGCACTGCGCGCGGTGGCCGACGATCACCAGGCGGCGCAGTCGATCGGTATTCCCCTGAACCGTATCTGGGTCATCGTGTGGACCGTCGCGGGTTTCGTGGCGCTGGTGGCGGGGGTGATCTGGGGTTCCAAGCTCGGCGTGCAGTTCTCGCTGTCGCTGATCGCCCTGAAGGCGCTGCCGGTGGTCATACTCGGCGGGTTCACCTCGGTGCCCGGCGCCATCATCGGGGGACTGATCATTGGTGTCGGCGAAAAGTTCGCCGAGGTGTTCCTCGGTCCGATCCTGGTCAAGCAGTTCGATCTTGCCGGCGGCGGCATCGAGAACTGGTTCGCCTACGTGCTGGCGCTGCTGTTCCTGCTGGTCAGGCCGGAAGGCCTGTTCGGCGAGAAGCACATCGACCGCGTGTAACGCCTGACGAGACAAGCCCGCCATGCTCTACCGCGAAAACGGCCAGTTCAAGATCTCCTACAGCGAGGACCAGCAGATCCTGCCGATCGTGCAGGACCGCTGGTTCATGCTGGCACTGCTCGCGTTCGCCTTCCTCGTGATGCCGGCGATCGGCACCGACTACCTGTTCCTGTCGCTGGTGATCCCGTTCCTGATCCTCGCGATTGCGGCGATCGGCCTGAACATCCTGGTCGGCTACTGCGGCCAGATCTCGCTGGGTACCGCGGCCTTCATGGCGGTCGGCGCCTACGCCGCCTACAACTTCGTCATCCGCGTCCCGTCGCTCAACTTCCTGGTCGTGCTGATCCTCTCCGGCGGCATCGCGGCGCTGGTCGGCATTCTGTTCGGCATTCCCAGCTTGCGAATCAAGGGCCTGTATCTGGCGGTGGCGACGCTGGCGGCCCAGTTCTTCGTCGACTGGATGTTCGCTCGGGTCAAGTGGTTCACCAACTACTCGTCCTCGGGTTCGGTCTCGACTCCGCCAATCGAGATGTTCGGCTGGTCGATGGAGTCGCCGGTCCAGAAGTACCTCTTCGTCCTGACGGTGGCGGTCGTGATGACGCTGGCCGCCAAGAACCTCGTGCGCGGGCACATCGGGCGCAGCTGGATGGCGATCCGCGACATGGACGTGGCGGCCGAG
>Ga0209254_10000771_pt1 | contig 27702 bp, 20 predicted proteins | sample FrelakmetDIP11DI_FD_187148 | JGI IMG/M metagenome (GOLD analysis project Ga0209254, IMG submission 187148) | Freshwater lake sediment microbial communities from the University of Notre Dame, USA, for methane emissions studies - DIP11 DI (SPAdes)... | ecosystem: Environmental > Aquatic >...
GGGTGAATTATTCATATCGGAGAGCCTCGACAGGATTCCTTGTCGCCGCACTCCAGCTCTGCAGCAAAAACCACCCCTAAATCCCCCAGGGGGGACTTTGAATTCGGATTTTAATCTGACTTTCAATTCTTTGGACAACATTTATTATATTGTTTTCAACTTCTGAATTTGTAAATCTTATGACCTTGATGAAGTATCTTTCCATCTCTGCTGACCGACCATCATCATAATCCTTTTATTGATGATGTATTTCTCCATCAATTTCCACTACTAACCTTGCTTCATGACAATAGAAATCAGCAATAAAGAAGGCAATTGGATGTTGCCTGCGAAACCTTACACCACATAATTGCTTAAGTTTCAGCTTTTCCCAAAGAAGTTTTTCATATAATGTCATATTCTCCCTGAGGATTCTGGCAGCTTCGAAAGTCTCAGGTTTCGCTCCGTAATACATAGATTTTTCAATTTCTTCCATCATTAGATTTATTAATTAAATCTTAAGCCCCCCTTGGGGGGTTTGGGGGTGAATTATTCATATCTCAATGCTTCAACCGGATTCCTCGTTGCAGCCCTCCAGCTTTGTAAAAGCACTGTAAATATCGCTATTACAAGTGCAATTATTCCACCCAAAGCAAAAATCCACCAGCTGAGTTCTGTTCTGTAAGCAAAATTTTCAAACCACCTGTGCATACCAAGCCAGGCAACAGGTAAGGCAATTACAAAAGCAATAAGGACCCATTTTATGAAATCTTTATTGAGCATGTTAAGTATTTCGGATACTTTTGCACCATTCACTTTCCGGATACCTATTTCTTTGGTACGGCGTTCAATAAGAAATACAGATAATCCAACCATACCCAGAATTGCAATTGATATAGCAACTAGCATAAAGTAGCTGAATATTGTTCTCATTTTTTCTTCTGACTTATAAAGTCTGTTATACCGGTCGTTAAGGTATTCAAAGGAAAAAGGATAGTCGGAAGCATTATACGCCTTCCAGGTCTTTTCAATAAAAGTAAGTGTCTTGTTCATTTCGAATGGTGAGATACGAATTGATACATGATCAAAATCAGATGGGTCATAATACATTATTACCGGACTTATCGGGTTGTGCAACGATTCATAATTAAAATCTTCTACAACACCGATTACAGTTCCTTTCCAGCCGCCATATTCTATTATCCTTCCGATTGCTTCTTCGGGAGATTTCCAGCCGATTTTTTTTACCGCCGTTTCATTAATAATATATCCAAAGTCAGCAGAAATATTCTCATAAAAATTCCTGCCGGCAGTAATATTAATTTTATAAGTAGGAATAAACTGCCCGTCAATTCTTACATTGGCTAATCTGAAGCCCAGTGGAGTAACACTACTTTCGGAGATTATATTTGCATCATTGGAATCCATAAGTCCGTCAGAGGGTACCCGTTTCGATGCGGAGATATTTATTATATTGGGATTTTGAGTTAGTTGCTGCCTGAATGCATCGAGTTTATCTATTAATTGAGGAGTTGCCGGTATCACAATGATATTTTCTTTGTCGAGACCTAAATCTTTGTTATTAATGTAGCTCAATTGTCTGGATACAAATAAGAATGAGATAATCAATACTATAGAAACAACAAACTGGAATACTACGAGAGCATTGCGGAAAAGTGTCTTTCGGAACTTAAAAATTTCTGCTGTATCTGTTACCCCTGGTCTGAACGATGATAAGACAAGTACCGGATAGATCCCTGAGAATACTCCGGTCAATACAGATAAAACAACAAATCCAGCTATCAGGGTTATGTTTTCGCTTATTTTAAATTCAAGAGAGTTCTCAGAAATTTTTATAAACTCTGAGACAATGGAAACAAGATATATTGCAACCAGCAGCGCAACGAAACAAAAGAAAACCGATTCAGCCAGTAATTGCAGGGTAAGTTTTTTTTGCGAAGCTCCGATTATCTTTTTAATCTTAAATTCCTTCAGTCGTTTGAAATACAATGCAGCATTTAAATTCATGTAGTTAATGCTGCCTATGATTAGGATCAGCAGAGCGATTGATACTAAAATATAAATATATGAACGGCTCCCATACCAATTGAAATGGATGTCTGTTAATCTTTCCAATCTGATTTTGGTCGAATTTGAGCCATAATCATAGTATTTATCAATGAACAGATCCAGTTTATTATCAAAGCCGGGTGCCAAATGTGGTATCAGGGCAAAAGTTTCATAGTCATTGTTGTACCAGTTTTCTAATTTGCCTTTGCCAAAATATGAATCATAAGTGCTGAAGGATACAAAGAAATCAGGATTAAAATGACTGTTTCCCTTCCATCTTTTAAATACACCTGTGATTTTTAATGCATATTGTTTCCCATTTTCATCTTTAAACTCCAGATTTTTACCAATAACATTGTATTCCCGGAAATACTTATAAGCAGCATCATCTGATATAATTGCAGTGAATGGTTCAGTGAGCAGGTTATTGTCCGAAGGTAATCCTGCGAAATCAAAAATTTTTAGCACATCAGGTTCTGCCAAACATACATTGTTTTCCACCATTTTTTGACCGTCGGATGAGAAAACCATATCCATAAAATAAGCTCTGGAGATATTTTGAATTTCGGGGAATTCCTTTTTTAGCAATGGGGCAATTACAGGAGCTATAAAAGGTAAATGAAGGTTTTCAGTACCATTTGAATCATAAAAGTATCTGTGAACACGATAAATATTCCTGCTGTTTCTGTGAAATCTGTCATAGCTGAGTTCGTTTTTTGTCCAGAGGGCTATGAAAATCACGCATACAAAGCCTAAAACCAATCCCCAAAGGTTAATTGCTGTAATAAGGGAATTTCTTTTGGCATTTCTGATTACGGATGTGAAGAACTGGTTCATTTTTAATTAAAATTCATTTTTCTTCTAATCTTTCTTTGGCCTGGCATCTCAATCCTGACAGGTTTCGATTTCGGGGATCTCCGCGCTGCTCATTACTCAATTCGGAGTGTCTCAAAACTGAAGCTTCTTCCGGTGTTTCGGCTCTCCTCACTATTCGTATCGGAGAGCCTCAACCCCGATGCTCCGATCATTACGCTATTCATAGCGTAATGCTTCGACCGGATTTCTCATGGCTGCCCTCATACTTTGCCAGCTGACGGTTACTAATGCAATTATGATTGCTGACATGCCTGCTAAAGCGAATATCCACCAGCTGAGCTCTGTTTTGTATGCAAAACGCTTAAGCCAGACTGTCATGATATATAATGACAGAGGAACTGAAACGACAATAGCGATCATAACCCATCGGATAAAATCTATATTAAGAAGGTACAGAACTTCGAATACAGAAGATCCGTTAACCTTTCTTATCCCTACCTCTTTGGTCCTTTTAGAAATAATGATCAGAGCTATACCTAGCAATCCCATCATAGAGAGCACAGCTGCCAGCAGGGAAAATGCTCTGATAATTTTGGCGTGATTCCTTTCCCGGCTGTAAAAGTTAGTAACCTGATCGGTAAGATAGCTGACCTCAAAGATCTCATCTGGTGAAATCTGATTATAGAGCTCCTTTAATCTCTTAATTATGGCCGCATCATTTGTCCTGTCAGTTTTTATTGCTACCAGCCCCATCCTGTCAGGATTCTGCTGAAGAATAACCATAGGTTCTATTAAAGTATGAAGCGAATGGGCATTGAAATCTTTGACAATTCCCCTTATGTTGAATCCAAGAAAGACATCTCCCGCTTTGAGATTATGCTTTAATGCACTTGATTCATTTATCAATACACCGCTGTTGGGCTGGAGTTCCCCGAATGACTCCCCCTCTTTAACCTCAATGCCAAGTAATTCAGTCATTCCTTTACCCATTATCAATCCGTCAAACCTCACCTTTTCTCCCTCCGGAGTCGCTAAATTTACCGGCAGGTAGTTTCCGAATGGAGGAATATAAGATCCGCCGGCGGTCCTGATAACTCCTGGTATTTTTTCAACTTCATTACAAATAGCTGAGAAACTCTTCCTGAGCTCATCTGTATTCAGGTAACAGACAAGTATGTCTTTCGGATTTATCCCTTTATATCCGGAGAGAGAATATCTGATCTGTTTTGAAACTGTTATTGCGCCTGCAACAAGGATAATGTATATGCTGAAATGAAAGATAAGAAAGGAGTAAGCCCATCCGCCATGCCTGGAGCTGTTTGAGCTTTTTCCTGAAAGCAGCCGGATTGCCGGGATCCTTGAAAAATTATAACCAATCAGCAGACCTGATATTGTACCTGTAAATATAATGACCAGCACGATAAGCAACCACATGATCGGACTATGAAAAACCTCATTACTAAGTGTCTTATTAAGTGTGTTGTTGATAAAGGTTATTCCTGAATCAATAATGAAAGCTGCTGGTATCAGACTCAGAACTGCTATAAGGTTTGATTCCAGGATTATCTGGTTTCTGAGTGTTATTCGCGATGCCCCGAATGCTTTCCTGGTTCCGAGCTCGCGAAGCCTGAATGAAGTGCCTGCCCGGGTGAGAAGAATATAATTTATCACAGAGATCAATAATATAATAAGTGATATTGCCTCATAATACTTGAGTTCATTCGGGTTCCCTGTCCTGAGAAATGGAATACCTCCGATTTCCCCGGATTTAAGATATATATCGCTTACTGGCTGAAAAGAGTATCTCAGGTCCTTAACCGCTTCATTATTAATAAGTTCTTTGTATTTTTCCATTTTCCCTGACAATGCCTCCTTCCCGGCATTTTTGTCAAGCAATACAAAGGAAAGAAATTCATTGTACCTCCAGTCGAGACCGGATAAAGTATCATTACCGTAAATACCTAATGATCGTTGAAACTGGCTGAACATCTTTTCTGATAATTCAATATTTGCGATAAAATCGGGGTAAAGCGTCGAACTCGATGGGAAATCATTAAAAACACCTGTTACAGCCAGGTCCAGAAAACTGTCATTTAATTTAACGGGTATCACTTCACCAAGGGGTGAAAGATTCCCGAAATATTTCATGGCAATCTTTTCCGAAATTGCAACTTCGTTTATTGCTTGTGCCGGCACTCCGGATATCAGTTTAATGCCAATAATTTTATAGATGGACGGATCAGAAAATCCGAAATTCTGATCTCTCACCACCTCATTCCTCTTATTGCGCAGCTGAATGTTATTTGTCTGATAAAATCTGAAGAATTCCTTTACCTCCGGGAATTCTCTTTTCATCTCTTCCGTTAAAGGATAATTTGTGATACCCGAGTTTCCAAGAACTATCCTGAATAAATTACTATGGTCAGGAATAAACCTGTTAAATGAGGTCTCATGAAGTATCAAAGCCAGCAATAATATAATGCATCCCAAACCGATACCTAAACCCAGTATATTTATAACCGACTGAACATTGTTACGGATAATACTTCTGACTGCTGTTTTAAGATTTGAGTTTATCATGATAAGAAACAATTTAGACTACTTACTGCCATTATAATGCCATAGTTGTAAATATCAGGCATACAGGTTTATATGTATGTAATGATTATATGAAAGTAAAAATATTATACGATTAAACGTAAAAATAATTTACATGTAGTTGACTTTCTCATTTGTATCAGTTAGATTTGGCATAATAAAGGCTTATATCCCTTGATCCAATTCCCTCAACTCCCCGGTTGGGGAGCTAAGAAGAGTTGGCGCATTAAAAATATCCCGGACAGGAGGTCAACCCCCCCAACCCCCATGACGCTCCTGACGCTTTGGTCAGGCTTGCTCTGACAAATACAATTTCGTCAGAGATCTGCGGTCGGGTCAGGGCAGGGCTCAATAGGGGGGATAAAGAAAGTTGATAAAAAACGCATGCAGACGCCCAAAGGCAATATTCTTATAGTCGACGATAACAAAAGCATCCTGAGCGCTCTGGAGATTCTTGTATCGCCACATTTCGGGGTAACCTCCATCTCCAATCCGAATCAGATACCTTCAGAACTCAGGAAAGCCGAATACAACCTTGTTATTCTGGATATGAATTTCAGTGCCGGAATGAAATCGGGGAATGAAGGGATATACTGGCTTAACAGAATCAGGGAGACAAATCAGGAAATATCGGTGGTGATGATAACTGCTTATGGCGACATTGAAACAGCAGTCAAAGCACTTAAAGCAGGGGCTTCGGACTTCATCCTTAAGCCATGGGACAATGAAAAACTTCTTGCCACAATTAAGATTGCGATACAGCTCAATTTTTCAAAGAGGGAAGTGAAGCAGCTTCGAGAGCGTGAAACTGGACTTAAAAGAGAAATCAACCGCGACAAGAAATACATTATAGGTTCCTCTCCGCAGATTATCAATGTGTTGAATATTGTAAGAAAGGTAGCCAGAACCGATGCAAACGTACTTATTACCGGAGAAAACGGTACCGGGAAGGAACTTGTAGCCCATGAGATTCATCGTCTGTCAGCAAGATCAAAAGAGGTGCTTGTTACTGTGGATGTAGGATCTTTAACCGAGACACTTTTTGAAAGCGAACTATTTGGTCATGTAAAAGGATCATTTACCGATGCACATGAAAGTAGACAGGGTAAGTTTGAAATAGCAGATAAAGGTACTTTCTTTCTGGATGAGATTGGCAACCTCTCTTTTCACCTTCAGGCGAAGCTTCTTTCTGCAATTGAAAACCGGCAGATTACTCCAATCGGATCAAACAGGACAGTTTCAACGGATATCCGACTTATCTGCGCAACGAACAGGAACCTTGAAAAAATGGTTTCCGAAAGCCTCTTCAGGGAGGACCTTCTGTACAGGATAAATACCATCCAGATAGAAATACCTCCTCTGAGGGAAAGGGGGAATGATATTATAATTCTGGCTGAATTTTTCCTGAAGAAATATACTTATAAGTATAAAAAGCCCGACATTAAAATCAACCGCCAGTCGATTGATAAGCTGCTCAGCTATGCCTGGCCGGGTAATATCCGTGAACTTCAGCACACTATTGAAAAGGCTGTAATCTTAAGTGAATCAGCTGTTTTAAGACCTGAAGATCTTTATCTGAAGCCGGCATCTTCGTTCCCTGACATCAATTCATTCTCAACTCTGGAAGAAATGGAAAAACAAATGATTCTGAGAGCCATTGAAAACAATAATGGTAACTTCACCGCTGCTGCCGGTCAGCTCGGAATAACACGCCAGACCTTGTATAACAGGCTGAAATTCCGGAAAGATGATAAGTAGAAACCTGTATATCAACTTGTTGATCAGAGTTGTGCTAATTGTGGCCATCTCTTTCCTGCTTGGCTATTTAATATCTTCCGGTAAATCATTTCAGATTTCACTGATCACCATTTTTGCTTTAACAATAATGGTCATCAGTCTGATATCATTTCTGAATATTACAAACAGAAAGATCAGATACTTCTTTGACTCAGTAAGGAATGATGATTCCAACCTCACTTTCCCGCTTGAGGAAAAGAACATTACGGTGCGCGAGATCTACAGGAGTATGAACAGGATAAATGAGCAGATCCAGAAATTGAAAATAGAGAACAGGAATCAGGAACAATACTTCCGCATCTTAATTGAGCACCTGGCAATAGGGATAATTACTTATAACCGCAAGGGATTTATTTTGCATTCAAATTCCCTGGCAAAAAAACTGCTTCAGACTGATGTTCTTACTCATATCACGCAGATAAGCAGGATGAATGAAAAACTGTTCCAAATAATAGAGAGTATTAAACCATCTGAAAGAAGACTTGTCCCTATCCAGACCGAAAGGGGTGAAATACAACTGTCGATGAAAGCCACTTCATTCAGGACAAATAATGATGAGCTTGTTATCCTGTCAATTCAGGATATCAAAAGTGAACTTGATGAGAAAGAGGTTGAATCGTGGATGAAACTCATAAGGATCCTGATGCATGAAATAATGAATTCGATTACTCCGATAACATCTCTGTCGGAAAGTCTGTCGCAGATATATTCAGACGAAGGACAACCCATAAAACCTGAAAAGTTAAGCCCGAAAGTAATCAACACAACTCTGAAGGGATTGAATGTGATAAAAGATCAGGGTAAAGGACTTATGGCCTTCGTTGAATCGTACAGAAAGCTTACCAGGATACCGGAGCCGGATAAGCAGCTTTTCAAAATATCTGAACTGTTTGAAAGGTTGCGTATACTTTATGATTCACAGGAAAAAAGCGACAGAGCTGAGTTATCTTTTTCTCTGAAAGATCCTGATCTTGAAATTTTTGCCGATATCAATCTTATTTCCCAGGTTCTCATAAACCTTGTCAGGAATGCCCTTGAAGCCCTTACAAATGTTCCCGGTGGTAAAATAATGGTAAGTGCCGATGCAGGATCCGACCTTCATCCCGAGATTTGTGTTACTGATAATGGTCAGGGAATACCTGCAGAAAACCTTGATGAGATATTCGTGCCATTTTTTACGACAAAACAAAGCGGTTCAGGTATCGGTCTCAGTATTTCAAGGCAGATAATGAGAGTCCATGGAGGAAATCTGAAGGTAATGTCGGTACAGGGAAAGGAGACAATATTCTGCCTAAGTTTCTAATCGTATTTTATGGCCTTTACAGGAGTGATCCTGCTTATCAGTTGTGACGGGACAAGGAGCATAAGAATAATTGCCGCCATTGTTCCTGCATTAAGGAGAAGTATATGGGGCAGCTCAAGATTTATTGGCACTGTTTTAATGTAATATGAGCTTGGATCGAGAGATATCAAGCCTGTTCTGGCCTGTATTAATGCCAATCCTATCCCGATTACGTTTCCCCAGAACAATCCCTTGGCGATAAGATAGGCGGCCTGATACAGGAACACCTTCCTGATTATCGAATTATCAGAGCCCAGAGCTTTGAAAACACCTATCAAATTTGTCTTCTCGAGAATAAGTATAAGTAAACCGGAAATCATATTAAAACCGGCAACCAGAAGCATAAGGGTGATTATAATTATGACATTCATATCCTGAAAATTCAGCCAGTCGAAGATCTGCGGATATCTTACCCTGATATTCGAAACTTTAAACTGTGTTTCATTTTCGAGAAGCCTGTATCCTATAAGGTCCCTTACATCTTCTGTTATTGCATCGAGCCTGTCAAAGTCGTCTATAAATACTTCAAACCCGCTTACCTGGTCATCATTCCATCCGTTCAGACGCCTGATATGTCCGATGTCGCAAAAGACGTACATTTTGTCAAAATCTTCAAGGCTGGTCTCATATATCCCGCTGATAGTAAACTTGCGGCTCCTCGGCGGATCCTGTACAAAGTACATAGCAAAGGAGTCACCTCTGTTCAGCTTTAACATGTCGGATATCTTTTTTGAAATAATGACTTCATTGGTGCGGACCGAGTCAGTAACAGTAAATACTGATCCATCAACAAGACTGCTTCTGAAGAAATCCCAGTCAAAGTCGCTGCCGATACCTTTAAGGACAACTCCCTGAATTGCATCCCCGGTTTTAATTATGCCGGCTTTTGTAGCGAATACCTGAATATGCCTTATTCCAGGCATCTCTCTGATCTTTGGAATAAACGTCTCCGTATCGCTGACAGGTATTGTTTCGAGCGAAAGGTTTGAGTCGAAATGCTGGATCTGGATATTTGATCCGAAACCCACAATCTTGTCTCTGATCTGCTGTTTGAATCCTGTCAGTATGGCCACAGCAAGGATCATAACTGCCAGACCCATTGCAATTCCGATTATTGCAATAACATTTACGGGCCGTGAAAACGAAGTGCCTTCACGCCTTCCTTTTATGAGCCTCCGGGCTATGAAATATGGCAGGTTCATAAGAATATAATTGTGTCAAAAGTAACATTTCTCTGTGTAACAAAAAACGATTGCTGGCGCCGATTTGCAATCGGTGCCGGAAAAGCAGGGATTATATACCGGCAAAGGGGCACGGATTAGAAATCCGCGCCAGCTGAGGGTAACATTTCTCTATGTAACAAAAAACGATTGCTGGCGCCGATTTGCAATCGGTGCCGGGAAAGCAGGGATTATATACCGGCAAAAGGGCACGGATTAGAAATCCGCGCCAGCTGAAAAGCAGGGATTATATACTGGCAAAGGGGCACGGATTAGAAATCCGCGCCAGCTGAGGGTAAGTTCTATAAGGAGTTATATAGAGAGCGCTAAGGATGCACGAAGAACGCTATGGTGCTATCATAATATGAAATACTTTGCGAACTTTGCGCAAAATATTTGCGGACTTTGCGGTTAAAGAACTAAAATAAAAATAATTATGAATAAATTTTTTCACGCTTTTACTTTTATGATATTGATTTTCATAGTTTCTGGTTGCTATGGAACTGAAAGAGCTCCGGTACCCGGAGCTAACCAGATTGAACAGTACAAGCATTTAATTGAAGGAAGACCTGTAGCTATTGTGGCTAATCAAACCTCAATGGTGGGTGGGAAACATATTGTTGATACTCTCTTAAGCATTGGGATCAATATAGTGGCAATCTTTGCTCCTGAACATGGATTCCGGGACCTTGCCGATGCGGGTGACAGGATAGAAGACAGCAATGATCCCATAACTGGTATTCCAATTATAAGCCTTTATGGAAAACACCTCAAACCAACTAAAGAAGATCTTCGTGGTATTGAGGTGGTCATTTTTGATATTCAGGATGTCGGAGTAAGGTTTTATACATACATTTCCACGCTTCATTATGTTATTGAGGCGTGTGCTGAAAACAATGTGAAATGCGTTGTGCTCGACAGGCCTGATCCAAACGGCTATTATTTTGATGGAAATATTGCAGATACAACCTACAGGTCGTTCGTAGCTATGGATCCTGTTCCGGTTGTTCATGGAATGACAGTCGGGGAATATGCTCAGATGCTTAATGGTGAAGGGTGGCTTAAGAAGAGTGTGAAATGCGATCTTGCCGTAGTTAAGTGTAAGGATTACACTCATGAAACACTTTATGAATTGCCTGTAAAACCATCCCCGAATCTGCCAAACCAGGTTTCTGTTTACCTTTATCCTTCACTCTGCTTTTTTGAAGGAACAAATATATCCATTGGAAGAGGGACTCCTTTCCCTTTCCAGGTTTTCGGATCACCAAACCTTCCTGATAAGGGATTCAGTTTTACTCCTGCAAGCCTGCCGGGAGCAAAAACACCACCCTTTCTGGGCGTAAAGTGCTATGGAACAGATTTGCGCGATGCGATAAAAAACAAACTTGTGCCATCGCCGCAATTGAATCTTGAATGGATTATAGATGCATATCTTACCTGTCCTGACAAAAACGAATTCTTCACTCCTTATTTTGATATCCTTTCTGCCGGACCTTTCCTGAGGGAACAGATTCAAAATGGCATGAGCGCAGAAGAGATCAGGGCCACCTGGAAGGAGGAACTTGAGAAGTTTGGGAAGATCCGGGAGAAATATCTGCTTTATAAGTAGTTGTCTTGCGGTCTTAAGGTCTTGCAGTCTTGCAAGTCTCTGATAGATCAGGAATTGACCTGCATGACCTGCACGACCTGCATGACAGTAATTTAATTCCCGACTATAGACTTTAGTTCTTCTTTGGTGATTGTGGGAGAATTCCTCTCCTTCAGCTTTTTAACGACCAGACGAGCAGTTTTTTTTGCTGATTGCCGGTTACTGAAAGGAATTTCGCCTTCTATTACCGGAATATAGGGCTGATGGATGTATATCTTGTTGTTTTTCATTATATCATATCCCCAACCCTGACCGCTCCTGAACAGCTCAACATTAAAAGATTGCCCTCTTATGGTGAGCATGACTGAAGTCAGAATTATCACCAGTAAGAAGGCAAAAACTGTAAGATAGCTTTTTTTAATCTTTATCATTAAAGGGTGCATCAGGATCTAATGCCCAGATATCATCAAAATAATATGATGAACTTTTCCCTGTTGTCAGATAACCCCGGTTGCTTATGCCAAAACCAACACCATCCGACCTTATGGCACCTTCGAAGTTTGATTTTTCTATCCACAGGTCGGTGACAGGATCGTATTCCCAGACCTCTACGCCTGTAGTCTGACCTCCTGTTGCAAGGTATCCTTTCCCATTGATCGTAAAACCGACTTTCCCGATACCTCTGATAGTCGAGTATTTATCGTCATATGCTTCATTCGACAAATCCGCTATAGCTCTTTTTTTTGTCCAGGTATCCGTACCGGGTTCATATTGCCATAGATCAGTCAGGTATTCTCCGTTATCTATTCCGGTTGTAACATATCCTTTGCCGCTAATTACAAAACATGCTGCATCCCTTCTTTTACTTCCCCCTATGCTTGATTTCTGCGTCCAGATATCAGTTGCCGGATCATATTCCCAGATATCTTTAAGGTAGCTGGCATCATATCCTGTTCCTACATAGCCTTTATTGGCGATAGCCATTGCAATTGCACCGTATCGTGCTGTTCCGCCGAAATCAGCCTTTTGGGTCCATGTATTTGCGGAAGGATCATATTCATAAAAATCCTTCAGTTTATTTTTCCCGTCATATCCTACACCTATATAGCCTTTTGTATCGGTTCCAAAACCAATAGCCCCGTTTCTTGCTACCCCCGGGAAATCTGCCTTTTGGGTCCATGAGTTCCTTGTGACATCATACTCCCAGAAATCATCATGCCTTACATCCCCATCAAACCCTGTCCCGATGTACCCTTTCCCTCCTATAGCAAAACCAACAGCATCCGTTCTTGGTATTCCATCAAAGTCAGATAACTCCACCCAGTTCCCTATAAGTTCGACAGGATCCTCATTACATGAATTGAAGAATGGAACAGCCAGAATTAGCACAAGTACTTTTATCCAGATCCTCACCTCTTTGTATGTCATGGCTCTCTATTTTTCGTTAATATTCAACACAAAACTATCTGAAGGTTATTTCAATAAAAAGCCTAGTAGATATATGCCGTAAAATTGTAGACAAGATAGTGTTTATTATCGATAAAACTCAATTAATATAATTTATGCCCCCGACCAGTAAAAGCCTTTATTATATGTTTTATATATGTCTTTAAAAAATGCCTGTAAGTCTACTCTTTTCAAGCGTTTGTATATTTATGTTTTGTTCTCATCATGTTTTAGTATTCATTTGCATAAACAGAAAGTTGGATGAAGGGTATCAGTGAGGGTAAGGAAAAAAAGCAAATCCTTTCATTTGCAGGAATTTGTTTAATCATTCCAATAATTTTTGTAACATTATCTGTCAGCATAGTATCCTGTTCGAAGAGCTATGAGTTTACCATGGGCAATGATTTCATTGACTCACAGACCAGGTTACAGGTTATAGATACTTTCAGGGTCGATCTCAAAACAATTTTGCTCGATTCCATTACAACCTCATCAACTAATCATCTTCTGATAGGGGATTATAAAGATACTATTTTCGGTTCAGTAAAGTGTGAATCATATTTTGATCTTGCTTTCCAGGATTTTTCGGAATTGGATCTGAAAGCTGAATATGATTCAGCAGCAATTGTAATGGTCTATTCCGGTTACAGTTACGGGGATACAACCTCGCAGATGAGTGTCAGCATTCATATGCTGAATGAAAATATAGAACCGTACAACTCGGGATATCTTTATAATAACACGGTGTTTGATTATTCTCCCGAAGTTACAGGAAGTATTAGTTTTTATCCTTCAATCAATTCTATTGACACCTCAGTGGCAATTCCCGTAAACAGTCTGGGAGAAGATTTATTTAACCGTATAATGGAGAAGGATGAGAGTATCTCTTCGAGTGATTTGTTTTATGAATATTTAAAAGGATTCAAGGTTACCGCCACAAGTTCCGGTAACAAAGCTGTTATAGGTTTCAAAGCTGACAAAGACAACCTCTTCCTGAGGTTATACTATCATATTAACAGTGAAGTACTTGAAAAGAAAACCCTTACGGTTACAATGGGTCCGGAGAGCCATCAGTTTAATAATATTAGCTACGATTTCCGGGATACTCCATTAGAGGGAATTGAAGCGGGCGGGAATGAAATTTCATCATTCCGGAGTGGAAATAAGGGTTATATGCAGGGGCTTACCAGTCTTCTTTCCAAGATCCAGTTTCCTACACTCCAGGATGTTCTTGCGGTAAGGAGGTGGAAGATACTCAGGGCTGAACTTGTTATTACGCCTGCCAGGGGCAGTTACGACGATTTTCCGTTGCCGAAGATATTGCACATTTATGATACCGACAAGGAAAACAGGGTGAATTCGGTTCTTAAGGACAGTCAGGGAAATCCATTGACTGCAACCTTCGAATTTGATGGATCATATGGAGAAAACACACGTTATACCTACGAAATAACAAATTTCATAAATAATGAACTCGCTGACGCATATTTCGATTATGATCATGGTTTGCTGATAGGGCTGGAGCAGGAAAGATTCCGGTCATCGCTTGACAGACTCCTTATTGAAGGCAGGAATCCGCCTGTCAAACTGAGACTTTATTTTTTAACTTATTGATCGTTTAATGTTCAGACAGGGAAAGACATATATTCTGATTTTATTCTTTTTGACAATATGGTCAGGTAATATCTGTTCCCAGACCACCTCTTCCCCTTATTCAATTTTTGGTGTGGGGTATCTTGAAAGCAACAGCATGGGACCCTCGAAAGGAATGGGCGGAACTGGTATCGCTTTCCTTTCAGATATAGCCATCAATCCGATGAATCCTGCTTCTTACAGTGGTATCGACAGCCTGGTGTCGATCTTTGAAGTAGGCATTTTCGGGAAATATACTTCTTTTGCCACCAAAACAGATAACCAGTCGGTTGTAAATGCAAATCTCAAATATGTTGTAATGGGCTTCCGGATTAACCCATGGCTTGCCACCAGTTTTGGATTTTTACCCTACAGTTCCGTTGGATATACAATAAATGCCAAAACCCCAATTGAAGGGACCGCGCTTAGCTACATCGAGACCTTTTCGGGATCAGGCGGAGTTAATCAGGTTTATCTGGGGGGCTCTGTAAAAATCTTTAAGAACCTTTCAGTGGGCATTAATGCAGCCTATCTTTTTGGAAATATAACCCGTTCAGAATCATCTGACGATTTCGGATATTATCTGAAAGATATTACTTACATATCAAATTTTGATGTTAATTATGGATTGAATTACCGGTTTAACATCAATAAGTGGAGGTATAATCTGGGATTCATTTATGGCAGGGCAAGGGATCTGAGAACGGAGAGTGAAACAACCATTCAGACTGGAACCGGTACTGAAACAGTATCAGGCCAGACTTACGGATACAGTATACCCCAGAATGCAGGTGCAGGATTTTCTCTCCGGAAGGGCTTTTTCAGGTTAGGGATTGACTATGAATGGAGTAACTGGCAGGATGTTGAGTTTACCAACGTTTATTTTAAAACAAGAAACAGCAACAGGATTTCCGTGGGATTTGAACTGCCCTCGATGGGCGTCAGAAAGGGAACCAACAAAATGATATTTTTCAGATTTGGCGGCGAATACCGGCAATCATACCTGCTGATTAACAATTATCCTGTTGATTGCCGTTTGCTTACTTTCGGAGCCGGTTTACCTTTAAAGGGAAGTTTAAGCACTATCAATGTATCACTGGAAGTTGGACAGGTTGGTACAACCAGTAATGGACTTATACGGGAGAGTTTCGTCTCCCTCCATCTTGATATGTCCCTGAGGGATTTATGGTTTATGAAAAAGAGGTTCAATTAATCCATTACAGCAGATTCCTGTTAACCCTGTCGAAAAACAGGGATCTGAACGATTCGCCGATTGGGATCCTCTGATTTCCGATAACTATCCTGCTGTTTTCTATCATATCAATCTTGTCGATTGATATTATATAGGATTTATGGACTCTTAAAAAAGATGCGGCCGGAAGTTTTTCAAGAATGTTCTTCATCGTGGTTTTTGTAAGAATAAGCTTTCCTTCAGTATATATCTTGGCATAATCTTTCAATCCCTCAATATAGAGTATATCACTCAGGTTTATACGGATAGTGCTGTATTCAACCTTGACCATCAGAAATCCATGCGGCATTTCAGGCGTGTTCTCCCCTCCCGGAATGATTATCTGTTTCTTCAGCCTGAGGAATTGGAAGGCCTTATTTACCGATCTGCAGAACCTGTCGTAGGGAATAGGTTTTATGAGATAATCAACGGCATTATGTTCAAAGCCTTCCACGGCATATTCCCTGAAAGCGGTGGTAAATATTATCAAAGGAGGATTATAAAGAGTTTTAAGGAATTCCAGCCCTGAAATCTGGGGCATTACTATATCAAGAAAGATCAGATCGATCTGGTTGTTATTCAGAACAGGCACAGCTTCAAAAGGATTTGAAAATGTGCCTGCCAGGTTGACAGTCTGAACTCTTGAGCAGAACTCTCTTATAATTCTGAGTGCCGACTGATCATCATCTATTGCCAGGCAGTTAATAACATTATTCAACATTGTCATCCTTCTTTTATACCCGTCCGGGATACACCTTCAAAGCTTCTGCCAGAGTCTCGAGAGCATTCTTAAGATCATTAATATTAAGGACATAGGCGATCCTTACTTCGTTTTTCCCCAGTCCTGGTGTTTTATAAAAGCCTGATGCGGGAGCTACCATTACAGTCTGATTGTTGTACTCAAACTCCTCAAGGAGCCATTGGGCAAATCTGTCAGAATCATCAACAGGCAGCCTTGCAACAGTATAAAATGCACCTTTGGGTTTCGGGCAATAAACTCCCGGAATCCTGTTGAGAACTTCAACCATGAAGTTTCTACGTTCAGTGTATTCCTTGTTGACTTCCCTGAAATATTCCGGAGGAGTGTCAATAGAAGCCTCACCTGCAATCTGTCCCAGTCCGGGAGGAGAAAGACGAGCCTGAGCAAATTTAAGTGCGGTTGAAATTATCTCTTTGTTCTTGCTTACAAGAGAACCTATGCGCACTCCGCATTCACTGTATCGCTTCGATACAGAGTCGACCATAACGACATTGTCCTCAATTCCTTCAAGTTTCACGGCGGAGTAGTGTTCTGCACCGTCGTAACAGAATTCCCTGTAGGCCTCATCAGAAAACAGATACAGGTCATACTTCCTTATTATGTCACTGAGATGAAGAAGTTCCTCTTTTGAATAGAGGTAACCGGTTGGATTATTAGGATTACAGATAATAATTCCTTTGGTCTTTGATGTAATCTTTTTCTCAATCTCTGAAATTGGAGGAAGGGCAAAATCATCATCAATTGAAGATGTAACAGGTACTATTTTGACTCCTGCAGATACTGCAAATCCGTTGTAATTAGCATAAAATGGTTCAGGAGTTATTACCTCTTCTCCCGGATTCACACACGTCATCAGAGCAAACAATACTGCTTCCGAGCCACCGGTAGTAATAAGAATTTCGGTATGATCGATATTGATCCCGATCTTTCGGTAAAATTCGGCAAGCTTACGCCGGTATGACTCATTGCCTGCCGAGTGACTGTACTCAATTACTTTCAGGTTTATGTTTCGGATGGCATTAAGGGCAACCTCAGGTGTTGGGATATCAGGCTGACCTATATTGAGATGAAATACTTTCCTCCCTTTTTTCTTTGCCTCTTCGGAGTAAGGCACAAGCTTCCTGATCGGTGAGGCAGGCATTGCCTTCCCCTTTTCTGATATCGACGGCATAATATTATCTTGTTAAAAGCAAATAAGAATCGTCATGCAAAAATAGTCAATTAAATGTTGTCCGTTTATGATTTTCATTCTTATGGTATAGATTATCTTCCCCGACGTACTTTAAGCCTCCTGTTTTAAACATTAGAGGTATAATTCCCTGTGACCTAAAAGGAAACAAAGGCAGAATCGTCAATAATTCCGGTCTTACGCGTGGGAATTAACAAAACTACAATGTGACTTTATAATTTACCAGTTGTACATCCCGGGCGGAAAGGATGGGGTTGCATTCAAAACCCGGGAAAGAAAAATACATCCCATATGAGGCAGCTCTTAACCCCGAAAAACAAAAATAACCTCCGCAGAGTACCCTTCCTCTAGTTTTTATCTGCCAGTATTGCGCAATTCAGCTTAACAATCTCCCTGCAGTATTCAAAATTGCAGTTGGTTCCCAGGTCATTCAGGGAATGGTAATTAGGATCGATTTTTTCAGAAAAGAAAAAGAGGGGCTTGAAACCGTTTGTAAAGAAAGGGTAGCTGTCGGATCTGTTGTAGTTGGCATTGTCATTGAGATAGCCCAGATCCGTATGCGTGACACAAAGCTGCTCTGCTGTTTTCCTGAGGTAGTGAGAGTTATCGTAGTCTATGATGTTGACCTTCCATTTTGTTTTATCGGTTTCAGTCTCGTATGCGATCATATCGTTATTAAGCATCAACATTATCTTCCGGGATGTCTGCATGGCATTTGCTGCGTAGTCAGAACTTCCAAGCAATCCAAGTTCTTCAGCCCCGAAGGCTACGAACTTTATACTATTTCTTGGCTGATAATTGTTAAGCTTCATTACTCTGGCAATTTCGAAAAGAGCAGCGATCCCGCTGGCATTGTCATTAGCACCTGGTACAACAGTGAAAGGATTTCCGGAGGAGAGTATGTTATCATAATGCCCTCCTACGATGCAAACAGAATCATAGGCCTCTTCTCCCGGGAGGGTAGCCTCGATGTTGTACTGGTAAAGCCTGTATTCCACACCATGGAAGGTCCTGTCAATATAAAAGGAGTCTATCCTGGTTTCGGGATACCCCAGCCTTTTAAAATTATTGCTTATCCTCACAGCCACGCTCCTGCGATTTTCGGCCAGGGCAAATCTTGTCCCCATCCCCCCGAGCCACTCTACATATGACCGCAGGCTGTCTGAACTTATATCCTCCAGCAGTGTGTTTGTCCAGAACTCTTTTCTATCCATCTCCTCATCCTCTTTTTCGCATCCCACTGTAAGAAATAAGAAGATTGCACCAAAGACCAACAGATAAATTACTGAATGCCATCTCATAATAATTGTTTTAAAAATAAAGAGTGCCGCATCATAGTACACGATTCAGCCTCTGTTCCTTTTTACTTTTACTCCGGGTACAATTTAGTGAATTTTTATAATTTTGCACTTCATTAAGCTAACCCATTTATAAAGCTATATTATGGAAATTCCTTCGAAATATGAGCCCGGCAGTGCTGAGAGCAGGTGGTATGATTATTGGATGAAGCATGGATTTTTTAAAAGTGTGCCGGACGACAGGGATCCATATACAATAGTAATACCTCCGCCAAACGTCACAGGTGTGCTTCATATGGGGCATATGCTGAACAATACAATCCAGGATGTTCTGATCCGAAGGGCCAGGATGCTTGGAAAGAATGCCTGCTGGGTACCTGGTACTGACCATGCCTCTATTGCCACCGAGGCCAAAGTAGTTGCAAAACTCAAATCAGAAGGAATAGATAAACATGATCTGACAAGGGAGAAATTCCTTGAGCATGCCTGGGAGTGGACCGAAAAGCATGGAGGTATAATTCTTGAGCAGCTGAAAAAACTGGGAGCCTCCTGCGACTGGGACAGGACTCTTTTCACAATGGATGACAAGCGGTACGATTCTGTAATTAAAGTATTTGTTGATTTGTACAATAAAGGACTTATTTACAGAGGTACAAGGATGGTTAACTGGGATCCTCAAGCTATGACAGCGGTGTCGGATGAAGAGGTGATATACACTGAAGAAAAATCAAAACTTTATTATGTAAGGTACAGGATTGCCGGAGAAAATGATTTTATAGTGGTTGCAACAACACGTCCTGAGACTATACTGGGTGATACAGCTGTCTGTGCAAATCCGGCTGATGAAAGATACAGACATCTGAAAGGTAAAAAGGTGATAGTTCCGATGGTGAACAGGGAGGTGCCATTTATTTTTGATGATTATGTCGATATGGAATTTGGCACAGGCTGTCTGAAAATCACTCCGGCTCATGATATTAATGACTATGAGATCGGGCTCAGGCATAAACTGCCATCAATAGATGTGTTTAATCAAAACGGAACCATAAGTTCCGAAGCAGGGTTATTCATTGGAGCCGACAGGTTTGCAGCCCGCGATCTGGCTGAGGCAGATCTGAAACGGACCGGAAACCTTGTGAAGGTTGTTAAATACATTAACAAGATAGGACGTTCAGAGCGAACCCATGCAGTAATAGAACCAAGAGTGTCAGTCCAATGGTTCCTTAAGATGAAGGATATTTCCAGGCCTGCTCTTGACTCTGTTATGAACGGTGATGTGCATCTTTATCCTGCAAAGTTCAGGAACCTTTACCGTCACTGGATGGAAAATGTCAGGGACTGGTGTATAAGCCGGCAGCTCTGGTGGGGGCACAGGATACCGGCGTGGTATTATGGTGACAATGAGATAGTTGTTGCGGAAAAGCTGGAAGAGGCGCTTATTCTTGCCAGAAAGAAAAGCGGTAATATATTGTTGAAAGAGAGCGACCTGCTGCAGGATGAAGATGTGCTCGACACGTGGTTCTCATCATGGCTCTGGCCCATAACATGCTTTGACGGGATAAACAATCCTCAAAACATCGATATGAAGTATTATTATCCGACAAATGATCTTATCACAGCACCGGAAATTCTTTTTTTCTGGGTTGCCAGGATGATAATTGCAGGGTACGAATATCAGGGGGAAAAGCCGTTCAATAATGTATATCTGACCGGACTTGTCCGCGATCAGCAAAGAAGAAAAATGTCAAAATCGCTCGGAAACTCCCCCGAACCGCTTGACCTGATAAAGAAGTATGGTGCAGATGGTGTGAGAGTCGGGATGATGTTATGTTCTCCTGCCGGGAATGATCTTCTTTATGATGACTCTCTTCCTGAGCAAGGACGTAACTTTGCCAACAAGATATGGAACGCTTTCAGACTTGTAAAAAGCTGGAAAACAGATGATAGGATTACTCAACCTGAATCATCTGCTGCTGCTGTAAAATGGATGAATGAAGTTGTTAAAAAAGCGAATGGGGAGATAGATGCCAATTTCAGAAAATTCAGAATATCCGAAGCTCTGATGAATACATACAAGCTTTTCTGGGATGAGTTCTCCGGCTGGTACCTTGAAATAATTAAACCGGAATACAAAAAGCCCATTGACAGGACCACCTATGAAGCCACAATTTCTGTTTTTGATAATCTTCTGAGGATTATTCATCCTTTCATGCCATTCATAACCGAAGAGATATGGCAGCTGATAGAAGACCGGAAAGAGGGTGACAGTCTTATGATTTCAATGTTGCCGAAACCAAAGAAATATGACAGGGAACTTATTGCCCGGTTTGAAAATGCCAGGGTGATCATCACTTCAATACGTACTGTAAGGAAAGAGAAGCAGGTTCTGAACAGGGATCAGGTAGAATTAAATATCAGAACAGAAAGGAATAGCTATGATTCTTTTTTCCTGCCGGTTATTTTCAAGCTCTGCAATCTTTCAGATGTTAAATTTGTTTCCCAAAAACCTGACAATTCAGCCCCTTTTATGGTAAATACAACTGAATTTTATATCCCTCTGCCCGGCTTGATCGATACTGAAAATGAAATGGCAAAAATCATGGCCGACATGAATTACTATAAGGGATTCCTCAATTCGGTGATGGAAAAGCTTAATAATGAACGTTTTGTACAAAATGCTCCTCCTGCTGTCCTTGAACTTGAAAAAAAGAAGAAAGCTGATACGGAATCAAGAATCAAGTCGCTCGAAGAGGCCCTGAAAAGCTTTTCAGGGAAGTAATGATCTAGAAATATCTTTTCCTCCGGCTTGTATGATGTGGCGGAGTTTCTGCAGCTTTCCTTTCTGAATCAGGAGAACTGGCATCTTTAATACTTACATTTAGTTCAAATCCAATCAGAAGGGCAATTGAATTAAGGTAAAGCCATAACAGTATAACCATTAATGAGCCTATCCATCCGTAAAGCCTGTTGTATGGGCCTAAATTGTTGACATAAGCTGAAAAGCCCAGTGACGTAAAGATGAAAAGAATTGTTGCCAGAGTCGAGCCGGGAGTTACAAATTTGAAATCGTGTCTCCTGGCTGGTGCAAGGTAGTAGAGGAATGATATTGCAAGAAAAAGTAAAAGTACGACTACAATCCACTTCAGTAAAATAAGAATTGAAATTACAAGACTTTTTTCAAGGATTTCAAGCTCCACAAGCCTGTTAACGGCTATTTTACCAAAAATTATCAGAACTCCTGCAATAGCGATCATTATGATCCCTATAAATAGAAGCAATACAGATATCTTTCTCTGATTAAACCAGGATCTGGATTTAAACGAATGAGAAGTGACTACAAATGAATGAATTACTGCATGAATGCCATTTGTTGAGAAGATTATTGTAGCAAAGAACATCAGAATCAGAAGGCTGCCGCTTTTGTTAGTAACTATGTCTATAATAGTTGATTCCATAAGATTATATGCATTTACCGGTAGCATGCTTTCAAAGAGCTTTATCAGTTCCTGCTGGAAATTAGGGACCGGGATAAACGGGATCAGGGTAAACAGGAAAATAGTGGCAGGAAGCACTGCCATTAACAGGTTAAATGCTATTGATGAAGCACGGGTGACCAACACCCCTTTTCTCAATCCCTTGATTACAAATCTGAAAACATCATCTATTGGAATACCATCAAATCCGGGCAGCACAAGATTCCTGGTAATTTTAGCTATTGACAGTCTCCTCTCTTTTCTGATGTTTTGCATAGACTAAAATGCTTTCATGCTCATATCAAGGCTTTTGATATTATGAGTAAGGGCACCAACTGAAACATAGTCAACACCACATTCAGCATAATTTCTTATTGTGTCGAGTGTAATACCACCCGATGATTCAGTTTCGCAGCGGCCCGCTATCATCCTGACTGCCTCTCTGGTATCATCCAAAGTGAAATTATCGAGCATAATACGGTCTGCTCCACCCAGTTCAAGAATTTTTCTCACCTCGTCAAGATTCCTTGCTTCAACCTCAACCCTGAGATCTTTTTTTGTGCGCCTGAGATAATCCAGGGTACTGCGTACAGCATTTTCAACTCCGCCGGCATAATCAATGTGATTATCCTTCAGCATTATCATATCATATAAACCCATCCTGTGATTCATTCCGCCACCTGTCCTGACAGCTTCTTTTTCAAGGAATCTCATCCCGGGAGTTGTTTTCCTTGTATCGAGGATCCTTGTCTTAAGACCCTCTAACATTTTTACATATTGTCTTGTACTTGTGGCAATTCCGCTCATCCTTTGCATTATGTTCAGGACAAGTCTTTCAGATTTAAGAATAGATTGTTTCCTTCCGGATATATGAAAAACAATATCTCCGGGATTTATTTCATTCCCGTCAGAAATAAAAGGTTCAAATTTCAGCTCACTATCAACAATACTGAATACTTCCCCGGCAATCCTGCAACCCGATAATACTCCTTTTTCCTTGACCAGCAATCTTGCTTTCCCTGTGGAATCTTTAGGTATACATGCATTAGCAGAATGATCGCCATCTCCGATATCTTCTCTCAGGCACCTTAATATGAAATCCCTGAGGACTCTATTTGGCATTGTCGGATTCAATACGTATCAGATGAATAAGTAACTCCTGGTCAACCTTTTTAAGAAGAAAATAGACTCTGAAATTACCCTTTTCAGTTTCGAGGTCGCCAATTGCATACTGAGCATCATTTTTTGCTCCCTGATGGCGGATAATAAAATCTTTAGAATGGTATTCGTTAAAAAAATCTCTGAGAATTGTTTCAGCAACATTCTTCTTATAGAAGTCTTCTTTATCAAGGAGGAGAAGTTCAACAGTTGAATTCATGTATTTCGAGAGTTCAGCGGCATTTCCCGACTTGAAAGCTGATGAAATGCCTGCAGGGATCTTGGTCTGTTCCTGTGTGATAGCGGCAATAGAAACGATTGAAAGAATGACAACCGTTATTGAAAAAATAAATTTCATTTAATTCAGTTTAGTATTTTCAGTTCCAGTATAAACCAGCTGTAAATTTACACTAATTTATTTTAATGAATATCCGTCGGGGCCTTTCTGACATTTTATAATTGCCTCCGCAAGGTATTAATTATTATTTTTGTAAAAGTGCATGTCACCTCTTGATGTACAAAAGTCGGGCCAATAATTATGAAAATTGCTTTGTTTCTGACAGGAAAAACCTCCGAAAAATATCTGACGGAAGGGATGACAGTTTTTGAAGAACGTCTGAGGAAATATTCGGCATTTGAGGTTTTAACTGTTCCTGATATCAGGAATACGAGGAACATGACCGCTCAGGAACAAATGGTCAAAGAAGGGGAGCAGATCCTCAGGTTTTTCAGACCTGATGATTATATGGTTATTCTCGACAGGAAAGGAAAGGAGTTTTCGACTCTTGAGTTTTCTTCATGGCTTGAGAAAACCTTCATGTTACAGAAAAAAAGAATAATATTTGTTATAGGAGGAGCATGGGGCTTTTCAGATGAGATCCGTAAGAAGGCAGATATGATTTTATCTTTGTCGCAATTAACGTTTTCACACCAGATAGTACGTCTGTTATTTCTTGAACAGCTTTACAGAGCCTTCACGGTAATAAAAGGGGAACCCTACCATCACGAATAGACTGTGAATATATATAGTATGAAAACCGGTAATATAAAGATCACCCCGTTTCTTCTGGCAATTTGTCTGTTCATTCTCGCAATTGCTGCAGAATCAATCTATCTGGGCGATTATGAATACAGGTTCAGAACAAGAAAATTCAACAGGATACTGAAGGAGAAGGAAAAGATAATGAAGAACTGCCTGGAGGGCATGAAACCAATTCTGGCAAGAGGAGAAACACATGGATCCATATCAGAATTAAACCTTTTTTCCACAGCTGAACAGAACAGGATTACTATTCTTGAATATATCGACAACAAACTTAATTACTGGTCCGATACCGAATTTGAAGTCCCGAAAATCCTGGTAGATTCAATTTACACCAAACCACTTATTTTCCTGCAGAACGGGTGGTTTCTGACTAAATCTGTCCAGGCAGGAAATGAGATAATTGTGGGCCTTATGAGAATAAGGAGTGATTATGGATTTGAAAATGAAATAATCAGGAATGGTTTCATGAAGGATTTCGGGATACCGGAAAATACCGGGTTCAGCCGGAACAGAAATGCATCGGAATTTCAGATATTTTCCGGTGAAGGTTCATTCCTTTTTTCCATTTTATATCCTGAAGAGAAAGGTAAGACATATTTGATATCTGTTCCACTGTTTTTATGGGGACTATTTTTCCTGTCGGCTCTTTGTGTTACGCTTTATCTTATCAGGTATCTGATTGACTCTAAAAAGAAAAACCTGGCTTTAATTATATGTTCAGTTATTTTTACGATTATCTATCTGCAGATTCTTATTTTTAAAAAGCCATCAGTACTATTTCAGACAGAATTATTTTCCCAGTACAGGTACACAATGAATGCGTTCATACCTACTCTGGGACATTTATCGGTATTGAGCATCCTGCTTTCGTTACTTTCCTTTGTTTTTTTCAGGCACATTAAGATAGGAAGGCTCCCTTTTGTTCTGCTTATAATACCGGGAGCTTTGCTTTTTGCCTTATATCAGATTGTTTTCAGCCACCTGGTGCTCAATTCAAACATCAATTTTGAAACATTTAAGGTACTGGATCTTAATATCTTCAGTCTGACCGGTTTTATTACTCTCATGCTTCTTTTCAGTGTTCCTTTTCTCTATATGCTTAAGGTGATCCAGACCTTAAAACAACCTGATATTAAAACTGTTATTCTTTCATCGGCTATTTCCGTCATTATCTTTATTGTTTTCTTTTTCCATGAGCTGCCGGTTTTAATCTCTGTTGCATTGTTTTCTTTTCTTGCTACAATGCTAATATGGTTCTTAAACGGGAAAGAAGCCGGGATTTTTAATAAGACAGTGATTATTTCACTTATTTTTGGTTTATACTCCCTTTTTATCATTACCTACTTTTCAGCAAAAAAAACTGAAGAAAAGGTTAAAATACAGCTGATCACATACTCCACCGAAAATGATCCGACTGCCGAACATCTGCTGCTCGATATGTGGCCTAAGATCTCCGGAGATTCTGTTCTCAAAAATCTGATGGACGTAAAATCTTTTGAAAGAAAAGATTTTGACACAATCTCTAATTACCTGGTGGAAAAATATTTCAACGGTTACTGGGGCAATTACAATCTGAATATTGTACCCTGCCGGAAAAATGATCCTTTGAGTGTGGACCAGCTAAATGGATCATTAGAAGAGTGTTTCAGCTTCTTCGAGGAAAAGATTTTAAAAAATGGTGAGCAGCTTACCGGAACAGGATTCTATTTTATTGATAATAAGCAGGGAAGGCCAAATTATCTGGGGCAGGTTTATTTCGGGTATACTGACAACAGAGTCAATGGTTTGTTCATCGATCTTTTCAGCGATGTAAACGTTTTCCAGTCGGGGTATTCTGAGCTTCTTCTTGATAAGAAATATCATAGCTATGCACTTGTTAAGGATTACTCATTTGCCAAATATATTAACGGAGATATAGTACTGAGAACAGGTGATTTTCCTTATGATAAAACTGATGCTGAGTATATTGAAAAAGCATCTGATTTCATCTTCTTTAATGCTGGCTCATTCAGGCATGCACTTTACAGGAATGGCAATGTGACTGTTGTCATAAGCTGGCCCGTAATCCAGGCGCAGGATATTATTATTTCTTTTGCATACCTGTTCGCTTTTATTTTTATCTTTTCAAACCTCGTGCTTTTCATTATAAAGAGACCGATCCTTAAAAGTCCGGCCGGATTCGACTTCCGACAGAAACTCCAGCTCTCCTTCATAAGTATATTATTATTCTCGTTTACAATTATCGGATTTGTTGTTGGCTCACTGGCGATTAAGCAATACAAGGTTAAGCATTACGAGAATATCAGGGAAAAACTGAATTCAGTCTATCTGGAACTTGAAAGCAGAATATCTATGGAGATGTTTCTTGCTGCCGAATGGAAAAACGGTAGTTATAATTCAATGGATGAGATGCTGATCAGGCTCTCGAATATTTTCAATACCGATATAAACCTTTATAATCTGAATGGTTACCTGATTGCAACTTCCCGGCCGGAGATATTTTACCGAAACCTTACCAGCCGAAGGCTGAATGATATGGCATTGACCAATCTTATAATCCTTCACAAAAGTGAGGATCTGCATGATGAGAAAATAGGAAACCTTAAATTTATTTCAGCCTATATCCCTTTTTATAACGCAGATAATGAGCTTCTTGCAATCCTGAATCTGCCATATTTCAGAATGCAGAGTGTACTTACCAGGGAGATTTCAAATCTGATTGTAACAATAATTAATTTTACTCTTAAGAGAAAGAAGAAATCAAAAAAGGAGTTACTTCAACACCCGGTGTTAAAATAATTAGCTGCTGGTATATAATATGCATCAATGGTAGAGCAACACGTCAATCCATGCACGGGTGATGTTATTCCTTTTTGGTTTCTTAATGATGCTCTTGATAATTTAGAGCTGACTCACCAAATGGAAGGAATGAGAGAAAGAGGGATTTCTCAAGTTATTATTAGTCCTCGATATGGCTTACCTGAAGGTATGTATTTAAGCGAGGCATGGTTTAGTCATGTAGCACACATATGTGAAGTTGCCCGGGATTCTGATATGGGC